>Ga0075420_100005477_pt1 | contig 11167 bp, 9 predicted proteins | sample SoiMetdeltSBSDD4_FD_75296 | JGI IMG/M metagenome (GOLD analysis project Ga0075420, IMG submission 75296) | Bulk soil microbial communities from a Populus tree surrounding site in Tennessee, USA - Soil MetaG P. deltoides SBSDD4 | ecosystem: Environmental > Terrestrial > Soil > Tree plantation... | reverse complement strand
CCTTCGAGTTACGCACCGACAGTGTGACCGATCGGTCGTTCTAGTACTCTCCCAACAGCTTGAGCGAACCCGCACTGGAGCCCGTGTTTCCGCTGTCGCTCTCCGCGTATCCGGCCGAAGCGGGTCTGTCGCTGCCGGCGGTCCTCGCGGGCCGCGTGCTGCAGGAGCCGCTGAACGCCGTCGCCAGCGGTCTGTTCCTGCTGGCGATCCTGCACACGTTCGCGGCGCCCTGGTTCCAGGCTCAGAGCCATCGCCTGGAGAAGGCGGCACGCGGCAGCGAGGACGCCCGGAGCTTCAGGGTCGAGGTGCTGCACTTCCTGGGAGAAGTCGAAGCCGTCTTCGGCATCTGGGTCGTGCCCCTGCTCGCCGCGATCACGCTCGCCAAGGGCTGGCACACCGCCGAGGCGTTCATCAGCAAAGGCGTGGACTTCACCGAGCCGATGTTCGTGGTCGTGATCATGGCGCTGGCGTCGACCCGACCGCTGATGCGCTTCGCGGAAAACACGATCGGCCTCCTGGCCGCCGTCGGCCGGCGAACGCCACTGGCGTGGTGGCTGGCGGTGCTGAGCGCGGGGCCGCTGCTCGGCTCCTTGATCACCGAGCCCGGGGCGATGATCATCTGCGCGATGCTGCTCGCCGAGCACGTGTTCGAGCTGCAGCCGAGCCGGAATCTCAAGTATGCAACGCTGGGAGTCCTGTTCGTCAACGTCTCGGTTGGAGGCACGCTGACCCACTTCGCGGCGCCACCGATCCTGATGGTCGCGGGGAAGTGGGGCTGGACGACGCCGTTCATGCTCGCCCACTTCGGCTGGAAAGCGGCGCTCGGCATCCTGCTCTCGAACGCGCTGTACGCGGCCGTGTTCTGGAAGGAGCTGCGCGGCCTCGCGGCGCGCGCGGTCACCGACTCGGTTCGGCTTTCCGGGCCGGTGCCCGCCTGGGTCACCTTCGCTCACCTGGCGTTCCTCGCCTTCACCGTGCTGACCGCCCACACCCCGGCGCTGTTCATCGGCGGCTTCCTGTTCTTCCTCGCGTTTGCCCAGGCCACCGCGCCGCACCAGAACGCCAACAACCTGCGCGGGCCGCTGCTCGTGGGCTTTTTCCTGGGCGGCCTGGTGATCCACGGCTCGCTCCAGCAGTGGTGGATCGCTCCGGTGCTGGGCCGGCTCGAGGAATGGCCGCTGATGCTGGGCGCGACGTTCCTGACCTCCTTCAACGACAACGCTGCGATCACCTATCTGGCTTCGCTGGTGCCGGACTTCACGGCCGAATTGAAGTACGCGGTGGTGGTCGGCGCGGTCACCGGCGGCGGCTTCACCGTGATCGCGAACGCGCCCAACCCCGCCGGTCAATCAGTGCTCGGCCGCTTCTTCGAGGACGGCGTCTCGCCACTCGGCCTGGCGCTCGGCGCGCTGCTGCCGACGCTGATCGTCGGCGCATGCTTCATGCTGTTGCCGCGCTAGAGCGGTTCTCCGTACCGAGCCGCGGCGCTGGACGGCTTCCTCGAGAGTCTTAGCCCTCGGGTTCGCGCAGCTCCCGTTGCGGCACGACCCGCGTCCAGCGCAGCTCGCCCTTCGAGTTGCGCACCGAGAGCGTGACCGAGCGGTCGCCGAACGGCCCGCCGATCTCGACCATCCCGAAGCTGCGCTCCTGGACGTAGGTTTCCGGCACGCGAAGCGAGTTGCCTTCGCGCTCTCCGTTCGACGGTGAAACCGTGAGCGGCGACATCGTGAAGTCGTAGAGCGGGTAGCTGCCGGGCCGTTCCAGCCTGCTGAGCTCGCTGAAATGGCGGTCGCCGGTCAGGAACATCACCCCGCGCAGGCCCAGCGCGCCGATCTCCTCGAGCAGCTTCGCGCGCTCCTCCGGGTAGTTGGCATACGTCTCGGCGACGCGCGCCGTGTTCAGGATCTGGCCGCCCATCACCACGAACTTGAAGGTCGCGCCGCTCGAAGCCAGCGAGTCGAGCAGCCATTCGATCTGCGCCGCTCCCAGGATCTGGCGCTTGCCGGTCGAGCGCATGTTGGGTGAGCGGTTCCAGCGATCGTCGAGCAGGAAGAACTCGGCGTCGCCCCAGGTGAAGCGATAGGCGATCCCGCGGTCGGGGTCGGCGCCGCTCTTGGGATTGCCCCAGAAGAGCTGGAACACCTCGCGCGAGACGTCCTTGTCGCGATAGCTCCGGTCGGCGTCGTTGGGGCCGTAGTCGTGGTCGTCCCAGATCGAGTAGTGATGCACGCTGCCCAGGAGCGGCTGCAGCTCCTTGACCGCGCGCGTGAAGCCCCAGCGCTGCAGGAGACCGGTGCGCGTCGTCCAGTCGATGTCGCGCGTGTAGACGTTGTCGCCGAGCCAGAGCATCAGGTCGGGCTCCTGCGCGCGCATCGACTCGAAGATGTTGTTGTCGGCGCCGGGGTTCCAGCCTTGCGGATCGTTCGCGTCGTTGGCGTAGAAGCAGCTCCCGGCGACGAGCTTCATGTTGATCGGCTCGCTGCGGAACCGCATCGCCGGCTTCGCCTGGAAGCGCAGCGGGTAGGGCCGCTCCACGCGCGCGCCGTCGATCAGGATCTCGTAGCCGTAGCGCCGGCCGGGCTCGACCTCGTCCGCGACCAGCTTGGCGATGAAAGCCTCGCTCTTGCTGGTCGCCTTCTCTGCTGTCTCATGCCGCTCGCCGGGCTTCCCTTCTTCCCAGTACGCGAACTTCACGCGCGCCGGCTGCGTCGTCTGCGCCCAGAGCAGGACTTCCTTGGGCTCGCTGTAGCCGACCATCGGGCCGGAGCGGAGCAGCGCGCCGTTGCCGGACGCAGGCACGCTGAGAAACAAGACCGCCACGATCGTCGCGGCCAGCACGAGAGCGAGTCGCGTCAGCGAGGTTGGTGTCGGCACGCGATTCAGTTCGCCGGTAGCTGGAAACAATAGAGCGCGCCGTACGTGCGCACGTACAGCTTGTCGCCCACGATCGCGGGCGTGGACTTGCTCCCGTCCTCGAGCTCGTTCACGCCGAGGAGCTCCCACTGCGCGCCGGCGCGGACGACCGCGGCCTTGCCTTCCTCGCTGACCGCGTAGAGCTTCCCGTCGGCCGCCACCGGAGACGCGTAGTACGCGCCGGGAGCGCCCTGGAGGCGGGCCTGCTTCAACACCTCGCCGGTCTTCGGATCGAAGGAGGTCAGGATGCCGCCTTCCTTCAGCGTATAGAGGACGCCGCGGTAGAGCAGCGGCGACGGCACGTTGGGAAGCGACTTGGGCGTCTTCCACAAGAAGCTCTTCTCGGTCATGTCGCCGGCGCCGCCGAGCCGGAACGCCCAGAGCGAGTTCATGCCCTGCCGGCGCAGCTGGAACTGCGACCAGTCGCGCTCCTCCAGGAAGCCGGTGTCGTCCAGGTCCAGGTACTCGGCGAAGCGGTTCTTGGCGCGCTCGTCCGGCATCTCGTCCTTGGAGAGCTTGCCGTTCTTGTCGGCATCGAGCTTGGCGAGCGCCTCGGCGAACGGCGGGACGACCTCCTGCTCGCCGGGCTCGGATTCGCCGGAGAACGTGAGCAGGTAGATCGCGTCGTCCCCGAGGACGGGAGTGGGCTTGATCTGCCACGGGAAGCCGCCCACCCACCAGACCGGCTTGCCGCTCTGGACGTCGTAGGCGTCCAACCGGTAGGAGCCCATCACGAGCGCCTGCAAGCCGCCGCTCGCCGGGCGATGGAGCACCGGCGTCGCGTAGCCGCGCTGCGCGTGGCGGCGCGGCGTCTGCCAGCGAACCTTCCCGGTCTTCTTGTCGACGGCGACCAGGAACGAGCCGGCGTCCTGGTCGCAGACCTGGACCACCAGATCCTCGGCGAGGATCGGCGAGGCGCCGTGGCCGAAGGGGTTGTTGAACGGTCCGAGCGGCAGCCGCCAGAGCTCCGTGCCGTCCGGCCCATACGCGAGCAGGCCGAAGTCGGCGAAGAAGACGTAGACGTTCCTGCCGTCGGTGGCCGGCGTGGGCGCGGTCGGATGGTTGCTCTCCTGGAGCTCCTGCTTTCTCGGCCGCGGCGCTTCGCGGCGCCACAGGATCCGGCCCGTGGCGCGGTCGAGCGCGAACGTCAGCAGCCTGTCGTTCTCGAGGCCGGTGACGAAGATCCGGTCGCCCGCGACCGAAGGCGACGAGAGGCCGACCGGCAGCGCGGTCTTCCAGACCACGTTCTTCCGAGGTCCGAACTCGACCGGCAGGTTCGAGCCGTCCGCCACACCCGCGGCGTTCTGACCGCGGAACTGGGGCCAGTCCGCCCCCAGCCCGGCTGTGCCGAGGAGCGCTATCCACGCGAGAGAGAGCCTTCGGTTACCCATCAGTCGCGACTGTACCGCAGCCCGGGTCGCTCGGCAGCCGAGACGGGCCAACCCCAATCGGGTATCATCCGGCCTCGGCCCCGCCATGGGAATCCTAGACATCTTCAAAGGCAAGATGGTCGATCCGACCATGTACCCCGGCGTCCATGCCGGCGGAGACGTGGTCACGACGACCCTCGACGCGGTCGTCAAGTGGGGCCGCAAGTCCTCGCTCTGGCCGATGCCGTTCGGCACCGCCTGCTGCGCGATCGAGTTCATGGCGGTGTCGCTGTCGCACTACGACATGGCCCGCTTCGGCGCCGAGGTGCTGCGCTTCTCGCCGCGCCAGGCCGACCTGATGTTCGTGGCCGGCACGGTGCCCGACAAGCTGGCGCCGGTCCTGAAGATGATCTACGACCAGATGCCCGAGCCGAAGTGGGTGATCTCGATGGGCGTGTGCGCCTCCACCGGAGGCTTCTACCGCTCCTATCACGTGATGCAGGGCATCGACGAGATCGTGCCCGTGGACGTGTACGTGCCGGGTTGCCCGCCCGCTCCCGAAGGCCTGATCGCGGCGATCATGAAGATCCAGGAAAAGATCAAGAACGGTGAGCAGGCGAAGCGCCCGCAGGGCGAGAACCGGCTGGGCGCTCCCGGTGACGGCGCGATCGATCGCCGCGCGCGACGCCACGCCTGGGCGCTGGACGACGCCGAGCGCGCGAAACAGGGACTGAAGCCGCGCGGCGTGCTGGAGCTGCGGGTGCTCCCGAACCAGGACGAAACTCCGTCCCATGGCTAGCGCCGTCGCCGAGACGACGAATCCGCCCGCGGGCTCGACCAGCCCGACCACCCGCGTCCTGAAGGAAACCCTCGGCGACGCGGTCACGAAGGTCGACGAGTTCCGCGGCGACCTCGCGGTCACGGTCGCGCGCGATTCCTGGGTCAAGGCGGTCCAGACGCTGCGCGACCACCCCGAGCTCGACTACAAGCTCTTCCTCGACATCTGCGGCGTCGACTACCTCGACAAGGACGACCACGAAGACCGCTACGAGGTCGTCTTCCACGCCTACTCGGTGTCGAAGAAGCACCACGTCCGGCTGAAGACGAGCTGCCCCGAGAACGATCCGAAGCTGCCGACCGTCACGCATCTGTACAAGGGCGCGAACTGGTTCGAGCGCGAGGCGTGGGACCTCTACGGCATCACCTTCGACGGCCATCCGCGGCTCGAGCGTCTCCTGACCCACGACTCTTTCGTGGGCCATCCGATGCGCAAGGACTACCCCACCGCGCAGCGCCACGTTCTGAAGACGCCGCGCGAGCGGCTGCTGAACGTGCCGGAAGGCTCCGAGCACATGCTGATGAACATCGGCCCGGCGCACCCGGCGATGCACGGCACCTTCCGCGTCCAGGCGCTGATGGACGGCGAGACGATCGTGGACGCCGAGGCCGAGCTCGGCTACATGCACCGGAACTTCGAGAAGATGTGCGAGGTCCGGACCTACTGGCAGATCATCCCCTACACCGACCGGCTCAACTACTGCTCGGCCTTCATGAACGGCCACGGCTGGGCGATGGCGGTCGAGAAGCTCCTGGACGTGAAGTGCCCGCCGCGCGCCGACGCGATCCGCGTGATCCTGTCGGAGTTCTCGCGGATCATGGACCACATCGTCTGCATCGGCGCGAACCTGGTGGACCTGGGCGGGATCACGCCGATGTTCGTGATGTTCCGGGCGCGCGAGGTGATCTACGACCTGCTCGAAGCCTGCTGCGGCGCGCGGCTGACCGTCTCCTACGTGCGCATCGGCGGTCTGGCCGACGACGTGCCGCAGGACTTCGAGGCGCGCGTCAAGGCCGCGCTCGAAGCTTGCCGCACCGCGATCGCCGACGGCGAGAAGCTGGTCACGCGCAACCCGATCTTCGTGGGCCGGTTCAAGGACGTCGGCGTGATGTCGAAGGAGAACGCGCTCTCCTGGGGCTGGGTCGGCCCGGCGCTGCGCGGCTCGGGGATCGCCTACGACGTCCGCAAGGACCATCCCTACTCCGGCTACGACCAGTACGACTTCGACGTCCCGGTCGGCGACGTCGGTGACAACTACGACCGGTATCTGGTGCGCATGGAAGAGATGCGGCAGAGCGTGCGCATCATCGAGCAGGCGCTGGCCAAGCTGCCCAAGGGACCGGTGATCACCGACGACCGCAAGGTCGCGCTGCCGCCGAAGTCCGAGGTCTACTCCAACATCGAATCGCTGATGAACCACTTCAAGCTCGTCTACGACGGGATCCTGCCGCCCAAGGGCGAGGTCTACGGCTACAACGAGGGCGGCAACGGCGAGCAGGGCTTCTACATCGTGAGCGACGGGCGGAAGTTCCCGTGGCGCGTGAAGCTGCGGCCGCCGTGCTTCGCGATCTACCAGGCCTTCCCCGAGATGATCAAGGGCGGCCTGCTGGCCGATGCGGTCGCCACGATCGGCGGCTTGAACGTGATCGCCGGCGAGCTGGACCGATAGATTACAAAGAAGATGCCCAAGTTCACGATCGACGGCAAGGAAGTCGAGGTCGCGCCGGGCACGAGCGTCATCAAGGCGGCGCTCGACGTCGGCATCCACATCCCGCACTTCTGCTGGCATCCCGATCTCGCCGTCGACGGCAACTGCCGGATGTGCCTCGTGGAAGTCGAGAAGATGCCCAAGCTGCAGATCGCCTGCAACACGGTCGTCACCGAGGGCATGGTGGTGAAGACGTCGAGCGAGAAGGCCGCCGAGGCCCACCGCACCACGCTCGAGTTCCTGCTGGTCAACCACCCGATCGACTGCCCCGTCTGCGACCAGGCCGGCGAGTGCTATCTGCAGGACCAGTACATGGACCACGGCCTCCACGACTCGAAGGTCGAGATCGAGGAGAAGGTCAAGAAGCGCAAGGTGGTCGACCTCGGCCCGATCGTGCTCGACGCCGAGCGCTGCGTGCTGTGCTCGCGCTGCATCCGCTACGAGAAGGAAGTCACGGGCACGAACCTGTTCGAGTTCAAGAACCGCGGCGACCACACGCAGATCGGCACCTTCGAAGAGCGGCCGATCAACCATCAGTACGCCGGCAACCTGGCCGACGTCTGCCCGGTGGGCGCGCTCTTGTCCCACGACTTCCGCTTCAAGATGCGCGTCTGGTTCCTGGAGTCGACCGACTCGGTCTGCCCGGGCTGCTCGACCGGCTGCAACATCTCGATCGACCACCGCGACGGCGAAGCGCAGCGCTTCCGCCCGCGCCGCAACATCGAGGTCAACAAGTCCTGGATGTGCGATCCCGGCCGCGCGATCTACAAGGAGATCGGCCCCACGACGCGCGTGACGGCGGCGCGCGCCAAAGGCGAGGGCCTGGCGCTCGACGCCGGACTCGACCGCGTCGCTGCCGCGCTCCGCGAAGCCGGCAAGGCGGCCGCCTTCATGGCGTCGCCGCAGGGCTCCAACGAGGATCTGTTCGCGTTCCGCACGCTGGCGGAAGAGACCGGGGGCCTGCTCGACTTCCGCGTCGGCGACCCGCAGAAGAACCTGGCCGTGCGCATCGACAACGTCTTGCAGCGCGCCGACCGCAATCCGAACACGCAGGGCTGCCTCGACCTCGGCATGGGCAAGAGCGGCGTCGCGGAGATCCTGGCGGCGTGCCGCGCGGGCTCGGTGAAGGCGCTGCTGCTCCAGGGACCCGAGCTGCTGCGGCTGCCCGAAGCGGCCGACGCGCTCGCCAAGGTCCCGTTCGTCGCGGTGATGGCGACCCACGAAGAGCCGGCTCTCGATCTCGCGCACGTGGTGCTGCCCGCCGCGATGTGGGCGGAGAGCGACGGCACCTTCACCAACTACGCGCGCCGCGTGCAGCGCTTCAAGCGCGCGTTCCCGGCGCCCGGTGGCGCACGCGCGCGCTGGGAGCTCTCCGCCGGCCTGCTCAAGCGGCTCGGCGCGCCGCTCGCGGCGACGTCGGCTCGCGAGGTGTTCGCGCAGGTCGCGAAGTCGGTCGCCGAATACGCGGGTCTCGACTTCCGCTCGCTGGGCGGTGAAGGCCGCGCGATCCCGACCGCGACACCGAGCGCCCCCGCGCTCGAGGCGAGGGTCTAGCGATGGCGATCCGCGTCACCACCGTCAACCGCAACACCCGAACCAGCATCATGCCGATCCTGATCGGGATGACGCTCACGCTGAAGAACATGTTCAGCGTTCTGTTCCGGCGCGGCGCCGCCACGATCCAGTTCCCCGAGCAGAAGCGCAACATCTCGAACCGCTATCGCGGCGTGCACATCCTGACCCAGCGCACCGACGGCTCGCCCAAGTGCGTCGCGTGCTACATGTGCGCCACCGTCTGCCCCGCCGAGTGCATCCACATCGAGTCCGGCGAGCGTCCGGAAAAGTCGATCGAGAAATATCCGACCCGCTTCGAGATCGACCTGCTGCGCTGCGTCTACTGCGGCTTCTGCGTGGACGCCTGTCCCGAGGAAGCGATCATCATGAGCCGCGAGAACGACCTCGTCGGCACCACGCGCGAGGAGCTGATCATCGACCGTGACCGGCTGATGGCCCGCGGCAAGGTCGACGAGCAGGGGCCGGGCTATCGGCCGGTCGACCACGACGTGCGCCGCCCGGTCCGGGTCGCCGCGCTCGAGCGCCTGAAGACCGAGCACGGCATCGTGCCCGGCATGCCCGACCGCCGCTAACGGCGACTCAGTAGACGTCCAGATCGCGGCCGACGACGACCTGTCCCGCGTAGCGCGACATTTCGGCCAGCAGCACCGCGGGCGTCGAACGCTCGGAGTCGACGGCGGGGCGCAGGGACAATGAGGCGTGGTGGAGGATCAGCAGCCGCGGCTTGGCTCGCGTGGCCAGCTCGGTGAGCTGGGCGGTTGTCGTGTGGAACTGCGCGGCATAGTCCCGAAAGTCCGGACGCCTGCCCAGCCAGTCCAACGTCAGTACCTCGTGGATCAACACGTCGCAACCACGGCAGGCGTCGATCGTCGCTTGGGTTGGGTTGGTGTCGCCTGAGATGACGACGCTGCGGTCGGCGGTGTCGAACCGATAGCCATAGCTCTCCATGGCATGCTTCGTGGCGAAAGCGGTGACGGTGACGTTGGCGTCCTTGTAGACGACGCCGGCGTGGACGTCGTGCGCGTTGACCTGATGACCCTCCGGAAACGCACCCACGGTGAACAAGCCACGGTCCTTGGTCCGGGTCTCGAAATCGGCTTTGTAGGCTTCGAGAAGATGCTCGGTCATTCCCTTGATTCCGGAGGGTCCGTAGACCTCCAGGGGGACGCGCCGTCCGAGGACCCACGGCGTGAGAATGAGGTCGGGGTAGCCGACGGTGTGATCGGAATGCAGATGCGTCACGAAGGCCACCCGCAGCTTGACCGGTTCCAGCGCGGCGATTCCCCTGTCGACGGCAGCCGCTTTCGCGCGCCGGACGACTCCGGCACCGAAGTCCACCAGGTAGGCCGTCCCATTGACGACGATCGCCGTCGCTGGTCCCGAGCGGTCGGGGTCAGCGGGAGGGTTTCCGGTTCCGAGCAGCACGACCTGGGTGCGATCGGGTACGGCTGAGGACGGTTGTTGGCCTGCGGAGTTCGTCGTGGCTAGGACGACGAAGAAGATGACGCCTCCGCACGACATCGCCGCGCTGACCCGCCTACGCATGAGGTTCCCCCATCCGCTTCAGGAGTCGCCGGCCGCCGCCTATGACGGGGGCGCGCCGCGGAGGCCGACGGGCCCGAGCAGCAGCACGCGCACCAGCTCCGCCTGGCGCTTGGTGCCGGTCTTGTCGAAGACGCGGCGCAGATGATGGCGGGCGGTGTGCGGGCTGATGCCGCGCGCGCGCGAGGCCTCGACGATCGTCAGGCCGCGGGCCAGCAAGTGGGCGAGACCCGCCTCGCAACGCGTGAACCCGTAGAGCTTGGCGAGCAGCGCGGGAGGTGGTCCGCCCTGCTCCATCTCGGACAGCACGACGGCGGCCGCCGAAATCGGCGACCCGGGACTCTCGCCCAGCGGCAGTACCGCGGTGTGAAAGGATGATCCGTCACCGCGCTGCAGCCGGAGCGCGCGCGTCGCGCCGTTCAGGGCGGCTTCGCGAATGGCCAACCTCAGGAGCATCGTCTCTTCGCGGTGGGTCGCGCGCAGGCCGGCCGGGTCTTCGCCAATCGCGTCGCGGCTCGCCAGCAGCTGGCGCGCGCGTTCGTTCGTCTCGAGAACCCGCCCACTCGCGTCCGCGATCACGATCGCGTGCCAGGACAGATCCAGAAAGCGTCGCAACACCCAACTCGTGTCGGCGAGGGGCACCGTCGCCGGTGTCTCCGACGGGACGCCGATCTCGCTCCGCAACGAAGCAAACGGATCCATGGATACCTCGAGAGGCGAAGTAGACCAGATTTCGTGGCCTTTCGCCTCTCCTTAGTGTTTCTCCGGCCTTTTTCCCTTCTTTGGCCCGAGGTGTTGCGGCATCGGCGGGAAGCCGACGCCGGCGCGGCCGTTGTACTTGTGAGAGGCGCACGGGCCGTTCTTGCGCACGTAGAAGAGCAGACACTGGACCTGGACCCGGCCCCGGAACGCGGTGCGCCAATGCGGGAAATCGCGCCCTTCGTAGAGAAGCGCGTCGCCGACTCCCAGGTCGAACTTCAGGACCCGATCGACGCCGCGCAGCCAGAACGGCCAACGGCGATCGCCCCCGATGTTGATCGTGATCCCGACTTCGCTCCAGTCCTTGTCGGTGTGCTCCGGCAGGACGGCGCCGTGGCGATGCAGGCGCAGGTAGCTGTACGACGGCCAGACCGGAGTCCGCACCAGCCGGGCGACGGCGCGCGTCTTCTCCTGCAAGAGAGCCTCGGTCAGCGGGTCGCAGAAGAGCCGCGCCGCCGTCGG
>Ga0075420_100005475_pt1 | contig 11173 bp, 8 predicted proteins | sample SoiMetdeltSBSDD4_FD_75296 | JGI IMG/M metagenome (GOLD analysis project Ga0075420, IMG submission 75296) | Bulk soil microbial communities from a Populus tree surrounding site in Tennessee, USA - Soil MetaG P. deltoides SBSDD4 | ecosystem: Environmental > Terrestrial > Soil > Tree plantation... | reverse complement strand
CGGCCGCCTTCCGGTGGTCGTTGTACACGGCGGGATCGGCCATGCGCCCCTCCGCCTCGGCATGCGAGCGCTCGAGCTCGTCGACGAGTGCCTCGATCGCGGTCACGCCGCTGATCGTAACGGCGGCCGTCCGCGGTCAGCCGCTGGCACGGCGCAGTAGTCTCCCGCGCGTGAGCGAGCCGAGCGTCGTCCCGAGCGAGTACGGTGCGACCCCGCGCCGCAGGGACGTCAGGCCGCAGTTGCGCGTCTCGCGCCTCCTCCTCTCACTCGTCGTCACCGGGCTCAGCGTCTTCCTCGCAGCCGCGATCGTCCCGGGCTTCGAGGTCGGCAGTTTCTGGGCGGCGCTGCTGGCCGCCCTCGTGATCGGCGTCCTCTCGGCGCTGCTCTCCCCCGTCCTCGCGGCGATCCAGCTGCCGCTCACCCTCGCGACGTCGTTCCTGCTCCTGCTGGCGCTGAACGCCGGGATCCTGCTCCTGGCCGACGACCTCACCGACCAGGCCGTCGTCGTCGACGGCTTCTGGTGGGCGCTCCTGGCCGCGCTCGTCATCTCCGCGATCTCGACGGCACTCGAGGTCATCGCGGGGACGAACGACGACGACGCCTACACGATCCGAGTCATCCAGCGCATCGCGCGGCGCTCGGGGGAGCGCGTGGAGACGAGCGAGCCCGGGATCCTCTTCCTCGAGATCGACGGGCTCGCCAAACCCGTGCTCCAGCGGGCGATGCGGGACGGGAACGCGCTGACGATGGCGCGTTGGCTCGCGGGGGGCACCCACCGGTTCATCGAGTGGGAGACGGATCTCTCCTCGCAGACCGGTGCGAGCCAGGCGGGGATCCTCCTCGGCTCGAACGAGAACATCCCCGCGTTCCGGTGGGTCGAGAAGGAGACCGGCCGCATCATGGCCTGCTCCGCGCCCGACGACTGCGCCGAGCTCGAGCGGCGCCACGCCGGCGACGGGCTCCTTCGCGACGGCGGCGCGAGCCGCGGCAACCTCCTCTCCGGCGAGGCCGACCACGTGATCCTCACCGTCAGCCGGATCGAGGCGGAAAAGGGCCGCAACCCCGGGTACCGCGCGTTCTTCGCGAACGGCCACAACGTCACGCGGGCACTCGTTCTCTTCACGTGGGAGCTTATCCTCGAGTGGGTCGCGGCGCTGCGGGCGATCCGCCGCGACGTGCGGCCGCGCGGGCACCGGGGCGGCCTGTACCCGTTCATGCGCGCTGCCATGTGCGTCGTCGTCCGCGACCTGATCGTGTTCGGGGTGCTCTCCGATCTGATGAAGGGGAGGCCCGCGGTGTACGCGACCTTCTCGAGCTACGACGAGGTCGCGCACCACTCCGGGCTCGAGCGCGCCGACACGCTGGAGGCGCTCCGCAAGCTCGACGAGCAGTTCGGCCGCATCGACCGCGCGATTCGCTACGCGCCGCGGCCGTACCGCGTCGTCGTCCTCTCGGACCACGGGCAGACGCAGGGGGCGACGTTCAAGCAGCGGAACGGCTACGGCTTCGACGAGCTCGTCGAGCGCTCGCTCGACGGCGGCGAGGTCACCGAGCTCATGGGCGGCGACGAGCAGCGCGCGATGGTCGGCCATGCAGTCGGCGAGGCCACCGGCATCTCTACGGACGGGAAGAAACGCGCCAAGAACGATGCAACGGGGCGCCAGGTCGTCGTCCTCGGCTCGGGGAACCTCGGCCTCGTGTACCTGATGGAGGAGAAGCGCCGGCTCACGCTGGAGGAGATCGGGGCCCGGCACCCGCGCTTGCTCCCCGCCCTCCGCGAGCACCCGCACGTCGGCTGGCTGCTCGTCCGCTCCGAGGAGCACGGGCCGGTCGTCCTCGGCGGCAAGGGCGTGCACTATCTCGCCGACGGCCGGATCGAGGGCGAGGACCCGCTCGGTGGCTTCTCGGCGAACGCCCCGCGCCACCTCGCGCGCACGGACGGCTTCTCCAACGTCGCCGACATCATGGTCGGGAGCTTCTACGACCCCGATCTCGACGAGGGCTGCGCGTTCGAGGAGCTGATCTCCTTCCACGGCGGCCTCGGCGGACCGCAGACGCGAGCCTTCGTCCTCGCGCCGAAGGAGCTTCCCCTGCCCGAGGAGCCGCTCGTCGGCGCCGCCTCCGTGCACGCGCTCCTGAAGAGCTGGCGACCCTGAGCAGCAGGTGACTGTCACCCGCGGGTGACAGTCACCCTCGCCACCTCGGTCAGATGCCGAGGATCTGCTTCTTCTTCGCCTCGAACTCCTCGTCGGTGAGGATCCCCTGCGCCTTCAGCTGCGCGAGCTGCTCGAGCTCGGCGGCGTAATCGGGGGCGGCGGGTGCGGGCGGGGCAGCCGCCGCTGCGGCAGCCTGCTGCGCCGCCACCTGCTGGTCATATGCCGCCTGGTCCTGCGCGGCGTACTTCTGATCCTGCCGATGGCGCACGGCGCCGGCGGTCCCGGCGACGACGGCCGTCGTCGCGGCCGCGCGTACGAGCCCCGGTCCTCGTCTTCCGAACATCCCGTTCTCCTCTCTACGCGTTGGCGTGCTCGAGCGCCCACTCGCGGGCGGCCTGGACGACGTCGTGCGGCAGCCGCTCGAACGCGAGCAGCTCCCCGCCCGCGTCCCGCATCGCCTGGGTGACCTTCCGCGCCCACACGTTCTCCCACACGATCAGCGCGGCGGAGGAGTTCGGCTCGAGGGCGTCGGCCGCATCCATGAGGTCGTCCTCGTTGACGAGACCGCCCACCTCGATGCCCATCTTCTCGAGACCTGCCTGCACGTCGGCATCGAGCTCTGTCACCTCCATCGCCACGGCGTTGCCGTCGGCGTCCTTGCCGACGAAGGCGATGTCGATGACGCGGATCGTGCCCGCCTCGACGAGGTCGCCGATGGCGGGTGCGATCTCGCCGCGGAAGCGGTTCCCCGGGAACGCGATGATCGCGTAGTCGACCGGTCCGATCTCTTCCATTGCCTCTCCTTTCGCTCGCCGTCTGCCCGCCCACTGTGTCACATCTCCGGCGGCGTCGGCGACCCGATCTCCACGCTCTCGTCCGGATGAGAACGTGGCTCGCGCTTCGCGTGTTGAATACGCCCGGATGACGACGCAGGAGACCCCGACCGCCGCAGGCTCGTGTCGCCGTCACCCACGATGAGTCTCCTCTACGGCATCCTCGTCATCGTCGCCGCACTCGCGATCGCGATCGCCACGATGCTCTTCGTCCGCAGGCGGGCGCCCGAGGGGAGCTTCTTCTCGGACGGCGACCGTGCATCCGGCGTCTTCGGCGTGCTCGCCACCGGGTTCGCGATCTTCGCCGGCTTCGTGATCTTCCTCGCGTTCACGACGTACGACCAGTCCCGGGCCGGCGCCGAAGCGGAGGCTCTTCTCGTCGTCCAGCAGTTCGAGACGGCGCAGTTCCTCGCTCCCGAGACGCGCGATCGGCTCGGCGGTGAGATCGTGTGCTACGCACGCTCCGTCGTCGGGCAGGAGTGGCCACGGATGGAGGAAGGCGACCTCGGTGATGCGCTCAACCCGTGGGGCGTCGCGCTCTTCCGGACGATCCGGGCCGCCGAGCCGTCCGGAACCGTGCAGGAGACGGCGTTCGCCAAGTGGCTCGACCAGACGTCGGACCGCGAGGAAGCGCGGCGCGACCGCGTCCATGGTGCGGCGGGCATCACGCCGACGACGATCTGGATCGTCCTCCTGCTGAGCGCCGCGATCGTGTTCTGTTTCATGTTGTTCTTTGCCGACCCTGCGGAGATGAAGCGCTCGCAGGCAATGCTCGTGGGCTCGGCGACGACCATCGTCGTCGTCACGCTGCTCGCGATCTATGCGCTCGACAACCCGTATCGGCCAGGGCTCGGAAGCATCAGGCCCGTCGCCATGGAGCGCTCGCTCGTCATCCTCGACGAGGCACGGGCCGCGGTGGACACGACGGTCGAGCCGCCCTGCGACGAGCGCGGCATGCCGCGGTGAGCGACCCGAGGGAGGTCATCGCGACCGTCCTCCTCGCGCTCGCGGCGGTCGCGACGGCCTGGAGCGGCTACCAGGCCACCCGCTGGAACGGCGAGCAGACGAAAGCGTCGAGCCGGACGAATGCGATCCGGATCGAGGCGGCCCGCGCCCAGGGCCTCGCCGAGGCGCAGAAGGAGGTCGACGTCGCGACGTTCATCCAGTGGGTCGACGCCTACGCTCACCGCGAGACCGAGCTGACGAGGTTCTACGCGAGACGCTTTCGCGTCGAGTTCGAGCCCGCGTTCGCCGCCTGGCTCGCCACGAAGCCGCTGACGAACGCGGACGCGCCGCTGACGCCGTTCGTCATGCCCCAGTACGAGCTCGCGGCCGAGAGGGAGGCCGCGCGGCTCGATGCCGAGGCGGAGGTGTCGGCCGCCGCGGTCCGGAGAGACGTCCAGCGCGCCTCGAACTACATCCTCGGCGTCGTGCTGTTCTCGGTCGCGCTCTTCTTCGCCGGCGTGAGCACCAAGCTCGCGACCCCGCGCCTGCGCTCCCTCACGCTCGGCGTCGGCTGTGTGGTCTTCCTGGGGACCGTGCTGTGGCTGGCCACACAGCCGGTCAGCGTCGCGGTCTAGCTTCTCGGGCTAGGTCGCGGGCGCGGGAACCGCCGGGCCCTCTTCCCTCGTGTCTTTCGCTCCTTCGGTAGCCATCGAGATGACGGCAGCTCCGGCCAGCGCGAGCCCGAGCCCCGCATACGCGACGACCTTGTGCCACGTCGGCTCGGCGAGGCGCTCGTCGAGGAGCAGCGTGCCGATGACGATGCTCACGAGCGGATTGCAGACGGAGACAGTGGCTACGGAGGCTGCGAGGTTGCCCTTCGCGAGCGAGAGCTGCTGCACGACGAACGCCACCACACCCGCGATCGCGAAGGCATAGGCCTCCCAGCTCGTCACGACCCCTCCGACGCCGTCGTCGCCCAGGATCTCCATGGTCGGCTTGCACAGCGACGCCGACAGGCCGAACAGCACGCCGGCGCACACGCCGTACGACGCCGCCGCACGCGACGCGGGTCCGCGCCCGCCGACGACGAACGCAGCCACGGCGAACAGCGAGAACACGACTACTGCGATCGCCCATTCGTCCGCGGGTGCGTTGTCGTTCCCTTCGGCGGCGTCGCCCACGACGGTGAACACCGCGAGGCCGAGCACGACGACGGCTGCGCCGGCGACCTCGTTTCTCCCGATGACCTGGCTCGTCAGGAGGTACCCGAGCGGCAAGGCGAAGACGATGGTGGTCACGAGGAGCGGCTGGATCACCGCGAGGCGGCCGTTGGCGAGCGCGATCGCCTGGAACACGTAGCCGGCGAGGAGCGCGACCGTCCCGAGCAACCACCACGTCTGCTTCGCGAGTCTCAGGAACGACGCGGGCGAGCCGAGGGACAGCTCGCCCATGCCCAGAGCGCCCTTCTGCTGCAGCGTCGCGGCGAGCGCGAAGAAGAACGCGGCGACGAGGGCGACGATCTCAGCCACGGCCGGAGACTACGTCTGGCCTCAGACGGTCGCAACGCCGCCGAGCCGCACGACACGGTCGACGAGCGCGAGACCCTCGGGGCGATGTGTGATCAGGAGAACGGAGCGGTCGTCGGCCGCGTCGAACACGTCGGTGACGAGTGCCTCTGCGGTCGGGCCGTCGAGGTGGGCGGTGGGCTCGTCGAGAACGAGCACCGGTGCGTCCATGAGCAGCGCTCGACCGACGACGAGCCGCTGGCGCTGACCTCCGGAGAGGCGAGCACCCTCCTCACCCACGTGGGTGTCGAGGCCGTGGGCGAGCGACCTGACCCAGTCGTCCAACCGAACTCGTCGCAGCACCTCATGGAGCGCCTCCTCGGTTGCCTCCGGGCACGCCAGCCGGAGGTTCTCGCGGATCGTCGAATCGAAGACGTGCGCTTCCTGGCCCGCGAGGGCGAACGTGCTCCGCACGTCCTCCTGCCGCAGTTCGCGGACGTCGCGGCCCCCGATCGTGACGCGGCCATGCTCGGGGTCGAGGAAGCGGAGGAGGAGGCTCGTCACCGTCGTCTTGCCGGACCCGCTCGGCCCGACAAGTGCGACACGAGCACCAGGATCGATGCGCAAGTCGAAGCGCTCGAGGACGGGCGGGTCTCCGGGCGCGTAGCGGGCGGTCACATCGTGGAGCTCGACCGCGCCGGGCCGCGGACGTTGCGGGCGGTCCGGGTCTGTGACCGCCGGCTCGCGCCCCGTCAGCTCGAGGATTCGCCTGCCCGCGGAGAGCGTCCTCGAGAGCTCCCGTGCAGCGTCGGGCAGGGGCGCGACCGCATCGAACGAGGAGATGGCGAGTAGCGCGAGCGCCGCGACGAGGACGCGGTCCAGGGAGCCTGCGTCGTGCGCCGCGACGGCGACGGCGAGCACGCCGGCGGCGGTGAGGCCGGCGAAGAGGATCGACCCGGCGTCGGCGATCCCGGAGACGAGCGCGTCGCGGTGGCCCAGCCCGACGAGCTCCCGGTCCGCGTCCCGCACGCGATCGAGGGCGTCGTCCTCACGGCCGTAGGCGGCGAGCTCCTCCGCCCCGTGCAGGAGCTCGACGAGCTCCGCGGTCAGCTCACCACGCGCCGCCGCGTGCCTGCAGCCGATGCGCCGTCCGAGCCCGGCGGCGAGGAGGGGGACCGCGATCCCGCCGAGCGCAAGGCCGAGCGCTAGGACGAGTGCCGCGGCCGGCAGGACGAACGCGACGGCGATCACGCAGGAGACGGCCACGACGAGGCCGACCACCGGCGGCCCGAGGCCGCGCAGGTACAGGCCCTGCAGGTCATCGACGTCCGCGACCAGACGGCTCACGAGGTCACCGCGACGGAACGCCGCGAGCTCCGCCGGTGCGAGGGGCTCGATGCGCTCGTACACGCTCGCCCGGATGCGACCGAGAGCCCGAAGCGCGAGATCGTGTGACGCCAGCCGCTCGAGGTACCGGGCGAGCGGGCGGGCGAGCGCGAGGAAGCGGACGACGACGATGATCGTGGTCAGCGACAGGATCGGGGGCAGCTCCGCCGCGCGCGAGATCAGGTATCCCGCCGCGGTCATGAGCGCGACTCCGAAGCCGACGGCTAGTGCGCCGAGACCGATCGCGAGCGCCACCCGGCCGCGCTGGAGGTCCGCGAGCCCCAGGAGCCGGCGGATCGTGCCGATCATGCGGCCTCCACGGCCGGCTCGAGAATGCGGCCGCCTTCGAGGCGCACCACGCGATCCGCGCGCGCCGCGAGCTCGGGACGGTGCGCGACGAGCAGGACCGTCCGCGCCTCCCTCAGCGCGTCGATCGCGTCGGCGACGAGCGCCGCGCTCTCCGGATCGAGGTCGGCCGTCGGCTCGTCGAGGACGACGACCGGGGCGTCGCGGAGGAACGCCCGCGCGAGCGCGATCCGCCGCCGCTCCCCCGTCGAGAGCACGCGACCGCCGTCGCCGACCACGGTCCGGTACCCGTCCGGCAGGGCCGATACGAACGCGTGGGCGCCCGCGAGCCCCGCCGCTCGGCGAACGCGCGCGTCGCCGGCCGACGGGTCGCCCAGCCGGATGTTGTCCGCAACGGTGCCCCGGAAGAGGGTCGGGCGCTGAGGCACGAAGGCGAGGAATCGGCGCCAGGCGACCGGGTCGAGCGTGGCGAGGTCGTGCTCGCCGACGAGGATCCGACCGGACGAGGGGTCGGCGAAGCGCAGGAGCAGCGACACGAGCGTGCTCTTCCCTCCTCCGCTCGGCCCGACGAGCGCGACGGTCTCCCGCGGCTCGAGCTCGAGGGTCACGCGGTCGAGGACGTCGCGCGGCCGCGTCGGGTACTGGAACGAGACCTCCTCGAACGCGATCGTGACGTCGCGTGGGCTCGGCGGAGCGAGGGAGCCCGGAACGGGCGCGGCGCCCTCGGCGAGGTTGAGCATCCGCGCGGCGACCGCAGCACCGTCCGCGCTCGCGTGGAACTGCGCCGCGAGGTTCCGGAGCGGAAGGTAGAGCTCCGGCGCGAGGACGAGGACGGTCAGCGCGGGCTCGAAGGCGATCCCGCCCTCCGCCAGCCGCACGCCCACCACGACGGCGACGAGGGCGATCCCGAGCGTCGCGGCGAGCTCGAGGACCGCGCCCGAGAGGAACGCCACCCGGAGCGTGCCCATCGTCGCCCGGCGGTACTCGTCGCTCACCTCCGCGATCCGCCCGGCCTGGGCACGGCCGCGGTTGAACGCACGCAGTGTCGGGAGCCCGCGCACGACGTCGAGGAAGTGGTTGGACAGCGACGCCAGCGCCTGCCAGCGCTCGCGCGCCCGCCGCTCCGTGTGGCGGCCGACGAGCCACATGAAGACGGGGACGAGCGGGAGGGTCAGGAGCATCACGGCCGCCGCCACGAGGTCGGTCCGCGCGACGAGCGCGAGCACGGCGACCGGGACGACGGCCGCGAGCACGAGCTGCGGCAGGAACCGCGCGAAGAGCGCCTCGAGCGCGTCCACGCCGGCGACCGCCGCGGTCGCGATCTCGGCGCTCCGAGCCGCGTCGAGCGCCGCCGGGCGGCCCCGCAGCCGCGCCTCCACGAGCTCCAGCCTCAGCTGCGAGATCACGCTCGTCGCCGCGCGGCGCCCGGCGACCTCGAACCCCCACGCCGTCGCGGAGCGCCCGACGACGACCGCGGCCAGCAGCGCGAGCGGCCATGCGACCTCGTCGAGCGACGCGCCGCCGAACGACCGTGCCGCGACGCGCGCGAGGAGCACGGCCTGCGCGAGCACGAGCAGGGCCGCGACGACGCCGAGCACCGCGTCCGCCGCGAGCAGGGTGCGCACTGCCTTCGCGCGAGGAACGAGGCGCGGGTCGAGGACGTGCACGGGAGCCTAGAGGCTTGATGCGGGTTCGGGCCTTCCGCCTTCGAGACGGCGGCGGAAGACGTAGTACGTCCAGCCCTGGTACAGCAGCACGACCGGGACGAAGATCACGGCCACGACGGTCATCACGGTGAGGGCGTAGTGCGAGGAGGCCGCACCGTCGACGGTGAGGCTGTTCTCGAAGTCCGGGCTGGAGACCATGACGCGGGGATAGAGCCCGACGAAGAGCGTGGCGACGAGCGAGATCGTGCCGAGCCCGGTCATCGCAAACGCGCGGCCGCTCCTCCCCGCGAGCGTGAAGGCGACGGCGAGCGCGAGCGCGCCGATGCCGACCGCGGCAGGGAGCGCCGGCGGGAGGAGGTCCTTGTCGTTGCGGTCCATCGCCACGGCGACCGTCCAGGCAAGGACGGCCGCGCCGAGGAGGGCTGCGGGCACCGCCAGCAGGCGCGCCGCACGCACCGCGCGCGCATGCAGCTCGGCGGTCGTCCGCAGCGTGAGGAACGTGGCACCGTGGAATGCGAACAGCAGGACGACGGCGACTCCCGCCGCGACCGTGTACGGATCGAACAGGTCGGCGAAGGTCCCCGCGTAGTTCCCGTCCCCGTCGATCGGGACGCCGTGCACGAGGTTGGCGAGCCCGATGCCCCAGACGAGCGCCGCTCCGAAGCTCCCGAGGGTGTTCGCCCACGTCCAGGCCGACCGCCAGCGCGGCGACTCGCTCTTCGACCGCCACTCGAACGACACCACGCGGACGATGAGGAAGGCGAGGACGAGCAGGAGGGCGACGTAGAAGCCCGAGAACATCGTCGCGTACCAGGCAGGGAACGCGGCGAAGGTCGCACCGGCGGCGACGACGAGCCACACCTCGTTCCCGTCCCAGACGGGCCCGATCGTCGACAGCACGCTCCCGCGCTCGCGGTCGTCCCGGGGCACGAACGGCAGCAGCATCCCGACGCCGAAGTCGAAGCCCTCGAGCAGGAAGTACCCGCCCCACAACAGGGCGATCAGGCAGAACCAGAACGTCTCGAGGTCCATCAGTACGAGACCGCCGGTGCCGCGAACTCGTCATCCTCTCCGCCGAGCTCCGGCGGATCGACGCGTGCATACCGGCGCATGAGCACGACGTCGACGACCGCGAGCGCCCCGTACAGCAGCGCAAACACGCCCAGGCTGAACGCGATCGTCGTCGTCGAGACGCTCGGGGAGTTGGCGTCCGCCGTCTTCAGGAGGCCCCACACGATCCAGGGCTGGCGTCCGACCTCCGAGAGCACCCACCCGGCCAGGGCGGCCACGTACGGGAGCGGGATCGTGAGGACCCCGGCCCACAGGAGCCAGGGCTTCGTCTCCAGCGCCCCCCGCCGGAAGAAGAAGGCGGAGGCGGCGAGCACGAGGAAGACGAGCGTGCCGGCGTACGCCATGATCCGCATGCTCCAGTAGCTCGTGCGCACCGGCGGCACGTAGTCGCCCGAGCCGTACTCCGACTCGTCCTGCGCCTGCAGCGGAGTCATCCCCTGCACCTCGCCGTTCCACGACTGGGTGGCGATGAGCGAGAGCAGGTGGGGGATCTGGATCGAGAGGGACGGCGTCTGGTCGTCCTCCGTGAAGCCGCCGATCTGGAAGAGCGAGAACGCGCACGGCTGGCACGTGTCCCACTGCGCCTCGGTCGACGCGATCTTCATCGGCTGGTAGTCGGTGACGACGACGCCGAGGTGGCTGCCGACGCCGAGGTTGACCGCGGAGACCGGCACGCCGACGATCAGCGCGAGCTTGGCCGCGCGCCGGAAGAGCTCCTGGTTCCGCCCGCGTACGAGGTGCCAGCAGGCGACGCCGAAGACGACGACCGCGGCAGTCGTCAGGCCGACGAGCAGCACGTGGACGAAGGCCCAGACGCCGAACCGGTTCGCGAAGAGCTCCCACGCGCTCGTGAGCTCGGCGCGACCGTCGACGAGGTCGGACCCGACGGGCCGCTGCATCCACGAGTTGGCGGCGATGATGAAGAACGCGGAGAGCCACGTCCCGAGGGCGAAGAGCCACGCGGTCGCCAGGTGCACGCGGCGTGAGAGCCGGTCCCAGCCGAAGACCCACAAGCCGAGGAACGTCGACTCCAGCATGAACGCGGCGAGGCCCTCGATCGCGAGCGGCGCCCCGAAGACGTCGCCGACGAACTCCGAGTACACCGACCAGTTCATCCCGAACTGGAACTCCTGCACGAGGCCGGTCGCGACCCCGATCGCGAAGTTGATCAGCATCAGCGTCCCGAAGAAGCGCGCGAGCCGCAGCCACGCCTCGTCGCCACCGCGGTACCAGAGCGTCTGCATGACGGCGACGAGCGGGGCGAGCCCGAGCGTCAGCGGGACGAAGAGGAAGTGGTAGAGCGA
>Ga0075420_100005467_pt1 | contig 11181 bp, 9 predicted proteins | sample SoiMetdeltSBSDD4_FD_75296 | JGI IMG/M metagenome (GOLD analysis project Ga0075420, IMG submission 75296) | Bulk soil microbial communities from a Populus tree surrounding site in Tennessee, USA - Soil MetaG P. deltoides SBSDD4 | ecosystem: Environmental > Terrestrial > Soil > Tree plantation... | reverse complement strand
CTCGTCAGCGATCTTCGCGTACCCCTGTGCAGCCTGGTCACGGCTGACTCCTGCGGTTGCCAGCTCAGATGCGTACTGCTGATCGAAGCCAAGCCCACGCTGGAGAGCCTCGGCACCGATCGCCGCAGTAGCGGCGGCCTTCTGTAGGAAGGGAAGCGCCCTGTCCTGGTCGAGGAAGTAGGCGGTCAGCTCTCCGTCCGACAGTCCCATCTGCTTCAGGGCTGCCTTGTACGCAGGGTTGGCTAGAGCCGTAGCCTGAGTGGCCAGGTCGACCCTGCCCTGTAGCTCCGTGGGACTCATGTCCCCGGAGATCCAGTTGGTGAAGTCGGAGGTGGAGTCATAGAAGCCCTCGGGAAGTCCCGACTGCCTCATGATCTGACGGTAGCTGTTCTCGATCGAGATGTACTCGGCCGGAGAGAGAACAGACATGCCCGCCTTGACTCGCGCCTCGTTGGCCGCGAACCTCTTCTTGTACTCTGGCGTGTCCTGTAGCAGGATGCTGATGGTGTCAGCACCGTAGCCGTTCTTCACGTACTCATAGATCTTGCCAGCCAGGCTGCCGAGGCCGTACTGCTGGAACAGGGAGTTCAGCGCCATGAAGGCGTCCCTGTTCTCTCCGGTCAGCAGCTTGTCGTACTGGCCAGACTGCTCGTAGTACTTGTTCTGCACCGTGGTGAGCTTGGTGGTGGTGGCCTTGAGCTGAGCCTCGACCCTCTTGATGGTCGCCGACTGCATGGCCATCTGCCGCTTCTGGGCGGCAGTGGGCTTCTTGATCTTCTTCAGCTTGTCAAGGTTGGCCTTGGCCGCAGCAAGCTGCTTCTGCTGCACCTTCTGCTGCGCCTTCAGGGCGTTCAGCTGCACCTGTAGGGCAGCGTCACTGCTGACGGTACCCATGAGGTTGTTCTGCTTGACAGTTGCTGCGGTAGCCCACGTGCTAGCCGCCTGAGCCATCATGGCTGCCTCGTTGAGGAGTGCCATTCGATCTCCTTAGTACTTGAATCCGAAGTCTGCCAGGACCTGGTGGCCCACCTGGAACAGACTGTCCTGTGCGTTCTTCGTCTTCTTCCACCTCGGGTCCGCTCGCAGCTCGTTCTCGAACTGCCAGAGAGGCTTGGCCTCCTTCTGGAGCGTTCCCTTGTTGGTGTAGTTCAGGGCCTTCTTGATGGTGGTGTCGAACAGGTTGACGCTGCCTACTGGCAGCTCAAGGATCTCAGCCATGCTCTGCATGTACGGAGAGGCAATGTCTGCCACAGTCTGTCCGGCCTCAAGCTGAGCGTTCCACTGAGGGAACGCGGCCTTGGCCTTGTCCAGGATCTTGCTCTTGTAGTCCTGCATGGTCGCCATGCCACGGACGATGAGCCTCGCCCCATCAGTGTAGAACTTGTCGTCCAGCTTGATGCCCATGGCGTACGCGTACTCACGTAGCTCCATGACGGCCTCGCCGCCCTCGCCCTGGAGGTTCTCTCCAGTGAAGTAGACGTACTGGCCGAGGTAGTTCCTGATCTGCCCCTCGTCCCAGCCCTTGGCCACCATGTTGTACACGGCGGTCTCGATCCTCTTCTTGGAGGAGGAGGTCATGATCATACCCATCTGGTTGGCCAGCTGGGTGATCTTGGTTCGGGCCTGGGTCATCTCCTGCTTCGCAGTCGCAGGGTCGGACTTGAGCTTGAGCAGATACTCTCGCTCGTCCTTGCTGTGTGTCTTCCACCACTTCGTGTTGCGGAGCTTGGCCTGGAACTTGTCTGCGGACCAAGAGCCAGATACGGCCTGCTGGAACAGCTTCTTCAGCTCAGGGTTCGAGTTGAGGAAGCTGGACACGAAGCCATACTGCTCGGCTAGCTCAGCACTGGATAGCTTTGGCGTGGCCGTACTCCCTGTCGAGAAGTTGGAGGATCCTCCTCCAGCTGGATACTTGTATGCCTTGTTGATGACCGAGTCAACGTAGCCCTTGATCGACGGCCCTCCCGGCTGGGAGGACGTCGACATGTGAAGGTTCGGGTTTCCGCTGTACCAGGCAGACGCCGCACCACGTGCGCCGTACTTGTTGTAGTAACCCTGGAGAACTCCTCGGGCTACAGCCTCCTGGGCCTTCGGGTTGTTCAGGAACTGCTGAGGAGTCAGGCTCTTGCCGTAGTGCTTCTTCGTCCAGCTAGGGATGTTGAAGTCCATGACCTGGTACTTGCCGTAGGCGCGGTGTCCATTGACCCACACGCCTACGGCGTTGTACCGTCCACCAGACTCCTGCTCAGAGATGGCGGAGAAGAACTGCTCGAAGGTTGGCTGTGCCACTTACTGACCTCCGATCATCCCCATGTCCTTCAGCACCCTCATGCCGACTGTCATTACTCGGTCCTGCGCAGTCTGAGTCTTGCCCCATCGAGGGTCACTCCTCAGCATATTCTGGAACGTCACCTGATCCATGCCGGTCGGCCTGCCCTGCGTGTCCACTCCGTTCAGGGCCCGCTTGATAGTCGGGTCCGTCAGCTTGATGGAGGAGACTGGCACGTCCAGATCCTCGGCCATGGTCTGGATGTACGGAGAGGCAATGTCCATCATGCTCTGCCCCGCCTGTAGCTGCTGGGTGTAGGACGGGAACATGCTCACTGCCTGGTTGACCACCTGAGACTTGAAGTCCTGCTCGGTAGCCATGCCTCGCACGATCAGCTCGGCCTGGTTCTTGATCGTCTGCTTGTCGAGCGTGACGCCGTTTTCGTAGGCGAACTTCCTGATGTTGTGCTCGTACTGTCCAGCCTCACCGTTGAGGGTGCTGCCGTTCTTCTGGAAGTTCACGTACTCACCGAGGATGTTCCTGAGCCCGGCCTCATTGAGGCCGGTCTTCAGTGCCTGCTCGGCAATCTTGCTGATCTTGTTCGGAGGGATAGACGCACCGATGGTTGCCGCTAGCTGCTGGATCTGAACCTTGGCCGCAGACATCTTGGCGTTCCAAGTTGCCGGGTCAGTGCTCTTCTCCATTGCCGCCTTGCGCATGGTGTCAGAGTTCGTCTTCCACCACTTGGTGTCCCTCAGCTTCGCCTGGAACTTGTCGGGAGACCAGCTGTCCTTGACAGCTGCATCGAACAGTCCTCGAAGTTCCTTGTTGCTCTTGAGGAAGCCGTACGCCCAGCCGTAGCTGGCCGCAAGCTCCTCGGGGCTGAGGTTCTTCGTGCTGGTTGGATCCCAGTCCCCAGCCTTGCCACCTCCAGTGAGGCCGCTCACTCGGCGGCCTCCCATGAAGGCGTTCTGGTAGTAGCCAGAGGTGAGGTCAGTGATCTCCACGTTCTTACCTGGGCGAGGGGCGTGGATCATCTTGCCCCCGCCGAGGTAGATACCAACGTGGTCAGGACCGCTGACCTCTGGGTTGGTGTCGAAGAACACCATGTCGCCAGCCTGAAGCTCATTCATGCCGACGCCCTTACCCTCACCGATCTGGCTGTAGGTGGTGCGACTGACGTTGATGCCGAAGTGCTTGTAGACCTGCTGCACCAGACCAGAGCAGTCAACCCCACCGGACAGGGAGTTACCTCCCCAGACGTACGGTGTTCCCGTCCACTGCTTTGCCCAGTCGGCAAGCTCTGCTCCGTTGACAGCCACTTAGCCTCCGATCATCTCCATCATTGCGTCGTAGTACGTAGTGGCAGCCTGGAAGGCTCCGTACTCCGGATCCTGCTTGATGTCCTCCATTGCCATGAGCTGGCGAGCGCCCTCCTTGACACCACCCTTGGTGGTGCTGGACTGGCTTGTAACCGTGTCGCCCATGTAGTTCGTAGTCTGGGTGGTCACGGTCGGGTTCGCCTTCTCGTAGGCGTTCAGCGCCTTCTGGAAGGTCTTGATCTCGGCCTTTGTCGGATCGCGTCCGAGTAGGGCCTGAGCAGACTGAAGGAAGATCGCATGAGCATCCTCGCGAGTGGACATGTCGTACGCCGTGCTCGTCTGGGTCACGGAGCGAGGCGTATTCATGTACGCCTCGCGTGCTTCCATGTCCTTGGCCAGAATGTCCCAAGGCGTCAGCTTCCTGCCCTGCCCGTAGTACTGCGCCGCCTGAGCGGCGTACGTACCCCAGAGCTGAGCGATCTGGCTGTCCTTCATCTGACTGGTGTCATAGCCTGCCAGGTTGAGCTGAGAGAGGAACTTGTTCTGCGTCTTGGTGTCCCAGTTGTAGTACTGGTTCGCGACGTCACTGAGCTTCCCAGTCTTCTCCTTGCGGAGGGGGATCATAGGGCCGTATGCACCCTCGTATCCCCCTCCCCAACCGAGGAAGACGAGCGGGTCCTTGACGCCACCAGAAGAAGACGACTGCTGCTGGACACTGCCGAACGCGTCGGCAACCTCCTTAGCCGTCTTCTGCTTGGTGACGCTTGGATCCTGGGGAGCCGCATTACTGGACGGGTGCGGTGTTGGATCCGCCAAGGCTTCCACCCTCCTCTAGAACGTTGAACATGTCAGGGTTACCCTGCCATCCGGTTGCCTCCTCGCCCACGATGGACGCGTCGGACTGCTGTAGGCTCTCCTGCTGGGTCGGGGACAGGACGGTGTCCAGGTTGAATCCCATGTCAGTGGCGAACCAGCGACTGTGGACCCACGCGAACTTGGTGTCCTGCTCGATCAGCTGCATGACGAACTGATCCCAAGAAGACTTGAGGTCGAAGTTCGACTGAGCGGTCGGGTCATCAGACCCGCCGTTCATCTTGCGGATGAGGAGCGCCTTGTTCATCTGCTGGCGCTGAGCCAGGTAAGTGGCCAGGCTGTAGATGTCGGAGCGAACGCCGACCGTTCCATCGGGGTTGACCGCCTTAGCCCACAGCTCCGGGTCGGAGACCACGGACTGGAGCTTGAACGCCTGGCGGTCGTACTTACCCTTGTCGAGGGAGTTGAACTCCTCCTCCCACGCCTCGTTGTAGAACGGGTTGACAGTGCCATCAGGTAGGTACTGCTCAGTGAGCATCATGGTGATGCCCTTCTTCTGAGCCTTCAGATCCTCGGCACCCTCGTCATCGAACGTGAGTAGACCACGGTCGAAGAGCTGAGAGTTCACGTCGGCAAGCAGACTGTTGTACTGCTGCCATCCTCGTGCGAGGTTCGTCTTCTTCCACGCCTCAGCTGCTGACATGTTCTCGCGCTGAGTGGAGGTGGAGCTGATGCCTGCCGAGTGGGTCTTCTGATAGAAGTATGCCCCCTCGGAGTATACACCGTCTCCCTCATCTCCGACGATGATGCTTGCGTACTCAGGTCCGACCTTGTCGATCAGGTCCTGGTAGTACTTGGACATCTTCACGGACTCCTGCGTGGGACGCAGGCCAGTGTTGTTCTTGCTCATGGACTGAGTGAACTGGTAGAACGAGTCGCCGTACTTCTCGTAGAACTTCTCGTCCGCAGTCGAGGCGTCCAGCTTCTGGTAACGCTGGAACTCGTCACGGAAGAACTGGTAGGGGTCCTGTCCGTTCACAGAGAACGGCAGGGTCCATGCAGCCGCAGTGCGGAAGATGGTCCACCTGTCAGCCCTGTCCTTCAGCTCCTTCCAAGTGGGCTGCGTGTCACGCATGCCCATCTCCCACTTGTAGTTCTCGACCTGCATCATGTAGAACAGCGCACGCTGCTTGGTCTCGCCCATGTCATCGGTTGCATCGCCGAGGCGCTTGCCGGTGTTGGGGTTGACGAAGTCGGTCCAGCTGTCCTGCGGGCCGAACGGAAGAACTCCCAGCTTCTTGCTCCAGTCAGCGAAGCCTGGGTCCTCCTTCGCGAAGTGGTTGGCTGCGATCTGAACGTAAGGGCCTGCCCCTACGGGCAGTGCCCCATCTCCGTGGTTGAGGATGATCTCAAGGCTGGACATCGGGATGACGAAGCTAGCCTCCTCATCTAGTCCCAGCGTCTTGTTCAGCTCCTTGCCACCAAGGTACTCAGGGATCTGAATGACCATGCGACGATCGGAGTACTTGACCAGCTTCTTCTCACCAGTCACAGGGTCAGTCGCGTAACCGGATCCATCGACGGGGTTACCGTCGTGGTCGGTCATGAGACCGGCTCGGGCCGGTGCGCCGTAGGTCTGAGCCACTCGGGCCAGAACCTCTGGCTTGTCGGAGATGATGCGAGCCCAACGGTTCCAAGACTCCTGCTGCGCTCCGAAGAACGCACCGAAGTGACGCATCGCGTACGCCATCTTGGTCTCGTGGTCCATGGTGAAGGTGTACTTCTTGACGTCGTCAAGAGCGCCCCTTCGGGCGTTCTTCTCAAGCGTCTTGCGCAGACCCTCATCGATGTGGGTAGTTCCCTGGCCACGGAGCAGAACAACCTGCTCCTGGAGGTGAGCCTTGTAGGACTGACCGAAGAGCGGGTTACGCAGTAGCTTGGTTGCTGGCATCTGGTTCGCCAGGTTGTACCAGCCGCTGATGGACTTGTCGAGAAGCTGGGTCACAGGGGAGGTTCCCTCTGCGTACCTGTACATCTCGCCGTTGACCATTGGCCGTGCCGCTGCGGGCACGCCCTCAAGCATCTGCCTCTCCAGTGTTCCGTTCAGGATCGCCTGGCGAGCGATGTCCATACCTGGCAGAGCCGGGTCGAGGACGTAGTCCACCTGAGCCTTCACTCGCTGAGCCAGCTCGAAGTCACTCATGTTCTTCAGGCCGATGTCGCGACGGTACTTCTGACCCTCGGGGGTGTTCCTCATCCAGTCAACGAGCTGAGACTCGCTCCTACCCTGGAGTGCCTGCTTACCGATGGAAGACTGGCCGATCTGGTCGTTCACGTGACGCATCCATGCTGCCATGTGCTTCTCAGCTCCATGAGAGCTGACGGTCACGTTCTCCCAGTTCAGTCGCCTCATCTTCTTCAGGTACCAGTCGGCCTGGCTACCCATGAGGTTCGCGAAGTTACGCTCACCAGCGGCAAGGTCCCTGTACAGCTCACCCTGCTTACCGGCGAATGCACCAGAGAAGACCTCGCGGCCAACCTGGACGTCGCGCGTCTGCGCTCCGTACGCCGCCAGAACCCCGTAGTCCTTGTGGGTGTTCTGTGCGGTAGCGATCTCATCGGTGATGTCCGCCATGTCGTCCTCAAGGCGAGCGATGTCGGCAGGGTCAGCGCCCATGGCGCGAGCCCTGTTCAGCTCGTTCTTGATTTCGATCTGGAAGGCACCAAGCTCATCGATGTGCTGGGACAGCATGCCCTCGGTCTGCCTTGCGGCAGAGACGGAGTCACTCGCCCACTTGCCACGAGTGAAGTCCTGAAGGGTTACCTTACCGCCCTGGATTGCACGCTGAGCCATGGCCAGTCCGCCGAAGCGGGCAACCTGTCCGAGGAAGTCGTCGGCCAGTGCACGAGGTGCGTAGCCGAGACGGAACAGCTGAGCGAACTTCCACACAGTGGAAAGCGTGTCAGCCACCTCGTTGGTCTTGTACCATCCATCGCCAACCCGAGACTTGATGCGGGCGAACGAGGAGCCGTGCGCCTCAAGCGCACGCTCGAAGGTACGGAAGTCCATCATCACGTGACTGTTGGCCAGCTGGGTGTCGAAGATCGGAGTGGAAACTACTCGGCTTCCATCCGCCTCGACGTCAGCTACACGGATCGTGCGAGATGGGTTCATCGGGTCAGGCATGGTCGCCGTACCGAAGACTCGCTGCTGGTTGGCAGCGCTCTGCCCATTACGCCTACGCTCGGCGAAGTCCTTGTACAGGTCATCGGCCAGGCTGTAGTCGATCTGCTTGTCGAGCGGCTTACCGTCGTTGTAACGATCCACCATGCGGTGGGTGATCGACTGCTCCATCTGCATGAGCGCCATCTGGCGCTCGTTCGGAGTGGCGTTGATGTAGCGAGAGACGTACATCTCCCGAGCCTCACGGCTCAGTCCCTTGACCTCACGAAGACTGGCGTCCAGCTCCTTGTAGCTGTGCTCGGCGTGGACGTCCAGGTACATGGACGGCTTGATGTCCGAGTAGCTACGCAGCACCTTGATCGGAAGCCCGACCGAAGCGTTGTACACCAGTGCCGCAGTCGCCCTGATCGGGTTCGCAGAGAGAGGCTTGAAGCCAGGCTCCTGAACCGTCTTCGACCCACGCATCTTCATACCCATCGGAGTGGTGATGCGGTTGAAGTTCATGTTGTCGACAGAGGCGAATGCGTCCAGCTTGTCATCGATCACCCTGGACTCTGCGTTGATCTTGGAGATGTATGCAGTCTGCCTGTCCAGCGCATCCTTGATTCGCTGTCCGCGAGGCGACGCCTTCTGGGCGTCGGTCAGCGCGTCGTAGTAGTTGGCGTGGACGACGTTCCTTGTGGTGAGGACGTCTACCTGTCCACCGATCTTGGCGTTCCTCAGCTCAAGGCTGAGACGTCCAGCGTCATCACCCATCGAGACACGAAGGATGTCGCTGACCTCGTCAGCATCCTTAGCCTGGACAAGCAGGCGAGCCAGGGCGTCACCGTTGGCAGACTTGCTCAGGGTCGGCATGTCACGACGCAGCACCAGGGCTGCGTTGTCAGGGTTGGCCGCCTTGACATTCTGGACAGTCTCGACCATCTTGGTGAAGGCTGGCTTCTGGAAGAACTCATCGACCCTGGTGCCACCCTTGGTCATTGCCTCGATCGGCTTGGTGAAGGCTACGCGCTTGGTGGCGCCAGCCGCCTTACCTCCGAGGACCAGGGGATCCAGGTACCAGGACACGGCGAAGTCAGTGGCACCAGTGACGTACTTGGACGCACCAGAGCCGAAGTACTCCTGAGCCCTGGTCTTGACGCCGAGAGGGTCCTCCTTGGTCGCCTTGTCCCGGTACTCACCGGCCTCGACCTTGAGTGCATCCTCCGCCATCTGGTCAGGACGGATACCACGCTGCTTCAGCTCGTCGTCGTTCATTCCGAGCTGCCAGACCGCCTGGCCTGGAGAGACGTGGTGAGAGATGTTCCAGTAGTCCTTCAGCGCATCCCACTCGCCGTCCTCGCCGATGTAGTCAGGACGTCCGTAGATGACGCTGTGAGTGGCCATGAGGCCACTCGTCAGGATGGGGGAGATGGTTGCGCTGTACAGTGCGTAGAGCTTGGAACCAACCCACTCGATCGGCTTGAACAGAGGAGAGTCGAAGATACCGCCCGACGCAGTAGCGTCGCGGCGCTGCTGGATCAGCTCCTCCATCTGACGCTGAGACATGTCAGGGTTGCTGAAGTCGATACCAGCGGAAGCCCAGTACTGCTGAAGTGCCGCCTGGGCATTCTTCGGCAGGTTGTCGACCTCCATGGTGCCGTCCAGTACCGCGTTGGACAGAAGGTCCATGTCCTTTGCGTTAGGCGTGTACGTCGCCACTTACTCCTCCATCATGCTCATATCGGATACGTCCTGCATCGGAGTCTGCTCGTCCTCGTATCCAGAGACGTTAGCTCGTAGCAGGTTCTTGGCCATGTCATTGGCCTGAGACCTCGACACGCCAGAGCGTGCGAGGCTGATGCCCATCACTGGGGCCTCGGCAAAGCTAAGGGCCAGTGCACCCATGTCATCGAACCACTGGCCGCCATAGCTGTAATCAAGGTTCTCGTCACTCACTGGAGCGCCTTGACCTTCCTGACCACATTACGCATCGCCCACGATGCGCCAGGCTGGTTGGCCATGAACTCCAGCACTGGAAGGTAAGGGGCCAGCCCTTCCATGTCAGCCTTGCGCTGGTCGGTCAGACCGAGCGCCTCCTCGCCCGCGCCGGGACCCATTGCGGCTCCATCGGTTACTGGCGTGCCTGGCTGTGCGCTGGGCTGGTTGAGGGGAACAACCCTCTGAGAGGGGTCGCCAAAGAGCGAGGCAAAGTCTACATTACCTCCGCCGTCCTGGGCCATGGGTGCGCCCTGCTGCTGCTCCTTGTACGCGGCCTGCTCGCCGTACCCAGCATCGGGCAGACTGCGATTGGCCTCACCGACCGCCTTGTCGGTCCTCTTGCTGAACTTTCCTGGTCCGGCTACCTCAGCCATCCTCTTCTCCTACGATCTCGTAGAACTGACTTTCCTCACGCTTGTGAAGGTTGTGCTGAGCGGCGGCGACGGAGAGGGTCTGAAGGGTATCAGCCGTCTCCCTCGCCACCGCCGCGAGCCATGAAGCACCGAGGACGACGAGCGTCCACTTGGTGTGCTTGAGAGGTGCGATCTCGTAGACCTCCACCTCGACCTCGTCGTCCATCGGTTACTCCTTACTTGGCCATAGTCCCGCCACCACGGGTCATGCCCGTGTTGACGAGGATGTGCGTCTCCCACCCGATGGAAGGTGCAGGCGCCTGGTGGCGGCTGTCACCGTGAGAGGTGGAAGTGAGAGGCTGCGCGACGTGCGGCGCAAGCATCTTGCCCTCCAGGGTCTCCCAGTCTCCAGATCGTGGGTGCTGCGGGAACAGTCCCTCGCTCATCCCTTACTCCTTGCTACTCGCTTGGTTGGGGTCTTAGGCTTCAGACGCGGATCGTCCGCCTTCTTCTGCCCACAGGACCGGCAGCGGATGCCGTACTTGTCCTGGTAGTCGTGATACTCAGCTGCCTTACAGCTCCAGCAGATGTCATCCATCAGATGGGTGCCTGCCTCTGGGTTCGTGCTGACATAGTTGCTTCGCCCTTACCGGTGAGGCCAGCCAGTAGAGACATCATGTCGATGCCCTGTGGCTGCTGCTGTCCACCTGGAGCCGCGCCTGGGGGCGCTGCCCCTCCACCACCTGGTGCCGCCGCTGGGCCTCCACCACCCATAAGGGCGGCCAGCGGGTCCTGGGCCGCTGCTGCGGCCTGCTCCTTGGGCTTGAACACCTTCAGTACAGCGTCGTGTACCGAGGTGCCCTTCTCCCTCTCCTCGATCAGCCTTGCCGTCTTGGTGAGGGCGTCTACGGGGTCGACCATACCCTGCTGCGCCATCGGCAGGATGCCCTGCATGTACGCCATGATCCCCTGCTTGAGAGCGTCAGTGAACTGCTCGTTGTCGATCTGGGTCTGGAGCTGAACGACGTCCAGGTCCATAGGTAGCTGTCGCTGGACGAAGTCCCTCGAAACGAGCTGATCGCCACGTAGCTGGAGTAGCGCCACAATCGCACGTGCAGGATCCTGTCCCGCCGCGAAGCCGTACGTGACGTCCACAGTGTAGCTACCACGGATGTCCCGAGCTGGAGTGTACGTCTCCTCGAAGGGCGTTCCCTGAACGATGCCATTGACGACCTTCTTCTCGTTGGGCCAGAACTTCTC
>Ga0075420_100005466_pt1 | contig 11182 bp, 17 predicted proteins | sample SoiMetdeltSBSDD4_FD_75296 | JGI IMG/M metagenome (GOLD analysis project Ga0075420, IMG submission 75296) | Bulk soil microbial communities from a Populus tree surrounding site in Tennessee, USA - Soil MetaG P. deltoides SBSDD4 | ecosystem: Environmental > Terrestrial > Soil > Tree plantation... | reverse complement strand
AGCATTTCCCCAACCATTTCCCCGCGCCGTCGCGAAGCCGGCGCAACAGGGCGCCACGGCGCCTACTAGGTTACCCGCATCCGTGCAGGTCAGGCACTTGAGGGCGTTCCACGACATCTGTCGCCACGAGCAGGTATAGCTCATAACCCAGAGGTCACGGGTTCAAATCCGGTCCCCGCGACGATCGAAGGGCCGCCGAGAGGCGGCCCTTCGGCTTCTCAGCGCTCGCGCCTCGCGAGCACCGCCTCGATCTCGTCGAGATGCTCCACCCGGTGGTCGGCGCGGTCGGGGTGGATGGGGCTCGAAGGGTCGCGGGGGGCCATCCGATCCAGCGGCAGCTCCGCGACCCGCGCATCCGCCTGCTCGGCCATGCGCAGAGCCAATTCCGCCGAGGCTCGAGGGGCATGCGGCGCGAGCCCCTCGATCACCAGTCGCGTCGTGTCGTTGAGCCAGTCGCCCTCGGGCTCTTCGTCCGTGGGCACCCACGGTTCCACGCGGTCGATCTTCTCCGCGAAGACGACGACGCGGGCGTCCCACCACGCCATGTGCGCCAGGACGCCGGCGACCGACCAGTACTCGTTGACCGGCGCCGTCAGCGACTCCTCGTTCGAACCCGCGACGAGGTCTCGCAGCCGCTCCAGCGCTCGGAGGTTCGTCTCGACGTAGGAGCGATCTTCCATGCCGTTGACCCTACCCGCTACTAGGCTCGGCACACTCCGCTGCCGCACGGCGAGCGGGGACGTCGCTCGGCCTCGGAGGCTGCCCTTGACCGTCCTGCTCCTCGCCGGAGGGCTGGCTCGCGCTGCTCATCGGCGCCGAGGTCCTCGTGCGCGGGGGGATGGGGCCCTGGCCAGGCGACTCAAGGTCCCTCCGATGGTGATCGGCCTCACCCGTGGTTTCGATCGGCACCAGTCTTCCGGAGCTGGCGGTCGGCATCGATGCGGCACGCGGCGGAAGCCCGGCGCTCGCGGTCGGCAACATCGTCGGCGCCAACCTGGTCAACCTGCTGTTCATCCTGGGTCTGGCCGCGCTGCCCGTGCCGGTCGCCTTCGAGCGGAGGTCGCTGCGATTCGACGTGCCGGCCATGGTGGTCGCGCTCGTCATCTACGAGCTGGGGCGCGACGGCGTCCTCGGCCCGGCGGACGGCATCCTCCTGATGCTGGGCGGCGTCGTCTACACGGCCGGCATCCTCCACGCGGACCGACGAGACCCGGACGCCGTCGCCGCGGGCCCACGCGAGGGCCGCCCGAACGGACGTCCTCCGTCCTTCGCCTCGTCTTCGAGCTCGTGATCGGCGTCGTCGCCATCTTCGTCGGAGCAGAGCTCCTAGTCGATGGCGCCGTCGAGGTCGCCCACGCGCTCGGGTCAGCGAGGCGGTCATCGGCCTGACCATCGTCGCGATCGGGACGACCGCACCCGAGCTGGTCACGACGCTCGTCTCGACGATCCGAGGCGAACGCGACCTGGCGATCGGCAACTTGCTGGGTCGAGCGTGTACAACGTCGCCGTCATCCTGGGCCTCACCGTCGTCGTCGCTCCCGCCGGCGTGCCGGTCCCGGCGGAGGTCCTCGCCTCGGATCTCGTGCTGCTGGTCGCGGCCACGGTGATCGCCGTGCCGGTCATGCTCACCGGGGCACGGATCGGTCGTGCGGAAGGAGGCCTGTTCGTCGTTGCGTATCTCGCGTACCTCGGCTGACTCCTGGCCACCCGCACCCTAGGTCGGTCGGGGGGAGTTAGCCGGCGTCGGCGGGAGCCGGTCCGGCGTCCGAGCCCCCGCCGCCCTCGTGTACGACGAGCCACGGGATCACGCTGTAGGGGATCACGGTCACGAACAGCGGCCAGGTCGAGTCCACCTGGCTCGCGAGCCCGATGAGGCCGAACCCGATCAGGAACAGCACCACGATCGCGGCCAGCCGTCTGCCCTCGCTCACGCCGCCATCCTAGCGGGGTCGCACGGGCCGAACCGATCGGGATAGGATCACGAGCCCTCGGACGTCGAGCCGAAGACGGGAGGAGCACCAGGTGGCAGAGCCGAACGTCGCGGACAAGCTCGCGCAGGTCCCGATCTTCGCCGGCTGCACGAAGCGGGAGCTGGCGATCATCGCCCGAGCCTCGAAGGTGGTCTCCCACAAGGAGGGCACCGTCATCGCCCGCGAGGGCGAACGCGGCATCGGCCTGTTCCTGATCCTCGAGGGGCGGTGCAACGTCACGATCGGGGGCAAGACGAAGGCGCGCCTCGGGCCGGGCGATTTCTTCGGCGAGGTCGCGCTGCTCGACGGCGGGCCGAGGACCGCCACCGTGACCGCGATGAGCCCGGTGCGGCTCGTCGGGATCACCGGCTGGGTCTTCCGCGGGCTGCTGATGGAGCACCCGTCGATCGCGCTGCGGACGCTGGAGTCCGTGGCCGGACGGCTGCGCTCCGTCACGAAGGAGCCCGTCTAGCGATCACCGTGCGGGAGCGCCGGCGGTGACCGACGTCCCGGACGAGGTCCGCGCCCTCGCCGCCGAACGCGACCGCCGCCGCGACGAGAAGGACTTCGCGGCGGCCGACGCGCTCCGCGACCGCATCGCCGAGCTCGGCTTCACGGTGGTCGACACCGCCGAGGGACCACGGCTCGAACCCATCGCCGCGACGGCGCCGGAACGCGCCCGGGCGGCGGACGTCGAGAGCGTCCTCGACGACCCGTCGACCCTCGAGGCGAGCGTCCACTGGGTCGTCGAGGGCTGGCCCGAGGACGTCGTTCGAGCGCTTCGCGGGTTCCGTGCTCACGAGGACGGACGCGAGGTGCAGTACGTCGTCGCGGACGTCACCGAGACCGATCCCTCAACCTACGGCGACGGCGTGGATGTCGTGTCCCTGGAACCGGGAACCGGCTGGGGCGCCGCTCGGAACGCGGGACTTCGGCGCTCTCGCGGGCGGATCGTCCTCGTGATGGACGGGTCGGTCGAGCCCGAGGGCGACGTGCTCGGCCCGCTCGAGCGCGCGCTCGAGGACCCGTCCGTCGGGGTGTGCGGGCCGTTCGGCATCTCGACGAACGACCTGCGCGAGTTCCACGACAGCGACGGGACCGGCCCGGACCGGGAGGTCGACGCGATCGAGGGCTACCTGATGGCGTTCCGCCGCGACGTGATCCGCGACGTCGGGCTGTTCGACGAGAAGTTCCGCTGGTACCGGACCGCCGATATCGAGTGCTCGTTCCGCGTCCGCGACGCCGGCTTCAAGGCGGTCCTCGTCGACGTGCCCGTCCGCAAGCACGAGCATCGGGTGTACCACTCGACGCCGCCGGACGAACGCGACCGGCTGTCCAAGCGCAACTACTACCGGTTCCTCGAACGGTTCCGCGACCGCTTCGACCTGCTGGTCGAACCCCCGGCGCCGGGGAACGGCTAGCCGCGTCCCGGTGGCTGGACGACGATGTCCGGACCGCCCGAGCCCCGGCCTCCGTTGCTCGCGGCCTCGCGCGCGAGGTCCTCGGGGGAGGGGATCGGCTTCGTCCCCTCGAAGTACGCGTGCAGGTCCGGGCCGTCGATCACCTCGTTGACGATCAGGATCTTGGAGAGCTCGTCGAGCATCTCGCGATGGCGCGTCAGGACCTCGGTGGCGCGGTCGTGGGCCTCGTTCACCAGGCGCGTGGTCTCCTCGTCGACGAGGGCCGAGAGGTCGTCCGACAGGCCGGGCGTCGCACCCGGATACAGCAGGCCGCGTTCGGGGTTGCGGTACCCGTCGCCGAACGAGAGCGGGCCGATCTTCGGGCTCATGCCGTACTCGGTGACCATCGCGCGCGCTATCTCGGTCGCCCGTTCGAGGTCGTTCTGCGCGCCGGTCGAGACCACGTTGTCGAACGCGAGCTCCTCGGCCGTGCGCCCGCCGAGCAGGATCGCCAGGCGATCCCGCAGCTCGGGCTCGGTGAGCAGGTAGCGGTCCTCGAGCGGCCGCTGCATCGTCATCCCGAGCGCCGCCGCGCCGCGCGGGATGATCGAGACGCGGTGCACCGGATCCGCCGTCGGCGCGGTGAGCGCGACGAGCGCGTGCCCCATCTCGTGAACCGCGACGCGCTCCTTCTCCTTCTCCGACATCACGCGGCTCTTGCGTTCGAGGCCGGCGACCGTGCGGTCGATCGCCTCCTCGAGCTCCTCCATCGTCACGGCGTCCTTCTCCCGCCGGGCGGCGAGCAGCGCGGCCTCGTTCACGACGTTGGCGAGGTCGGCGCCGGTGAACCCGGGCGTCCGCGCGGCGAGCACGTGGAGTTCGACCGAGGGATCGAGCGCGACGCCGCGGACGTGCACCTGCAGGATCGCCTCGCGGCCGCGGAGGTCGGGACGGTCGACCACGACCTGTCGGTCGAACCGCCCGGGCCGCACCAGCGCGGGGTCGAGCACGTCGGGCCGGTTCGTCGCCGCCATGATGATGACGCCCTTGCTCGCGTCGAAGCCGTCCATCTCGACGAGGAGCTGGTTCAGGGTCTGCTCGCGCTCGTCGTGCCCGCCGAAGCCGGCGCCCATCGCGCCGGCACGGCCCTTGCCGATCGTGTCGATCTCGTCCAGGAAGACGAGCGCCGGCGCCTTGTCCTTCGCCTGCTGGAACAGCTCGCGCATGCGGGCGGCGCCGAGGCCGACGAACATCTCCACGAACTCCGAACCGGACATGAAGAAGAACGGGACGTTCGCCTCGCCGGCGACCGCGCGCGCGAGCAGCGTCTTGCCGCACCCCGGGGGGCCGAGCAGCAGCACGCCCTTGGGGATCCGGCCGCCGAGACGCTGGTATTTCTTCGGGTTCTTGAGGAAGTCGACGATCTCGCGGAGCTCTTCCTTGGCCTCGTCGACCCCCGCAACGTCGGCGAACGTCGTCTTCATCTCCTTGCGGTCGTAGATCTTGACCTTGTTGCGTCCGAGGTTGAGGGCCGCGCCGGCCTGCGCCCCGCTCATGCGGCGGATCAGGAAGAACCACAGGAGGCCGAACAGCAGCAGCGGCGCGACCCAGCCGATCAGGAAGCTCTGCAGCCCGCTCGGCGTGACGCCGGTGTAGCTGATCCCCGCCTGGTTCAGCTGCTCGGTGAGCTGCGACGTGCCCTGCAGGATCGGAGGGATCGTCGTCGTGAAGTCCTGCTCGCCGGCCGTGTCCTGGAAGGTCCCGCTGACCGACGTCTGCGAGATCTCGAGCGTCCCGACGATCTCGCCGTTCTCGACGTGGCCGAGGAATTGGGAGTAGTCGATCGTGTTCGGCCGCGGGGCCGCGAGGTAGTTGAACAGGACGAGCACCACCAGGAACCCGAGGATCCAGGTCCAGGGGGACGAGCGGAGCCGCCGGGGTTGCCCCGAGGACCCCCCGAGGTCGAACCCCTGCCAGCGCCCGCGACGGTTGTCGTTGTCGGCCATCCGGTCTCCAATCTTCCCATCGATGTTCGACGGTCGACAGCGACGAGATGCCGAGGCCTTGCGGTGTCCTGACTGCGGGCGCTGCGGGTCGTGGCCGGCCGGCCCCGGCGACACGCATACTGGCGGGGTCCGCGCGATAGGAGGTGCCGATGGAGCGGGAGCGATGGGGTGGTCCAGGTGGCGCGTAGTCAGGCCGCGCCCACCGAGGATCCCGCGCTCCGAGCGCGATTCGAGCACGAGGTCCTCCCGCTGCTCCCGAACCTGTACGGTGCGGCCCTGCGCATGACGAGGAACCCGCAGGACGCGGAGGACCTGGTGCAGGAGACCTACCTGCGTGCCTACCGCGGGTTCGGCGGGTTCCGCGAGGGGACCAACCTGCGGGCGTGGATGTACCGGATCCTCACGAACACGTTCATCAACGCCTACCGGAAGAAGCAGCGTGAGCCGGTCACCGTCCCCGAGGACGACACGCCCGACTGGTACCTGTACGACAAGCTCGGCGGGGCCGGCGCCGAGGCCTCGGCGGAGGCCGAGGTGCTCGAGCAGCTGCCCGACGAAGACGTGCAGCGCGCGCTCGAGGCCCTCCCAGAGGCGTTCCGCATGGCCGTGCTGCTTGCCGACGTGGAGGGGTTCAGCTACAAGGAGATCGCGGAGATCCTCGACGTCCCGATCGGGACCGTGATGTCCCGGTTGCACCGGGGAAGGAAAGCCCTCCAGAAGGCGTTGTGGGAGACCGTACGGGAGCGAGGACTTGTCACCGACTGACTGCGAACACGTGCTGCGGCAGATCGAGCTCTACCTCGACGGGGAGCTCGTCGGCCAGATCCGCCTCGAGGTGGAGCGCCACCTCGGCGACTGCCACCCCTGCAGCGGGCACGCCGACTTCCAGCGGCACCTGAAGGAGATGCTCCGCTCGAAGTGCGGGTGCGACCGCGTGCCCGAGGAGCTCGCCGAGCGGATCCACACGATGTTCGGCGAGGCCCCGCCGGTCCGCGGCTAGCCCGGCCCGGTTCTCCCGGACCGAACCCCGCGCTCGGCCGCGTCGAATGTCGAGCGTGACCAAGGGCACCCGACCGGGCCATCTTCCCCAGCCCTCGCGCACCGAGGAGCAGGGGCGCGAGTGCGCCCATCCCGGGTGCCGGACGAAGCTCTCGGTCTACAACGCCGGCGACTTCTGCTGGCAACACGCCGACGTCGTGTTCCCGAACTACCGAGGCAAGCGTCTGCGGACCGACCGGGCCTAGCCCGGCGGTCCTGACGACCCCCGCGCCACCCTCCCTCGCGCGGGAAAGGAGAGCGGCCCCGGACGGGGCCGTTCTCCACGTCTGCCGTCCGATCCGACCGCTCGCTAGGATGCTCACGCCCGCCGACGGCATCGGAAAGGGGAGCGTGTGGAGGCGGTAGCCCACGAGGAGGCGATCCCATGGCTCGCCGAGCACCTCCAGCCGGTGTTCGCATCGAGCCCCGACGGCGTCTACGTCTGGCTCGACGAGACACATTGGACGTGCAACGAGAACCTCGCGGACCTGTTCGGGTTCACCGTGGCCGAGCTCGAGAACACGCCGAACTTCCTGCAACTGCGCGTCCACGAGGATGACCAGGAGCAGTTCTCGTCGAACTACTGGAACCGGGTTCAGGAGCTGGCGTCCCCGGTGACCTTCCGGTTCCGGGGGGTCCGCAAGGACGGTTCGGCGTTCCCGGCGGAGACGGACATGATCCCGCTCACCTTCGGAGGCCACACGGTTGCATACCACTTCGTCCGTGCGGTCGGAGACTGACGGCGCAGGAGGGGGGATGGACGAGCTCGGAACGATCCTCGGGGTGTGGGCGCACCCGGACGACGAGGCGTACCTGACCGCGGGGATCATGGCCCGCGCAGTCCGGAACGGCTCGAGGGTGGTGTGCATCACCGCGACCCGCGGCGAGGGCGGCTCGATGGACGAGGAGAAGTGGCCGCCCGAGAAGATGGCCGAGGTCCGCACCGGGGAGCTCGAACGCAGCCTCGAGATCCTCGGCGTGAAGGAGCACGTCTGGTTCGACATGCTGGACCTCGACATGGACACGGGACTGCCCGAGGAAGGGTTCGAGCGCGTCCGCGAGCTCGTCGCGGAGATCCAGCCGGACACGGTCCTCACGTTCGGCCCGGACGGGATGACCGGCCACGCGGCGCACAAGGACGTCTCGAGCTGGGCGACGAGGGCGGTCCGGGAGGCCGGCACGCCGGGGTCCCGGGTGCTCTACGCGACGGTCACCCCCGAGTGGGCCGCGGAGTTCCTGCCGGTATGGGAACCATTCGACGTCTTCCGCCCCGGCACGCCGCCGATCACCCAACGAGGGGATCTCGCGGTCTTCTACCAGCTCCCCGAGGACATCCTGGCCCTCAAGGTCGACGCGATCAACGCGCACGTGAGCCAGGTGGAGGCGATCGTCGAGGCGGTCGGCGCGGACGTGTGGTGGAAGGACATGTCCACCGAGATGTTCCGCCTCGGGGAGGTCCGGGCGTGAGCGGACCGTGGATGGCGTTCCTCGGGTCGGGCGAGTTCGACCCGTGGTCCGAGCCGGTCGACCGGTGGGCGCTCGAGCGTTCGCGCAACCCGTCCGGCCCCGTGCTCGTCGCGCCGACGGCGGCCGCGCACGAGGGCGATGCGTCGTTCGACGGATGGGCGAACAAGGGGCTGGAGCACTACGCGGCGCTCGGGATCCCGGCCGAGGTGCTCCCGCTCAAGACGCGCGAGGACGCGCACCGCGACGACCTCGTCCGGCGGCTGGACGACGCGTCGATCGTGTTCTTCTCGGGCGGGAACCCCGCCCGGCTGGCCGGCGTGCTGAGCCACACGCCGTTCTGGGAGGCGGTCGTCCGCGCGCAGGCCGACGGGCTCCCGTACGCCGGGTGCAGCGCCGGCGTGGCCTGCCTGACCGAGACGACGTTCAACTCGGAGACGGAGGGCTTGGCCGGCATCTGGACCGATGGGCTCGGCTACGTGCGGGGGGTGCGGTTCGCGCCGCACTGGGACATGGTCGACACATGGATCCCTGGAGCGACCACGTTCATCGTCGAGTCGGTCGGGCCGACGGACACGTTCGTCGGCCTGGACGAGGACACGGCGATGGTGGGCGACGGCCGCGCCTGGGAGGTCATCGGCAGGTCGAAGATGCACGTCCTGCGGGACGGCGAGTGGACGCGGTACGCCCCCGGCGAGACGTTCGAGCTGGCGCTCGAGCTCGACGGCGCATGAGCCCGGCGCTCACGCGCGACGCGCCGATCGAGGAGCGGGTGCCCGAGATCGTCCGGATCCTGTCGGAGACCTACCCCGACGCGAAGGTCGCCCTCAACTTCTCGAACGCGCTCGAGATGCTCGTCGCGACGATCCTGTCGGCCCAGTGCACGGACGAGAAGGTGAACGAGGTCACGGCGACCCTGTTCCAGAAGTACCGGACCGCGGAGGACTACCTCAGGGTCCCCGAGGACGAGCTGAAGGCCGACATCAAGCCGACGGGCTTCTTCAACCAGAAGGCGATCTCGATCCGGGAGGCGTGTCGCCGGATCGTCGAGGCCTACGGGGGAGAGGTGCCGAACACGATGGAGGACCTCATCACGCTCCGCGGGGTCGCCCGGAAGACCGCGAACATCGTGCTCGGGAATTCGTTCGGGATCGTCGAGGGGGTCGCGGTCGACACGCACGTGAAGCGCCTCGCGAACCGCCTGGGGTTCAGCGAGCAGGCCGACACCGGCAAGATCGAGCAGGACCTGATGCGCCTGATCCCGAGGGAGCGGTGGTTCGACTTCACGTACGTCCTGATCGACCACGGGCGGGCGATCTGCATCGCGCGCAAGCCGAAGTGCGATGAGTGCCCGGTGAACCACTTCTGCCCGTCGAGCCTCGTCTGAATGTCGTCGCACGGTCGCGCGCTGTCGCGGCTCGGGTTTCCCGCGATCGTCGCGCACCGGGGCGCGTCGTTCACCCGGCCCGAGAACACGCTCGCGTCGTTCGAGGAGGCGATCGCGCTCGGCGCGCAGATCGTCGAGCTCGACGTCCGGCTCTCGCGCGACGGCGTTCCGGTCGTGATGCACGACCCGGTCGTCGATCGCACGACGGACGGGACCGGCTTCGTCCACGAGCTCACGGCGGCCGAGCTGACCGCCCTTCGCGTCGGGCCGGACGCGACCGTGCCGACGTTCGCCGAGGTCCTTGAGGCGGCGAGCGGCCGCGCGGCGCTCGCCGTCGAGATCAAGAACATCCCGGGGGAGCCGGCGTACGACCCGGCCGGCGAACCGATCGTGGCGGCGGTCCACGCCGAGCTCGAGCGGAGTGTGTTCGACGGGGTCGCGCTCGTGATCTCGTTCAACCCGAGCTCGATCGAGGCGTCGAAGGCGCTCGCGCCGGATGTGCCGACCGGGTTCCTCACGACCGATCTCGTCGACCCTCGGGAGGCGCTCGCGTACGCCGCCGCGAAGGGCCACGACATGGTGCTGCCGGGCACGTGGGCGTCGATCCCGGCCGGGGAGTCGTTCCCCGAGGAGGTCCACGCCGCCGGCCTGCGCGCGGGGACGTGGACGGTGGACGATCCCGAGACGCTGAGGATGCTGCTCGACCGAGGCTTCGACGCCGTGGCCTCGAACGACCCCGCGATGGCGCTTGCGGTGCTCGCCGAACGCGAGCGCGCCCGGCCGTGATCAGGCGACGACGACGACCGCCCGAGGGACTCGAGGGTCCATCCCGGGCGTTCGACGAGCTGGTGCCGGAGCTCGAGCGGGCGAAGGCCGCGCTCACCGGGTCGGTGCCGGGGACGCGGCTCCCCGGTCGTCCGCTCGCTGAGACGCTCTGGGAGTTCGAGACCGGGCTCCGCGAGGTCCGCGCGAGGATGGACGGCTGGCGGGCGCCCGAGGTCGAGGAGCAGTGGTCCGCCGCGTCCGCGGGTCTGGACGAGGCGCTCGAGCTCGCCGAACGCCTCCGGACCGAGGCGCGGGCGCCCGTCGGGTTCGAGGGGCTGATCGGCGTGATCGGCGACCTGCTCGCGCCGCTCGAGGCGTTCGAGGAGGCCGCCGCCCGTCTCCGAGAGCTGGAGCGGTGAGCGCCGGCGCGCTCGAGCAGGTCTCCGCCGAGATCGTCCGGTGTCGCGCGTGCCCTCGTCTCGTCGAGTGGCGCGAGCGGGTGGCGCGCGACAAGACGGCGCGCTTCGCCGATCAGGAGTACTGGGGGCGGCCCGTGCCGGGGTTCGGCGACCCGGCGGCGCGGATCCTCGTGGTTGGGCTCGCGCCGGCCGCGCACGGCGGCAACCGGACGGGTCGGATCTTCACCGGCGATCGCTCGGGCGACTTCCTCTACGCGTCGATGCACCGGGCGGGCCTCGCGAACCGTCCGACCTCGGAGTCCCGGGACGACGGCCTTCGGCTGCGCGGCGCGTACGTCGCCGCGGTGAACCGGTGCGCGCCGCCGGGGAACCGGCCGACGCCGGTCGAGCGCGACACCTGCCTGCCGTTCCTGCTTCGCGAGATCGAGGCGCTCGAACGGCTGCGGGTCGTCGTCGCCCTCGGCGCCTTCGCGTGGGACGGCGTGCTGCGTGCATCCGCGCACCTCGGCCCCCGCGTGCGGCCGCGTCCGCCGTTCGGCCACGGCGCCGAGGCCGAGGTGGGGCCGTTCGCGATGCTGGGGTGCTTTCACCCGAGCCAACAGAACACGTTCACGGGCAAGCTCACGCCCGAGATGCTCGACGGGGTGTTCGCGCGCGCGAAGGAGCTCGCGCGCTAGCGCCGGTCACTCGCCGGTGCGGTGCTCCTCGTCGCGGATCTGGTACGCCGTGGTCC
>Ga0075420_100005465_pt1 | contig 11184 bp, 9 predicted proteins | sample SoiMetdeltSBSDD4_FD_75296 | JGI IMG/M metagenome (GOLD analysis project Ga0075420, IMG submission 75296) | Bulk soil microbial communities from a Populus tree surrounding site in Tennessee, USA - Soil MetaG P. deltoides SBSDD4 | ecosystem: Environmental > Terrestrial > Soil > Tree plantation... | reverse complement strand
GGAGGTCACAAGTGGGAGGTCACAAGTGGGAGGTCACAGGTGAGCCGACTGGGAGCCCGCACCCCGACCGCCGCCGGCGGGCGGACGTTCGAATTCGCGCACTTCCTGGCGCATGCGCTCGATGCGATGGACGGTGAGCGGCACGCCGCGCTCGTCCTGCAACGTGCCTCCAAGATTTGCCTGCAAGCGGCGCGCGCTCGCGATCAGCTCGTTCAGCGCATGCATGCCGGGCACTGGACCCGGCAACTGCGTGAACATCGTGATGCCGGGATAGAGCGTCTCGCTCATCTTCTCCAGGTCGAACGTGCCGGGCTCGACCATGCTGGCGACGCTGAAGACGATGCTGCCGTCGCTGTGCACGCGGTGGAAGATGCCGTACTTGCCGTGCTGCATGGATTCGGCGAGCAGCGCTTCCAGCAGCTTCGCGCCTTCGAGCTTTTGCGGCGCGATCGCAATGCGTACCGAGAGGATCTTGCGGCGCTCGATGCGTCGGGACTGCGGCGCTTCGCTCGACGACAACGTCGGGGCCACAGCCGCATTGGCAGTCGCGGGTGTCACCGGATGCACGGGTAACTCTTCGGTCGCAGCATCGGCAAACGTCGGTTCCAGGCGCCCTCGCCAGGTCTCACCCGATGCGGGCTCTGGTTCGTCGGGCAGTGGCTCACCCGGCGGCTCGACCTTGCGTTCCAGCGTCACCGGCGCGACTTCATCGGCCGGCCTCATCAGCGTCGTCTCGCCCGTGTGCACGGTCGGCTCGGGCCGCACGCGCAGCAGCGCGTCGTCTCCGGCTGCGGCGGGGCGATTGCTGCGCCGACCCCACAAGTAGATCGCTGCCAGCAGGACGATCCCGAAACCGATCAAGATCCAGCGCAGCTCGCTCATCTACATAGCGGCCATCCGCACGGCTTCGTCGACGTCCACGGCGACCAGGCGCGACACGCCCGGCTCGTTCATGGTCACGCCGATGAGCTGCGAGGCCAGCTCCATCGTCGTCTTGTTATGCGTGATGAAAATGAACTGCACCCGGCTCGACATGTCCTTGACCGTATCGCAGAAGCGCCCGACGTTGTTGTCGTCGAGCGGCGCGTCGACCTCGTCCAGCAGACAGAACGGCGCGGGATTCAGCTCGAAGATCGAGAACACGAGCGCGACCGCGGTCAGCGCCTTCTCGCCGCCCGACAGCTGGCTGATCGTGCTGTTCCGCTTGCCCGGCGGGCGCGCCATGATCGAGACGCCGGCGTTGAGGATGTCCTCGCCGGTCAGCTCCAGGTACGCGTGGCCGCCGCCGAACAGGCGCGGGAAGCGCTCCTTCAGGCCGGCGTTGATGCGGTCGAACGTGTCCTGGAAGCGCGCGCGTGTCTCGCGATCGATCTTGCGGATCGCTGCTTCGAGCGTTTCGAGCGCGTCGGTGAGGTCCTTGAACTGCCGGTCCAGGTATTCCTTGCGCTCGGACTGTTCCTTGAACTCGTCGATCGCCGCCAGGTTCACCGAGCCGAGGCGCTCGATCTTGCCGGCGACTTCCGCGAGGTTCGTCTCCCACGTCGGGACGTCCGCCTCCGGCGCCATCTCCTGGTAGACCGTCGCGAGATCGAACTGCGTCGTCTTGAACTGCTCGAGCAACGTTTCGCGCCGGACCTTCAGCTCCTGCGCCGCCATGCGTACGTCTTCGAGGCCTGCACGTGCGACGTCGACCGCAGCTTCGGCATCGACGCGCCGCTGATCGAGCGTGCGCATGCGTCCTTCCGCATTCTCGACCGCGGTACGAGCGCCGGCGAGCTCCTGCTCGACCTCCACGCGCTTCTGCAATGATTCTTCCAATGTCGTCGCGAGTGCCTGCAGCGGCGCTTCGCCTTCGGCGAGCTGACGCGTCAACTCGTCGCGGCGCTGTTGCAGCTGCTGGAGCTGGTTGCGCAACCGTTCGAGGCCCGCAGAAATCGATTGCAACGCCGAGCGCTTCGACTCGACCTTGATCGCCACTTCCTGCGCACCGTCCCGATCGGTCTGCGCCTGCGAGCGCTTGAACGACAGGTTCTGGCGCAGCTCTTCGCGCTCCTGCTCCAGCTCGACGCGTGCGGTCTCGAACTCCGCCATCGCATCGATACCTTCCTGCAAGCGTGCGCGCGCCTCCGCGATGGCGCCGGCGCGGCTCTGGTAATCGCGCTCCAGCTCTTCGGTCTCTGCGCCGATGCGGCTCACGCGCTCGGCTGTCTGCTCGGACTTCGTACGCAGCGCGCCCATCTGTGCGTTCGAGTCGCCAGCGACGCGATGCAGCCGGTTGACCTCTTCCTGAAGCGCGTCGCGACTTTGCTCGTGCTCGGCCAGCTTCGCGCGGGAATCGGCGAGCTCCGCCTGTGCGCTGTTGCGTTGACGTTCGGCGTCGGCGACGACGTCGCGCAACGCACGCATTTCTTTCTCGCGACCGATGACGCCGGCATGCACATCCTTGTCGCGGCTGACGCGCAGCCATTCGCGCCCGATCCAGACGCCGTCGCGCGTGATCACCGACTCGCCGCTCAGCAACGTGCGGCGCTTCTCCAGCGCTTCGGACAGCGTATCGACAGCGATGATGCCGGTCAGCAGCGCGGAGATCGCCGCGGGACCTTGCACGCGCGCCAGCAGCCGGCCGCCATCGACCTTCTGCGCGCTGGCACCACCGGAAGAGAAGAAGGAGACGGCGCCGACCTGCAACGATTCGAGCCGGCTCGCGATCGCATCGATCGTGTCGACGGAAACCGCTTCGAGATACGAGCCGAGCACGGTTTCGACCGCGCGCTCCCAACCCTGCTCGACGACGAGCTGCTGGGCGAGGCGCGGACGGTCCGCGAGCGAATTCGCGCCGAGCCATTCAGTGACTTTGCCCTGCGCGAGACCGAGCGCGGCCTGCTGCAGAGCCTGCAGTGACATCAAGCGTCCTTGCGCGTCCTGCAATTGCTGTCGGCCGCGATCGTCCGCGGCGACGAGCTCGCGCTCACGCTCGCGCAACCGCTGCACTTCCTCGGTGGCCTCGCGCAGCCGGTTGGCCGCGCGCTCGCCGGAATCGCGGATTTGTTCCTGCTCCGCCTGCAGCGTTGCGAGGCGCGCGTCGATTTCGGTCGTCGTGAGCTGCGACAACTCCCCTTGCAGCCGCTCGCGTTGCGCAGCCAAACGAGTCAGTTGGTGCTCGAGCTGCTCGATACGCGCGCGCTCGACTTGCGTCTTTTCACTGGCGGCGCGCGAGTCGCGATTGAACTCTTCCCAGCGCTCCTGCCAGTCCTGCATCGACTCCTCGGCCTGCGCCAGCGCAGCCGCCGAAGCCCGCTCGCGGTCGCGCGCCGCGGCGAGACCCGGCTCGAGCTGCTCCAGCTCACTGCGTAACTCGTCGACCTGCGACTGGTCGCGCGCGAGGTGCAGGTTCGCCTCGGTGGCGCCCTGCTCCGCCTGCTCCAGCTCCTGACGTTGCCGCTGGCGCAGCTCGCGCCCGTGCTGGATGGACTGCTCGGTGCGCGAGATCTCGGCACCGATCTGGTAATAGCGCCCCTGCACCGCGTTCAGGGCTTCGGACTTCTCGGTGAAGTCCTCGCGCGCCGATTCGATCGACGCTTCGATGGAGCGCAAGTCCGCGATCAGCGCCTGCATCGCCGTGTCGCGCTCGCGCAGAATGCCTTCTTTCGACTGCGAGTCCTGCTCGATCACGCGCAACCGCAGCGCCAGCAGCTCCGCAGTCAGCTTGCGCTCTTCCTGCTTCAAGACCTGATAGCGACGCGCCGTGGCTGCCTGTCGCTGCAGACGGTTCAACTGCTTCTCGATCTCCTCGCGCAGATCCGCGAGACGTTCGAGGTTCTCCTTCGTGTGCGCAATGCGGCTCTCGGTCTCCCGGCGCCGCTCCTTGTACTTCGAGATGCCCGCCGCTTCCTCGATGAAGCCGCGCAGCTCCTCCGGGCGCGCCTCGATGACGCGCGAGATCATGCCTTGCTCGATGATCGCGTAACTGCGCGAGCCCAGCCCCGTGCCGAGGAACAGCTGCGTGATGTCCTTGCGGCGGCAACGCGCGCCGTTCAAGAAGTACGCGGACTGGCCGTCGCGCGACACCACGCGCTTCAGCGACACTTCGGAGTAGCCGGCGTACTGGCCGGCCAGCTGGCCGTCGGCGTTGTCGAACACGAGCTCGACCGACGCGGTGCCGACGGGCTTGCGCGAGCTGGAGCCGTTGAAGACGACGTCCGCCATCGAGTCGCCGCGCAGGTGTTTTGCCGAGATTTCACCCATGACCCAGCGGACGGCGTCGATGATGTTCGACTTGCCGCACCCGTTGGGACCGACGACGCCGATGAGGTTGCTGGGGAAGTTGACGGCCGTCGGGTCCACGAAAGACTTGAAACCGGCCAGCTTGATCTTATTGAGTCGCATCGCGCGGGAAGTGGGCCCTTATATAGAAATATGTAGGAACGGTTCCGGTGCCGCGCGGTAGTGTATGTGAAACATGCGCCACTGTGGACGTGGAGTGGACGCGTTGGAGAGCCCGATTTTCTTGTCCTGTACCGGCGGAGCGCCGTCTGTATAATCGCGCCCCTCTTTTAAGATCTACGTCCGCATAGACCGATTTCGGACAGTGCCCGGGAGGCTCCTCAAGATGGCCGCCAAGAAACCTGCGAAGGCGACGAAGGCCAAGAAGACCATTGCGAAGAAAGCTGATTCTGCTAAGAAAGCAGCGCCCGCTAAGAAGCCGGCGGCTGTCGCAAAAGCCAAGCCCGCCCCGAGCCCGAAAGCAGTAGCCAAGCCCGCGGCGGCCAAGCCGACGGCGGCACCCGTGCCGAAGCCCGCCATGAAGGCGCAACCTCCGGCCGCTACGGTGCCCGCGAAGCCCGTCCGAACGTCCGCGACGGTTCCAGCCAAGCCCACGATTCCAGCGAGACCCGTGACACCACTGAACATCAACGACCTCGATGCGGCGGCCGGCGGAGACGCCGACGAGGCCGACAGCCCCGAAGTCGCGAACACGAACCTGCTGGCTGGCCCGCGCAACGTCAAACCGTACATCCCACGGCGCGGCGAGCAGTACATGAACAAGGAGCAGACGGAGCACTTCCGGCTGATCCTCAACACCTGGAAGCGCGATCTCATGCACGAGGTCGACCGCACCGTGCTTCACATGAAGGACGAGGCGGCGAACTTTCCCGACCCGAACGACCGCGCCACGCAGGAATCGGAGTTCAGCCTCGAGCTGCGCACGCGCGACCGCGAGCGCAAGCTGATCCGCAAGATCGACGAAGCGATCAAGCGCATCGAAGACGGCACGTATGGGTACTGCGTCGAGACCGGCGAAGAGATCGGCATCAAGCGACTCGAAGCACGCCCGGTAGCGACCCTGTGCGTCGAGGCGCAGGAGCGCCGCGAACGTCGGGAAAAGCAGTACGGCGATCGGGACGATCGCTATAGATAGGCAGGGACGATCGCTACCGCTAACTACTGCGGCCGCTTCGCGCCCTCTCCGACCGGGCCGCTGCACTTCGGGTCGCTCGTCGCAGCGACTGCCAGCTATCTCGACGCGCGTCATGCCGGCGGTGACTGGCTGCTGCGAATCGAAGATCTCGATCCACCACGCGAAGTGCCCGGCAGCGCCGATGACATCGTCGCGACGCTCGCTGCGCTTGGTTTCGAATGGACCGGCTCTGTCACCCGACAGAGCGAGCGACACGCTGCCTACCAGGCTGCGGTCGATCATCTCCTCGCCAGTGGTAGCGCTTTCCCCTGCTCATGCAGCCGCACCGAGTTGCAGGCCGCGCAACCCGAGGGCCGCGAGCCGTCCGACGAGCTTTACTACCCCGGTTGGTGTCGCAACGGAGTGCGGGCACCGGACCGGCCGCTCGCCATCCGCTTTCGCGTAGCGACCGGCACGATCGCATTCGCCGACCGGCTGCAAGGACTGCAGACGTCGGATCTTGCCCGCGATACGGGTGACTTCGTGATCCGTCGGCGCGACAGTCTGTTTGCATATCAACTGGCCGTCGTGGTCGACGATGCCGCCCAGAACGTCACGCACGTCGTGCGCGGCGCCGACCTTCTGGGCAGCACTGCGCGCCAGATTGCCTTGCAAGCCGCACTGGGCCTGACCACTCCGGAGTACGCACATTTGCCGCTAGCCATCGATGCGAATGGGGTCAAACTGTCGAAGTCGAGTGGCGCCGCAGCGGTCGACGCAAGCCAGCCGGCACGCGAGTTGTGGCGCTCGCTGCAGTTTCTGAGACAGGGACCGCCGCCGGACCTGCGTCGAGGCCCGGTAGCCACAGTGTGGGAATGGGCAATAGAAAACTGGCAGGTGCAGCCGCTCGCCGGCCTGCGCCAGATGGAGTTAGTATGAGCGCCATAGAAACACGACCGGTTCACGGGTCTGAGCTGCCGCGCGCAGCCACGATGGGAGCGTCTATGAGCGAGCCCAAGACTGAATCGAGAGTGATCAAGAAGTATCCCAACCGGCGCCTGTACGACACGGTCGAGAGCCGCTACATCACGCTGGCCGACATCCGCCGGCTGGTCATGGACAAGGTCGACTTCCTCGTCGTCGACAAGAAGAGCCAGGAAGACATCACGCGCTCGATCCTGTTGCAGGTGATCGCCGAGCAGGAGCACGCCGGCGAGCCGCTGATGAGTCAGGACTTCCTGTCGCAGGTGATCCGCTCGTACGGCGGCGCCATGCAGAACGTGGTCGGCAGCTATCTCGAGCAGAGCCTGAAGATGCTGTCGACACAGCAACAGCAGATCCGCGACCACCTGCGCAACTCGATGGCCAGCGACGCCTACGATGCGATCAGCTCGCTCACGCAGAAGAACATCGAGCGCTGGCGCTCGGTGCAGGACGACATCTTCAAGGCGATGAGCGGGGCCGCCAAGCGCGAAGACGGCGCCGAGAACGAACGCAGGACCTGAGGCTCGTGAGTCAGGCTTTAGCCTGACTCCTCTCAGGCTGCATCCACGTTCCGCATGCTCAGGCGGACGCGGCCCTGCCGGTCCACCTCCAGCACTTTCACGCGCACCACGTCGCCTTCCTTGAGCTTGTCGCTGACGCGCTCGACGCGCTCGTCGGAAATCTGCGAGATGTGCACCAGGCCGTCCTTGCCCGGCAGGATCGTGACGAACGCGCCGAAGTCCATCAGGCGCGCCACCTTACCCTCGTAGATACGGCCGACTTCGACCTCGGCGGTAATGAGCTCGATGCGCCGCTGCGCCTCGCGGCCCGAGAGGCCGTCGACCGACGCGATCTTCACGGTGCCGTCGTTCTCGATGTCGATCGTCGTACCGGTCTCTTCCGTGATCGCGCGGATGACCGCGCCGCCCTTGCCGATGACCTCGCGGATCTTCTCCGGGTCGATCTTGATCGTGATGATCGAGGGCGCCCACTCCGACATCTGTGCACGCGGCTTGTCGAGCACCTTGTCCATCTCGTCCAGGATGTGCAGGCGGCCGGCCTTCGCCTGGTCGAGCGCGACCTGCATGATCTCGCGCGTGATGCTGTCGATCTTCAGGTCCATCTGCAGCGCCGTGACGCCGGTGCGCGTGCCCGCGACCTTGAAGTCCATGTCGCCGAGATGATCTTCGTCGCCGAGGATGTCGGTGAGCACCTGGAAGCGGTCGCCTTCCTTCACCAGGCCCATCGCCACGCCGGCGACGGCACCCTTGATCGGCACACCCGCGTCCATCAGCGACAGGCTGGTGCCGCACACGCTCGCCATCGAGCTCGAGCCGTTCGACTCGAGGATTTCCGAGACGACGCGGATGACGTACGGGAAGTTCGCCATGTCGGGCATGACCGCGGAGATGCCGCGGCGAGCCAGGTTGCCGTGGCCGATCTCGCGGCGCTTCGGCGAGCCCATCATGCCGGTCTCGCCGACGCTGAACGGCGGGAAGTTGTAGTGAAGCATGAACGGCTCTTTGCGTTCGCCGCTGAGCGCGTCGATGATCTGCGCGTCGCGACCGGTGCCTAGCGTCGTGACGACGAGCGCCTGCGTCTCGCCGCGCGTGAACAGTGCCGAACCGTGCGTGCGGGGCGTGACGCCCGTGCGGATCGAGATCGGGCGCACGGTCTTCATGTCGCGACCGTCGATGCGCGGCTCGCCAGCGAGCACGCGGCGCCGAACGATGCGGTATTCGAGATTGGCGAACTCACGCGCGACATCGTCGGAGTCGTAAGCGGGCGCATCGCCGCCGGCCAGCGCCAGGAGCGATGCTTCCTTGATCTTCTGGATGCGGTCGCGGCGCGCCAGCTTGTCAGTGACCTTGTACGCGTCGGACAACGCAGCTTCCGCGTTCGAGGCGAGCGCCGCTTCGAGCTGCGCATTGGCCGCTGCGCCTGCCCAGGTCCACGCGGTCTTGCCCGCCTGCGTCCTGAGCTCGTTGATCGCGTTGATCGCCGTCTGCATCTGCTGGTGACCGAACGTCACCGCGCCGAGCATCACGTCCTCGGGCAGGCTGTCAGCCTGGGACTCGACCATCAGCACGCCTTCGCGCGTGCCGGCGACCACGAGCTCCAGCTTCGAGTCCTTGAGCTGCGCGGCCGTGGGATTGAGGAGGTACTGGCCGTCCTTGTAGCCGACCTTCGCTGCACCGATCGGTCCGCGGAACGGCACACCGGAGAGCACCAGCGCTGCCGAGGCGCCGAGCATCGCCGGGATGTCGGAATCGACATCGGGATTCAGCGAGATGACGGTCGCGACGACCTGCACCTCGTTGAAGAAGCCTTCCGGGAACAGCGGGCGGATCGGGCGGTCGATGAGCCGCGAAGTCAGCGTCTCTTTCTCGGACGGCCGGCCTTCGCGCTTGAAGAAGCCACCGGGGATGCGGCCCGCGGCGTACGTCTTCTCGACGTAATTGACCGTCAGCGGGAAGAAGTCCTTGTTCGGGTCTGCGTCTTTACGAGCGACTGCGGTGACGAGTACCACGGTGTCGCCCATCGACACGACGACGGAGCCGTCGGCCTGTCGGGCGATCTCGCCCGTCTCGATGGTGACCTGGTGGCTGCCGTAGGGGAACGATACTTTCTTGGTTGAGCTCACGATGCGTACCTGTCCCGGTGGTGAGCCGCGGACGGAGAGAGATGGAGGAGAGAGCAGCCTTCAGTCCGCGACGCGGACCTTCCGACTGGTGCCGATCAACGTCGCAGGCCGAGGCGCGCAACCACTTCCTGGTAGCGCTCCGGTGCGGTGCTCTTGAGATAGTCGAGAAGCTTGCGGCGCTGGTTCACCATCTTCAGCAGCCCGCGGCGCGAAGCGTGATCGCGCTTGTGAGTCGTGAAGTGTTCGCCGAGTTCGTTGATGCGTGCCGAGAGCAGTGCGATCTGCACTTCCGGCGAGCCCGTGTCGTTCGCGTTGCGACGATACTGCTGGACGATCCCGCCCTTCTGGTCGGTCGACAATGACATCTGCCCTTTCCTCTGCGGAGGCCTCTGCCCGAGGCTATGTGTGCCGTTTTGCGAGCCGCGCATTGTACTCGCGCGGCCGATAATCTCAAGCAAAACCGCGGAATTAGGCTGCCGGCGCGCTCAACTCGCGGCCACGTCGACGAATAGTCTGACCGGCTGGACCCGGCCGTCGGGCGCGCCCCGCACCATGCCGAGGAACCGTCCGCGATCGTCATACGCCCGCAGCTCGACCGGGGCGGCGGGTTGCAGCGCCGCGACGGTCCTTCCCTGCAGCAGTCCTTCGACCGCCAACGTGCCCAGCTCGACCCGCGGCAGGTCCAGAAAGGCCTGATCCGCCTGTAACAGGAGTTCGTCGCGTGCCGCCGGCGACTTCGCCGCCAGCTCATCCAGCGTGTACATGGGAAGGTCGCCGAACGGATCCAGCGACAGGCGCCGCAGGCCCCGGACATAGCCGATCGTGCCCAGGCGGGTGGCGATGTCCGCGGCCAGCGTCCGGATATACGTTCCCTTCGAGCAGTAGACGTCGAACTCCAGCTCGTCACCCATGAGCCGCACGCGGGCGATGCGATGAATGAAGATCCTGCGCGGCTCGCGTTCGACCGACTCGCCGCGGCGCGCCAGCTCGTACAACCGCTTGCCTTCGAACTTCAGCGCCGAGTGCATCGGCGGCACCTGTGCCTGCTCGCCCAGGAACGTCGCCAGCGCAGCGTCGACCGTAGCATCGTCCAGCGGCGGCACCGCCGCACGCTCGGTGACTTCGGTCTCGCCGTCGCCAGACTCCGTGCGCGCGCCAAGCTGCACGAGCACGCGGTAAGTCTTACCCGAGTTCAGCAGCCGGCCGCAGACCTTGGTCGCCTGACCAAAGCACACAGGCAGCAGTCCGGACGCCAGCGGATCGAGGCTGCCGGCATGACCGGCCTTGGCCGCGTTGAACAAGGCGCGAGCCTGCTGGAGAGCCGCGTTGGAAGAAACGCCCAGCGCTTTGTCGAGCAGCAGGATGCCGTCGATGCTGCGATAGAAACGAGGGGGTTTGGACACGGCAGCAGAGTCGGGCTGAAGCCCGACCTACAGGGGCTTGTCTTCGTCGTCGACGTGGCGTTCGGTATCGTCCTTGACGGCCTTGTTGATCAGCGCCGACAGTCGCGCGCCGCTCTCGATCAGCTCGTCCTGCACGAAGCGCAGCTCCGGGCTGTGACGGATGCCGAGTGCGCGGCCGAGCGGCCCGCGCAGCATCGGCGCGGCCGCCTCGAGGATCTCCTGGGCCTGCTGCGGCTGGGCACCGAGCACCGAAAAGAACACCTTCGCGTAGCTCAGGTCCTTCGACACGCGCACTTCCGTGAGCGTGACCATGCCGAGGCGCGGGTCGCGCAGCTCGCGCCGGATCAGCTCGCTCAACTTTTGCTGGATCTGTTGCGCGATTCTTTGGCTGCGTGGGAATGCTTTGTTGGACATGTCGTCGGATCAGGCCACCGTTCTCGCCACTTCCACGCGCGAGTAGCACTCGATCTGGTCGCCGACGCGCACGTCGTTGTAGTTCTTCACGCCGATGCCGCACTCGGTGCCGGCGCGCACTTCGTTGACGTCGTCCTTGAAGCGCCGCAGCGACTCGAGGCCGCCCTCGAAGATCACGACGTTGTCGCGCAGCACGCGGATCGGGTTATTACGACGGACATAGCCTTCCATCACGATGCAGCCCGCGACCGTGCCGAACTTGCTGGAGCGGAACACCTCGCGCACCTGCGCGGTGCCGACGATCTGCTCCTTGACCTCCGGCGCCAGCATGCCCGACAGCA
>Ga0075420_100005462_pt1 | contig 11184 bp, 8 predicted proteins | sample SoiMetdeltSBSDD4_FD_75296 | JGI IMG/M metagenome (GOLD analysis project Ga0075420, IMG submission 75296) | Bulk soil microbial communities from a Populus tree surrounding site in Tennessee, USA - Soil MetaG P. deltoides SBSDD4 | ecosystem: Environmental > Terrestrial > Soil > Tree plantation... | reverse complement strand
GTCTGGCTCACGCAGCACAAGCGTGAAAGCTGGCGGCGGTGGGCGTGCATCTTTGGTCTGCTCGGGCAGCCATTTTGGTTCTATGCGGCGTGGAAGGCTGAGCAGTGGGGCATCCTCGCTATCTCCGCGCTCTACACATACGCATGGGCAAGAGGCATCTGGACGTATTGGCTCGCGTCTGAACGCACCGGAACAGCGCCTAACGAAGGCAACTCATAACCAAATCGTTCTCGGTCGCGCGGCACGCAACAGGTCCTCGAGTGATAGCGGTCGTTCCAGGTCGTGGATTAGTCGCCTTGCGCAATGTCCTGCAGCACGCCCACGTTGCATTCAATATGTCGTCCAGTGTGACGAGCCGCGCCCAGTTTTTGGAGGGTAGCCAACGCCTCGTTGACCTTCGATCGACTAGCGCCCAGTAGCAATCCCAATTCCGTCTGTGACATGCCGAGATATCGGCCGCGACATCGCTTCACCTTGGCCCTTCATGACCATGGCCGCCAATAGAAAGCGCGCGAGCCGCACCTGCGTGGAGTGCAGCGCGATGGCTTCGATCTGCTCGCTGGTCCTCCGCAGCTTGCGACAGAGGAGATCAATGGCTGCCTGTGCTAGCTGGGGTCTAGTCTCCATGAGCCGCTTCAGCGAGGAGCGCGCCAACACCATTATGGTAGCTCGTGCGAGTGCCGTGGCATCCGCGGTTCGCGCTTGGCCATCGAGTGCGGCAATCTCACCAAAAATGTCGCCACGGCCCGCGTGGCCAAACGAAAGCACTCTACCCTCTGACGACAGTACGGAAAGCCGAACGCGGCCTTCGACGACAAGGTACAAAGCCTCTCCCGCATCTCCTCGGCCGAAGATAAGCTGACCCGACTCATAGGTGGCTTCGCGCATCTGCGCAGCTACAGCAGCGCGATCCGCCTCACTGAGCGAGCGAAACAAATCCGTGCGACTGAGCAGTGAGATCACTAATGCAACGTGTGCCATGGTACACCATGTGGTGGTTCATCGGATGGGAGGAAAGCCCACAGCCGTCATTCGAGCGTCAGACAACAAATGGGTTGCCCCAGGACCCTCCCCTATCTGGGTGAGGTCTGGTGAAGGCCTCTTGGACACCCGGCAATCGGAGTTGGTGCTCCACCCGTGGTCTGGTGAGCCAATTTTGGGCTTTGCATACGGCCCTTGCCGTACTGCCACTTTGTGGTAGACCCCGTAGATTGCGCCACCAATCGTAGCGATTGGAACAATGAACCTGGCCGCCCGATCGACGAAGTCGTAAATGCGATCGATGACCCTCGCGTACTTAGCCCAGAGCTGCACACCCTTGTCGACCGCAGCTCCCATGTCCCAGCCCGCACTCCATGCCGGCAGGACCAAACCCAAAGCCAACAGCCCGATCAATGCAGAAAGTACCCAACACGCCAGTGACCAGAGACTCATCACCCCCTCCCCCCAACGCACACGAATGAATTGATTCATAGGGGGTTAGCAGACACGTGTACAGACGCGTCCGTTGGTCCAGCGGCCTACGAGCTCGGCGCTGCGCTGCGCGGCGCCGCCGCCCTGCCCAGCACCAGCAGAGCTTATCCCGCGCGTCATTGGGGGAGGCCGCCGGATCGAGACCGGCAATCAGCTCCGCGCAGATCGGCCTCAATGCCAAGACCTGCTGTGCCGAGGAAGGCCTGGCTGTTCGAAAATTGGTAAGGAGGAGGGGGAGCGGTCCACGGCTGTCACGAGCGCATGCCTCCCGTCTCGCACCCCAGGGCGATCCTACAGGAGGCCCGAGCGATATCCGGTCGGAGTCGTGTTCGCCCCAAGCTGGGGCGATATCGGAAGGGGTGATCGATGCCTCGGAAATCAACTGCCGATAATGCCTGTTTTGGGAAGTTGACACCTGCTTCTAGGGGTTGGCCAGGTGACGCTCTCTCGTTTTGGAATTCGCCAGATGTCCCGTTTGGGACATAGCAGGCATCGGGCGGCTGCTAGCTTGAAGGGGCCATCGGACCTCCCTTGCGATGGTGCGCCGCGCCCTCCGGTCCTCAGCGGGAGCAAGCGCGGCGAGTGCGGGAAAGGGGCGCCTCCGGCCACGTTGAGGCGCCCCTTTTGCAATGCCTCTATAGTTTCGCAACCGTCTCGCAAGCCTGCCGCAGCAGTGCCGCACACTGGCGCCGGACGGCCAGCGCTTCGTTGCTGTACTGGCCATGTTTCCAGGCTCCATTGGCCTTACCCCTTGGCGCCCCGCCCCGTGCGCCGTGGAACCGGCACACCCCTCCAGCCTCGGACCGCCGGTGCCCGGCATTGGCGTCGGGATCGCTTGCTCATGGCCGAGCAGCGCGGGGCCGCATTCATCCGCTGCACAAGGTTCATGGGGTTGCCCTCCATTTTTGCTGGTGCCCCCACCCCCCTGACTGACGTTGCCGACGATCGCCTGCCCGCCGTCGTTGAAGGTGACGTGCTGCACCTTGATCGTCTGCTCGCCGCCGGAGCGGTATTTCTTGAGGGCCTCGACCTGGCTCGCAAACGTGCGCGCAAGCTTGTTCAGCATGGTCGAGGCGCTGTCCTGCTGGGCAATGGTCTCGACGTGATTGAGACGGCGGGCGGTGGCCATGGTGGCATTGTGCATCGCTGCCATCTGGGCGGCCAGCAGGGCTTCCGTCTCATCCTTGGGATTGATGCTGCGCACGACCGAAAGCATGAAGTTCAGCTCTTGCTTGGTGGCAATCTTCCCCGATCGCGACGCATCGGTCAGCTGGGTGAGCAGGCCGCCGGCGAACTCATAGTCGCCCGTGCCGAGAGCGTCCGCCAGGAGCGTGTGGCCGATCTTCGGCTCTGGGTGATCGACCGAAATCTTCACGAGGTTGGCGGCGGGCGTTTCAACCTTGAAACTGGGTGGGGGTGCCTTATTGGCGCGCCGGTCAAGGACGCGTTGGTCAGCCTGCCGCTCGCCCTTGGTCGGCGTGTAGGGTGGGGCTGGATCAGCGGCCTTCTTGGCTGTCCTGCCCATGGCCATCCCCTTTCAGAGTACATTGGCCAGGCTTGCAGCCACGCGGCCGGCAAGATCCTGGCGGTTGTCGTCGTAGCGCGGCGTGGCCGCATCGAGGTTTCGTTCGATCGTCAATGTCGCGATTCGAAGCGCGAGGCGCCAAGAAAGCGAAATCTTGCACGCGAGGCGACGTCCTTGCACGCGAGGCGATCCTGGTCAGCGGCAGGGGGCTTGCGAACCGGCGGATTTGTGGGATCGTTTGGATTGATCACGGCCCGGCCAGTGGGCGGGCTTTCAGAGTTGCTTCCCAGAACCAAACTCCCGTCTCTTTCGCGCGGGCTCTTAGAGCGGCTTCTCGCAGCAAAAAGGCGCCAAAGCCCGCCGAGCGCGCAATGTCGCAGGCCAGCGCCTCGAAATATGGGGCGACGAGCGAAGATCCGGTTGCCAGATAGGCGGCCCGGGCCTGCTCGATCAGCGCAATACCTTCTTTCGGCGCATCGAGGCCTCTCACCCATCCTTGGATGGCTTGTGCCCACGCAAGCCAATACTGAAAGTTGTGCTGGTTCCCGAGGCGAAAAGCCTCTTCGGCGTGCGCTGCAGCCCGCTCTGCGTCTCCCGACAACTGAGCGCACGACGCTGCAAAGCAAAGCGCGTAGCAGATGCTGAATACGTGCCCTTCGGCCCTCGCCCGCTTCAGCGCTTCCGCCACCCGCTCACTGGCCACCGTTGCCTGTCCGTCGATCGCGTCCATCCAAGCCAGATAGGAAAGCGCCAGCATCGCCGGCTCGGTGCCGTAGCGAAACGCGTGGCCCCCATGCCTTTTGGTGTCGTACAGGAGCAACACCTGATCGAGCAGCAACCTGGCCTCCCGATAGGAAGCGGCGTAGAACGCCGGTAATGCCTTCGAGCGGAGCGCCACCAGAAGAAGCGTTTCGCGCCTGTCACGGTCCTGCACCCCGCGGGCAGTAACAAGCAGCCGGTCAGCGATTGCGTTCGCTGTTCGCAACTCGCTTCGCAACAGATGCAGATTGTAGAGGCCCCTTTCCAACTCGAACTGCGCATCCTCGGAGCCGATCGTTCGACAGAGCTTCATGGCGCGCGCATAGACGTCCTCTAGCTCGGGCGTCGACCAGCCGGAAACGGCGATCAGCGGAGCCGCAAGCTTCCTCAACAGCTCCAGCTCGAGCCGAGCCGCATCGGTTGGCTCGTCCTTCGATAAGTTGTGGCAGTCCTCGAGGCCGCTACGAATGTGGGCAAGCGCCTCAACGTTGGCCGACCGCTGCATGGCCTGGCTCTGCGCCCGAAGCCAATAACCAATCGCGCTCTTGTAGTTGCCGCCGAGCGAATGGTGCGTGGCGAGGAGCTCCGGCATCGAGTCCTCGATCGGCAGCGTACCGGCGGCTGCCAGCTCGGCAACCCGGCGGTGCCATCGCTCGCGCTCTGACTTGAGCAACGTATGATAGGCCGTGTCTCGCAGCAGAGCGTGCCGAAACTCGAGCGACGCATCCGGGATTTCTCCCGCTTGTATCAGGATTTGCGATTTTGTCAGGGCCCCCACCGCAGCCGCGAGCTCGCCATCGTCGATCTCCAAGAGTTCTCTGAGGTGCCCGTAATCGAAACGACGGCCAAAGACAGAGGCGCAAAGCGCAACCGTTCGACCCGTGCCGAGGTTGTCGAGAACTCCCATCAGCGAGTCGCGCAACGTGATTGGAATGTTGTCGGGATCCGCATCCTTGTCGGCTATAGCTCGTACGAACTCCTCGATGAAAAGCGGCACACCATCTGCATGATTTATGATCTCGGCGAGTTCGAAGGCGGTCAACGGTCTCGTGGCACTGAGGGCTCGAGCAAGCGAGGTGGCATCACCCGGTGGCAGGCGGTCCACCTTCTCTACGTGCAATCTGCCCGATGCCGCGAGTGCATCGTTTGGTGACTGCCGTGAGGTCATCAACACAATGAAGCGACGGGGGTCCGCCGCTGACAGGACCTCGGCGACAAACTCCAACGTCGTAGAGTCGGCCCAGTGAATGTCCTCAATGATGAGGCCCACGTGTGGCGCATGCGCGAACAGCAATGTCCGGAGCTTATTGAGTATTCGCCGGCGGCGATCGTATGGGGACGTCGAACTCTCGCCGAGGCCATCTGCAGCTCCCCTGTTGCCCTCCCGCTCGGCGACATGGGTCGAGGATGACAGTGCTCCCCCATCGGTATCCCCTCGCTCGAGCCAGTCGCGGAACGGGTAAAGCGGAGAAATCTGCCCGTAGGAAGTGCAGGCGAGTTGAATCCAGGTGACCGAGGCGACGTCCCTGTGCTTGATCACCTCCTGCACGAGCCGAGTCTTGCCCACCCCCGGCTCCCCGCTCAGTAAGACCCCCGCCACGCCATTTTGGCTCTCGCCAAGTTGCGACAATACTCTTTCGAGTAGGGCCCGTCGGCCAATGAGCGAGCCCTCCGAGACCGGCCGACGCTGTATGAAATCCTGAGGCATCTCGGCGATTGTGAAAGCGCGCACCGATCCCATGTCGGAGCGGTCCGTCTCCCGTTCCAAGGGCCGCAGGCGGATCGTCGGTGGGAGAAGTGCGGAGGTTGCCTCGCTGATCACCACCTCGCCCGGGCCAGCCAGGGTCTGCAGCCGGGCCGCTATGTTCGGCACCGCCCCAAAAGCGCCGTCGCTCTCGACGCTGTGGCGGCCCACGATGTCACCCACGACAGCCAGCCCCGTGTGCAGGCTGATCCTCGCGCTGAGCTTTGGCAACGTGCCAGTCCGCATTCGGGAGACCGAGTGTGGCAACCTCAGTTCCGGAATGGCGTGCACCAGCTCCCAGGCCGCTGCGACACTACGAAGTGCGTCATCCTCGGCGGCCCGCGGATAGCCGAAATAGATGAGGACGCCATCGCCGACATAGCGGGAGATGTAGCCTCTCCAGTGCCGCACGACGCGGACGCAGACATCCCGATAGGCACTCACCGCATTCGTAAAATCCTCAGCATCAAGCTCGAGCGAAAGCTTGGTCGACCCTACGAGATCGCAAAACATCACGGTTAGCTGTCGCCGCTCACGTGAGCGGTGGGCACCGCCAACATTGCCGTCGCCGGACGCCTGATTGTGGAGGCGCGCCCCACACTGCGAGCAGAATTTCGCAGCGTCGGAGTGTTTGACGCCACAAGATTGGCACCTGACGCTCTTGGCCACAAATCTGCCTTGCACGCAGTGATTTGCCATAGGCGGTCCGCCCGGGCAGCGCCTATGGTGCGCCCCTGATTGCCGCGGTGCAAGAGGCGGTGTCACGGGGGCACCATCAACAGCATCAGCGGAGAAGCGGGACACCGAAGGGCCGCCGGTGTATAGTCGCTATTTGGTGTTTGGTCTCCGTGCAACGGCCCGCGGAGGGATGCCTTTATTGTCAACTTAGGGTTGAGCCATGTCCGATTGCGTGCTTCGCGCGAGATGGGGACTGGGACCGCGAGTCGATCCGCATTTCGATGCCAGGGTGGGCCGAACCGTCATTGAGTCTGGGCCGGGCCACCAGAGTTCTGCCCTAGCGACAGGTTATGTCGAGTTCCTGGGCGTCCGGCCCTACGAGTACCTCGAGGCGCTGTTCGAGGTGCTTTATGATCAGCTTCCGCACGGATCGAGCAAGTTCTACAGGCTCGCAAAGAAGCTCAAGATTCACGATCGCCCTAATGTTTGGACGCAAATCCTCGCGTTGCGCTACCTGACGACCGACGGCGAGACAGGAATCGCTCTTCCGCTTTACGACTTCAATCCTCCCACGATTTCTCCCGGCTGGCCCGGCAACGCCCCAGCGGAGCTGCAGGCAGCGCTCAATCGCCTCAATACTATCACCAAGAATAAACTGCAGTCGGCGAGCCTGATCGGGGTGACTGTCGACTTCCAATTTGGCGTCATTGCCAAGAAGTTGAAGCCTGTGCTGAGGCCGAGCCTACTGCGGCGCGCATTCGGGGTGAGCGAGCGAAAGGCGCGCGACAAAGTCGAGCAGATCCTGTTCGGTGGCGTGAATCCGTCCTTCGGGATATTGGGACGCCTCGTTGGTCAACGTGTGGGCGCACGACAGTTCGATGCCCAAGACGTAGCGGCCTCGAGCGGGTTCAGCCCGCAGCTCAAGCGGGCAATGCGGGAGCTGCGCGACGGCAACCCCAAGGCAACGCAGGCCGGAGGCGACCTGAATTACGGGATCGCGGAAGCAGGGCGCAACGTGATCGTCGGCATGGTGGACTTCGGCTGCGATTTCGCGCATCCGAGCTTTCGCCACGGCGAACTCGGGAAGGAATCCAGGATTCTTGCGCTCTGGGACCAAAACTCCGATCAGGAAATACCCCCTGCGCAGCCACCAATTGTAACCCCAGAGGCGGCAAGCGCCGTCATCGAAGGAGATGAATGCCGGTTCGGCTACGGCCGGCTCTTCACCAAAGAGCATTTCGATCTCGTTCTAAAAACATGGTGCGAAAGTAGCCCGCAGGACAAGGAAGCGCCCTACCGTATGCTGGGCTACGACCCGCACGATTACCACTACACGTCCGTACGACCCGGAGCAAATGGCCGCCCCTTCGGTGCGCACGGAACGATGGTTCTGGAGATCGCGGCGGGTGGTCGGCACGTTTCATGTCAACTGAACGATAACGACGACGGCGACAACCCGACGGTCTGCGGGGTCGCGCCAGAAGCCACAATTGTCTTCGTGCAGGTCAGGACGCACAAGCAGCATGACGGCAGACGCGTCCTCGACGCCAACGATGTGGTCGATGCTGTGGCCTTCATCTTCCACGTCGCCAACAAGGAGCAGCTTCCCTGCGTCGTCAATTTGAGCCTCAACACCATGAGCGGTCCGCACGACGGCGACGGCCATTTTGAGCGCCGATTGTCCAGCCTCTTGAAAAGCCGCAGCGTGGGGCCGGAAAAGGGTCGGGCAGTCGTCATTGCCGCCGGCAATCTGCCCGACAACGAGCACGAAACGGAGCAATGGCAGCACCTCACCGACAAAGTGTCGCCGGGTCAGCCTTTCGAGTTCTATTGGCGGCCCCCAATCAGTGTCGACCGGACCCGCAATAGCGTGGAGATTTGGTACGATCCTGACCAAGCTTGGTTGCGGGTGTCCCTGGTGCCGCCCGTCGGAGGGCCACTCGGACCCATCGCTCCGGGCCAGGCGGCCGAGCTTCTCGTCGACAGCAAGGCTCACGGTTCTATCGTCGGCTCGCGCATTCGCCCGGTGATACGCGACAACGCACCTATTAGGGGCGGCGTGAAGTCGCTTCCCAAGGGCGACAACGCCCCCGGTCGACACGTGATCCTCCTCGAGCTCGACCCGGATTTGGCGGCCAAGGGCTATTGGAAGATCGTTCTCGAGGCCGTCGACAAAACGGGCGCGCTTCTACGGTCGGATGTTGAGCCTCCTGTTCCTTTTCACGCTTGGCTCGAGCGTGACGACGATGCGCAGTCGGGAATTTGTCGTACAAATCCGGCGAGCGCGATTCCGGATGGGGATCGAGTTTCAACGATCGGCACCTTGTCCTGTGGGGGGGATGCCATTGTTGTCGGGGCTTACGACACCTTTACATCGGTGACGGCACGCTGGGGATTGTCAGGGCACGGCCCAGGGCGAACTGGAGGCATCCTCAAGCCCGACATTTCTGCGCCGGGCAATTTTATCCTCCTCATCAGGTCGAGAAGGGGTGGCGAGACCACCAGGAGATGCGCGCTTGAGAGCGGGACCAGTCTGGCTGCGCCTTTCGTCACCGGAACGATTGCCTGTATCTATGAGGTGGCGCCCTGTGCGAAATTGGCCGCCGTCAAGGAGGCCCTCATCTCGACCACCCGACCGGGGTTCGATAGTCCGAGCGAGCCCTGGAGTCCCGAGTTCGGGTATGGCCGGCTTGATCCACCTGCGGCGCTCGAATGGATCAAGAACAATGTGCTTGTCACCGATGCGTGCAACTAGCGCTCTCATTGGCCGGCGCTCGAGGGCTCGATGAACCCTGCTTTCACATTTGCCGGGCCGGCGCCGACCTCGGAATTGCTAAACGATTACTCCAATCCTGGCCCGCTGGAACGGCCCATGAAGACCACGCTCGTGATCACCGAGCAGTGCAACCTTGATTGTCGCCTCTGCTACGGCATGTGCAAGGACGCAAAAGCTCGCGCCGAGTTGTCGATCGGCGAATGGCGGAGCGTCATCGACGACTTGGCCCGCAGCGGCGTGATCTGGCTCTATATCGAGGGTGGCGAACCATTCCTCAAAGCAGGTTTCGTCGATCTGCTGGCGGAGAACACGCCGCGCATGTTCACCATGGTGCGCACCCACGGAACGCTGGTCGATGGGGCGCTGGCTGCGCGCCTCAAGGAGATCGACGTCGGCATCGTCCTCGTCGATCTGTGGGGGGCCACCGCCGCAACGCACGACGCCCTGACGAGGACCAAAGGCAGCTTCGATCGGTCTGTCGAGGGCATTCGCCGGCTCGTGGCCGCGGGCATCGACACGCAGACGCTGTTCATCCTCAATCGGCACAATGTGAAGGAGCTGCAGGCCTATTGCGACCTCGCGGGCGCCCTCGGCGCAACGGCCGTCGGCATTCTTCGTCTCTACCCGCTCGGGCATGTCAAGGAACAATGGCACGAGCTATCCCTTTCGCTTGCCGAGATGTCGGAGGCCCTGGCCGCGCTGCGCGCGCCGCCCGGCTTGCGGATCATGCAGTCCTGGCATCCGCGCAACGCCAATTGTTGCTGGCAGATGTCGGCGATCAATGCCTTCGGCGACTCGATCGGCTGCGCCTATTTGCGGGAGTACGTGAACTTCGGCAATGTCCTGCATGAGCCGTTTCTGCGGACCTGGAAACATCCGCTCGGCCACCAGCTACGCAGCGGCAAGGTCGAGCGCAGCTGTGGGCCGTGTGCCGCCACACAGGGCTCACACGGCGGGTGTCGGGCAACGGCCTACGCCTTCCACGGCCGCTTCGATGCGCCGGACCCCTTCGATCTGGAACTCAACAATGGTGTCGATCTCACAACTCTTCCCGGATGAGCGGCTCGAGCGCCGGCGCGACCTCGTCATCCGGCCGCTCCCGGAGATCAAGATGTGCATGGTCTATCGGCCGCGGCCGGCCCGCATCGTCACGCTGAACCCGAGCAGCTGGATGCTGCTCGAAATATGCAACGGATCGACGGTCGCGGAGATCGAAAAAGTCTACGCGGCGATGATTGGCGGGAAAGGGCGCGCAGCAGGGACCGATGACGTGCACCAGGGACTACAGTCGCTTGTCGATCTTTCACTGATCAGGGTTTGTGAAAAGCGTGCGAAGGCATGAGGCAGGAGCAATACGATGGACAAGAATGAGCTTTCTCTACTTGCGGAATTGGCCGCCAACGATGGCGCGCCGCAAGCAAGCATCCTAACGCCCGACGTTAGGTCGGGATCGAGCTTCACCTATTCGGGAACAGGCACGGACATCGTTCCGGCCTTTCTCGTCGTATGGTTCTACACGGTCAAGCCGCCAAAGCGCGCGGACTTTGCCCTCAAGGTGAACGCCTACGAAACTTCGGGGGTGCTGCCCGCTGCACCCACCGGCATCTTCTATCGCGGCACCTATTCGGTGAGCATATCCGCCCCGGCTCCTGATTTCGAATACCGTACCGTGTGGGGTCTGACGGAGTTAGCAAAGATCCAAGATCTCAACGACCACATACGGAATGCCCCGGCCCAATTGAAGGATCTCCTCGACCTCATCTCCCCGCGGCCCGCCATGCGCTCGGAGATCATGGGTCGCACCAAGAACTCCGCACCGATGATCAGCAGGTAGCCCGAGCCGATTTCATCGAGCCGCCTTCACCGGTAGCAAGCGAACCGATCTCACACGCGCGCCGGCAAGGGGGTGGCCGCGTCGCTCGCGCGTTCCCCAAGATTATGAATTCTTTGCTCAACTTTCAATCGGTGGGATTGAGCGGACGCTCTGCAGTGGCGATGCGAAAGGCAGCTTGTGTGAAGGGTTTCGGAGGCCGGCCCATCGCGAGGGCTACCACGGGCTCCGGGGCCGGCGTCCGAAAGCCTCCAGGGAATGAACCCGCGAGAGGTGGGAGGTCGATGGACGCAAGAAGTGAGAGTCAGCCCACGCCCATGAAGAACCGCACGACGGTGGAACGGAAGTCCGAGCGTGAGCTAGTCGTCACGCGAACCATCAACGGCCCGGCGCGCCTC
>Ga0075420_100005458_pt1 | contig 11187 bp, 9 predicted proteins | sample SoiMetdeltSBSDD4_FD_75296 | JGI IMG/M metagenome (GOLD analysis project Ga0075420, IMG submission 75296) | Bulk soil microbial communities from a Populus tree surrounding site in Tennessee, USA - Soil MetaG P. deltoides SBSDD4 | ecosystem: Environmental > Terrestrial > Soil > Tree plantation... | reverse complement strand
CGGGCTACCCGCCGTCTCCGCAACAGCCGCCACAGTATCCGCCGCCGGCGCCGCCGCGGGTGCCGCCTCCCCCGCCGTCACCGGGCTATCCGCCCCAGGATCAGGAGTATCCGCCCCAGGCACCGCCGAACCGATGAGGCGGCGTGTCGTCGGGGTGGCGCTGCTGCTCGGCGTCGCCCTGGGAGCGTCCATCGCCGGTTGGCGTGATGCGCACGGGCGCAATGAATTGCGCCCCTACAGGATCCGGGCCGACTCCGTAGGGGCGCAATTCATTGCGCCCCACGTCATTGCGCCTCACTTCATCGCGCCCCCGCACTCTGCGCCGGCGTCGGCTGATGCGCCCTCGGCGACGCCTGAGCAGCTCGCCGGCCTCCAGTCAATCCTGGCGCGGCCGGAGTTTCAGGTGCAACAGCGGCGCGGCATTCTAGACTGGCTGCTCGACCCGATCAGGTCGTGGCTGCGCTGGCTGGGTGAGGAGATCTGGGCGTGGATCTCCTGGATCTTCGAGCCGGCTGCCGAGCTGGGTAGTCCGGTGATCCTGTACGCGATCGTCGGCGTGGCCGTCGTGGTGCTGATCGTCGTGGCGCTGACGCTGCGCCGACTGATGCGCGGCACGATGGCCGGCGAGGATGCCCTGACCGAGGCGAACGCCGCCGGCCCGCCCCGCGCCGCCGACGAGCTCGCCCGCGCCCGTGCGCTGGCGCAGGCCGGCGATCCCCGCCGCGCCATCCATCACCTGTACCGAGCGGTCCTGCTCCGGCTCGACGAGCGCGATCACCTCCCGTTCGACGGCACGCTGACCAACCGCGAGCTGCTGCCGCGCGTCTCGTCCGAGCCGGCCCTGGCCGGGCCGTTCGCCGAGCTGGTCGCCCGCTTCGATCGGCTCTGGTACGGGCAGGCTGCGTGCTCGGCCGAGGAGTACGCGGCGTTCGCGCAGCTTGGCGAGCGGGTCTGGCAGGCCGCCGGGACCGTCGCGCCGGCACGCGCCGGCCGAGGCGGCGCGGTGAGCCCGGGCGTCCCGCTCGGCGCGTCGAGCGGCGCCCGATGAGTGACCGCCGCGTCGTCCTGGGCGGCCTCTTCCTGGTGCTGATCGTCGGCCTGGTCCTGTTGCCGCCGACCAGCGAGCGGTTGCCGCCACTGACGGTGTACTCGGCCGAGCCAGGCGGCGGGAAGGCGCTGCGCCTCTGGCTGGAGGAGCTCGGACACCCGGTGACGACGCCCGAAGGGGGCCGCTACACGATCGGCCGTGACGTCGGGGTGGTGCTGCTGCTGGCGCCGACGCAGCCGATCTCCGATCAGGTGATTGGCGAGCTGGAACGTTGGACGCGCCAGGGTGGGCGGCTCATCGTCGCCATGGACAGCCTGTTTACCACCAGGGGGCTGCTGCGCGAATTCGGGGTCTCGACCCGGATCACGGACCAGATCACGCAGGCTGTGCCGGCCGACGCGGGACTGCTCGATCCGGCGATCGAGTCCGTGGACGTCGCCACGCGGTTCGAGCTCAACCTCGGCGAGCGAGCGGCACAAGGGGTGCCGCTGCTGCTCGGCGTGCGCTCCGGGAGTGACCCGCGTCGCCCGATCGTCGCTGCGCGCGTCCCGGTCGACCGGGGCGAACTGATTGTGCTGACCGCGCCGGACGTGCTCAGCAACAACGGTCTGCGCACCGAGGCGAATGCCCGGCTCGCCCTCTCGTTGATCGGACCGGACCGGCGTGCGCGGATCGCTATCGACGAGCTGCACCACGGGTTCGGCATGCTTCAGGAGCGCAGCTTCTTCGACCTCTTGCTCGACCAGGCGTGGGGTCGGACGTTCTTCCTGGCCGGCGGCATCGTGCTGCTGTTCTTGCTCTGGCGCGGCCGACGGTTCGGGCGAGCCGTCCCGGTTTTCGTCGATCGGGGACGGTCGTTGGGTGAGCTGGTGACCTCGCAGGCCGGCCTCTATCGGGCGGGCGGCAAGCGTGCGTTCGTGGCCCACCACCTGGCGCGCCAGCTTCGCCACGACCTGGCTCAGGCGGTCGGGCTGCCGGCCGACGCATCGGACGCCGAGATCGAGCGCCACGCCAGGGTCATCGGCCGCGACCCGACGCGGGCATTGCAGGCCCTGGCCGGAACACGGCAGGCTCGCTCAGACCGGCAGCTGCTGGCGATCACCCGCGAAGGGGAACGAGCCCGGGCGGAGCTGGCCGGGGGTGAGGTCAGAACATGAGGTGTGTTGATGGCGATTGATGGGGCAGGGGAGCCGCTCGGGCGGCTGGCCGGAGCGTACGCTGCCGCCCGCGAGCAGGCTGCTCGCGCCATCGTCGGGCAGGAGCAGACGTTCGAGCTGCTGTTCGCTGCCCTGCTGGCGGGCGGTCATGTGCTGCTGGAAGGCGTGCCGGGCACGGCCAAGACCCTGCTGGCCCAGACGCTGGCGGCGCTCGTCGCCGGCACGTTCCGACGGGTCCAGTTCACGCCGGACCTGATGCCGTCCGATGTCGTCGGCACGACGATCTTCGATCCGCGCGCCGTGGCGTTCCACTTCCGTGGCGGTCCGGTCTTCTGCCACGTCCTGCTGGCGGACGAGGTGAACCGGGCGCCAGCCAAGACCCAGGCCGCCCTGCTGGAGGCGATGGAGGAGCGCCGGGTGACGGTGGACGGGGAGGGCCACCCGTTGCCCGATCCGTTCCTGGTGATCGCGACGCAGAACCCGGTCGAGTACGAGGGGACGTACCCGCTGCCGGAAGCCCAGCTCGACCGGTTCATGTTCAAGCTGGCCGTCGAACACGGCTCGGCGGAGGTCGAGCGCGAGGTCGTCCGGCGCCACCTGGCCGGCTTCGAGCGGACCCGCCTCGAATCGGCCGGGCTGCGCTCCGTGCTGAGCCCGGCCGACCTGCTGGCCTGCCGGGCCGACCTCGGCCGCGTCGCCATCGAGCCAGACGTGCTCGCCTACATCGTGGAGATCGGCCGGGCAACCCGCCGCAGCGCCGACGTCCAGCTCGGCAGCAGCGTGCGCGGACCGCTGGCACTGGCACTGGGAGCCCGCGCACTCGCGGCGCTGCGCGGCCGACCGTACGTCACGCCAGACGACGTCAAGGAGCTGGTCGGCCCGACGATGCGGCACCGGATTATCCTGAAGCCGGACGCCGAGATCGAAGGACTGACGGCGGACGACGTCCTGAGCCGGGTGCTGGCCGGCGTCGAGGTACCGCGCTGACTCCCCTCAGCTGGCTGCTCCCGACCTGGCGGCTGCTCCTGCTGGTGCTGGCAGCGTTGTCGCCGCTCGCGCTGGCGGACCTGGCGCCGGGCATCCAGCTGCTGGTGCCGGTCCTGCTGCTCGGCGTGGTCGCGCTGCTGATCGTGGACGCGCGGATGACGGCGCCGCCTGACCGCCTGGTGATCCGCCGGATGGTGGCCGATCGGCTCTCGCTCGGCGCCGAGAACGCGGTGGTGCTCACGCTCCAGAATCGCGGCCCGCGCCCGCTCGCCCTCCGCCTGCGCGACGAGCACCCGGTCGAGTTCCGGGCGAGCGAGACGGTCCTGGCGGGCGCGGCGCCGCCCGGCGAGGAGCTCCGGCTGCGCTACACGCTGACGCCGCCTCGGCGGGGCGACTACCGCTTCGGCCGGGCCGTGGTTCGCTACCGGAGCGCGCTCGGCCTGTTCGATCGGCAGCATGCCTACCCGCTCGAGCGCGAGGTCCGGGTCTACCCGAACCTGCTGGACCTTCGGCGCTACGAGCTCCAGGTCCGGCGTGGGCTGGAGCAGGAGGCCGGGACGCGCGTGGCGCGGCGCTTCGGGGCTGGCACCGAACTGGAGCGGCTGCGTGAGTACGTCCCGGACGACGAGCTTCGGCGGATCAACTGGAAGGCGACCGCCCGCCGTGGGGTGGCGATCAGCAACGAGTACGAGACCGAGCGCAGCCAGAACGTGGTCGTGCTGCTGGACGCCGGCCGGCTGATGCGCGCCGTCGCGGACGGCCTGACGAAGCTCGACCATGCGCTGAACGCCGGCCTGTTGTTGACCTACGCGGCCGGCCGGCGCGGCGACCGCGTCTCGCTGCTGGCGTACGCCGATCAGGTGAAAGCGTTCCTGCCGCCGCGTCGAGGCCGGCGGGCGTTCCTCTCGATCCTGGAGACGCTCTACCGCCTGGAGCCGGAGCTGACCGAGAGCGATCATGCCCGCGCCTTCAGCTACCTGCACGGTCGGGGGCTGCGGCGCTCGCTGCTGGTGCTGTTCACGGACCTGTCCGATCCGGAGCCCTCGCGGGCGCTGGTGGCGTACCTGGCCCGCGCGGCGCGCCAGCACCTCGTGGCGCTGGTGACCGTCGCCGATCCCTCCGTCACGACCCCCGCGACCCGGGCTCCCCGAGACGCCCAGGAGCTGTACGAGAAGGTAGTGGCGCAGCGGCTGCTGGGCGAGCGCCGACAGGTACTGGCGATGCTCGGCGGTCGCGGCGTCATCACGCTGGACCTGCCGGCGGACAAGCTCTCAGCGCAGGTGGTGGCAACCTACCTGGAGCTGAAAGCTCGCGGCCGCATCTGACCTGCCGCACCCCTCTGCTCCGACCAGACCTCGTCGTTCCCCCGGAACCGTGCTTCATCCGCGCGGGAAGAGCCGTCAGCCATTACACCGAGAGCTTGCGCTGATCGAGGAGATCGCCCCCTTCAAACACGGTGACGGGATCCGATCCATCGACTGGATACTCAATGACCGCAAGGTCACGGACTCCATCAGCGCCGTTCTCAGCGAGCATGGCGCGCAGAAACGCAACGGCCTCGGCCTGTGTACTGTAGCTGGCAATGATGTTGCCGGTGTCGTCGTCCCACACCTGATAGGTCGCCACCATCACGGTCACCTTACCTTGAGCACTGACCCCTCAACTATAGTACCGCTGCCCGGAGCCCGCCTATTGTTCTGGCAGCAAGGCCATCACCGATGGCGCGTGCACGATCCGAATCAGGCAGACATGTTTCAAGAATACCGGGTCGGCGTTGTACAGGTTCCAACGCCCGTGATCGTCCGGCCCCTCATAGACGATGGGTGCATCGTCGGGGATGCGAAGGACACCAATGTACACCCATCGCTTCCAGCCTCGCGCCCTGGCAAGTCGACGTGCCTCTCGATAGGTGTCGTAGACCGACAGTCCCTGCCAACGATGGAGGAAGTCGGAATCGTCACGCTTCTCGCGTGGGGGCACCTTCCCGAGCGCTGCGTACGATCTGAAGTCGTCCAATGGCGCCTGGTCCGAGGTCAGGAGGCGATAGAAGATGCGCGGCAGAGCCCCCTCCAGCGGTTTCCGCAACACTGTCGGTCTGGCCTTGCCGGCCACGGTTGACGCCGGCAGTGACCCATCCGCTCATTCCAATCGCGAGCGATCATAGCAGTGCTCTGACAGTCACACAATGACGCGGTGCTCATAGTAGTCGATTCGAACGAGTAGGCTGACCGACTCGCCGGTGGAGTGCGATCAGCGTACGGTAAGAGGGCGGTGACGGCGGATCGTGCCGTGGGCGGCTGCTGGCGATGCTCGGCGGTCGGAGCGGCATCAGGCTGGACCTGTCCGCCGACAAGCTCTCAGCGCACGTGGTGGCAACCTACCTGGAGTTGAAAGCCCGCGGCCTCATCTGAGGAATGGCCCCCACCCCCAGCCCCTCCCCCTTGCGAGGGAGAGGGGAGGCAATGGCCATGATCGTCGCTTGTTCGTTGGTGGTACTCTGCTACCGTCCGTAAGATACAGCGCATTGCAGGGGGATCGATCCTCTTCATTGTCATCCCGACGCAGGAGGGATCTCATACACCCGAGCACGTCAGCGTGAGATCCCTCCTGCGTCGGGATGACAGGGGGAATTGGCAGTCCCCTGCAAGATCATCGGTTGGGTCAACACGGACGAAGCCCGCTGTAAATCCGGCGAATGTCCTTCGGCTGAGGTGGTTACGAGATGAATCCCTTTCTCGACGTTCTAGCTCAGGTCAAGAAACGAAGCCCCGAGCTGTTCCATGAAACCGCACTGCGCCCCCCAGACGATGACGAGCCCGTCATCGAAGTTGATGAAATCGTGATTCCCGGACAACATGGCATCAAGGACCGGACTGACGGGCAGCGCCCGCCAAACGTGTTTGACGACGAGATCACCCATGAGGAACAGATCTGGAGCAACCTTCCACGTGATGACGATTCGGACTTCGAGCGTGACTCGCCAACGTCAATCGAGGAAATGTCCCACTACCCATCGTCAGTCACCAGGACGGGAATCGAACTTCTGGCGGTGTATCTACCATTCCACTTCTATCCGGCTGGTTCGTGGGGCATCCGATTCTTCGAGAAGCCGATGGAGAGTTTCGTCTCGATGCTTGAATCACTTCTATGTCGCAGGGGTTTCGTCTATTCCTGGGATGAGGTCCTGAGACTCACAACCTATGCGGTGGCAAGGCACGAGTTCACGCACTATCTCGTCGAGTTGGAGGCGCTTGATCTCGAACTGAAGCAGGGGCGATCCATCTACCTGCCTTATCAGAGGGGCGTCTATGCGCCAAACTATCCTGGAGTGGACTGTCGCGAGGAGACCGTTGCCAGCTTCTGGTCCTGGGACAATGAGACCATCCGGAGCCCGGCTGATCTACGAGAGACGATGAGGAACACGCTCCGCATGCTCCACGGGACGGCCTACGCCGCTGGTGGGTATCTGGACCGAGAGAGGATTCGTCCCGTTGAAGACGCCCTCGCTGCCCAATTGCGCCAAACTGTGGCACGTCCTGCTTCTCCGCCGCCGGTCTGGGGTGCGCTTCCCCGTCCGTACGTTCAGCCGTGGACACGATACGAGAACGTCTCGTTCACCATGAACCGAAGCGCTGGTGGAAAGTTGGCCGGCTGGCTTGGGCCGAAGCAGCCGCGTAAGACAATTCGGATCTATCATCGGTAGAAGCAGTCACAGCCAGTGCGAACTGAATCAGCGACCCGCCGGAGGTGTCGCCAGGGCAACGGGCATCAGCCGTGCGCGAGGAAGGTGCGCGCTGCCTGAAACATGCGGGGCGCGTCATCCGCAAGCACGAGCGCCGGAGCGCGGTCGTCCAGCTCCGGGTTAGGACGGCAGCCCGAGCGCAGCGCAGCGGTATGGGGCCATGGTCACCCGGATGGCGATGCCAGGGCCGACGAGGCAGCATGATCGAGAGAGGCATCGCGCCGCATCGGCAGCGTGACCGTGAAGGTACTGCCGACGCCGAGCGCGCTCTCGACCTTGATCTCGCCGCCGTGGAGCTCGACGAACCGCTTGCTCAGCGCCAGCCCCAGCCCCGTGCCTTCTACCTGCCTGGCCCCCTCGCCCACCTGGCGGAACTCCTCGAAGAGCAGCGCCTGGTCCTCCGGCGAGATGCCAATGCCGCTGTCCCGCACCGCGATGAGTACGTCGTCGCCATCGGCGCGTGCCGAGACGTCGATCTGGCCGCCGTCCGGCGTGAACTTGACGGCGTTCGAGAGGAGGTTGAAGACGACCTGCTTGACCTTCCGTTCGTCGGCCTGGATCATGTCCACGGCGGGATCGACCGTCAACTCGAGGGCGATCCCGTGGTTACTGGCCCGCTCGCGCAGCATCGTCAGGCCGTGCTCCAGCGCTTCAGGCAATGAGAACTCGTCCAGCTCCAGGTCCATCCGGCCGGCCTCGACCTTCGAGAGATCGAGGATGTCGTTGATCAATGCAAGCAGGTGCTGGCCGGAGGTCAGCACGTCGCGCAGGTACTCCTCCTGCTTCTCGTTCAGGTCGCCGAACATCCGCTCCAGGAGCACCTCGGAGAAGCCCAGGATCGCGTTGAGCGGGGTGCGCAGCTCGTGCGACATGTTTGCCAGGAACTCGCTCTTGTGCTGACTCGCCAGCTCCAGTTCGCGACTCTTCTCCGCCACCTCTCGGGTCCGGTCCTCGACCTTCTGCTCCAGATCCGCGTACGACTCGCGGAGCTGTGCGGCCATCGCGTTGAACTGCTCGGCGAGCGACTCGAGCTCGTCGCCGCTCCGCACGTCGATCCGCTGGTCCAGCGCCCCCGCGCCGATGCGGGCGGCGCCTTCCTGGAGCGCCTGGATCGGCGTCACCATCCTGCGAACGAGGTAGAGGCTTGCCAGCACCGCCAGCCCCAGCCCGAAGAGTAGCAGCAGCACCGTCCTGAAGATCGAGGCGCGAACAGGCGCGAACGCCTGCTCCAGCGGCTGGTCGACGAAGAGCAGCCAGCCCGACGGCTCGACGACGCTGTAGGCGACCAGACGGTCGCGCGACCGTCCGTAGACCCGCTCGTCGGACCGATCGAATTGCGACACCACGATGACCCACGGGGCCAGCGGCTCGACGGCCTCGGTCGTGCCGAACTGTTGACGAGCCGGGAGCGGCCCGGCTCGGGCGGCCTGGACCTGCGCCGATGCTGAGAGGTCGGTTTCCTGGAGGACGAGGCTGACGTCAGGGTGAGCGATGAGCCGTCCCTGGCTGTCGACCAGATAGACCTGCCCAACGTCGCCGTGGCTCGCCTGCGCGACGACGTCCCAGGTCAGCTGCGTGCTGAGCGTCGCCACGACGACGCCAGCGTTCGGCCCCGGCTCGGCTCGTGCGAGCGTCACGATCGGTTCGCTGCCGTTGCGGAGGTCAGGCTGGCCGAAGAGAACGTTGCCGGACCTGGCCGCGTCAAGCCAGGGTTCTCCGGAGCGATCTACCTGACTCGCGATCCTGTTGGCCGTCAACCGAGAGACCAGGACTTGCTCTCGGCCCTGCGCGTCCAGGTAGCTGACCTCTCTGAAGGCCGGCGCCAGCCTGAGGAGTCGGACGTAGTCACTCCGCCGTTGGTCCAGCGTCTGTTCACCCGTGGAGGACGGCAGGACGACCCACGTGAGCAGGTGGTCGTGCTCACGAAGATACTGCTCGATCCGCGAAGCCGCGGCCTCGGCACGCTCGTGCTGGAGTCGTACGACCGCTGTCTGACTCTCGCCGTAGACGAAGTAGGCCTCGACGAGGCCGCTCGTGAGCAGGACTCCACTGACCAGGGCGACCAGGACGACGACGTACTTGCGGAAGAGGCGGCCCTGACGTTGGGGGACGGGCGCCAACGTGCATTCATCCTTCAGGTGCTTGCCAGGCGGCGCACTGGTTCACCGTCAATCGCGAGGCACCCCCACCACTATAGTGCACCGTGGCGTCGTTACTGGATCCTCGTGGCCTCGGTCAGGCCGCTGGCGTGACGTGGCGCAGAACGTAAAACCCTACGGAGACTGCTCCCATGAACGCGAACGCCAGGCCTTGCACGATGTGCAAGCCTTCCGCCCGGTCCGCGAGCCAGCCCGTCAAGCGCGTCGAACGTCCGGCCGGCATCAGGATGAGAGCTGCCACCACCAACGAGCCCGACAGACCCAGGCCGTACGCGCCGAGCGTCAGCGCGCCGTAGCCCATACCCCCCACCAGCGCCACGTATACCAGCAACACCACGTACAGCGGGCGATTGCAGACGATACCGTAGGTGGCTGCCATTAAGATTCCGAGAATCAGGACCGGGCGGAACGAGCTGCGCTCAGCACGGTTCGCAGCATCGTGCGCGACGTGCTCCGGGAAATGCATGTCGGGCAGCAGCCTGCGAATCAAGCCAAGCTCACCCAGCGCGACGAGCAGCATCAGCAGGCCCATGACGATGAAGACGGGCTGCATGATCATGCCCATCACCCGACGACTGCCAACCGTGCCGGCCAGCGCGGCGGCCGGCATGCCGACGATCGCACCCCACAGCGCGCAGACCAGAACCATGCTGAGCATCATCACGGCCGCAATGCGCACGAAGTCCCGCTTGTCTTTTGCCGCCTGAAACAACGGCATCATCGCCAGGGCGGCGGGCAGGTAGCAGATACGGACGATGTGGGCGAAGCCCAACGAGAATCCCAATGCGACGGCGAGGGTCAAGCTCACGACCTGGAAGCCGGGCTCCAGGAACGCCCGGAGCATCGCATCGTACGGCACGTCGGACAGCTCGAGACTCCAGCCGTAGCCGCCCAGCATACCCAGGACGGCCGCGAGGCCAAAGAGCAGCAGGCGCATCGGGACGCTCATCGGCGATGAGACGGCGGAAAAGATCGCACCCATGACACCTGCCCCCTTGCGCGTCTCCAGAGCCCGGGACGACCTGCTGTCGCCGTGACCCAGAGGGGCGGCTCACGTCGTGGTGAACCGCCTCGCGCCGCGCGACCAGTCTACCATTGGAGATTTCCAGGACAAGTGATGCACGTCACACTCCTGGCCGATCGTGTGAGACCGCCCGCGCCGTTCTCTGAGAGCGAGCGGTCCTGATGACGGTGTCATGCGATGCTGACTCGACGCGTGATCTGGCCGTTGCTCTCCCAATAGGTGCGCTTGTTCGCGATCCGGGGATCGGTCATCGCCGGCTGGACGTTGCCGGCGACGTCGATCGCCCGCGACGTGATCGCATGCTCGCCGGGAGTCGCGCCCGGCCAACTCACAGACCAGAGCTTCCAGGCGTAGTCGGAGCCAACACCCTCGTCGATCGTCGCCGGCATCCACGGCCCGCCGTCGACCTGCACCTCGACCTGTGCGACCGGAGCACCCCACGCCGCGCCGACGATGCGGTAGGCGCCGCCCTGGCGGGTGACTCGGGCAGGCGCCGATTTGAGCAGCGACTTGCCCACCAGCGTCTCTGTGAAGACCGGTTGCCCGTCGCGCTGCTCCTCGCGGATCGTCACGTAGTCGCGGGCCATGAAGTGACCCGCGAAACGGGTATCGATCACGTCGACGCGGTCCAGCCACTTCACGTTCGCCACGCCGTATGTTCCCGGGACGACGAGCCGTACCGGCGCACCGTGCGAAGCCGGGAGCGGCTCGCCGTTCATCTCGTAGCAGAGCTGGTTGGCAGGGTTCATCGCATCGGCCACGGACAGACTGCGTGCGAACGGCGCCGTCAGCTCCATGTCGCGCACCGTCTGCTTGCCGATGTCGTGGCCGTAGAACACGACGTCCTTGCCGTGGTCCAGGATGCCAGCCTCCTGGAGCAACGGCGCCAGCGGTGTGCCAGCCCAGGTGGCGTTGCCCACCAGACCGCCGTTCCAGGAGAAGCCGTGATTGCCAGAGCACTCGATCGTGAAGGTGACCTCCTGGCGGGGACGCGCCTTCAGTTGATCGAGCGTCAGGCTCACGGGCTGCCTGACCAGCCCGGCGACGTCAAGACGCCACGCCTGCAGGTC
>Ga0075420_100005453_pt1 | contig 11194 bp, 8 predicted proteins | sample SoiMetdeltSBSDD4_FD_75296 | JGI IMG/M metagenome (GOLD analysis project Ga0075420, IMG submission 75296) | Bulk soil microbial communities from a Populus tree surrounding site in Tennessee, USA - Soil MetaG P. deltoides SBSDD4 | ecosystem: Environmental > Terrestrial > Soil > Tree plantation... | reverse complement strand
ATCGCTGTTGAGGCCCTGGTTTCATTCACGGGAGGTCTGAACATGTCGCATTCGCGGAAACATCCGAAGGCGCTCGTGCATCCGCCGAGCTCCGAGGATCTCAAGAAGTTGCTGAAAAAATACACCGGGCTAGCCACCGAGAATGTCAGCACGGCAGACATGGCGAAGGTCGTGGACACGCTGCACTTCGACAAACAGTTCGAACACTGCAAAGAAGAGCTCGGCGAGATCAAGCTCTTCACCGACAAGATCAACAAGCACCATTTTGTCGGCTATGTCGAGCACGGTCCCTTCCGCTTCATCTTCTTCCGGCCCGCGACATGCGTGAGATGGCCGAACGATGCGGACCCAGATACGTTGCCGCCCTACCAACTGGGAATCTATCGCGAAGCCCCGTATCTCCAGGAGCTGCGCAAACGGGCCAGCGCGGGCGAGGTCCTGTTCGACACCGAAGCCGATGGCGAATCGCTTGGCCTCGAGCCTGGGCTGTTCATCGACACGGACGGAAAAGTGACCGTGATGCGGCCGCCCGCGAAGTACGACCTCGAGCTCGTCGTGCCCGGAAACCCCGGCGACGTGCCGTTGAATTACAAGTGTTGACTCCGAGACGGAGTACCTAGGGTTTCCGTTTCGCGGATTCCGGACTGCGGACGCCCATCAAAGCGATGCGGATCGTGTGAGGAGACTCGGTGCTGGAAAGCGAACTGCGCCAATCGGTCGCCAACGACCTGTTGCACCTCGTGATGATGCCGACGGAGGCGTGCAACTTCCGTTGCACCTATTGTTACGAGGATTTCCGGCTGGCGCGGATGCTGCCGGAGGTGGTGCGCGGTGTCGAGCACTTCCTGTCGCGCCGGGCGCCCGACTTGCGTGGTCTCGAAATCTCGTGGTTCGGGGGCGAGCCGCTTCTCGCCTTCGACATCGTCGAGGAGGTGTCCGTGCACGTGCGTGACCTCCAAGTCGCGTATCCGACGCTCGCGGTCAAGGCCGGCATGACGACCAACGCCTACACGATGTCACGCACGCGTTTCGAACGCCTCCTCGACTTGGGAATCACGCACTACCAGATCGCCTTCGACGGTCCGCGCGGCTGGCACGATCGCAAGCGCATCCTCGCCAACGGCCACGGCACCTTCGACCGGATCTGGGCCAACGTGCTGTCGATGCGCGACGTGGAGCGTCCCTTCGAAGTTCTCGTGCGGCTGCACGTCGATCGGGAGAACGAGGCGGCCCTCCCCGAATTCATTCGCGATTACGCCGCGGCCTTCGGGACCGACGATCGCTTCCAGCTCTTCATCCGCACCTTGGCGTGCCTGGGAGGCCCCCAGGACGCAACGCTCCCCGTCTTCTCCCCCGAGGCGGGGGGCGTCGCCGTGCGTCGATTGAGCGACCTGGCTCGTGATCTCGGGGTACGGCACGTCACCATCGAGCAGCATGCGCCCGTTTGCTATGCGGCGCGCGGCAATTCCTATGTCGTGCGCGCCGACGGACGCTTGAACAAGTGCACCGTTGCTCTCGAGCATCCGAACAACCAAGTCGGCCGCATTGGTGCGGATGGACGCCTCGACCTCGAGGTGACCAAGATGCGCAACTGGATGCGTGGCCTGTGGTCGGGCGACCGGGAAGAGCTCGAATGTCCCATGCGCGGCTATGCCGACCCGCCGGCGGCCCAGGCGCTGCCGCTCCTGCGATCCCCCGTACGCATCGCCGCCGAACTCTCGACGCACACCCCGACATCGCTCTGAACCCCGGCCCAAGCTTTCAGGCTGCGACCGACCCCGATGCGGCACGCACGAGGTCCTTGTCCACCTCGCCCGTGGGGCGCTCCCTGGCGCCCGGACGCGTTGTGAACGCCGCTTGCAATGTGCGACTGGAACGGTTTCCCGACGGTCGCGGCCCGACCGAGCCATGACCGCGTGAGAGCATCCTTCCACGGAGAATGACGTGTCTGAATCGATCTTCACCGCGGGTCTGCGGCTTCGCACCCTCATGGGCTGCGTCTGCCTGGCCGTGGCGACCGTTGCACTCACTGTGGTGCTTGGCGGTTGCGGCGCCCGGCGCACTGTCATCGTCTTGGATCGAACGCCGGGGAAGATAGTCGTCGTTGAGAAAGGGCACTCGCATTCGGCTCACTGCGGGCACTATCAGCACAACGGCAATTGGTACCTTGCGAAGGGCCATTCGCACGGCAAGAAATGCGGCCACAAGAAAGTGCACGGCAAATGGGTCTCGCATTGATGCTGGCGCGGCGTTCGCGTGCGCCGATCATTTCGACCACACAAAAAGGGCGCGCCGACCGGCGCGCCCTCGTGTTTCTGACCGGAACCGCGCATCCGCTCCTGCGTCTCAGCTCTCGGCCAAGATCTTGCGGAAGCGGTCGCGCTGCTTGACGTAGTACTCGTTGCCGGGATCGGCCTGGATCGCCTGCTCGATGAGAACGATGGCGTCCTTGCAATTGCCCCTGGCGTTGCAGATCTCGGCCGCGGTGTCCAGGATCGCCGCCTTGCCCGGCCCGTCGCTCGCGAGCGTCACGCCCTTGCGCGCCAAGGTGTCGGCTTCTTCGAGGTTGACGCGGTTCTCGAAGCACCACCAGGCGAAGCTATTGAGACCGTCGGAGGTCTCCATCCAGCCCTCGGCCATGCCCTCCTTCTTGAAGGCCACCGCCTTTTTGGGATCCTTGGTGACGAAGAGCGCGTGATCGGCGCGCAGTCCGCGCCGCGCTTTCTCCAGCTTCTCGTCCGTCGTCCCTTCGGTGACCTGCATGGCGAGCTCGAGGTATGGAACCATGATGTCGCGGTTATCCAGCTTGCGCCCGAGCGATGTCGTCATTCTGGCGACGGAGATGACTTCGTCCGCCGTGCGACCTTCGTAGGCGAGCGCCGCGTCCGCCGATTGCTTGACCTCGTCGAGTGTGAACTGGCCGTCGCGGCATCCTGAAGCCACGACATCGAAGATGGTGAAACGCAAGTCGCGATTCCCCGCCTTCGCCTTGGCTTGCGCCTCGCGGTAGTAGCGTGCCGCGGCGATGTACTCGTTGCACGATTCATGGTAGACGCCAAGCCGCTCGGCGTCACCCCAGGTCGGAGACGTCGTGTAGCGCGCGCGCTTCTCTTCGATCGTGGTCGGATCCTTCAGGGCTCCGTTCAACCTGCCGACGAAGTCCTTGGCTTCGCCATAGCCGATCCAACGCTCGAGCGTCCCGCCATCGGCGCGCAGCAACACGAATGTCGGATAGGCATGCACCTTGAATTCCTGCCGGCGTGTCGGGCCATCGCCCTTCTCGCCGTTCACTTTGTGCACGACCACTTTGCCGAGGATGGCTTGGAGCTCGGGCACGCTGGTCGCCTCACGGGCGAACTTTTTGCACGCGCCTCAAGTGTCCGAGTAGAAGTCGAGGAGCAACGGCACGCCGCGTTCGGTGGCCATCGCCTGGGCCTCGGCATAGGTGCCGCCATGGTCCGCGGCGACAGGGCCCGCCAGGACCAGCAGCGCAGTGATCGCGAAGAATGGCTTGGAAATCGTCATCGGCGTGGATCCTTTCGCGAAGCGTCGGCGGACGAGGAAGATCATTGTACCAGGCCACGGGGCTCAGGCGAAGCGCAGAGCGCCGCGGCGGACGGCGCTCGGGCGCCGGCGGGACAGCGCTTGACGCAAGTCCCACTCGCCTGCACCGGCAGCCGGTGGTTCCAACAGCCGGACCTCTCTGGCCATGCGCACGGCGATGGGGACTCCGTCGCGGAAGAGCACGCGGTTGTCGGCGTGGGAGGGGACCCGGGGACCCGGGGTCAGCACACCCACGAGGTTGAGGGGGTCTGCGCCGCTGATCGCCACGAGAATGCCCTCGCGCGGGCTGCGGCGCACTTGACGCAAGGTGCCGACAGCCTCCGGCAAGGCGAACTGCTCGCCGGCGAACCCATCGACGAAACGGCCGCCACGGATCTCGCCACGTGCCTCCATTCGTCGCAATGCCCGCAATAGATCTCCCCACACCGGCGCCGCGGTTTCACGTTCGACGAGCTTGCGGAACACCACCCCCCAGCGCCGCAGCAACACCCGGGCTACGGCATCAGCATTGCTCGCCGGTGTGCCGATCGAATGGGCTGCATCGGGTGGTCCGACCGGATGCGCTGCATCGATTGCCGCGTCCCGGCGCCGCACCAAACCCCAGCGACCGGCGTCTTCGACACCAAAATGTGCACCGGCATGACGGCGTCTGCCGCCTTCGCGCAGCGGCTTGCGTCGCGACGAGGGCACGAGCAAGGCACGCAACCCCATGAAGCTGTCGGCGGTCACCACGCCATGCGCCACGAGCTCGCCGAGTGCCGATTCCACCTGCGTCCGCAGCAGTCGCGTCGAAAGCACGATGTCGTCGAAGAAAGAAGCACCGCGAGTCTCGAGGTGTGTCACCACTCGCTGCGCAGCCGCCGTGAGACGCATCTCCTCTGGCCACACTTCGAGCTGCGGCCAGGATGCCAGGTTGCGGCGTTCGAGAAGAGCCATCGGTGTCGTCCGCACCGGACCGGCGCGACCGCGACGCACAGGATCAGGAGGTGCGTTCACACTGCTCGCGGCCTCGGAGACACCCTCGCTGCGCCACGCCGAACGCCCGGCCGACAAGCGCGACCAGACGCATCGCCCCGACAGGCACAACGAATCGAGCCAGACCGGGTCGTAGTCGGCCACGCGCGCGGGCAGGATCTCGTTCTCCCATGCGTTCGCGGGTGCCTCGAACCCTTCGAGTTGCGCCACGACGGCGGCCAGTCCCTCGGGCCCTTCGACGTCGTGTTGCGGCGCAAGACGCTGCCATTCGAACAGGAAACGGATGAAATCGGCGGCCGACACCGGTTCGATCTCGCGGCGCAACCGATCGAGCGTGTAGCGATGAATGCGTGCCAGCAGCCGGCGCTCGCACCATTCCTGTTCTTCGACGCCGGGAGTGAAGCGTCCGCGCAAGACGAATCCCTCGGTCTCGAGCGTGAGCAGCGCGATCTCGACCGCCGAGAGCGGGATTCCGAGCGGCTGTGCCAGCGCCGCCGCGGTGATCGGTCCCGCGCCTTCGAGACGACTGCGCAGGATCTCGACCAGCGCCGTCTCGGGAGTCATCGCCTCGTCGCTGCGCGCCGCCATGCGTGGCGGAGGCACAAGCGGCGGATCGCTGCGCACTCCCGGGAACAGTGCGGCGAACTGCGGCAAACGCTCGGCAGCGATCCACAACTCGTGGCCACCCTCAGGGCGCAACGTCGCCGCTCGCCGTGTCGAGACGAGCGGGACGAGGAATTCGTCCCATCGGCTGGCGAGCGGCGTTTCCTGTATCGCGATGTCCGACGGCACGAAATCCGCGTGTGTCGCCCTTCCCGTTTCAGCAACGCTCAGGAATCCGAAGAGAACCAGGGCCTCGTGCATCTCGTCGGCATTCTCGGGCTGCGGCCAGATCTCGGCACGCACGCGCGTGATGGCCTCGGCATCGAGAGCCCCGAGGTCCGCCGCGCTCTGCGGATCGAGCCAGCGACGGCTCGCGACGGCCTGCGTGCGCCGCTCCTCGAGCGGCGCGTCGTCCAAGAAAGCATACGGCCTGGCGTTCAGGATCTCTTGCGCCAGCGGCGAAGGTTCGGTGCGGTCGCGTGCAACGATGGCGATGGCGCCGCTCGCCATGCGTTCGAGCAAACTTTCCAGAGCGCGAATGTCCATCGCCTCTTCGAGACAATCGTGCACGGTTTGCTGCACCAGCGGGTGATCGGGAATCTCGCGGTCACCCGGAACGTTCTCGGCACAGGCCAGCTGATCGGGAAACACGACGGCGAGCAGATCTTCTGCCAGGATGCGCTGCAGCTGGGGTGCGAGCTTGCGGCCACCCCGGTTGCGCGGGACGGCCAAGCTGCGCGTGCAGTTCCACCGCCAGCGCACGGCGAACATGGGTGCGGCCAGCAATGCCTGCACGAGGACATCGCGGACGGTCTTCGCATGCAGGTACTGCGCCACCTCGGCGAGCGGGAAGCTGTGCGTCGGTCCGAGCGAAATGACGATGGCGTCTTCCGTCGCGGCTGCTTGCAGCTCGATGTTGAACTTGCGACAGAAGCGTTTACGCAGCGCCAGACCCCAAGCCCGGTTCAGGCGACTGCCGAACGGCGAATGCACCACCAGCTGCATGCCACCGGTTTCGTCGAAGAATCGTTCGAGCACGATCGTCTCTTGGCTCGGCATCACCCCGAGCGCCGCCGCGCCCGCGGCCAGGTAATCGACGATCTGGCGCGCCGCTTGCGGCGTCACTCCGACCTCGTCCACCAGCCAGCGGCAACCGGCGAACGACACCGGCGCGGCGGCGGCGTCTGCTCCTGGGACAGAGGAGGCCGCGGCGGGCGCCATCATCTCGGCGCTGTCGATGCGCGCAGCGACATCGAGGCGCAACCTCGACACGGCTGCCGACAGCTCGGCCGTGCGGCCGGGGGCTTCTCCCAACCAGAACGGCAGGCTCGGCGGCTGGCCGTGCGCGTCCTCCACTCGCACGCGGCCAGGCTCGACACGACGAATGCGCCATGAAGCGTTGCCGAGCTGGAAGATGTCGCCGGGCATGCTCTCGATGGCGAAATCCTCGTTCACACTGCCGACCATCACCCCCGTTGGCTCGAGCAGCACCTGATAGTCGGCGGTGTCGGGAATGGCGCCGCCATTCGTGATCGCCGTGAGGCGCGCACCCCGTCGCGCGCGCAGACGTTCGTTCACACCATCGTGATGCACGTGCGCGCTGCGGCGCCCTCGGCGGGTGCTGAATCCATGCGCCAGCATCTCGACGATCGCGTCGAAGTCCCCTCGCTGCAAATGGCGATAGGGAAAGGCGCGGCGCACGAGCGCGAACAGATCGTCCTCGCGCCACTCCTCGCACGCGACCGCGGCCACGATCTGTTGCGCCAGAATGTCGAGCGGCTGCGACGGAATCGACAGTCGATCCAGCTCGCGACGGCGCACCGCGTCCAGCAGAGCCGCACACTCGACCAGCTCGTCACGGCTGAGCGGGAACAAGCGGCCTTTCGGCAAGCGCCCGAGGCCGTGGCCGGCGCGGCCGACACGCTGCAACAACGTCGCGATGGAGCGCGTCGACCCTAGCTGGCACACCAGGTCGACATCACCGATGTCGATGCCGAGCTCGAGCGATGCGGTGGCGACCAAGGCGCGCAGCTGGCCGTGCTTGAGGCGTTCCTCGGCCTGCAAGCGATGCTCCCGCGACAGGCTGCCGTGGTGCGAGGTGACATGTTCGGTGCCGAGACGTGTGCTCAAGTGCCGCGCCACGCGCTCGGCCATCCGCCGGGTGTTGACGAAGACGAGCGTCGTGCGGTGAGACGCCACCAACGCGGCCAGGCGATCGTAGGTTTCCTCCCACACTTCTCCCGCCATCACCGCTTCGAGCGGCGAGGCGGGAACTTCGATGGCGAGATCCAGCGCGCGAGCATGGCCGACGTCGACGATGGTGCACTCCGGCATGCCATCAGGTTCTCCCCCCGTTCCCACCAGGAAGCGCGCCACGTCGTCGATGGGACGCTGAGTCGCCGACAGCCCGACACGAATCAGACGTCTGCCGGCAAGCGCATCCAAGCGCTCCAAGCTGAGCGCGAGATGCGACCCGCGTTTGTTGCCGACCAGCGCATGGATTTCGTCGACGATGACGGTGTGCGTGGTCCGCAGCATGTTGCGGCCGCGCTCGCTGGTGAGCAGGATGTAGAGCGACTCGGGCGTGGTGACGACGAGGTGTGGCGGGCGCTTCACCATCGCGGCACGCTGCGCCGCCGGCGTGTCGCCGGTGCGCAAGAAAACACGGATCTCCGGTGCGACGAGGCCGCGCGATTCGAGCTCGGCGCGCACGCCTGCCAGCGGCTCTTGCAGATTGCGCTGGATGTCGTTCCCCAGCGCCTTGAGCGGGGACACGTAGACGACCTGTGTCGCGTCGGGGAGTGGCCCGTCCTGGGCCTGGCGCACCAAGCTGTCGATGGCGGCCAAGAAAGCCGCCAGCGTCTTCCCCGAACCCGTGGGTGCGGCGACGAGCGTGTGCCGCCCCGCTCGAATGGACGGCCATGCCCGCGACTGTGGCTCGGTGGGCGCGGTGAAGCGGCGGTTGAACCAGGCCGAGACGGCCGGATGGAAGTCTGCGAGACTCATCGGGAAAGTAGATCACACTTCGGGTCGGGCGGAAAGGTCCCAAGGACGGGCACAACGGGGGAGCAGGCGAACCACTTGCGTATCGTGCGTTTGCGTGACCGGGCGCGCATCGTCGACGGCGAGGATGTGCTGAGCGAGATCCTCGATCATGCGGGTCCGACGGACACGATGTTCGACGTCTTGGCTGCGTGCATCGCCGCGCTCGCTCCGGGCCCGCGCGTCGCGCTGCTCGGCTTCGCCGGCGGCGGACTCGTGGCACCTTTGCGCGCCATGGGTTTCACCACGCCGCTTCTCGCCGTCGACATTTCGCTCGCCGGTTTGGCCTTGTTCGACGAGCTGTCTGGCGATTGGGCAGGGCGCGTCGACGTGGTCGAAGCCGAAGCCGGCGTGTGGCTGCGCCGCACGCGCCGGCGCTTCGACCTCATCCTCGAGGACCTTTCGGTGCCCTCGCCGCAGGATGCAGTGAAACCCGTCGTCAGCCTGGATACCTTGCCGGAGCTGATGCAGCAGCGCTTGCGTCCGGGTGGGATCGCGATCACCAACGTGCTGCCGGTCCCTGGGACCGCGTGGACCGCACTGCTCGAACACCTGGCGCAGCCGTTCCCGCGCGCGGTGGTCATCCATTTCGATCACTACGTCAATCGCATCTTGGTGGCGGGCAATCTGCCGAGCGCCGCCGAAGTGGCGCGGGCGCTGCGTGCCGCGCTGGCGCGCATCGGATCCCTGCAGACGCACCGATTCTCGGTGCGGCGCCTGGGTCATTCAGTGTCACCGGCGCCGCTGGCCCGCGCGCGCGCGCGCGCGACCAGCTCGCGCGGATAGCCGCAGCGCTCGAGCCAGCGCAGGGCATTGTGCGCGGTCGCCAAGCCCTCTTGCACGCGGTACGGAAACACGAGCTGGTCACCGTCGATTTCTTCGCCGAAGTGCAGGGCCACGATCCCGGGCGCATCGGCCGCACCCGCCAGTCCCGCAACCTCTTGTTCGTGCGTCGCCAGGATGAACAATCCGCCGCATGCGGCCAGCCATCGCGTGACCTCGAGGCTCGCCGCCAAACGCTCGGTCGAGTTCGTGCCCCGGAACAATTCGTCGAACAGTCCGAGCACGTGGGTCTCGCGCGCAGCGAGGGCGAGAATGCGCTGTACGCGTTCGACCTCCACCAGGAAGTAGCTCTTGCCGTCGACGAGCGAGTCGTGCACGTTGATGTTCGCCACCAGACGCAACGGCGTGAGGCGCATCGAACTTGCACGGACGGGTGCGCCGATCTGCGCCGCGACGCAATGCAACGCCGCCATGCGCAGATAGGTCGACTTGCCCGCCATGTTGCTCCCCGTGACCACGGCGACGCGCCGCTCGCCGCCGAGACGCAAATCGTTCGCCACGGCCTGCGCGAGCAGCGGGTGTGCACCCGCCTCGATCTCGAGCCGTGGCTGGGGCGCAGCGACAATCTCCGGAATGCACCACTCCGGATGCTCGGCCTGGAATACTGCCAAGGCCAAGATCGCCTCGAGATCACAATAGGCCTCGACGATGCGCTCGAGCGCCCGCGGCTCGCGCCGCCATCGTGCTTCGAGCGCGAGCAGCCAATGCAGCTCCCAAGACGTGAGCAGCTCGATGACTCCGTAGAGAAAACCCATCCCGCGCAGATGCAGGAGCCAGGTGAAATGCAGCGCCGCGGGCACGCACGCACGAGCCGCGCTGGCAGTCGCGAATGCGCGGCATTGCGATTGCAGCACGATGCTCTTCGGTTCCCAGCTCGCGAGCGAGCGCGCTGTCTCCTGGATGACGCGCAGGAGTGGTTCGAGCTCGAGCCAGGTTTCCCGCACGGCGCCCACTCGCTGGCGGATCGGCCACGACAGCGCGAACAGCAAGATGAACACGAGGCCCGCTGCCGGCCACGCGGCCCGGGCCACGAATCCGAGTCCCACGAGCAAAGGCACCAGGACTCCGCATGCCGCCAGCACTGGTCGCACCCAGCCGCCGGGAAGCTCGGGGGCGCGCGCCAGGAATGCGGGCAAGCGCTCGAGACGCAAAGTGCGCGCGCCGCAGGCGGCGAGCATGCAGGCATCCCGTCGTGACAGATCTGCAGCCAGCTCGCCGATGGCCGCTTGGCGCGCCCGAATGGCGTCCGGCTGCAGCAGCGGCGCCCGCACCATCCATCGCAGGCGGCGCGCGCCGAGACTCGACTGCGTCGTGTTCAGCAGCGTGAACAACGACGGTGATTCGCCGTCGATGCCGAGATCCTGCACCGCCCACGGGTCGAGCGCCTCGGCGTCACCCTCGCTGAGGAGCGATGCCTGGCCTGCGTCGAGCGCAGTGCAGGGTGCGCGCGGCACTCGGGCTTCGGCGCCGGGGCCCTGCGCGCTTTGCATGCGCGCCAAACTTTCGCTCGCCAGCGTGTGCCGGCGCCATGCCCGCACACGGCGGGCACGCACGTGCCCGTGCATCCACACGAGCGCGGCGAATCCCACCGCCGCCGGCAGCATTCCGCGCCAGAGCAGGTTGATCGAGCTCTGCACTGTTTCGACGAGAAGGACAGAGAAAACGATGAACACGAGAAGCCGGGCGGTGCCGAGCCACCAAGAGCGGCGGTGCCACCTGGTTTCTTCGGCGCGCTGCATCTCGACTTCGTCGATCCGCATCCGCCGCAGGGGTGCGCGCATGTCTTCCGCTGCCGGTGGGGTGCCTTCCAACATGGAGGGCATTGTAGATGCCCCGTCGCGCCGGTGCTCGTATTGTGTTCGGATCTCAGGGGGACCTTTGCCCGAGGCCGAAGTGCCGCACCAGCACGAACTCCGCCAGACGCAGGTGCGAATCCTCGCTCAAGAGATAGGGCTCGAAGCCGCAGAAGGCGCGCGTGTAGCTTGGATCCAGCGGTGAACCCTTGGCGAGGATGAAGGTGGGCTGTCCATCCGCGGTTTCGGGATAGGTGAAGCCCGGGCGCTCCGGGTAGCCGTTGGCGTAGCAATACACTGCAACCGAGATTCCCGGCAGCGGCACGAGCGGGTTTCGTTGCGTCGCCATGGCGTTCGGCATGTTGTAGATCTCG
>Ga0075420_100005451_pt1 | contig 11198 bp, 10 predicted proteins | sample SoiMetdeltSBSDD4_FD_75296 | JGI IMG/M metagenome (GOLD analysis project Ga0075420, IMG submission 75296) | Bulk soil microbial communities from a Populus tree surrounding site in Tennessee, USA - Soil MetaG P. deltoides SBSDD4 | ecosystem: Environmental > Terrestrial > Soil > Tree plantation... | reverse complement strand
ACTGGCAGATCGCCGAAGAGAATCTGCCAGCCGCGGACGACGTAGAAGAAGTGATCGTCGGTCAGACCGGCGAAACCCCCGCCCGGGTCATTGAAGCGAAAGAGCCACGACGCGACGAAGATGCCAGCCGACAGCGCCACGATGATCCCGGAACGGACCCGTGGTGGCATGGCAAGGTTCATCGACTGGCCGCTATCGGAGGCGTGGCGCGCGGAGCCCTCGACAACACAACATGGGCACGGCCGCGTGTCATCCGCGTCTGGCGGCTCACATACCACTTCTGCGTCGCCAGCCGCGCCGCGAGATTCTCGACATCGTCAGCGGTCAGCGTGAAGACGATTGTCTTGAGACGGTCTGAGCCGAGAATCGTCGTTGCCCCGGCGAGCACCCGCTCCACCGATTGAGCGTTGTGCAGATGCAGGTGCTGCGGCGCCGGCAAATTGTAGCGCGCGACCGCCCGATCGAGCGGCATCACGTAGGCCGGTTGCCTGATCGTGCCTTCGCCTCCGCTCGAGCGCTTCACCTTCCACGCCGCGGCCTTGATCGCGTGGCCGCGCCAGCCACCCAGACCGGACGGGTATTTCAGTTCGCCCATGCCATCGAAATCACCGAGGGCCAGGGACAGGGGCATCACCGAACCATCGCATCCGTTGAGGTGCAGGTTGTCGCACAACGCCTTGAATGCCGCGTAGCCCGGTTCGAACGCGATCACGACAGCACCATGGTATTTCGCCGCCAGCATCGCGTACGCGCCTACGCCGCAGTCGATGTCGTAGACAACATCGCCGATCGCGATGTCTCGCCAGAGCCACTGCAGAGTGCCCTTGTCGAGGCGGTACGCATCCTTGTGCGAACGCGGCGGCGAATGCACGCGCAGCGCATAGTCGTATTTCGGATGGGTCAGCGGGACGGGCGAATGGTCAGACGTGGCATAAGCTGTTGGCGCGTCCGTTTCCGGATCGTCCGCGACGGTTTCACTCGGCGTCTCGACCTGCGGGCGCGCTCCGGACTGTACGGTCCGTTCGATCGCATCGGCCAGCACCAGCGCGACAGGACGTTCGATCCCGTGCGGGCGCAGGAACTCTCCCGCAAAGCGGCGGATGGCGGTACTATCGCGCGGCGCATCGAGCTCTGCCTGCAGCTGCGCCGCATGCTCGGTCAAGTCGGCGGCGCGGCGCACACAACCACCCTGCTCTTCGAGGAGGTAGTGGAAGTGCAGTGTGCTGCTCTGCCCATCGGCGGCTTCGTCACCAGCGATCACGGTGTAGACCGGCCGTCCAACGATGGCGGCCTCGAGCTCGGCGCTGGTATTCAGCCCGACGACAGCCGCGCTGTGGAAGAGGCATTCGAAGAAGCCCTGTCGCGCACGATCGGAGGTCTTCAAGACGATGGCGCGCGGATCGTCGAATGGCCGCGATACGAATCCTTTCGCGCCGCGCAGCGATGGGAAGTGAACCTCCTGCGATTCGTGGTCCTCGCCGAGCAGCTCGATGTCGGGATGCGGGCGCACGATGATGTTGCAGTCGCGCAGCGAGCCGGCCGAGCCGCGAATAGCGGCGAGCCACGCCCGGACGAAGGCTAGCTCACCTGCCGAGACGAGCAGCGACGAGCAGACGTAGAAGAGCGTCGGCTTCCCCGGATCGAGGCCGAGCGGCACGTGAAAGTCCTCGCGCGTCAGGCGGGGGGCCAGTTCGAAGAACGAATCGAACCGCGGCGCACCCGTCACGATGGCGCGATCCTCCGCGAACTCGTGGAGCGCGCGGGCTTCGCGTCGCTGACGCTCGTTCCACACGAACATCCAGTCAGGCACGCGATGCAGACAGCCCTTCGTGCTGAGGTTGTCCCAGCTGTAGAGCAGCATCCCCACCGGCACGCCAGTGGCGCGAGCGGCCGATACGAAGTCGGCCTGCGCCGATCCGAAGTGGACGAGGGGCGAGATCAACAGAACATCCGGGGCGTTTTCGCGCAGAAACGCCTCATAGAGCGGATCGACGGGCAGCTGCCGCTCGGCCAGTGCGAACACTTCCTCCACGCGGCCGATCTGCGAGGCGGGTACGCCGCGCAACGCACTCGCCACTGCCTCGTTATCGGCGTTGATGCGCAGCTGCTCGCGAAGCTTCTGCAGGCTTCTGGCCTGCAGCTTGATCGCATTCCGCATCGCCGGCTGCTGGTAGTGCACGCAGTCGCGAAGGCTGCGCAGGAGCCACGCGACATCGGACCAACGATCGGTGCGGTGCGCCGGACAGCGCACCAGCGAGAACAGCGGCGAGTCAATGGCGTCGCGATATTGGTCGGCGCGGGTCTCGCTGTGCTCTTGCACCGCGAGCGCCACCGAATGTCCGCGTTCGGTGAGGGCGCGGATTGTGGCGGCGAAGGTCTCGACGTTTTTCTTCTGCTTGACAACGAACAGAATCTTCATGCGTCAGGAACGCTTGTCCGCCGTCGCTCCGCTGGCGGACGCGGATCGCTGTCGCGCCAGCCGGCGTTCACGCCAGGCCGAAACCGACCGAGGCGGTGCAACTTCATAGCCGAACAGACGGGCCAGGCTGGGGTCGTCGGCGTAGCGGCCGTTCAGCGCGTCCGGCAGCGAAATCTGCTGCGCAATGATCGGCGTCGAAAACACCTGATTGACGGCGCGGCGAGGACGGCCGGAACGGTTCTCGCCGGCACGGTGAAACACCATCGAGTCGAACACGATGAACGACCCGGGATCGGCACTGACGTGCGTGTCGAGCTCGGCGGCAACGGCATCAGAGGGAAACTGCTCCATTCGATGCGAGCCCGGGATCATCGTGGTCGCGCCGGTTTCCGCGGTGAACGCATCGATGCAGAACAGCGCGCTGATCGCCAGCGGCCGGCTCGATGTGAAGTGCTGATAGGGCAGATCGCGGTGATAGGCCACCTGCGTGTGACGCTCCCCCGATGGATTGATCACGCCGTTCTGCTGCATGAGGATGAAATAGTCGCCGAGCAGCTCGCGGCAAATGGCGAGGACGGTGGCGTGCGCAGCGAGCGCAAGGAACGCATCGTCGTAGACAACCGGGCAGCGCGCGGTGAGGGCGTCCCCGATCGACGCGAGCCGGTCGGCGCCGCCGAACTCCTCGACCTGACGCGCCATGACCTGCTCGAGCCGCGTGCCGAAGTCGGCCACTTCGGCGCTCGAGAACCCGCCCGGAACGACTGCATAGCCGGCCAGGCGGATGCGCTCGGCGAGGCGCGCGGCGTCGCTCGACGCGGCGCCTCGTTCCACGATGCCGTATCCAGCGGCCGCCGGCCTGTCAGACATGCTGGTCATCCACGAGATCGTACCATGTCACTACGCGGCTGAACCGCTCGGCGAGGCGCTGCGCCAGACGCGGTTGATCGAACGGTCGCACGCCGACGAGGATGCTCGAGTCGGCAGGGACCGCATCGAGCGGAATGATCGGCAGCTCACCGAATTGCCCCTGCGGTGCGCCGTCGATCGCGCACGCGCGAACCGACGTCCAGGTGCGCGGCGCGTAGGCGCGAAGCAACCCTGCCGCTTCTCCGGCGCCGAAGCACACGAGCGGCCCCTCGATCCGAGTCTGCAGCCGATCGTCGAGCTGTTTCCAGCGTTCGAGATAGCGCGTCGCGTCCTCGACGCGCGGCGGTGCGGAAATCGTGCTCTTCTCCAGCACATCACGGCGTCGGCCAATGGCCATCTGGAACGCGCCAAGCGAGCGCGGTGCCTGTGACGCACCGAGCCGCTGCAGGCCAGCGCGCGACAGCAGCGTGCCGACGTGCTCGCGGCCGAACGAGAACACGTGATCGACGAACAGCAGATCCAAGCCTGGCCGAGCGCCGTCGGGACAGACGATGACCATCAGACCGTCTGGCTGGAGGACCGCCCGCAGCGCCGTCAGGAACCCGATCGGATCGAGGGTGTGCTCGATCACGTTGACCGCGATCACGAGATCGGCACTGACGTCCGCAGGCAGATTCGCTGCCGTGCCGGTCCACAACCGGACATCCTCGCCAAACCCCTGCGCGATGCTGTCCCGCGACGGATCGCATCCGAGCAATGCGGCATCAGGCCAGTAAGTGCGCAGTGCGCGCAGCAACGAACCGTTCCCGCAGCCGATGTCGAGCACACGACGTGGACGCCGGCCAGTCGCCTGCGCGATCCACCGCGCGTACTCGTCCTGCCTGACCCGCTCGCGCGCCTCGCCAGGCGGATGCGCATACAAGCCGTACCCCGACGCATAGAACGACGCACCTGTGCTCGCGCTGGGCGCGCGCCGAATCAAGCCGCACGCCGCACACAGCACGCGCGCCAGCGGCTCGGCGACGATCCGCAGGTCGCTCGTCATCGATTGCGGACCTGGATCGGGCAACGCGATCCAGTTGGTGCGGCCGCAGACGAGACACGCCTCGCTCGTCATGCCGCGCGGCGACGTCGACAGACCGCGTGGTAAACTCGCCGGCTGACGCGTGAATGGCCCATAAGTGTGTCGCAATCGTCCAATCGAGCTACATCCCGTGGAAGGGCTACTTCGATCTCATTCGCGCCGCTGACGAGTTCATCCTGCTGGACGATGTGCAGTTCACCAAGCGGGATTGGCGCAGCCGCAACCGCATCAAGACCAAGGACGGCCCCTGCTGGCTGACGATTCCCGTGCACACCAAAGGCCGCTACCAGCAGCGCATCATGGACACGACGATCTCCGATCCGACCTGGTCCGAGCGCCATTGGCAGACCATTCAGAGCGCCTACGCGCGGACGCCATTCTTCGACGCCTACGCACCGCGCATCAAGTCGGTCTATGAACAGCCGCCGTCCGACCGCCTGAGCGACGTCAATCGATCGCTCATCGAAGCCATCTGCCAGACGATGGAGATCGCCACGCCCATTCGATGGTCGTCAGAATATCATCCGAGCGAAGGGCGGAACGAGCGGCTGATCGATCTGTGCGTGAAGGCCGGCGCCACCGACTACCTGTCCGGGCCAAGCGCCCGCGGCTACGTGGACGAAGCCGCGTTTGCCAGTGCCGGGGTGAACGTCCATTTCGTCGACTATTCCGGGTACCGTGAGTATCCGCAGCCGTATCCACCGTTCGAGCATGGCGTATCGGCGCTCGACCTGCTGTTCTGTACCGGCCCCGGTGCGAGGGACTACCTGAGGGACCTGTCACCCTCGCGCGTCGCTTCATGAGTCACGAGGCTCTGCCGGTAGGGGTCGGTATGACGCAGCCCGCGGTGACACTCTCGATCGTGTCGTCCATGTACCGGTCGGAAGCCTTCCTCACCGAGTTCCATGCGCGCTGCACAGCTGCCGCCACACAGTTGGCCGGAACGTCCTACGAGATCGTTCTCGTCAACGACGGCTCGCCGGATCGATCGCTGCAGGTCGCCATCGATCTGCACGTCCGCGATCCTCACGTCCGCGTCGTCGATCTGTCGCGCAACTTCGGCCATCACAAGGCGCTGATGACGGGACTGGCGCACGCGCGCGGCGATCTCGTGTTTCTGATCGACTGCGATCTCGAAGAAGACCCGGCGTGGCTGAAGACGTTTCACGACAAGCTCGAGGCAGAGCGGGTCGACGTCGTCTACGGCGTGCAGGCCGAACGGAAAGGCGACTGGCTCGAGCGCACCGCCGGGCGACTCTTTTTCAGCCTGTTCAACCGGATGTTGACGCATCCGATCCCGGTGAACGTCGTCACCGCGAGACTGATGACGGCGCGCTACGTGAAGGCCCTGGTGAGTCATCAGGAGCGCGAGATTTGCTTGTCGGGACTCTGGGTGATCACTGGCTTCGAGCAGCGGGAGATCACGATTCAGAAGGGCAGCCGGGCGGACTCGTCGTATACGACACGCAAGCGGCTGTCGGTGTTCGCCAACGCCATCACCTCGTTCAGCAATCGGCCGCTGGTCTACATCTTTCAGATCGGGATGGCGGTGATGGCGCTGTCCGTGGTGGCGGGCGTCGTGCTGCTGTATATGAGCCTCAACGGCCGGATCGGCGTTCCGGGTTGGGCGTCGATCATGGTGTCGATCTGGTTCCTCGGCGGACTGATCATCTTCTGCGTGGGCGTGATCGGGATGTATCTCGCGAAGATCTTCACCGAGATCAAGCAGCGGCCCTACACCATCGTTCGCGCGGAATACGGATCCGAACAGGATCAGGGGGCCGGTCGAAAAGGACCGGCCCTACGTTCGTGAAGGCCCTACGCTCGTGACCTCGAACCTGCTTCGCGATCAGGCGCGCGACTACTACGAAGGCAAGCTTCGCGCGCACGGCGCAACGCCGGCTGGCGTGGACTGGAACTCACAGGAGTCACAGGAGCTGCGGTTCGCGCTGCTCGCGCACCTGTGGCGCGACCAGGCGGACGCCAGCATCCTCGACTACGGCTGCGGCTACGCCGCCCTCGCCGACTATCTCCGCGCCCGCGGCCATCGCGGTTCGTACATCGGCTTCGATGTCAGCGAGGCCATGGCCGAGGCCGCGCACGCCCGTACGGCCCCGTTGACCGACTGCCGGGTGACCGCGCAGCGCGAGAGTCTCCAGCCCGCCGACTACGCCGTGGCGAGCGGTGTGTTCAACGTCAAGCAGCAAGCGGACGAAGACGCCTGGCGGGGGTACATGTGGGAAACGATTGCCGACCTCGCCGCGCTGGGCACACGCGGGTTCGCCTTCAACGCGCTGACCTCGTACTCGGATGCCGACAAGCGCCGTCCGGACTTGTTCTACGCCGACCCGCTCCAGGCGTTCGATCGCTGCAAGCGCACGTACTCGCGGTTCGTGACGCTGCTGCACGACTATCCGCTCTACGAGTTCACCATCATCGTGCGACGCTACAACTAGCATGGCCAAGCTTGTGATTTTCGGCGCCGGTGACATCGCCCGGCTGGCACACTACTACTTCACACACGACAGCCCTCACGAGGTCGCCGCGTTCGTCGTCGATCGCGCCTTCCGCAAGGGCGACGAGTTCCTGGGACTGCCGTTCGCCGACGCCGAAGAGGCGCCGCAGCGGTTTCCGCCCGACCAGTACGAGATGTTCGTGGCAATCAGCTACGTCAAGATGAACGCGGTGCGCGCCGAGAAATACGAGGCGATGAAGGCCGCGGGATACCGTCTGGTCAGCTACGTCAGCTCGCGGTGCAGCTATCTGTCGCAGACGCCGCCCGGGGACAACTGCTTCATCCTCGAAGACAACACCATCCAGCCGTTTGTCACGATCGGCAACAACGTGACGCTGTGGAGCGGCAACCACATCGGCCACGACGCAACCATCGAGGATCACTGTTTCCTCACCTCCCACGTCGTCGTCTCCGGCTACGTGCGGATCGGCACGCGGTCGTTCATCGGCGTGAACGCGACGCTGCGCAACTCGATCACGATTGCGCCGCAGACGCTCGTCGGCGCCGGGGCGATCATCATGAAAGACACCAAGCCGAAAGGCGTCTACATGCCGGAGCGCGCCAAGCTGTTCGACAAGTCGAGCGACGAGATCGACCTGTGAGCGCGTCGACTCATGGGGCTCCATCTGGCGTTTGGCGCCGGCTGGGCCGGTTGGCGCTCGACACCTCACGCGCGGCGTGGGCGGCAACGCATGCAGCACTACCGGTCATCGAGCCGATCGACACGAATCGATTCGCGCTGTATCTGAGCTTGCGCGACAGCGACGGACGCGCGCGCATCGGACGATGCGGGCTCACGATGTCGGATGCGCCGAGGCTGGAGCCGCTCGAGCCGGATCCGATTCTGGACGTCGGACCACTTGGTGCCTTCGACGACAGCGGTGTCACCACCTCGTGCCTCGTGACGGCGGGCACGGACCGATTTCTCTACTACACCGGCTGGAATCGCGGCGTCACCGTGCCCTTCTATCTGACAGCCAGCGTCGCGATCAGCCAGACCGGCGGACCATTCGAGCGGTGGTCGCTGGCGCCGCTGCTCGAACGCAACCCCGTCGATCCGTTTCTGACCGCGTCACCGTTCGTGCTCGTCGGACACGGCCGCTGGCGCATGTGGTACGTGTCGGCCACTGAATGGCGGAACGCCGAGTCCGGCCCGCGGCACTACTACCACATCAGATACGCCGAGTCCGGCGACGGCATCACCTGGCATCGTGACGGTCATGTGGCGGTGGATTACGCCAGCGAGGACGAGCACGCCCTGGCCCGTCCCTGGGTCGTCCGAGACGACGATCGATACCGAATGTGGTTCGCCGTCCGCGGCGCGCGCTATCGAATCGCGGTAGCCGACTCGGACGACGGGCTCACATGGTCGCGACGCGAGTCCCTGGGCCTGACCGCTGGACCCGAACCGTGGGAATCGGAGATGGTCGAGTATCCGTGCGTGTTCGACTGGAACGGCCGCCGCTACATGCTCTACAACGGTAATGACTACGGACGGAGCGGTGTAGGGCTTGCAGTGCTCGACTAGAGGCGGAGGAGATGGACGGACCGCTGACGGGAAGGGTGGCGCTGGTTGCTGGCGCGACGCGGGGCGCGGGCCGTGGCATCGCCGTTCAACTCGGGGCTGCAGGCGCGACCGTCTACGTCACCGGACGCACGACTCGCTCGTCATCGTCGGAGATGAACCGCCCCGAGACGATCGAGGAGACCGCCGCGCTCGTCGATCAGGCGGGCGGCCGTGGCATCGCTGTCCAAGTCGATCATCTCGTCGCCGATGACGTCCGCGCGCTGGTCGCGCGCATCGAGCGCGAGCAGGGCGCGCTGCACATCCTCGTCAATGACATCTTCGGCTTGACGAGGATGGAATGGAACAAGACGGTGTGGGAGTCCGATCTGGACTACGGGCTGCATCTGCTGCGCCTGGGCATCGACACACACGCGATCACGAGCCACTTCGCGCTGCCGCTGATGATCACACGGCCTGGCGCGCTGGTCATCGAGGTGAACGACGGGACGACCGACTACAACGCTGCGAATTACCGCGTCTCGTTCTTCTACGACCTCGTGAAGACCGCCGTAAATCGGATGGCCTTCGCACTCGGCCACGAGCTCCGCGCGCATAAGGGCACCGCTGTCGCGCTGACCCCGGGGTGGCTGCGCTCGGAAGCCATGCTCGATGCGTATGGAGTGACCGAAGCGAACTGGCGGGACGCGACGAAAATCCAGCCGCACTTCGCGATTTCAGAGACGCCGGCGTTCGTCGGCCGCGCCGCGGCGGCGCTGGCGGGCGATCCCGACGTATCCCGCTGGAACGGTCAGTCGCTGTCGAGCGGTCAGCTCGCCAAGGTGTACGGCTTCACCGATCTCGATGGCAGCCAGCCTGACGCGTGGCGGTATCTCGTGGAAGTGCAGGACGCGGGAAAACCCGCGGATGTTACGGGCTACCGCTGATCGGCTCCGAGGGTTCATTTGGTTCGTTGGGTTACCAACACATTTTTCGCGTCCCTGGATCGCTCTAACTCAATCGGGCAGACAGTCGCCATGGGTTTCATGAAGCACTTGATTGTGGGACACGTAGGACACCCCGTTGCAATCTTAGGTTTTAGGAATCGTGCTTTTGTGATGTGATTGCGCGTACGAGGACACACACCATGACGAGACGCCGATTCTTCGTGACGGTTGCCCTCTGCGCAAGTGCGTGTCGCACTTCCCCGCGCTCGGCGACGGTCACATTGGCCGTTGACGGGATGCTTTGAGAGGGATGCATCGTGGCGGTGCGGTCTGCACTGCTCAAAGTACCCGGGGTCACGCGCGCACAGGTGGACCTTGTGGATCTCAAGGGCGGCGTCGCGATTGTGACCTTCAATCCGCGCGTGGTTGCCGTGGACACACTGGTTACCGTTGTGAATGAGGCCGAAGGACCGTTGGCGACACGGATGTACCGCGCCAAGGTCAAAACGGGACCCAGCCCCGTGTCAGCGCCCTGACGGCGCCGCCAGCGTGCCGACCCAGTTCAGGAGAACGTGCAATGTCAGCTCGGAGCTCTGAGACGCGCGCTGAACCATGACGAAGCGACCATCAGGCATGACGTCGTAGTTCGCCGCGTCGAGAGTACCGCGGACAAAGTCGGCGTCGAACAGGCGGCGGGCAGGGGACTGGAACTGTCCTGCCGCATCGATGGTCACGGCCATCATCGTCGTGGCCTGACGGTAGAAGAGCTCTCGTCCGCCAGACGCCCACGCCGGCTCGCTGGCACCCTCGACTGACACGCGCCGAGCTTTCGTTGGATTGGAGAGCGGTGTCACGTACACGTCGCTGCGTCCGCCCTCGTTGGACACATAAGCCAGCCATTGCCCGTCGGGCGATATCTTTGGCGATGTCTCGTCAGCGGGAGAGGCCAGCAGGTCCCGTGACGCGCGGCCGCCAGCCGGCAGTAAGAGAATGTCCCGACCTGTCGCCGAGCGTTGTTCCGTGAACACCAGTGCCCCATCAGGAGCGAACGATCCAGGGAACTGCTGGTTCTCATTCGCCACGAGTCGCTCGGAACGACCGGGTTCGCCGATGATCGCTGTGAACAGGTTCAGCACACCGACTCGCGTCGAGCTGAACGCCACGCGTTTGGGGTCACGTGTCCATGTAGGAGACGTAGCCCCCGAGTCAAACGTCACCTGCGTCGTCGTGCCCGACGTGACGTCGTAGAGCCAAAGGTCGCGCGTGGGCGCTTCCATAGCGACGATGAGCCTCTGACCGTCCGGTGACACTCTGGGAAACGCATAAGCACCGGGCGGTGCGGCGAAAGCGGTACTGGTGCCATCGCGACCCACGGACACGAGCCGCCGCTCGGCTGCGCCTGGGCCTCCGGGGACGAAGACCGCAGTCCCCGACCGCGCCACGCTCAACTGCACGGCGCCGTCCGCTGACTGCCGGACGTTTTCGAGCACGGCGACGGGAGACCCGCCGATCGTGAGGCTCGAGGCATCCAGCGCGACGTTCATGACGCGGCCGTTCTGCGCATAGAGCAACGAGCCGTTCGAAAGATAGTGGGGACTCGTTCCACCCCGGACGAGCATCGTCCGCTTTCCGCTCGTGATGGACTGCGCGACAATCTGTGCGTCGCTCCAGCTCCCCGACGTGCTCGACGTTCCAACGGTGAACAGGACCGTCTGACCGTCGGGCAACCATTCCGGCCAACGATGGCTGAACTCGCCTCGCGCGACGTCTAGCATCGTGAGCCGCTCGGGTATGCCTCCAGCGGCCGACACACGTGAGAGCCCGGAGCCAGTGGCCGATGCGAACGCGATGAGATCGCCAGG
>Ga0075420_100005447_pt1 | contig 11199 bp, 10 predicted proteins | sample SoiMetdeltSBSDD4_FD_75296 | JGI IMG/M metagenome (GOLD analysis project Ga0075420, IMG submission 75296) | Bulk soil microbial communities from a Populus tree surrounding site in Tennessee, USA - Soil MetaG P. deltoides SBSDD4 | ecosystem: Environmental > Terrestrial > Soil > Tree plantation... | reverse complement strand
CGTCGATGTCCCGACGGCGACCATCATGCCGACGAGCCTGGCGCCGGGCGGTGTGCTGAGCAATCCCTGCGCGTACCTCGGCTACCAACTCGACTTCGACTCGGACAAGCTCGAGCAGTCGTACGGGTCGCACAATGGCTACGCACAACAGGTCAAGAAGGACGTGACGCGCCTGGTGAAGGAAGGCTTGCTGCTCCCCGAGGCCGCGCGCGAGCAGATCGCGGCCGCCCGGGCGTCGAACATCCTGACCTGACGCCGAAGAACGGCGGAGGGCGCACCTGGTCTGAACCGGGTGCGCCCTCGCCGTTCAAGGGTCGCGAGTTGCGTTATCGAGTCGTGATCTCGACTGTGCGGTCGTTGCCGCTCGCCGGGTGCTGGATGTTGACCCACGCCCGGCGCTTGTCCGTCGGGTCGAAGTACAGGCCGGTGAACTCCGAGCCGACCGTGCCATTGGAGGCCCAACGACCGATCCCTTCCCCGGCATCCGCGAGGTCACCGTCACTGTTCAGGTCCTTGGCGAACCAGATGTCGTCGTCCACTGCGCCGCCGCGGTCCTCGACGATGTACATGTTGCCGTCATGGTCCACGGCCAGGTTGTCGGGGTTGGCCAGTGCCGTGCCAACCGCTGCACCGGTAGCCAGATCGATCGTGTCGCGGTCGGCGAACACGCCGATCGTCTGAGCGCCGAGGTCGAGCGCGTACACCTCGTGCGTGGTTGTCGTCGTCACGTAGAGCCGCTCCACGCCACCGACGGTCTGGAGCTGCATGTCCTCGGGCCGCTGGTAGTCGGTGCCCTTGAACGCGGCCAGATCAGTCGTGTTGCGGCCGTCGACCGACGTGACCCCGTTGGGATCGGTGATCGTGAGCGCACCAGGAAGCGCCGCGCCCGTCTCGTCCGTGATCGGCACCCACGCGTACGCACCGGTGGCATTGGGCGTCATTCCGTCGCCAACACGCAAGACGAACGTCTGACCGGCCTCGAAGTACCCCTTGCCGCCGGACGTGACCTCGCCCCAGCTCGCGGCCGGCACGTACTTGTACCAGCTTCCACCGTCCAGCTCGTCGATGAAGTACATATTGTGGTCCTTGTCGAACTGGATGCCCTCGTGCGAGACGCGGGGGACCACGTTGCGGTGCACCAAATCGGCCGACTCACCGTTCGGTTCCGTCACGGAGTCGGCCGTGATCGGGTTCGTGAGCTCGAAGAGACGTCCATGGGTGCTCGTGGTGCAACCGGCGGGAGCCGAGCACCACGACTCCTCGGCCGTGATGTAGGTGCCCCACGGCGTCCAGAAGGAGGCGTCGAACGAGATTGTGCTCCCCCACCGCCGGGCTGGTGAAGAGGGTCTCTGCCTCGCCGGTGTCGACCGACAACCGTTGGATGCCGGACTGGCCGGTTTCGAACGGCGTGAAGAGGTACCGACCTTTCTGGGCGCCGGTCTCGTTGAGCGTGATCATGTCCCAGGAACCACTGTTGGGCTCACCCGCGGCCAACTGGGCCGTCCGATCAGCCGCCGAGCGCTGCTGGAAGCTCGAGTTACCGAAGGTGATCGGCGCTGCCTCGTCCGCGGTGGAGCCGGCAGACGATGCCAACGGCGTGAAATCGGAGAAACGATCGCTGTCGGCGGCAGCAATCCCTCCAGTTGCGACAACGCCTGCGAGCACCAGGCTGCTACCGGCCAAGCGGTGCCTCGTCAGAAACCTGAACATGCTTCGGGACTCCAATCGTCGGGGGGAACCCGCGCCGGATGCGCGACGGGAAAGCGTTCCTAACATCCTGCGATGACCGATTCGCGAGCACTTCGGAGTCGTAGCGCAAACCCCCCCACGAACATCGCGTAACTCTCTCCGCGGGCCTCGCCGCAGCACGGCCGGTGCCGCAGGGCTCGAACCTGCGACCTCCGCCTTGTAAGAGCGAACGCGGCGCACCGCCTGACTCTCCGAGTCTCTGCACTCGAGGATCGCAGCGAAACCGAGCCGCGCATGCCCGCTAGCCGGAGGGTTGCGCTCTCCGTTCGCCACAGCTGCGAATGGCGGCTGCCTTCGAAGACATCGAACGCGACGCGTGCGAGCGTTCGGGCAACAGGGATCACGCCAAGAGGATGACCGAAGCAGACAACGCCGGACCGGCCCTGGGTCCTGCCAAAGGGAGTTACCAGTGATGAAACGCAGATCTACTTCGACGCTTGTCGTCGCTGCGGCAGCCATACTGCTCGTTGCGGTTGCTGCTGCATGCGGCTCGAGCCACGCGACCCGATCGACCGCGACTCGATCCACCGCACCCCCGACGACGGCGCCGCCCGCACCCCCCGCAGTTGCCGTCGGCAGCAGCGGTCTCGGGAGCATCTTGGTCGATTCGCAAGGCCGCACTGTGTACATGTTCGGAGCCGACTCGGGGACGACGAGCGCATGCACCGGAGCGTGCGCCGCCGCCTGGCCGCCCGTCCAGGCGATGGGCACCCCGACGGCGGGCAACGGGGCGAACGCCGCGTTGGTCTCGACCACCAGCCGGTCCGACGGAACGACTCAGGTCACCTACAACGGTCACCCGCTCTACACCTTCACCGGGGATAACCAGGCAGGTGACACGAACGGCGAGGGCCGCGTTGCCTTCGGAGGCACCTGGTCCGCGCTGTCGCCGGCCGGGGATCCGATCTCGGCGCCGGCGAGCACGCCGCCCCCATCGGCTCCGCCCGCACCGGCTCCGCCCCCGACAACGCAGCCGGCGCCCCCACCCAAGCCGGCCCCACAGGACCCCCGCGTTCCACAAAACGGCGGCGGTGACAACGACGCCGACAACCGCGGCGGGCCGGACGACGGTGACGGTGGTGTCTAGATGCTGCGCTCGCGGACGACTGCGGTCGCGATCGTGATCGGCTTGGTGGTGGCGGCCTGCGCGTCGAGCCTGCGTGCGGACCGCCACTCCAGCCGCCACGACCCGGAGTCCCAGGCGTTTTCCTGGCTGCACCCCGCTCCCCCGCCACCCGGCTGGAACGTCGCTCGCAGCACCGGCGGCGCGCTGGCGTACCCGCCGGGCTGGACTCCGATCAAGACCGATCCGGGTACCGCGTCCGTGGCCCTTCTCGGCAGCGCCGGTGCCATCGACGCCTACCTCAACCTCACCCCGCGGCAAGGAAAGGAGACGCTCGCCAACTGGAGCCACTTCCGACCGGCGCACAACAAGGGCGAAGGCAACAAAGACGTGCGCGTCATAGCGTCGTCGACCAACTTGAACTTTCGATCCGGGCATGGCTCCTGCGTGATCGACGACTACACGACGTCGAAGGCCAGGTATCGCGAAATCGCCTGCCTCGTGGCCGGCCCGACCTCGAGCACTGTGATCGTCGCCGCTGCCACCACCGCGCTCTGGGACCAGCAAGCCGTCACGTTGGAGCGCGCCGTGTCGAGCGTCGCGCCGTGATGGGGCGCCGCAGCGAACACGGCATTACGACCACCTTTCACCAAACACAGGAGTCCGAATGACAGTCATTCACGCAACCAGACATCCTGCGGGTGCGAATTGGCTTCGCACGCATCGCCGCTCGATCATCGCCTGGATCGCGCTCTATCTCGGTGCCGCATCGCTCGTGGTGTCCGGCATTGATCACATCCAGCAGTACTACGTCAATGACTACCGCACCATTCCGACGATCGGTCCGCTGTTCCTTCTCAATTTCGTGACGGCGGTCGTCGTCGCAATCGGGCTCATCGCACCGATCGGGCGCATCGCCGGGCGCTATGCGGATGCCATCCGGGCCGTCCTGGCCGTTGCCGGGATCGGAATAGCTGTCGTCTCGCTCGGCGCGCTGTTCGTCTCAGAGTCGAGCGGCCTCTTCGGCTTCACGGAGAACGGCTATCGAGAGGCCATCGTCGTCGCGATCGCATCGGAGGTCGCCGCCGCCGTGTTCCTCGTCGTCTACCTCGTCGCCAGCGGGGCCGGGCCTCGGACAACGCGGCGGAGGCACGGGTAAGCAAGCGGGGCGTCACAACAAGCCGGCCGCGCCCATCGATAACCGCTGTTGACCGCCCGTCACGCACGCTGAGGGCACACGGCTTCCACCTTCCCGCTCGCTCGTAACGTGCGTACCGCGGCGCCGGTCTGCAACGCGCTCGCACCGCACGTCACTAGCCACCGAGCATCACCGGGAGGAGAGCCGCACTCCCGAACAGAAAGGTGGTGCCGATCACGAGGCTGAACAGAGCGGTGACACTCGAGACGGCGACGTAGAGCCTGAAGTTGCGAGCTGCGCCCAGCAGCCCGAACACGCCGGCGAATGCGATCGCCGAGTTGGACGAGAGCAACCCGACGAGGAACGCCACGAGCAGGAGGAACCCACTCCCCTTTCCGCCCGCGCCCGCTGCCGTCACGAAGATAAGCACTTGGGTAGGTGTCTCCGCGCCGATCCCGTGGATCATTCCGATTCCGAAGGCCGTTCGCGGCCCGTAGTTTGCGAAGGGATCATCCGGGAGCGGGACGACATGGCGGTGCCGGTGTCGATGATCCGTGAGCGCCGCGCGTCCCGAGCCTTCGCCAACCAACGCGCCGGCTTCTTCGCGCGTTCGCCCGTGCACGTGCTCATGAGCGAGGTCGTGGGGCTCGGTGAGCCGGTGAGCATGGTCGTGCTCGATCTCGACCAGCTCGCTCGTCGCTCCCTCACGTCTTCGGAGCCAATGGACACCTCGACGCACTCCACTGAAAATCAGCATCCAGCGACTACGCATCCGGAAATCGCGACCATGGCGGACGATGGCGTAGAAGACGTAGCAGCCCAAGATGACGAGGGTCGCCCCTACCAAGCGCTCCATGACGGCGTCGACGCCGTCGGGTAGCCGTTGAGCAAAGACGATGGCGGCGAACCCGAGCACGAACACGACAAGGGCGTGGCCGAGCGCGTACAGCGTTGCGAACCACATTGATCGTCGCGGTTCTTCCTGCGAGTTTGTGATGTCGGTCAGCGCGGCGATGTGGTCCCAGTCGATGCCGTGGCGGAACCCGAAGCCGAATGCGGTCAGAACGAGGCCGACATGAAAGGCATCGTTTACGCCGACCGTCGCCACGAGCTCAGGCATCTCCGTCCTCCCAATCGACCTTCAGCCCTTGCTGGGTTCGCCCCTCCCTGTCCGCATAGAAGTGACGGCCGGACCGGATGCCCCGTGTCAGGGAGATGTCTTGAGAACCTTGGGTTCATACCGTCGCGCCGCGCCCATGCGGTCGCGCCCGTCGGCACCCGGGTCTCCACCCTGGGGTTCGAGGGGTGCAAAACACGCTGCCAGAGCCGACACGGATCCAACTAGGGAGCTGGCAAGGGGGATTCACGGGCGCGACAGGAGAGCGGTTGGGCGAACTTTCATCCATGACAGCGATCTCGAAACACAGAGAGACGTTCGGCTGGAGCGGCCCTAGCAGCCGCTGGGTGACGAGGCGTGTGAGTTCGACTCGCGAACCAATGCTGAGCCTGACCAGAGAACGAGTTCCGAGGTGATGGGCACACGGGTACCGGAGTTCGGGTTGCGAAGGAGCCGCTATGCCGGATGTGTCGTTCAACAGCCTCGCTGTCGTGTTCGGCGTCGCGTTCCTCGCGCCATTGGTCCTCGGTTTGGCGCCGTGGCTGCGTATCCCGTCGGTTGTCCTCGAGATCACACTCGGAATCGTCGTCGGCCCGTCGCTTCTCGGCTGGGCGAAGGTCGATGAACCCGTCGCCATCCTCGCGACCGTCGGCCTTGCATTCCTGCTCTTCCTCACCGGCCTCGAACTCGATCTCGACAAGCTGCGCGGTCAGTTGCTGACGGTCGCTGCGATCGCGTTCGTGTTGTCGCTGGTGTTCGCCGGGATCGCAGGGTACGCGCTTGACGGACTCGGTCTCGTCCGCAACCCGCTGCTTGCCGCGGTAGTTCTGACGGCTACATCGGTCGGGCTGGTGTTCCCCGTGCTCGAGGGGAGCGGTCGGCTCGGATCACGCTTCGGGGAGCTCGTGATCACGGGCGCGTCGATTGGCGAATTCGCAGGCGTGATCCTCCTGTCGCTCTTCTTCACGCGGGACTCGACCGACGCCGGCACGAGGCTGTTCCTCCTCGGCGTCTTTGTTGCGGCAGTGGGAGTCGTTGCGTTCGCCCTGACCCGGCGATCGAAGAGCATGCCCATCTCGCGCGTGCTGATCCGCCTCCAAGACACCACGGCCCAGATCCGCGTACGCGGCGCGCTGCTGATCCTCGGGCTCTTCATCGTGCTCGCCGCGCACCTCGGTCTCGAGGCGATCCTCGGAGCATTCGTCGCCGGGGCGCTCGTCAGCATTGTCGATCGCGACTGGGCAAGGACGCATCCGCAGTTCCACGTCAAGCTCGAGGCCATCGGCTACGGGTTCTTGATCCCCGTGTTCTTTGTGACCAGCGGGATCAGTTTCGATCTCAACGCGCTCACCGCGCAGCCTGCGACGCTGGCTCGCGTTCCGATCTTCCTCGGAGCGCTCCTCGCCGTCCGCGGGCTGCCCGCCGTCATGTTCTATCGCCGCATCGTCGGAGCCCGGGGTTCCGTCGCCGCGGGACTGCTCCAGGCGACTTCACTGCCCCTCATCGTGGCAGCGACCCAGATCGGCGTTGCAACGGGCGCGATCTCGAAAACCAACGCGGCGGCGTTTGTCGCCGCCGGTCTGATCTCTGCACTGGCGTTTCCCGTCCTTGCGCTCAGACTCCTGCACGCGCAACCCGAACACAAGCCGATGAACGCACAGGAGTCGAGCACCGCGCGGCAGGTCGCTCGTGGTGACCGCCATGGCGCACGTGCATGACAACTTCGTTGACTAGGGGCTCGGCCAGGGTTCTTCACGGGTGCGACCCGGAAGGCGAAGTGCGACCGTGATTCTCGTCAAGAGCTTTGACTCACTCAGAACGGAGGATGCGATGCCTTACGTCACGGTCGGCGAGGAGAACACGGGATCCGTCGAGCTCTACTACGAGGATCACGGATCCGGAAGACCCGTTGTACTGATTCACGGCTATCCACTCAGCGGCCGCGGATGGGACCGGCAGGTCCCGGTGCTGCTGGACGATGGCTATCGGGTCATCACGTACGACCGGCGTGGGTTCGGCAAGTCCAGCCAACCGACGATGGGATACGACTACGACACTTTCGCCGCCGACCTCGGCGCGCTCCTCACGACCCTGGACCTGCACGACGTCACGTTGGTGGGCCACTCGATGGGGACTGGCGAGGTGACCCGCTATCTCGGCCGCTTCGGATCGGCGCGGATCGCCAAAGGGGTGTTGGTCTCGCCCATCCCGCCGTTCCTGCTGCAGATGCCCGACAATCCCGACGGGATCCCGGCGAGCGTATTCGACGGGTTCATCGAGGCGGCGCGTCAGGACACCCCGGCATGGATGAAAGGGTTCCTCGACAACTTCTACAACTTCGACAAGTTGCGCGGCACCAAGGTCAGCGACCAGGCCTACCAAGCCAGCTGGAACCTGGCCGCGACGGCGTCAGCCACGGCCGCGGTCGCGTGCATCTCGACGTGGGCGACCGACTTCCGTACCGACCTGGCCAGCATCGACGTGCCGATGCTGGCGATCCACGGCGACGACGACCAGGTCTTGCCCATCTCCAAGACCACCGATCGCTTGCCCGGCATGGTGAAAGACCTGGAGACCGTCGTCATAGAGGGCGGTCCTCACGCCATCCCCTGGACCCACGCGGACCAGGTGAACAGCTCACTCCGGAAGTTTCTCTCCTAAAGGAGCCCCAATGTCCAGCCACTTCAGTGCCGCCAACCTCAAGTCTCCCGGTGACGACGCCCGCCTGGATCTCACCGACCTCTTCGTGTTCACGGCGCCCGACAACCCCGACCGGACCGTGTTGATCATGGACTCGAACCCCTTTACGAAGGGCGACGCGTTTCACCCCGACGCGGTCTACCGCTTCAACATTGACAACGACGGTGATGCGATCGCAGATGTGGCGTTCAGCTTCACGTTCTCCGCGCCCAACAACGGTGAGCAGCATGCCACCGCGCACTACGCCACGGACGACGACGCGCGGACGCGCGAACCGCGAGGCGACGTGCTCATCGAGGGCACGCCGGTGAGCTTCGACGCCACGGCGATGCCCGTCCAGGCCGGCCGCTGCCGGTTGTTCATCGGGAAACGCAGCGATCCGTTCTTTGCCGATGCGGAAGGTGTCCTGCACTGGTTGGCCGCCGGCCAACCCGGGATCTTCGAGTGGACGGGGGCCGACGTCTTCGGTCAGGCGAACGTCTTCTCGATCGCGTTGGAGGTGCCGAACGACATGCTCGGTCCGGGCCCGGTGATCGGAGCATGGATCTCGATCAGCGTGCGCAAGGACGGCACGCTCGTGCAGATGGACCGGGAGGGAAACCCGTCGTTCAACCCGATCCTCAGCCCCAACGACATCAAAGACGAGTACAACGCCACCGACCCCGTCGATGACGTGAAGAACCACCTCAAGCCGCTCTCGGAAGTGCTGCAACGGCATGGCTATGCACCGGACGAAGCCGACGCCGCGGTTCTGACCCTGCTGCCCGACATCCTCCACTACGACCGCACCAAGCCGGCCCACTATCCCAACGGCCGCGTCATGACCGACGACGTCTTCTCCAACCGCATGGTCTTCATGACCCACGGCCAGGCCAATCCCCAAGGAGTGAAACCACACGACGATCTGATGGCCGCGTTTCCCTTCCTCGGCACGCCGCATCCGTAGATGCCGCTCGCTTACGAGGCACCGCGCCCGGCGTTCCGACTCCGCACGCCCGAATCAAAGAATTCCGGGGGCGCCTATTCCGACACGTAGTCAGCCCACGAGGTACGTGTCGTAGATCACGCCGGCTGCTTGACGTCCGGCGACGCCGATGAAAATGCCTTTGTTGAGCCAGTCGAGTTCAGGCGCGGCCGTCTCGATTTGGGTCGAGGTACGGAACGTGTACTGGGTCGCGTCGACGTCTTCGCCACGAGCGAGGCGTGCGAGTACCGCGGCTGGTCCGTGGCGCACACCTCGTGACTGGACGTAGAGAAGATCACCCCGATCGGTCTGCAACGTGTAGCGGATGTCGCCGAGTGCGGTGCCATCCCGCAGCACGACTTGCCAGTCAGCGCTGGCGCCCGACAGCAGCTTCCCCCTCATCTGCGGACCGCTGAATGTCCCGCTCGTCAGCGGCACGATGCGCCGGTAGCCGTGCGGCGTCTCGCCGAGGTCACGCGGTTGACCAAGAGTTGTCTCCAACCGGTACACCGGGGTGAGGCGCGGATCGGGAAGCGGAGAGCCGCCGAAGGCAGCGCGTCGCGCCGGGTCGTTCGGGTGAGGATGAAGGCGCGTGACCTTCATGTGCATCCATTCGGCGAGCGGTAGCGCATGCAGGAGCTCGTCGAGCTGCGCTTCACTGGCGGCGCGATACAGCCCCAGAACTTTTGTGCGTTCCGCGGTGGCAGGTGTGGTCCACACGCGCACGAGGTGACCTTGTTCCACCAGCCTGCCCGCGGCAGCGGCCTCGGCCACGTTTCGAAGCTTCACCTCTGCCTCTGGTGTTCCATCCGGAACGTTGACTTCGAATTCGACAAGGAATTCCAAGGCACTCCCCCTTCGCTACGACTCGTTCGTCTCGTTACGCCATTGCCCCGGGCAGTCGCGACAGCCCACACGCTCCGCGACGAGCACGTCGCAGGAGCTGGCGAACTGTCTGAAGTTCCCTGGTCCGATCCCAGGTGCGCGCTCAGGGGCTAGGCCGGAATGGTCCATACCGCGTCGGGCAGCACACCACTGAGCTCTTTGCGGGAGCTGATGCCGAGCTTGGTGAAGACCTTGCGCAGGTGCCACTCCACCGTGCGAGGGCTGATGAATAGCTGCGCGCCGATCTCCGGGTTCGTGTGCCCGTCCACGGCGAGGCGGGCAATCTGCGCTTCTTGCGCAGTGAGCTGATCGCGCGTGTCGACCGTGCGCTTGCGCACCGTCTCGCCGGTCGCCAGTAGCTCCCGGCGAGCACGCTCCGCGAAGGCTTCCATGCCGATGTCGGCGAACATTTCGTGTGCAGTGCGCAGCTGGTCGCGTCCATCCACCCGGCGGTTCTCGCGCCGCAGCCATTCGCCGTAGAGCAGACGAGCACGAGCAAGCGCGACGCGCATGCGGGTACGAGCGAGTCGGTCGATCGCCTCGCGGTAGTGGCGCTCCGCGGTCTCCCCTTCACTCAGCAGCGCCCGACAGCGCGCTCCGATTCCTAGCGCCCAATCCGTGCCGCTGGCACGGGTCCGTTCCTCGAGTCGCCCCCCGGCAGCCAGGGCGACCTCGAAGTTCCGGCTTCGGACCCCCGCCTCTACCAACTCGACGAGAGCCCACCCGAACAAACCCAGGTCGTCGTGCTCGCAGGCGAGTTGCGCAGCTGCAAACGCTGCCTCGTATTGGCCGAGGCCGTTGTACAACACTGCCTTCGCGTTCTCGACCACGGAGATCGTCCGACCCTCGCCCCGGACAGTCGCGTCTTCGACGCTCGCTTCGATCATCTCCAACGTCTGGGCTTCGCGGCCGCGCCATGCGGCGAACACCAGCGAGCCCGACGAGGAGTTCGAGGTGTGCATGAGGGGCGTGTTGCCGGTCGCCGCTTTGATCGCATCTGCCTCCTCGAGCACCTCCGACGCGGCGGCGAACTCGCCGGCCTGAACGTGAACCTGCGAACTGAAGATGAGCGCGAGCGGAAGTAGAGCGAACGCGCCTACATTGCGCGCGAATTCGACCAAACGACTCGTCAGTTGGTGCCACGTCTCGTCGTCCCACACCTCGTACGCGACCAGCCACGCCAGCCACGTCCAACGCAAGTCTTCCTCGCTGCCTCCCTGGTCTTGCACGAATGCGTGCACCGCTCGCGTGAGCGGCGCGACGCCAGCCACGTAGCCGTCGGTGAACCGCACGGCCAGGCCATCCAGGAGGAGGTCGAGAGATCGTGGCGGCTCGGGACCCACCGGAGCGGCGCGAGCGGTCTTGGCTGCCGCCTGCACATCTCGGCCACCACGGAAGCGACCGGCGAAGATGTCCGCTCCCAACGCCTCGAGGTACGTCTCACGCGCCAATCCGGCATCTAGCCGGTCGAGCTGCCTAGCCGCATCGAGGAGCAGTGACGGCGCGTCCATCGGCCGCCCGCTGGCGAACGCGAGCTCGGCGCGTAGCCGCTCCAGCCGCGCGCGCTGAAGCGGGTCGAGCGG
>Ga0075420_100005446_pt1 | contig 11200 bp, 8 predicted proteins | sample SoiMetdeltSBSDD4_FD_75296 | JGI IMG/M metagenome (GOLD analysis project Ga0075420, IMG submission 75296) | Bulk soil microbial communities from a Populus tree surrounding site in Tennessee, USA - Soil MetaG P. deltoides SBSDD4 | ecosystem: Environmental > Terrestrial > Soil > Tree plantation... | reverse complement strand
CCCGGCCTGGGCCGTGGCGACAGCTGGTTCTCGACCCATCCGTCCACCGAAGACCGCATCGCGGCGCTCCAGGCGATTGCGGGTGAGATGGGCCAGCTGCCCCGCCGTCTTGTCGCCAGCGCGCCCGGGGCGAACGTTTCCGTGCCACGTAGCCGGAAACGCAGTGCGCTCGACCCGCTCGGACGGCGCGACTGAGCCGTTCCCCTCACTCAAAGGCCGAACCGGCCGGCACCGCCACGCGCCGCGCGGCGATGCGCCTGCTCGACGCCGTGGTGCGCAAGGGCCTACCGCTCGAGGCCGCGCTGGATTCCGCCACCCGCGAACTCGAACGGTCCGACGATCGCGCTTTCGTTCATGCGATGGTCGCCGAGACGCTGCGCCACCTTGCCGATCTCGACATGCTGATCGACAGCGCCGCCGCCAAACGCCTGCCGGATGATGCCAAGGCACGCTTCGCCTTACGCCTGGCGCTGGTCCAGGTACTGGCGCTCGGCACGCCGCCGCATGCCGCCATCTCGACCATCCTGCCGCTGCTCGACGGCGGCCCCCGACGCCTCGTCCACGGCATTTTCGGACGATTGCTCAGGGAGGGCGCACGGCTGGACGATCCGCCGCATCTGCCTGCATCAGTTGCCGAGCGCTGGGGCAAGGCCTGGGGCGATACGATCGTCGAGGCCGCGCGCCGCGCGCTGGCTGCACCGCCGCCGATCGACCTCAGCCTCATCCCCGGTGCCGGCGCGGATCTGGACGGCGTCGGCTTGATGCCTGGCCATTTGCGCCTTGCGCACGGCAATGCGGTGGCAGGGCTTGCCGGTTTTGGCGAGGGCAGTTGGTGGGTGCAGGACATATCGGCCTCGCTGCCGGCCCGTCTGCTCGGCGCGGGGCAGGGACGGCGCGCGCTCGATCTTTGCGCCGCTCCGGGCGGCAAGACCATGCAGCTTGCCGCAGCCGGGTTTGACGTGGCCGCGCTCGACGCATCGGAAAGTCGTCTGGCGCGACTAAGAGAGAATCTGAATCGCACTGGCCTGGAGGCACGGATCGTCACGGCTGACGTCATGAAATGGGCGCCGGAGCAGCCGGCCGATGCGATCCTCCTCGACGCCCCCTGCTCTGCGACCGGCATCTTTCGCCGCCACCCTGACGTGCTGCACCGGGTTCGACCCAAGGCGATCGCTGCGCTGGCGGGAACCCAGGCGGCCATGCTGCGCCGCGCGGCAGACTGGACGAAGTCCGGCGGCACCCTCGTCTATTCGGTCTGCTCGCTGGAGCCGGAGGAGGGCGAACAGGTCGCCGAAGCTTTCCTCGCCGAGCGCAGCGACTTCGCACTCGATCCCATCCGCGCCGACGAACTTCCGCAGGGCATTGCCCCGTCGTCGACGGGCTGGCTGCGCATCCTGCCGGGAACGCTGGAAGCGCAGGGCGGCGCCGACAGTTTCTTCATCGCCCGTCTCCACCGATCCGCCTAAATTGGACAGTCGAGCGGGTTATCTGGACGATCGCGCATTGCATGATCGTTCGATCCTGCGAGCATGTTCAAGCAGCGTAGACGCCCGGCAATAAGGGCGCGCGCGGGGAGGATCGCAGGATGGCAGAAGGCCCCTCACAGCTGGCTGTTCCAGATCAGCCGCGCATCTGGCCTACGCACGTTGGAACGTGGCTTGTTGCCTGTTCGACAAGAACAGGCGCTCTGCATCGGTCGAAATCTGCATACCCGAGGGTGAGCTGACCCCGGCCAGGGTCAAGCTTGGCTCCGGCTAAGGGAGTTTGCGCGAACAACAGGTTCAAATGGGGAGGACGACGATGAAGTCTATTCGCAACAGGGCATCATTGTTTGCGGCTACTTCGATGGCGCTGGCACTCGCGACGCCCGCCCTTGCCCAGGAAACCGGAGCGCCCGCGGTGGCGTCGGACGATGATGAGTCGATCGTCATCACCGCCCGCCGCAGGGAAGAGCTTCTGCAAGACGTGCCGATTTCGGTCACTGTCTACAACCAGGAGCAGCTGACCGACCGCAACATCGTCACTCCCAACGATCTGGCCACCTATGTTCCGTCATTGACGGTCAACCAGCGCTTCGGGCCGGAGAAGAGCTCTTTCGTCATTCGCGGCTTCACCCAGGAATCCGCCACGTCGCCTTCGGTCGGCGTCTATTTCGCCGATGTGGTCGCGCCGCGCGCGCAGACCGGCACGACGTCGGGCAATGGCGTTGGCGCCGGTGCATTGTTCGATCTGCAGAATGTGCAGGTGCTGAAAGGCCCGCAGGGCACCTTGTTCGGCCGCAACACGACAGGCGGCGCCATATTGCTGGTGCCGCGCAAGCCGACCGGCGAGCTGGAAGGCCACGTCGAATTCTCGGCCGGCGATTACAATCTGATGCGCATCCAGGGGGTGATCAACATCCCGGTCACCGACACGATCAAGGTCCGCCTCGGCATCGACCGGAACGTGCGCGACGGATATATGAAGAACCATTCGGGCATAGGGCCCGATAGCTATAATGACGTCAATTATTTCGCCTTCCGCGCGAGCGTGGTCGCCGACCTGACGCCCGAGCTCGAGAATTACACGATCTTCAGCTACAATAATTCCTTCTCGAACGGTTATGCCTCGCACATCGGCCTGTGCCTGAGAAACGGCATTGTTCCCGCCGCACCCAACCGACCGGCATTTGCCCTCTCCGGCGGCCAGGCTCGCACGGCCCAGGCGGCCTGCGACCAGATCGCCCGGCAGAATGCGCGGGGCGATGGTCCGCTCGACGTCGAAATCAACAACCCCGACGCCTATCTGCGTATCCGGCAGTGGCAGTTCATCAACACCACGACCTGGGATGTCGGCGACTCGCTGACGATCCGGAACATCGCCAGTTATGCCGAGTTCCGCGAAGCCTCGAGCTTTGCCCTCAATGGCGACAACTTCTTTGTCCCGAATCCGCCGCCGACAGGGGTGTCAGCAGCCTTGGTCGGTACACGGTTTCACCAGACCCTGCTCAATCCGGCGCCCGGCGAGGACAATGCGTCGCAGTCGACAATGACCGAGGAACTGCAGTTCCAGGGCACGGCGGCGGGCGGCAACCTGACCTGGCAGGCCGGCGCCTACCTCGAGATCAGCAAACCGCTCGGCTGGAGCGCCGGCTATACTTTTGGCCAGGTCAATTGCACGGATCCTCAGAATCTGGTGTGCACCACACCGTTCCCGGGCATCGGCAACATCGCCCATTCGATGACCAAGACCTATTGGAACAATAAGGCTCTTTACGCCCAGGCCACTTATGATTTCACTGAGCAACTCAGCCTGACAGCGGGTTTCCGCTATACGATAGACAGGGTCCGGGGCGTCGGCGAAACGACGCGTATCCGCTACGGCCTGGCTGGCGGCCCCTCGAGAATCTGCAACGATACGTTACGCTTCAACGTGCCGGACGGGCCAGATACCGGCACGGCGCCGGATCCTCTCGTTGTCACCAACGGCGCGCCTTGTCACAATGAGTTTCGCCAGAAGGCGAAGAAGCCCACCTGGCTGATCGATCTCGACTACAAGCCTACCGACGACATACTGGTCTACGCCAAATGGGCCCGCGGCTATCGCCAGGGCGGCGTCAACATGACCAATATCGGCCTTGAAACATGGAACCCGGAAAAGGTCGAGGCCTATGAGATCGGCGCCAAGACCAGTTTCCGCGGCGGCGGCTTTCGCGGCCATTTCAACATCGCCGCTTTCTACAATGATTTCAGCAACCAGCAGATCGTCGCCAATCTGATCGCCAAGGCGGATCAGGCCATCGCCGGCGGGCAGGCGGTGGTCAACGCCGGTAAATCCAAGATCCAGGGCATAGAGATTGATGCCTCGGTGACCTTGTTCGACAGTTTGCGCCTTGACCTGGGTTATACCTTTCTGAAGACCGAGTTGAAGGATTTCGACCCGCCGACGCTCGACGCCAACAGCCCGTTTTTGACAGTCATTCCGACGGCACTTGTCGGCGAACCGCTGTCCTTCTCGCCTAAGCACCGCCTCACCGCATCGCTCACCTACACACTGCCGCTGGATGAAAGCGTCGGAAAAATCTCGGCGGGCGTGACGTTCGTGCATACTTCGAAGCAGTTCGCCACGCGGGCGGACGACAACATTACCTGGAGCGTTGTCGGTCAGCCATGCGCGTCGAATCCATCGGTTGCGGCGAACAATCCAGTTCTCCCACCGACCTGCGGCGTCCCAAGCACAGATGTCTTCGGCTTCAATCCGGGGCAGCTGCCCAAATCGAATCTGATCAACCTGAACGTCAACTGGGACAATGTCATGGGCCAGCCAATCGACGCCGCCTTCTTCATCACCAATCTGACCAACGAAATCTATGAGGTCGGTGTCGGCAGTTCGCTCACCTCGAACGGCTTCGAAAACTTCCTCTACGCAGCTCCGCGCATGTGGGGCGTCCGTCTGCGTTACAATTTCGGCGGCTGAAATGAGGTGGGGCGGCGGACTTCGCTCAGATTAATCTGAGGATAAGTCCGCGGCTTTCTTGCCCGGCACGAATCGCACAGGTAATGATTCGCTGTGCAGCAGCCGGTCCGCATCAGCCCGTCGATCCTTTCCGCCGACTTCGCCCGTCTGGGCGAGGAGGTGCGCGCCGTCGATGAAGCCGGCGCCGACTGGATCCATGTCGATGTCATGGATGGCCATTTCGTGCCCAACATCACCATCGGACCGGGCGTGGTGAAGGCGCTGCGGCCGCACACCGCCAAGCCGCTCGACGTTCATCTGATGATCTCGCCGGTCGATCCCTTCCTGGCCGCCTTCGCCGAGGCGGGTGCGGATATCATCACCGTGCATCCGGAAGCCGGGCCGCATCTGCACAGGACGCTCCAGCTCATCAGGTCGCTGGGCAAGAAGGCCGGCGTGTCGCTCAACCCCGCGACGCCCGCCAAGATGCTCGATTATGTGCTGGAGGATGTCGATCTGGTGCTGGTGATGAGCGTCAACCCGGGCTTTGGCGGCCAGAGCTTCATCGACAGCCAGCTTCGCAAGATCGAGGCCATCCGCAAGATGATCGACGCGCTGGGCAAGCCGATCGCTCTGGAGGTGGATGGCGGCATCGACGCCGCGACGGCACCCCGCGTCATTGCCGCGGGCGCCGACGTGCTGGTGGCCGGGACCGCCACCTTCCGCGGCGGTCCCGGCCATTATGCGGACAATATAAAGGGGCTGCGCGGGCAATGAGCCTGCTCGAGCGCATCGACGCGTCGAGCGAGCCCGAAATCGAGCAAGGCAAGCGCCTGATCCGGGCGGGAGGCCAAAGCGGTCTTTCCCTCGGCGGTCGGCTGGCCAGGGGTCTCAATGCTCTCACCGGCAAGATGCCGCTGCGGCTCGGCAGCCGGCCGGCGCTCAAGCTGGCGGCTGTGCCCAAGGACCCGGTCCTTGGCGACAAAGCGGTGGGCGAGGCGCTGCTGGGCGGCCTGATCGTCCGTGGCAGCGAGGAAATGGCGCTCGACGGGCTCGATTTCGCCCGAGGGGGTCTGTCGCCGGCGCTGTTCGACTATCTGCACAGCTTCGCCTGGCTGCGCGATCTGGCCGCTGCCGCCACGCGCGAAAAGGGCGGACGGTTGGCGGAGAAGATGATTCGTCACTGGCTCGAGGCTTTCCCGCCGAGCCCGGAGGATCCCAGCTGGCGCTATGATCTGTGGGGCCAACGCATCCTCTTCTGGACTGCCTATGCGCCTTACATATTGTCGTCGCGCGACCCGGCCTACCGCTCGGCGCTGCTGACCACGCTGGCGCGCGGCGCCCGATTCCTTGACCGCCGCGCTGATCGCGCGCCGCTCGGCCTGCCCCGAATCACCGCCTGGGGCGGGCTGCTGGCCGCCGCGCTGCTGGTGGAAGGCGGCCAGATCCGGCTCGGTCGCGCCGAAAGCGGCCTGATCCGATCGCTGGGCGAAGCCTTGCACGACGATGGTGGCCTCACCAGTCGGTCGCCGGTCGAGCAGCTGGGGCTGGTCGAACTGCTCGGGCAGCTTCGCGCGGTCTACATATCGGGACAGCGCGACATGCCGGAGCGGCTGCAGAACGCGCTCACCGGATCGGTCTCGGCGCTGCTCGGCGCCACGCTGGGCGATGAGGCGCTGTCGAGCTGGCAGAGCGGCAACATGGCCTCGAAGCGGCGCCTGGCCGCCGCCATCGAAGGCTCGGGCGTTGCCGCACGGCCGCTGCGCCAGCCGCGGGGCTGGGGGTATCAGCGGCTGACCGCCCGGAGCGCGATCGTCATTTTGGATGGCGCCCCGCCCCCTCCGTCGACGGCCTTCGCCGGCGGTTGCGCCTCGACGCTCGCCTTCGAATTCAGCGACGGACTGTCACGCATCGTGGTCAATTGCGGCGGCCCGGGGGACTGGGCTGGCCTGCTCTCGCCCGATCTGATCCACGCGCTTCGCTTCACGGCCGCCCATTCCACGCTCGTCCTGGGCGACCGCAACTCCACCGCCATTCTCGAGGATGGGCTGCTCGGCAAGGGCGTCCGGCAGGTCGAACTGGCGCGAGAGGACGATGCCGGCACGGCGCGGCTGGAGGGCAGCCACGACGGCTATGTCCGCCGCTTCGGCCTGATGCATCGGCGCAGGTTGATCCTCGCCGCCGATGGGCGTGAACTCAAGGGCGAGGATGATCTGGTCGCGCGACGCCGCCGGCGGCGAGGCGAGCCGATTCCGTTCGCCGTGCGTTTCCATCTGGGCCCGGCCGTCGAGGCGACGACCACGGCCGACCGGCAGGGGGCGCTGCTGCGCGTGCGCGGCGGCAGCGCCTGGCAATTCCGCTGCCGTGGCGGCGCGCTCGATATCGAGGACAGCCTGTGGATCGACGGCAAGGGGCGGGCACGCGGCGCCTCACAGCTCGTCATATCGGGCGAAACGCCGCCCGACGGCATGGCCATCAGCTGGCTGTTCCAGCGGGCCGCTTGAGCCAGTAAATGCTTGAGAATCGGCGGACGCAGAACTAGAGTCCACCCGCGCGTGACTGGCGACAAAGATGGGCAACCATCGTGGAGCGCGTATCCATTCAGAGGCCGCTCGCCTGGGCCGTTCATACGGGAGAACGGCTATGCAAAATGCATCTGTGAATGACGTGAAGATCGGCCGCGCCTTGCTGTCTGTGTCGGACAAGAGCGGGCTGGCCGAACTGGGCCAGGCGTTGGCGCGCCATGGGGTCGAGCTTGTTTCGACGGGCGGCACCGCCAAGGCGCTGCGCGAGGCGGGGCTTGAGGTCCGCGACATATCCGAGCTGACCGGCTTTCCCGAGATGATGGATGGCCGCGTCAAGACCTTGCACCCGAAGGTGCACGGCGGCCTCCTCGGCGTGCGCCACAATCCCGAACATGCCGCGGCGATGGCCGAACATGCGATCGGCGCGATCGATCTGGTGGTGGTCAATCTCTATCCCTTCGCCCAGACGGTCGCGCGCGGCGCGGCGCGCGAGGAGGTGATCGAGAACATCGACATCGGCGGCCCGTCGATGGTGCGCTCGGCGGCCAAGAACCATGACTATGTGGCGATCGTCACCGATCCCGCCGACTATGCCGACCTTATCGCCGCGCTCGACGCGAGCGGCGGCATGACGTCACTCGAGCTGCGCAAGCGCCTTGCCGCAAAGGCTTTTGCCGCGACTGCAAGCTATGATGCGGCGATCGCCTCCTGGTTCGCCTTTGCCGATCAGGGGCAGATGTTCCCGGACATGCTGCCGTTGGCGATGAAGCGCGGCGAGGAGCTTCGCTATGGCGAGAACCCGCATCAGAAGGCGGCGCTCTATCTGCCGACCGGCCCGCATACGCGCGGCATCGCCCAGGCCGAACAGGTGCAGGGCAAGGAGCTCAGCTACAATAATTACAATGATGCCGATGCCGCGCTGGAGCTTGCCTCCGAGTTCCGCGGCGGCGATCCGGCCTGCGTCATCGTCAAGCACGCCAATCCCTGCGGCGTGGCGGTCGCCGGTACTTTGCTCGAGGCCTATCAGGCCGCTCTCGCCTGCGATTCCGTATCGGCGTTCGGCGGTATCGTCGCCGTCAATCGTCCGCTCACCGGCCCGGCGGCCGAGGCGATTGCCGCCATCTTCACCGAAGTGGTAATCGCGCCCGAGGCCGATGCCGAGGCGCGCGCCATCTTCGCCGCCAAGAAGAATCTGCGCCTGCTGCTGATCGGCGCGCTGCCCGATCCGGCTCGCCCGGGTCTCGCGATGAAGTCGATTGCCGGCGGCTATCTGGTCCAGTCGCGCGACAATGGCGCGATTACGCGTGACGATCTCAAGCTGGTCACGAAGCGCGCGCCGACCGAACAAGAGCTTGCCGACTGCCTGTTCGCATGGACGGTGGCCAAGCATGTGAAATCCAACGCCATCGTTTATGCCAAAGGAGGATCGACCGCCGGCATTGGCGCGGGCCAGATGAACCGGCTGGAATCGGCGCGCATCGCCGCCTGGAAGGCCAAGGACGCCGCGGAAAAGGCCGGTTGGGCCGAGCCGCGCACGATCGGCTCGGCGGTGGCCTCGGATGCCTTCTTCCCCTTCGCGGATGGTCTGCTCACCGCGGTGGAGGCCGGCGCGACGGCGGTGATCCAGCCGGGCGGATCGATCCGCGATGCTGACGTCATTGCGGCGGCGGACGAGGCCGGGCTGGCAATGCTCTTCACCGGAATGCGCCATTTCCGGCACTGAGGTCTCAGCCGATGCTTGGGAGACATTGCAATTGTGCTATGATGCCCTTGCTTCGAATTGAGGATGGCCATGGGCAAAGGGCACGGGCTAGTCCGAATCGCCTCTCTGTCCGGCTACCATAAGGTCGCCGATCGAGTTGGGCTGGACTCTGGGCCATTGCTGAAGGCTGCGGGACTGACTCCGGCCCTCATGTCGGATCCCGAACAGTTCGTACCGGCAGAGCCGATCGTCGAGCTTCTCGAGAAAAGCGCGCTCCAATCCGGGTGCCCCACGTTCGGCCTGCAGATGGCGCGCGAGCGCTCGATTTCGGATTTGGGAGCGGCCAGCGTTCTCGTCGTGCTCCAGCCCAATCTGGAGGCCATGCTGCAGACGATATGCCGATATCGCAACTCCATCCTGCCGATCATCGTGATCAACGTCGAACGGCATGATGACATTGCCGTGATCGGCGCCGATCTCGCGCTGGTTTCAAAGGCGTCGTCCCGCCAGGCCAACGACCTCCTGTTGGGGTGTCTCTTCAAATTCATCCGCGCAATCCTGGGACAGAGCTGGCAACCGGAATGCACACATTTTACCTACCCGGAGCCGGCCCCTCCCGATCGCCCCGTCTATCAAGCTGTGTTCGGCCCGCATCTGCAATTCAACGACCATTTCAATGGCCTCACAGTCACGCTCGCGGACTTGTACCGCCCGCGCGAAGACGCCGACCCGGGTCTGGCACAGCACGCCATTGCACTCGCCCGCCAGGTGTTCGATCCTGAGGAGCCGACTTTCGTCCAAAGGGTTCAGCAAGCGGTGGTTTTCCAGCTCGGGTCGTCGCGAGCGACGGTCGGCAACACAGCCGAAGTGCTGGGGCTGCATCCCCGTACCTTGCAGCGGCGGCTGGAGGATGAGCATGTGACCTTCCGCGAGCTCGTTCATCAGACGCGCACGCAACTCGCGGCACGGTTCCTCCTTAACCGCAATCTGAGCATTACGGAGGTTGGCGAAGCCCTCGGTTATTCGTCCACGGGGGCCTTCTCGCGCTGGTATCGGCACGAATTCGGTTTTTCGCCTACCCAGGGCCGCGCACAGCTGGCCGAGGCCTGAGTCAGCTCTTCCAGCTCCTCGCCGTGTCGCGCATTGCCGAAAGATTGTCGCGAAATGTGAAACGTTACATCCCGTCTGCTGTCATAGGCGCTGGCCCGGACCGCCAGAACAATCGAGGCCATGGACACTCCGTCTTACGAGCGGATGGTGACGCTTTCAGCAAGCGAGACGCTGACCGCGACCATTCTCCACGAATTGACGCAGCCGCTGGCATCGGCCGCCATGCATGTTGCCGGGCTCAGGCGCATGACCGAAAGCGGCAACATCGATCGTGAGACCCTAAGCTATGGGCTCGAACGACTCGATCATGCGGTCAAGCTTTCGACGCTGATCATCTCGCGCATGCGTTCACTGGTGATCGACGGCCGCCCGGTCCGCAATGCCGTCACCGTGGCGACCATTTTCGACGAGGCGCTGCAGACGATCGAGGACGTGCCGGGCCGGGAACGCGTGACGGTCGACATCGATGTCGCCTGGGCGCCCGATCCGGCGTTGTGTGACGATGTGCAGATCGAGCAGGTGGTGATCAACCTGCTGACCAACGCGATCGCCGCGACGCGCAATCTGCCTCTACCGCGGGTCATATTGCGCGCCGTTGCGCGCCGGACCCTGGTCCGCGGCCGGTTCATCGAGGTCAGCGTCACCGACAATGGTCCGGGAATCCGGCATGGCGAGGAAGAGGCGCTGTTCCGGCCCTTCCACCAGGCCGGCCGCAACGGCACCGGCCTCGGCCTCGCCATCTGCCGCAGCATCGTTGAAATGCACGGCGGCGACATCTGGTACGAACACAGCCAGTTCGGCGGCGCGTCCTTTCATTTCACGCTGCCGCTGGCACCGCGCAAACGATGGAAGCGTTCGCGCTGACTATTCCGGCCGCGTCCAGATCCAGCTGCCGCCGATCAGCGCCGCGAGCAGCGGCAGCAGCGACCAGGGAAAGGTCAGCGCGGCCAGGCCGATGCCAGCGCTGATCGCAAAGGCGACCAGCGCGGCGCGCTTGCCCCGCCTGCTGATCGCGCCGCGGCTCCGCCAGGCGACGATATGCGGCCCGACGACCGGATGCTCGAGCAGTCGACGCTCCATCCGGGGGCTGCTCCGCGCGAAGAAAAAGGCTGCCAGCAGCATGAACGGCACGGTCGGCAGCAAAGGCAGGAATGCACCCACCGCACCGATCGCCAGCGACAGAAAGCCGAGCGTGACATAGCCGATCCTGAGCACTGGTCCCTTCCCGCGCGCGATATTCCGCACGCGACCATAGTGGCGGCCGGCGTCCGCCGGAACCCATCGAGAGGCGGCCCATTGGCGTCTCGAACGGCCGGAGAGAAGCCTTGAACGACGCCGGCACTGGCTTCGAGAAATGCTGGGATTGTCCCTGCCACGGTTCGCAATTCGCGCCGGCGGGGCAGGTGCTCAATGGTCCGGCAGTGACCCC
>Ga0075420_100005445_pt1 | contig 11201 bp, 6 predicted proteins | sample SoiMetdeltSBSDD4_FD_75296 | JGI IMG/M metagenome (GOLD analysis project Ga0075420, IMG submission 75296) | Bulk soil microbial communities from a Populus tree surrounding site in Tennessee, USA - Soil MetaG P. deltoides SBSDD4 | ecosystem: Environmental > Terrestrial > Soil > Tree plantation... | reverse complement strand
GGCCTTGCGGACGGATTCGAGAAGCGATAGAGGCGGCACGGAGGTGCGGAGAAGGAACGTCGCGCGGGAACGATAGTTTTGCGCGTTAGGCAAGTAGTAGAAGGGGCGGTCGGGCGCGGTGGCTTCGCTGTAGCGCGAATTCATGGCGATACCGACGACGGTGGCATTTCGAGGTTGGCCGTCGTCAGCGGGCAGCGTAAATGTTTGACCGACGGGGCTGCGGCCAGGCCAGAAGCGTGCAGCGAGAGTTTCGTTGACGATGGCGGCGAGGGGAGCGCCGCTCGTGTCGGAGGGAAGGAACTCGCGGCCTTGCAGGATGGGGATGCCGAGAGTGCGGAAGTAATCGGTACTAATGAAATTGCAGGCGACGGGGACGGGCGTTTGGGCCACGCCGCCGGAGATGGGGCCAATGCCCATGGTGGTCATGCCAAATGGCATGACAGTGCCGTGCGCGGCCATCTGCACGCCTGGTAGCGCGCGGAAGCGTTCGAGCATGCGCTCCATGATGGGCCGGCCCTGCGCCTCGGTGTAACCCATCATTCCGGGATCGAAAGAGACGAGCAGGACATTGTCGACGTTCATGCGGGGATCGATTGTGCGAAGGCCGTTGATGGTGCGAAGCATCAGCGCGCCGGCGGCAACGAGAACCACGCAGAGTGCGACTTGCACGACGGTGAGTCCGCTGCGCAGCCAGGTGCGGCCTGGGGTAGAAGACCGTTCGCCTGATTTAATAACGGGGGCGAGGCTTTGGCGGCCGTCGAAGAACGCGGGCGGAATGGCGATCACCAGCGTAGCCACGAAGGCGAGCAGGCCGCCGAAGAGAGCGACGCGATAGTCAAGCGAGAGATCGAGGCTGAGCTTCACTTCGGGGATGTTGGGGAGGAAGGCGAGAATGGCGTCGGCGCTCCAGGAGGCGGCGAAGAATCCGCAGACCATGGCGAGCGTAGCGAGGAGCACGCCTTCGAGGAGCATCTGGCGAACGAGACGCCAGCGGCTGGAGCCGAGTGCAAGGCGGATAGCGGCTTCGCGGCGGCGGGTGGCGGCGCGGGCGAGGAGGAGGTTGGCGACGTTGGCGCAGACGACAATCAGCACGAGAAGCGATGCGGCGAGGAGGACGCCGTTGAGAAACCAGGCTTCGCGCACAGCCGAGGGACGGCCGAAGGGATGATAGTGCTCGACGGCGATGCCACGGCCCTCGTTTTCGCGGGGAAACTGTTCGCGCAGGCGGACGGCGATGGCGCCGAGATCCTGGCGGACCTGTTCTATGGACACGCCGGGCTTCGGGCGTGCGAGGGCCATGACGGACGAACCGGCACGGAAGGTCAGGCGCTCAGAGCCGCCGGGCCAAACGGCGAAGGCGTGGATGGGTATGTAGAGAGAAACGGAGCGGCCGAGGAGCGGGCCGTCGAACCCTCGCGCGGCGACACCGATGATAGCGAACGGTTGGCCATTGAGGAGGATCTGCTTGCCCAGAACGGAGCGGTCGCCATGCCAGCGCTGCTGCCAGTAACGGTGACTGATGATGGCCACGGGCGGTGCGCCAGGCACATCATCGGCAGCAACGAACTTGCGGCCGGCGGCGGTGGAGACGCCAAGGAGATCGAAAAAATTGCTGGAGACCTCGGAGGCTTCGACACGCTCGGTGAGGCCATCGGCGTTGAGGCCGTAGGAGGACATCATGTCAACGATGGCGAGGGCGGAAAGCGTGCGGCTTTGGTCACGGAAGTCAACGAGATTAGGAATGGAGAAGGTGTCGAAGCCACGGCCTTCCTGTGTTCGGCCGAGCATGAGGAGCGACTCTGGCGAAGCAACGCCGGGTTGCGGACGCAAGAGCAGCGAGTTCGTGAGGACGAAGATGCTGAGGTTCACGCCGATTCCGATGGCGAGGATAAGCACCGCGGCGGCGGTGAGGCCGGGCGTCTTGAAAATCATGCGCGTCGCGAAGCGGAGGTCCTGGAGCAGTGTACTCATGATAATTCACTCATAACGAAGAGATGCGGCGGGGTCGGCGCGGATGATCCAACGCGCCGGGAGCCAACATGCGGCGAGCGTGGCGGCGATGAGGATGGCGGCAACGGCGGCGAACGTGGCGAGGTCGTGCGGCTGGATGCCGAAAAGGAAGCTTGCGAGAAACGTCGAAGTGAACCAGGCAAGCGCGAGGCCGAGAGGGAGGCCGAGTGCAAGGAAGCGCAAACCATCCCGGACTGTGGAGGTCACAAGCGTTTCGGGGGTTGCGCCGAGGGCCATGCGCAGGCCGAGTTCGCGTGTGCGGCGGCGCAATTGGAAAGCGACAACGCCATAGAGCCCGACGGCAGTGATGACGAAGGCGAGCATGGCCAGAATGGCGCTGAGCCAGGCGAGAAGGCTCTCACGTCCGACCGCACGTTTGAGGCGTGAGGTGAGGAGTTCCATGTCGGCGGGAAGTTTGGAATCGAGATTCTCGATTACACGGCGGATAGAAGGGGCGATTTGCGCCGGGTTTGCCGAACGGACTTCGAGATCCAGCGGAAGGCCGCCGATGGAGCCAGGCATCTGCTGAAAGGCCATAAATACGGTAGGTGGGGCGGGCTGATAGTAGTTGCGGTATTGGTAGCTCTGGGTGACACCGACCACTTCATATGGCAGGGGACCGGAATCATCCATTCGAAACCACTGTCCGATGGCGTTCGTGTTGGGCCAATGCGCTCGAGCAAATGCTTCATTCACAATCACTACGGGCGGCCGCGATGTGGTATCGCTCCAACTGAACTCGCGGCCGGCTAGCATGCGCGAACCGATAGCGGCAAAGTAGCCGGGACCGATGACATTCACATGCGTGCTCGGTGGATTGTCCGGCCGAACGGCGGGCCCGCCGGAGTAGCGGTAACCATTGGTTGTCCAACCGCCACCTGCGATGGGATGTTTCCAGGTAACGCCCGCAGCTTGGACACCGGGGAGGCCGCCGACGCGCTCGGTGAGGCGCTGGTAGAAGTCGATCATCGCTTCCTTGGAGTAGGCGGCTTCGATGAGGTTGAGCTCGACGTGGAGGACGCCTTCGGCACGGAAGCCGGCGGGTTGATTGGTGAGGCGGAAGAGGGTTTGCACGAGCAGCGCCGCGCCGATCAGGAGGCAGGCTGAGATTGCAATCTGCACAGTGACGAGGGCGCGGCCGAGCCATCCGGCGCGGTCGCTGGACAAGCGGGCGTGACTCTGGAGGAGCGAGGCGGGATGCTGGCGCGAGGCACGCAGGGCGGGGGCGAGTCCGAACAGGAGGGCGGTGATCAAGCAAGCCGCGGCGGAGAAGGCCAAGGTGCGCGAGTTGGCTTCGATGTTGAGGCGGATGGGTTCGCCGGGACCGGACAGAAATGTGGTGAGAATCTCGATCGTCCAACCGCTGACGAACCACCCGATGGCGGCGCCGGACGCACACAGCAGGAGCGTTTCGGCAAAGTAACCGCGCAGCAGGCGTCCACGCGAAGCGCCTAGTGACAGACGAAGCGCGGATTCGGAGTTGCGCGCGGTCATGCGAGCAAAGAGAAGGTTGGCAAGGTTGGCGCAGGCGAGCAGGAGAATGAGGCCGGTCGCGCCGAGCAGAACCTTAAGCGGCTGTGAATACTGGCGGCGCAGATGGGAGATGCCGCCGCTGCCATCGGAGAGGAATACGTTGCGTCTCACGTCACGCCCGTTGGTGTGGACGCGCGGCCAAGTGGTCTTCACGGCGGCGTTGGCTTGTTCCAAGGAAACGCCGGGCGCGAGACGGGCCAGGATGTGAAGCCATTGCCAACCGTAGCTTTTGCGCCAATCCTCGTCTTCTCTATGATTGAGCGCGCCGTAGGTGGTGGCGAGAACGTAGAGATCGGTAGGCGCACCGACAAAAGGGCCTTCGAAATCGGGTGCGGCGATGCCGATAATCGTGAACGGCACACGGTTGAGCTCGATCCGCCGTCCAATCGCGCTGAGATTGGAACCGAAACGGCGCTGCCAAAGATCGTGGCTGATGACGGCAACGGCGTTGTCCGAGCCGGGTGTTTCGTCGGTGGGCGAGAGGACACGTCCGCGGAAGGCGGGAACGCCGAGGACCTCGAAGAAGTTGCCGCTCGCGGTGGCGGCGATGAGAGATTCGGAGCTGTTGTCGACGACAGCGCGCACCTGCTGCCGCGTGACGGCGAGGGCATCAGTGAAGACGGCGCCTGGTTGTGAACCGGTCAGTTGCGACTGGAGGGAGAGGTAGCTGGGGTAGGCGAAGCTGGGCTCATCGAGGCGCACGAGGCGCGACGGTTCGCGCACGGGGAGGTCCTGCAGGAGCAGCGCGTCGATCATCTGGAAGATGGCCGTGTTGGCGCCGATGGCGAGTCCCAACATGACCAGCGTGACGGCCGTGAAGCCGGTGCTGCGCGAGAGCGAGCGGACGGCGTAGCGAAGGTCCTGCAGAAGTCCCATTTTCTACCCCTGTGACGTAGGTACGTATTCGCGGATTCGTTGATCCTTTTCGATGGAGCCATCACGGATGGTGATGACACGGTGGCCGTAGGCGGCGTTCACTTCGGAATGAGTGACCTGGATGATCGTGGTGCCTTGCTCGTTGAGCTTGGCAAAGAGTTCCATGATCTCCTTGGCCTGGCCGGAGTGGAGATTTCCCGTGGGCTCGTCGGCAAGAATGATCTCCGGATGCGCTGCGACGGCGCGAGCGACGCCCACCAACTGCTGCTGGCCGCCGGAGAGTTGTGGAGGGTACAGTCCTTTTTTGGCGACAATTTGAAACCTGTCGAGAATCTCGGCGACGCGGCCCGAACGGGCGCTCGAACTCATGTTGCGGTAAGAGAGGGGGAGGTCGATGTTTTCATAAACGGTGAGGTCGTCGAGCAGATGGTAGCTCTGGAAAACGAAGCCGATGTAACGGCGGTTGAGCTCGATGCGCTGGTTGGGTTTGAGGCGGTGAACCTCGTGACCGGCAAGCGTGTACTCGCCGCGCCAGTCATGGTCGAGCATGCCGAGGATACTCAGCAGCGACGACTTCCCCGCACCGGAGGGTCCCATTATGGTGACGAACTCGCCGGGACGGATGTCGAGCGTGATGCCGCGCAGGATAAAGAAGCGGTTAACGCCCGCGGAAACGGATTTTTCGATGTTGTAGAGGTGAATCATGGAGTTACTCGGATCGTAGTACGTCCACGGGGCTAATGGAAAGTGCCCGTGCTGCGGGCCGCCAACAGGCCACGAGCGTGGCCAGGAGAAGCGAAGCGGCCGCGGCGAGGATGGCCAGCGGGTCGGCGGGCTTCACGTCGAACAAGAGAGATTGCAGGACGCGGCCGAGGGCGAGGAAACCGGCAATGCCAAGGGCGAGTCCGGCGGCGGCGTAGCGCAGGCCCTGTCCGAGGATGAGGGCGCGGATGAGCGCGGGCGTTGCGCCGACGGCAACGCGGACGCCGATTTCGCGCTGCCGCTGGAGGACGGAGTATTGGACGACGCCGTAGACGCCGAGGGCGGCGAGCAGGACGGCGAGCGCGGCAAAGGAGGCGAGGACGAGGCCGTGGAAGCGGCGCGGGGCCATCCAGGTGGAGAGGTCCTGTTCGATCATGCGCGGCTCGGAGGGCATCACGAAATGGGCATTGCGAATTTCGCGGCGGACGGATGTAACCAAGCCATCAATGTGTCCGGCGGTACGAATGGCGATTGTGGAACTCCCCGGGTATCCGGCCTGGAAGATCTGGCCAGGCGGCCGGCTCTCAATGCCTGAGCGGCGCATATCGGCGACGATGCCGACAACGGTCTTCGGAGAGTCGGTCGGATTGTGGCGAAACCGCTTGCCGATGGCGTCCTCGCCGGCCCAGTATCGGGACGCGACGGATTCGGTGACGACCACGTTGCGCTGGTTGCCTGTGAAATCGTGCTCGTCGAGCAGGCGGCCGCGCAGGAGGCGCGCGCCGGTGGCTGCGAAGTAACCCGGAGTGACTTCATCCGCGGTAAGCGGCGCGGAGGGCACGGGAGGCTTGCCTTCGGGAATCATGCCGTAGTCGGGATTGCGGACGATGAAGAAGTCGGAGATGCCCCCGGCAGCCACAACACCCGGCAGGGCACGCAGGCGGCCAAGGAGTTCGGAAAGGACGACGGAAGAATTGGAATCGCGAGGCCTTTCGACCTCGGCGAGGAGTATGTTTTCGCGCCGCATGCCGAGGTCGGCCGAGAGACTGTTCCAGAAGCTTTTCAGGAAGAGTCCCGCGCCGCCAAGGAGGATCAGCGACAGTGAGAGCTGGGCGACGATGAGCGCGCCTTGCATACGCCGCGTGGATTGCGAGGCTGTGACGGCGCGGCTTTCGACGCGAACGCCGAAGCCACGAGCCTGGCGGCGAAGAAGCCAGTAGGGGATGAGATTGGCGAATAAGCATGCGAGGGCTGCGGCGGAGAATGCGGTGGCGAGGACGTTGGCGCGGAGAGCTGCTTCGTTCAGGCGCGGAATGCTAGTGGGGCCAAAGGCAACGGCCATGGCCACGAGGGAGTCGGCTAGGATGTAGCCGAGGCCAAGCGAGAAGGCGAGGAGCAGGGCGGATTCGGCGAGGGTCAGTTTGAGGAGACTTCCGTGGGTGGCGCCGAGCGAGAGGCGAATGGAGAACTCTTTGCGGCGCTGTTCGGCGCGAACCAGTAGCAGGTTGGCGAGATTGGCGGCGGCGATCAAAAGGACAAAGCCGACAGCGCCCGCGAGAAGCCATAGGAGGTTGGGGAGCGTGGAGCCGGTGGATTGTTCGAGGATGGGAACGAGGTTGACGCCGAAGCCGGCGAAGTCGGGATCTTCGATGGGATAGACGGCGGCCATGGCGGCGGAGACGCGGGCCATGTCGGTGCGGGCACGTTCGAGCGTGACGCCCGGCTTGAGGCGCCCGACGACACGGTAGACATCGGCCCAGCGGTTTTCGCGCACCCGCGTACCGAAGCGCGTGGACATGAGGGGGACCCAGGCTTGCGCCTCCTTTACGGGGAAGGCGAACGAGGCGGGCATGACGCCGACGACCTGATAGTCCCTGTTGTCTATGCGCAGGCTCTGGCCGAGTGGGGAATCTGCGCCGAAACGGCGCGCGGCCAGAGCCTGGCTGATCACGGCGACGCGGTCGCCGCGAACGTCTTCCTCGGCGGTGAAGGCGCGGCCTGTAGTGGGCTGGACACCGAGGATTGAAAAGAGATTGGGAGTGACGATGGACACAACGGCGCTTTCGATTTCACCATTGCGTTCGATGTGAAAGCGGATGTCGCGCGAGCAGGCGGCGAGGTCTTCAAAAACGCCGTTGCGCGATTTCCAGTCGAGGAAATTAGGGAGAGACGTGCCCTCCTCGTGGACATTGTGTTTAGGATCGTCGGTCCACAGCATCAAGAGGCGGTCCTGGTCGGCATAGGGCAGCGGGCGCAGCAGAACCGCATCGACCACGCTGAAGACGGCGGTAGTGGCGCCGATGCCGAGCGCGAGTGTGAGCGCGGCGGTGAGCGTGAACGACCGATCTCGCCACAGACCTCGGGCGGCCTGGCGCAAGGACCAGAACATGGCGACCTCCAGAATCTATGCGGGTTGAAAGGAAACGGCTTAGTGCGTGATTGCGTGCGCGCCGGCGCCGGCGCGCTCGTCGACGACCTGACCGTCAAATAAGTGCACAATTCGGTCGGCCCACTCCGAGTAGCGCGGGTCGTGGGTAACCATGCAGATCGTGGCGCCCTGTTGATGAAGCTCGCGAAGGAGTTCCATCACCTGTTCGCCGTTTTTGGAATCGAGGTTGCCGGTAGGCTCGTCAGCGAGTAGTACAGACGGCTCGCCGCCGAGCGCGCGGGCTACAGCCACGCGCTGTTGCTGACCGCCGGAGAGTTGGGCGGGATAGTGCTTCATGCGGTGCGACATGCCGACGCGTTCGAGCGCTTCCATGGTGCGCTTCTTGCGTTCGGCGCCACCCATGCCGCGATAGGTGAGCGGAAGTTCGACGTTTTCGTAGACGGTGAGGTCGCCGATGAGGTTGAACGCCTGGAAGATGAAGCCGATTTCGCGGTTGCGGATGCGGGCGCGTTCGGAGGGCTTGAGGGTTTCGACAGGCTTGCCCTTGAGGATGTACTTGCCGTCGGAAGGCGTGTCGAGCAGGCCGATGATGGACAGCAGCGTGGATTTTCCGCAGCCCGAGGGTCCGGCGATGGAGAGAAATTCGCCGCGGCGAATCTCCATGTGGACGCCGGCAAGGGCATGCGTTTCGACTTCGTCGGTGAGGAAGACCTTCTTGACGCTGTCGAGTTGAATCAAACTGTCTCTGGACTCCATGTCTTGACTCTCCGGGATGATTATTTGAATGCGATGCGGTCCTGACCGTCGACATTGGACATGTCAGACAATATGACCTGATCGCCGACGTTAAGGCCTTGAACTACCTCGATGGTATTGACAGATGCTTTGCCGAAGCGGACCTGCACGCGATGGGCGCCTTTGCCATCGGGGTCGACGCGGAAGAGGCTGGATAGGCTGTCGGGCTGGCCCGAGGCGGGACGGCCGACGAAGACGGCGTTGTTGAGGCGCTCGACTTCGATGTTGCCGTCCACGCTCAAGTCGGGGCGGGCATAGTCGGGAAGCTTTTCGTCGAACTTCACGTCGACGGTAACGGTGCCTTCGCGGGCGGCTGGGTCGATGCGGATGACGCGCCCCATGATGAAGCCATTGCGCGTGTCGATTTCCGCCTTCTGGCCGATGGCGACGTCCTTAACCTGCGTCTCGGGAACCTTCAATTCGGCCTTGAGGCGTTGCGGCTGGGCGACCTTGGCGATGACGGCGCCGGCGGCGAGGCGCTGGCCGACCTGCACTGGTAACTCCTGGAGCATGCCGACGACGCCCGCGCGAACCTTGAGGCCTTCCACCTGGCTCTTCTTGAGTTCGTAAAGGGCCTGAAGCTGCTCGATGCCCGAACGGGAGACTTGCAACTGGGCTTCGACGGCCTTGCTGCGCATGGCGATGCGTTCGCGCTCGAGGGCGAGTCGTTTGGCGGATTGCTCGGCTTCGGCTTTCACAAGCTTGTAGGTCAACTCGATAATCAGCTTTTCGCGGAAGAGAGTTTCATCGCGGTCCAGACGCAGCCGCGCCTGGTTCGCGGCCGCCTCGACGACTGAAAGCTGGGCCTTCATGTCGAGTGTCTCGCTTTCCAGCTTGACTTCAAGATCGCGGTGGCGAGCCTCGGCCATCTTCACTTGGAACTGGGCGTCGAGCGTCTGCTGGACGAGTTCGGGATTGGAGAGGGTGACGATGACGTCGTCGGATTTGACCGGCGTGCCAGGGCGTATGAGGATCGATTCGACGCGGCCGTCGGTCATGGCCGGGACGAAGAGGGTGTCTTCGGCGACGAGGGTGCCGATGCCGCGCACCTGGCGCAGCATCAAGCCGCGCTTCACCTTGTCAGGCCACAAAGTGGACCACTCCACCTCCATGGCTTTGGGTGTCAGGCGGCCCAGCCCGACCGAAACCGCAGCGACGAGCGAGATCAGAACGACGCCCCAAATGATGCGTCGAATCAGACGTTTGCGGCTTGCTCCTATGCGTGGTACGTCCAAAAAGATTCTCCGGCCCTGTACAAGGGCACTTGGCCTGCCAAAGAATACGAACGTGGAATGAAGAAGTTAGGTTCAATTTTGTTGAAGATGACCGAAGAAATCTGTTCGGGGGCGGGCAAGAGTGTGCGGAAACGGACACCGCTGGGTGCGGGGGCGCTCTGAGGCGAGTCCGGGCTCCGGACGGTAGCTTTTCAACAAAAAGTACTTTACATCCCTCGAAGCTTCGTGCAAGCTAGCCACATGTTCTTGCGCATCGCCGCTATCGGCTTCATTTGGTTTGTCACTTCCGTGGCGTGGATGTTTTTGGGATCGACAATCCAATACCGGACAAAGCAATCGGACACGGCGTTGAAGTCGAAGGTCGAGTCGACGTGGGGAGGCGAGCAGTGGCAGTCGCCGCCGTGGGCAGGCTTTACGGTGGTCGAGGAACGCGAAGAGGTCGAGGTCACTGAAGGAAAGAAGACGGTACGCACGAAGAAGAATAAGGTGAACCGGCGGATCGAGCCGGAGTCGTCCCGCTTGTGGGTGGACGTACAGTTGAACCCGAGGCAGAAAGGATTGATGTGGTACAGCACGTTCGCCTATTCGTTGCGTGGCGTCTTCCGGTTTCGCAATCCAGGAGCCCCGGAGTGGCCGGTACGATTCGCGCTCCCCTTCCCGTCGCAGCACGGCGTCTACGACGATGTGCAGATCCTTGTGGACGGCAGGGCGGTCCCGGTGATCCAGGCCGGGAAGCATGCCGAGGCGGAGATGACGTTGCCTCCGAACGGCACGAGCGACGTCGAGGTGCGGTTCCGGGCGCAGGGATTGGATTTCTGGCGCTACAAGTTCGGCGACGGCGTGGGGCAGGTGCGCGACTTCCAACTGGTGATGACGACGAACTTCGAGGGGATCGACTTCCCGGAGAACACGCTGTCGCCGACGAAGCGGACGCGCGAGGGCGCGGGCTGGCGGCTGGAGTGGACGTACCGCAACATGGTGTCCGGTTCGCCGATCGCACTGGCGATGCCGAAGCGGATTCAACCGGGTCCGCTGGCGGGTGAGATCAGCTACTTCGCTCCGGTGTCGCTGCTTTTCTTCTTCTTCGTGATTCTGCTGCTCGCGACGCTGCGCGGGATCGCGCTGCATCCAGTGAACTACTTCTTCCTGGCGGCGTCATTCTTCGCGTTTCACCTGCTGCTGGCGTACCTGGCTGATCATGTGGCGATCCAGGCGGCGTTCGTCATTTGTTCGACCGTAAGCGTCGCTCTGGTAGTGAGCTATCTTCGCATCGTCACCGGCGCGCGGTTTGCTTTGTTCGAAGCCGCCGGCGCCCAGATCGTGTACCTGATCCTGTTCAGCTATGCGTTTTTCTTCGAAGGATATACGGGACTGGCGATCACCGTGGTGGCGATTCTCACGTTGTTCGTTGCGATGCAAGCGACGGCGCGGGTGAATTGGGCGGACGTGTTCGAGTCGGGGAGCGTGCCGAAGTCTATCCCGCAGCGGCTCGCGTAAACTTGACATCGTTCATGATTCTTTCGGGCCGGGTGGTCACATTGGCCGGCACAGGTGAAGAATGGACCGCTTCTTCGGTCGCGGCTCACAGTAGATTATCGCTACACTGAGCGGTTGGCGATGAATTATCTTACCTACTCGGGCAACAACCTGATCAACGTGCG
>Ga0075420_100005444_pt1 | contig 11202 bp, 12 predicted proteins | sample SoiMetdeltSBSDD4_FD_75296 | JGI IMG/M metagenome (GOLD analysis project Ga0075420, IMG submission 75296) | Bulk soil microbial communities from a Populus tree surrounding site in Tennessee, USA - Soil MetaG P. deltoides SBSDD4 | ecosystem: Environmental > Terrestrial > Soil > Tree plantation... | reverse complement strand
CCGGCCCGGCACCGTCTCCACCTGAGTGTACCGGTCTACTGACCGTCTTCGGCGCGGGCGTCGCATGGCCTGCTTGCTATACTGGGTCGCCACGTCGGCTGGCCGGGTGACGGGAGGGATCGATGACGTTCCCGGTGTACCTCTGGATCGGCCCGGTGCCGATCCACCCGCACGTGGCCTTCAACATCGTGGCGTACGTCGTCGGGGCGCGTCTGTACGGCGTCCTCAAGCGGCGCTCCGGCGACGTCCTCACCCCCGAAGACCGCTGGTGGGTGGTCGCGGCCGGATTTGTCGGCGCGGCGGTGGGCGGCAAGCTTCTCAACGTCGTCGACCACCCGACGTTGGTGGTCGCCTCGTTGCATCACCTGCTCGACCTCGCCGCCGGCCAGAGCATCGTGGGCGCGCTCGTCGGCGCGCTGATCGCCGTCGAGGTGACGAAGCGACTGATCGGCGTGACCCGCGCGACCGGCGACGTGTTCGTGATCCCGCTGGTCGTGGGCATCGCGATCGGGCGCATCGGCTGCTTCCTCAGCGGCCTGGAGGACCACACCCACGGGCTGCCGACGGACCTGCCCTGGGCGGTCGACTACGGTGATGGGGTGCCGCGCCACCCGGCCCAGCTCTACGAGATCGCCTTCCTCCTGTTCGGTCTGCTGCCACTACTCGCGTGGGCCACGCGACTGCCGCGCCGCGACGGGGACCTGTTCAAGGTGTTCATGGCCGGGTATCTGGGGTTCCGCCTCGGCTTGGAGTTCTTGAAGCCGGGCGACGCGCTCGCCGGGTTGACGGCGATCCAGTGGGTCTGCCTGGCGACGCTGGCGTGGTACGCGCGCTACATCCCTGCCGCTCGTGTCGTCCGCTGGAATCCCGACCGTGGCTGACCGTGTCCGACCGTACCTCTTCTACGACGTGGCCGTCTCGATCTGCTCGACCTGTTACCGCAAGGTCGAGGGCAAAGTCGTCTTCCAAGATGGCCGGGTCTACATGACCAAGGCGTGCCCGGAGCACGGCGGCGAGCGGGTGCTCCTGGCGGACGACGTGGACTACTATCGGCGCTGCCGCGAGGTGTTCATCAAGCCCGCCGAGATGCCGAACGTGTTCAACACCCCGGTCAGATGGGGATGCCCGTACGATTGCGGCCTGTGCAGCGACCACCAGCAGCACTCCTGCCTGACGCTGGTGGAGCTGACCGACAGCTGCAACTTGCGCTGCCCGATCTGCTACGCCGACAGCGCGCCGGCGCGCCGGACGTTCCGGTCGCTCGCGGAGATCGAGCGGATGCTCGACGCCATCGTGCGGAACGAGGGCGAGCCGGACGTGGTCCAGATCTCCGGCGGCGAGCCGACACTCCACCCGGACTTCTTCGCCGCGCTGGACGCCGCGAAGCGCCGACCGATCAAGCACCTGATGGTGAACACCAACGGGCTGCGGATCGCTCATGAGGACGGGTTCGCGGAGCGGCTCGCGGCGTACATGCCCAACTTCGAGGTCTACCTGCAATTCGACTCGCTCGAAGAGGCCCCGCTCCGCGACCTGCGCGGCGCCGACCTGCGCGACGTGCGCCTGCGGGCGTTGGAGCGCCTGAATCGGCTCGACCTCTCCACGACGCTCGTCGTCACCGTGAAGCGCGGGGCGAACGACGAGGAGCTGGGGCGGATCGTGGAGTACGCGCTGGAGCAGCGGTGCGTTCGCGGCGTGACCTTCCAGCCGATCCAGGCGGCCGGGCGGCTGGAGGGGTTCGACCCGGCCCGGCATCGCCTGACGTTGAGCGAGGTGCGACGACGGATCCTGGAGCAGACCGGCGCCTTCCGGCCCGAGGATATCATCCCGGTCCCGTGCCATCCCGATAGCCTGGCGATGGCGTACGCGCTGAAGCTGGAGGGCCGGGTCGTCCCGCTCACCGGGCTGATGGACCCTCGGGTGCTGATCGAGGGCGGGCGGAACACGGTGCTCTTCGAGCAGGACGACGCCGTACGCCGAGCGGTCTTCGCCCTCTTCTCGACGAATAACTCGCCGGAGGCGCAGGCCGGCCGGCTCGGCGACCTGCTGTGCTGCCTGCCCCAGGTGGCAGTCCCGCAAGGTCTGGGCTACGCCAATGTCTTTCGCCTGATGATCGTCCAGTTCATCGACGCGTACTCGTTCGACGTGCGCTCGGTGAAGAAGACCTGCATCCACATCGTGCATCCGGACGGCCGGCTGATCCCATTCGACACCTACAACCTGTTCTACCGCGACGACCTGGAGCAGACGCGCCTGGAGCCGCTGCGGCGCATGCAAGAGCGGTTCATCGTCCATGAGTGACGCCGGCAATCCGCCGCCGAATCCGCTGGTCGTGATCCACGAGGTTCTCCGTCGCGATTCGGATGCGACCTACGAGACGGTGGAGGCGATCTGGCGCGAGCGGTATGGTGCCAGCGATCTCGATCGGTTGCGCAGGGAGTTCGACGAAGCGGTGGCCCAGCTCCGCCTGGAGCGCCAGCGCGGAGCCGCCGACCGTACCGTGGTGCTGACCGTGGCGATCTGGATAGCGGCGCACGTGCTGCTCTGGCTGGCGCTTGGCTTGCCGTCATATCTCAACTGCCGCGACGCAGGCTGCGGCATACCTCTCGGCCTGACGGCGATCGTCATCGGTGTTGCTCAACTGGCCTACGGGATGCTCGTAGGCGGCGTCGTCAGCGTATGGAACCGGCCCGTCGCAAAGGGCATCTTCATCGGCTCGGGCGCTGCGGCGCTCCTGCTGACGGCATTATGCTTCGGCGTTGCGAATGCTCGATAGCCCGGCACGCCGCAGTCCCGGCGTGCCGGCCCTCGCGGGGACTGCTCCTCGGCCGGGCGACCTGTGGCGCGCGGCAGCTCATCCCGGCCCCTCAGACCGCGCGGACCATCTCGATCTCCTGGAGCGCCGGGTTCGACGGCAGCGGCTGGACGTTGCCGGACGGCGCGAAGCCCGCCCCCTGGTAGAGACCCCTGGCGCGGTGGTTCGACTCCACCACCCAGAGCCGGAGCGTCCCGATCCGACGCTCGCGCGCCCACTCCACGACCGCGTCGAGCAGCCGCCGCGCCAGCCGCCGCCGCCGCGCCTCGGGCGCCACCCACACCGAGACCACCAGCGCCACGCCTTCCTCCGGGTCCGTCACGAAGCAGCCCGTCATCCCGAGCCAGGCGTCCGACGCCTCGTCAGATGCCACCATCAGCACGTTGTCCACGCCGGCCGAGGTCCGGGCCACACGCTCGTGCCAGAACGTGGGCGGGCGGGCGATGGCGAGGGCGTAGCTGTCGCCGAACGCGTCGGGCGCGTCGGCCAGCGCGCGCAGGCGGAACGCCCGGTAGACCTCGACCTCGTCCGGCCTGATCCAGCGAATGACGGCCTCGCCGTGGCATGCACCGATCGGGCCGCTCACGACGCCGCCAGCCCGAGGTCGTCCCGGCGCACCCGTCCGGCCTGGACCACCAGCCGGATCCCCGTCCGGAGCCGCGTGACGTCGTCCACCGGGTTGCCCTCCACCACGATCAGGTCAGCCGCCTTGCCCGCCTCCAGCGTGCCGACGTGGTCCAGGAACCGGGTCAGGCGGGCCGCCTCGCGGGTCGCGGCCAGGATCGCCGCCATCGGCGCCATCCCGTTCTGGACCATTAGCTCGATCTCCAGCGCGTTCTCGCCGTTCGGCATCCGGGACTGGGCGCCGCAGTCGCAGCCCAGCGCGATCGGCACCCCGACGTCCAGCGCCAGCTTGAAGGCGGCGACGTGGATCGGCTCGACCTGCTCGGCCCGCCGGATCCGCCACGCCTCGGCCTGCCGCTTCTGGACGTAGTAGTGGGTCGGCCCGAACGTCGGCACCAGGTAGATGCCCTTCGCCTTCATCTTGTGGGCCTGCTCCTCGTCCAGGTAAAAGCCGTGATCGATCGAGTCGACGCCGGCCTCCACGCCGTTCCGGATCCCGCCGATCCCAATGGCGTGGCTCAGCACCGACTTCCCGACCTTGTGGGCCTCGTAGACGGCCGTCTGGACCTCGTCCAGGCTGAACTGCTCGGTGTTGACATTCGAGCCCTCGGTGGCGATCCCCGGCGACAGCATCAGCTTGATGCTGTCGACGCCGCGCTTGACGTGGCTCCTGACTTCCCGCCGGACGGCGTCGACCCCGTCGACCTCCACCGCGCACCAGTTGTGATAGTGCCCGCCCGTCGTCGTCAGGCCACGGCCGCTCGCCAGGATCCTCGGCCCAACCACCGCCCCCTCGGCGATGGCGTCTCTAAGGTCCACGTCCAGGAAGTCTCGGGAGCCGGCCACCCGGATCGTCGTGAACCCGGCCTGGAGCGTTCGCAGCGCCGGCGGCACCATTCGGAACGCCGCCAGCCCGACCGGGTCGGCCTCGCGGTTCGGCTCGAAGTCACCGCCGGCCAGGTGGACGTGGGTGTCGATCAGGCCGGGCATCAGCGTCCGCCCGTCCAGGTCGACGGTCTGGATGTCGGGGTCGTTGCGACGCCCCTCCAGGCTCGCCGTCGAGCCGACCGCCTCGATCGTGCCATCCGTCGCTAGCAGCGCGCCGCGCTCGACCAGACCACCGTTGCCGTCGATCACGGTGCCGTTGAGAAACAGGATCGCCATTGTCGCCCCCAGGTAGGCTCACCCCGGACCGGCGGGTACTCAGCGCGCCGGATCGGGTCGTGGGCATGCTCGATGCTAATGGAGGGGAAGGGGACGACGCGAGGGGCGAGAGGAGCAACGCCATGGAGCCGCCAAATGAGCGGCGGGACCGCATCGTCGTGATCAACGACGACACGGATTTTCTGTCGCTGATGAGCGAGCTGTTGACCGAGGTCGGCGAGTACGACGTCGAGATCTGCCGCGAGGGCAACCACGCCTACCAGTTCGTCAAGGAGAGACAGCCGGACCTGGCGATCCTCGACATCCGCATGGAGGGCCAGGAGGCCGGCTGGGCGATCCTCGAATGCCTGACCCTGGACCCGACTACCAGCCAGATCCCGATGATCGTCTGCTCGGCTGCGATTCGTGAGCTCCAGGCCCACCAGGAGCTGCTCGACCGGTACGGGATCGACGTGCTGACCAAGCCGTTCGACCTCGACGCACTGCTGGAGAAGGTCGCGACCGCCCTGGATCGCGGCCAGCGCCACGAGCACGGCGGGGGCATGCAGAAGTAGCGCCGAGACGGCCATTCGAGGCTCGCCGCGCCGGGCCGCCGGGTGCGAAGATGCCCCCGGCGACCATGCCACAGCACCGGCGCCCGCCACGACGACGTGCGCGCCGCCGAAGGGAGCCCCGATGGCCGAACGATGGCGCGGCATCTTCACGATCCTCCTGACCCCGTTCCACGAGGACCACTCGCTCGACGAGGAGAGCCTCCGACGCGAGGTCGACTTCGTCGTCGCCGCCGGCGCGCGCGGGATCGTCACCCCGGTCAACACCTCCGAATTCTTCCTGCTCGCCGACGACGAGCGGCGCCGCCTCGCCGAGGTCGTCGTCGAGCAGTCGAGAGGCCGGGTGCCCGTCGTGATCGGCACGGCCGCCCCGGCCACGGCCACCGCCGTCGCGCTGACCCGCCACGCCCGGTCCGCCGGCGCCGCCGGGGTGATCGCGATGCCGCCGTACGTCGTCCCGCTCGGCCCGGACGGCGTCCTCGACTACTACGCCCGCATCGCCGAGGCGGCGGACGGCCTGCCGGTCGTCCTCCAGCACGTCGGCGGCCAGGTCGGCGTGCCGCTGCGCGCCGACGCCATCGTCAGGCTCGCCGAGGCCGTTCCGTCCATTCGCTACGTCAAGGAGGAGACGCTGCCGAGCACCCACCGCATCTCGGAGCTGCTGCGCGCGGCCGGCGACCGGCTGGACGGCGTCTTCGGCGGCTCGGGCGGGCGCTGCCTGGTCGACGAATTGCTGCGCGGCGCCTGCGGTCTGATGTCCGGCTGTCAGCTCGTGGACGCCCAGGTCAAGGTCTACGACCTGCTCCAGGCCGGCGACGAGGACGGTGCGCGCGCCGCGTTCGTGCGGCAGTTACCGGCCCAGACGCTGTGGGGGCTGGTCGGCCTGAAGGTCGCGAAGGAGGTGCTGCGTCGGCGCGGCGTCTTCAACACGACCATCTGCCGCAAGCCGGACCCGGACCTGGACGAGCACGACCTGGCCGAGCTAGACCAGGCGCTGGCGCTGGCCCAGCCGGACCTCGTGGCGGAGGCAGTCGCATGAAGATCACCGGTCTGCGCGTCCTGATCCTGGAGCCGCGCGAGAACCACCACCAGGAAGTCCCCGAGTACGTCGTCTCGAAGACTCGCCAGAACGGCATCGCGATCATCTCGACCGACGAGGGGATCGACGGCGTCGTCTCGACCGAGGCCAGCAACGCCCGCGAGCTTGCGCGGCGCTGGGCCGGCGCCCGCGAGCATATTGAAGGCCAGGACCCGTTAGATCGCGGCAAGCTCGCCCACACCCTGCGCCGCCGCTTCACCTGGCCGCAGCGCATCCTCGGCGTGCTCGACTACGGCCTCTGGGACATTGCCGGCAAGGCGTTCGACAAGCCGATTTACAAGCTGCTCGGCGCCACCCGCGATATGGCGTACGGATCCACCATCCACCACAACTCCGACGAGCGGTTCGTCGAGACGACGCTCCGCTGCAAGGAGGCCGGCTTCAAGGCGGTCAAGCTCCACCCGTACTGTAGATTCGAGGACGACCTCCGGCTGGTCTACAACGTCCGCAAGGCGGTCGGCGACGTCTTCACGCTGATGATCGACACGCTGGTCTACCCCGCTCCGTACACCCGAGACGAGGCGCTGCGGATGGGCCGCGCTCTCGACGAGCTGGGGTTCTGGTGGTTCGAGGATCCACTGCCCAAGACCGACCTCGACGGCCTGGCCGAGCTGACCCGCGAGTGCAAGGTCGTCCAGATCCGGGCGGCCGACCGCGTCGAGGACATCGCAGAGTACGCCGCCATGATCCGGATGCGCTGCATGGACATCATGGCTGGTCCGGCCTCGTTCGGCATCACCGACCTGATGAAGCTGGCGGTCCTGGCCGAGGCGAACAACATGAAGATGGAGCCGCACGACTTCGGCGGCGGCACGGCCAGCCTGCACGTCGGCCTGGCGATCTCCAACTGTGACTATTACGAGCAGGCCACGCCGGAGGGCTGCTTCGACAGCGAGATCTACCCCGGCGTCTACCTGGAGCCGATCCGCGTCGACCGCGAGGGGTACGTCCACGCGCCGACCGGCCCCGGCCTCGGCTTCCCCATCGACCTCAAGGAGGCCGAAAAGGTCGCCTCCGAGATCCTGTAGTACCATGCTAACGAGGCGAGAGCCCACCGTGGCCGAGGGCTGACGAGAGTGACGGAGCCATTCTCCGAGACCTTCGCAATGGTTGTGGCCGTCAAGCCGAAGTCCCACCAGTCAGGCCGGAAGAACGATCGGTATAAGGAGCAGCTTAGGGCCGCTGCCAGAGATCACGGCGCGAAAGTCCAGTCTGGGGCGCGCTACGCTCGTATCATCTGGTTTCAGCTGGAACAGACGCCCGGCGACGTCGACAACATGACCAAGCCGATTCTGGACGCTCTGCGAGCCGTCGTATACCAGGACGACGATCAGATTGTGCGCCGCCTGGCGGAGAAGACTGTGACGTCGAGTCGAAGCTTCTCAATGACACCAGGTGACGCTCCGACAGAGGCCACGCAGGCTGAGCTTGAGTCACTGGTCGGTACCGAACGGCATGTGCTGTACATCGAGGTTGGGCCGGTGATGGATCCGAGGATCTCGTTTGGCCCCGTAAGGTGAATCGACGATGAGACGTCCAGCAGCGGACTACCTGGAGGCCGACAAGATCGAGGAATTGGCCGACGATCTGAGTCGCGATGGCTATCAAGTTGAGCGGGAGGCGAGCGTCGGTGACCAGCAATTCGACCTGGTTGCTCGACGCGATGGCGAGCTTGTCGTCTACGAAGTCAAGGCCCGCTCTCGCCTCAAAGAGAGCGTCGAACAGCTTGCACGTCTCCGAGCGGCGGCGCGCAATGGCGGCGTCACGAGTTATCGCCTGGTTGTGGTCAACCCGCCCCAGGAGGTGAAGGTCGCGATCGAGGGCCTGGATACGCAACTGTTGGAACACTTCCTTGAAGAGCTCCCAACGGAAGTGGACCAGCTTTCGTACGCCACCCGCGTGAAGCGCGTCAAGCTGTTCGGGATTGTCTCCGTCGACGTTCGCCGCGAGGCTATTCGTGTGCAAGGGCGCGCCGCGCTGTACGTCGAGCTCAATTTCCGCGGTAAGACCGACAGTATCGACCATTCTGTCGATGAAGGCCTTGGCATCGCTTTTGACGTCGACCTCGGGCCAGACTTGAAGCTCGCCACCGTTCACGATCTCAAGGTCGACGTCGGCGACTACGCCAACGCAGGCGAGTGAGATTGCCGCTCGACGGCCAGCTAGCACATGCCGTCGGGCTGCTGCGACAGCTCGATGGCATGCCCATCGTCGTCGTGGAACGGCTCGCCAACGCCGACGCCTGGCGGCTGCGTCGCGGCTCCGACCTCCTGGTGCTGAAACGAGGCCGTCCGGAGCAGGACGAGGCCGACGTCACCTGGGAGCACGACCACCTCCGGCGGCTCCAGTCGACCGGCTTCCCCGCGTCCGTCCCGGTTCCGGCCTTCGACGGCCGGAGCTGGGTGCAGGTCGACGGCCGCATCTGGGCGACCCTGACCTACCTGCCGGGCCGGCCCCTCGTGTCCGAGCCGGATCCAGACATGGAAGCCGCCGGCGCCTTCCTGGCCCGCTATCACCGGGCCTCCCGGCAGATCTCGACCGCGGAGCAGCGCCCCACTTCCTCCGGCCTCCGACTTCGCGACGTCACCCCGTGGGGCACGCTCCGCGCCGCGCTCGGATCGGCCGAAGCTCTCAGCCTGTTCGACGCCCTCCTCGAAGACCTGGAGGCCGGCCTGCGCGACATCCAGTACACGGCGCTGGAGCACCTCGTCGTCCACGGCGACCCCACCAACGACAACCTGCTCGTCGACGGCACACCCCCGACGATCGTCGGATTGATCGACTTCGGGGCGGCCAGCCTCGCGCCGTGGCCCGCGGACATCGCGGCCGGGCTCTGGCGCAGCGGCCGTGTCGCCGAGTCGGGCGTCGAGTACGACCCGGACCGGATCGGGCGGTTCGTGCGCGGCTACCACCGCGAGGCGCCGATCCCGCCGAGCGCAGCCGCCGCCATCCCGCTCCTGATCCAGGCGCGCGGGCTCGCGCTCATCAGCCGCCGCGTGCGCCGCTTCGGGCCGGTTCTGCCGGACGGCGTTCCCGATTACATCACGATCACGCTGGCCCGCACAGCCTGGGTCCACGACCACCGCCACGACCTCGCCGCCGTCGTCGACACCGCCCTCCACGCCGATGACTGAGCTACCACGCCAGCTCGCCGAGGGCGTCGAGCGGCTCCTCGAGGGCGTCTCGGCGCGCGACCTCGGCCGCGCGGCCGACGACCTCTCCGCGAAGTACCGCCAGAAGCACGCGCGACGGGCGCCGGTTGCTCGGTCCCAGGCCGAGATCCTGGCCTACGCCGCCACGCGCCTGCCCGCCACCTACGCCGCGATCTCGGCCGTCCTGACCGAGCTCCGCGAGTTACGCCCGCACTGGCGGCCCCGGATGCTGCTCGACCTCGGGGCCGGCCCCGGCGCCGGCCTCTGGAGCGCCGCCGCCGCCTGGCCCGCGCTGGAGCGCGCCGTCGCCGTGGACGCCGAGGGGCGGATGATCGCGCTCGGCCGGCAGCTCGCCGGTGCCGCGCCGCACCTTGTCGTCCGATCCACTCGCTGGGTCCAGGCCAGCGTCGCCGATCCTCTCCCCGACGGCCCATACGACCTGGTGCTCCTCAGCTACGTCCTCGGCGAGCTTGACGCGGCCGGCCGCGACCGGGCCGTCGATCACGCCGCCGAGGCGACCGACGGACCGGCCGGCCTGACCGTCGTGATCGAGCCCGGCACGCCCGAGGGGTACGCGCGCGTGCTGCGGGCCCGGGATCGGCTGCTGCAACGCGGCGGCTCAGTCGTCGCCCCCTGCCCCCACAGCGGCCCCTGCCCGCTCGCGGGATCGGACTGGTGCCACTTCGCCGTCCGCCTGCCGCGCACGGCCGCCCACCGCGCCGCCAAGCACGCCGACCTCGGCTACGAGGACGAGAAGCTCGCGTACGTCGCCGTCGCGCGCCCGCCGAGCGAGCCCGCGCTCCAGGTCGAGCCGTCGGTGAGCCCCTGGGCGCGCGTCCTCCGACACCCCCAGATCCGCCCGCGCCTCGTCCACCTGGAGCTCTGCACGCCCAGCGGCCTGAAGTCTGACGCCGTCACCAGGAGCGACCGCGAGCGCTTCAGGCTCGCCCGAAAGGTTCCCTGGGGCGGCAGACTGCCGTATACTGATGACGATCATGCAGACGATGTCGCACGTCCACCGTGAGTATGCTTACCAGCCGGCCCTGCGAGCGGGGCGGCTGGTTGCGGACGTGATTGACTCGTAACCACCCCACCGAACAGACGCTCGCAGGGCAAGCGGAGGCAGATCGCCTCCGCTTTTTGTTTGCCCGCCGACTGGCGGACCGCCGGCCCGAGAGCCGGGGCCAGACCTGAAAGGAAGCCGCTTGTGACCACGACCGCCACCCACGCAGAGCCCCCAGCCGCCCGTCACCAGATCGTCAAGCCACCCGACGCCGACGCCCTCGACCGGCTGCTCCACCGAGGCACCGCCGAAATCATCCGCGAGGACGACCTCGCGCGGCTCCTCCGGACCACGAAGCGCCCCTTGCGGATCAAGCACGGCGTCGATCCCAGCTCGACCGATCTCCACCTCGGCCACACCGTCTGCTTCCGCAAGCTCCGCCAGTTCCAGCAGCTCGGCCACACCATCGTCGTCATCATCGGCGACTGGACGGCCCAGATCGGCGACCCGACCGGCCGCTCGGCAGCCCGCCGAATGCTCAGCGCTGCCGACGTCCGGGCGAACGCGCGGACCTACACCGACCAGTTGTTCCGGGTGCTGGACCGTGAAAACGTCGAGGTCCGCTGGCAGAGCGAATGGTTCGGAAGCTTCACGCTGGAGCACGTCTTCCGGCTCACGGCCCGCGCCACCGTCGCCCAGCTCCTGGCGCGCGAGGACTTCAAGTCGCGCTTCGAGGCCGGCCAGCCGCTGGCCGTCGTCGAGCTGCTCTACCCGCTGCTCCAGGCCCAGGACTC
>Ga0075420_100005443_pt1 | contig 11202 bp, 9 predicted proteins | sample SoiMetdeltSBSDD4_FD_75296 | JGI IMG/M metagenome (GOLD analysis project Ga0075420, IMG submission 75296) | Bulk soil microbial communities from a Populus tree surrounding site in Tennessee, USA - Soil MetaG P. deltoides SBSDD4 | ecosystem: Environmental > Terrestrial > Soil > Tree plantation... | reverse complement strand
AGAATATTAACTCAAATATTCTATTATAGTATATTCATATTAAAAAATGAATTTCATTTTTACTCAAATAAATCATATCTATATAATAAAATTTTTCAATCATTAACAATAAATAATGTAATTTCTAAAAATGGGTGTGAACAATAATTTTATCCTTGTTTCATTAATGGTAATATTTACACCGTGTATTACATTATCCTCTATTATTGAGCTTAATGCAGAGAAACAGAGCGAAGATTTCAATACTAATACTACTACTCCTATTCAATTTAACACTAGTAATGTAGAGAAATTTGAAACATATGAAAACTCAAAGTATGGGATAAAAATTGACTATCCTTCTAATTGGCTAAAGACCGAGCCAGGTTCTACTATTGGCATGCCCCCTTATGAACAAATAAATGTTGTAACTTTTAGTTCTCCTCCCAAGAATGACCCTGTGTTAATGGTTATAGTGGCAAATAAAACTGCAGGAACATTAACAGATTTTGCAAGTGAAGAGATTAACCAACATAGAATAATATATCCTGATTTTAATCTTTTAAAGTTGGGGAATGTCAATCTAGGTGATAATCCTGGATATAATTTTATCTTCAATGCTTCTGATGTAAATGGCAAATTCAACGCTGCACAGATATGGACTATTAAAGATAATAAATTATTTTTACTTGTAAATACAGTAAGTGAAGATCTATATAATTTAACTTGGCCAACTATACAGAGAATGATAGATTCATTTGAAATTGTAAATTAGTACTATTAATTCAATTGACAGTTATTTTTTGAATCAGGAAATTAAAATATTAGTTTCGTCTTTTAATTCTAAAAATCTAATAAATAATATAAAAAATTATGAGAATGCTACCAAGATTTTTATTAAAATATATACAAAAGGTTAAGTTTGAGTTTATTTGAAATGTAGATGAAAAGAAAAAATACCAATAATTTTATAATAAAAAATTCTCTTCATAAACTACAATCAAGTACCAAATAGTTTATTGCTACAACAGAATATTCAATTTTTTAGTGTTAGTAATAGTTGCAGTCATATAACATACTGTTAATTATAAATCATTAGAAACCATCAACGACGAAGGAAATAAAACTTTTGTTCATTTGTAAATGAATTATAGTATATGCGTCTGATGGAATCTATCAAAACAACAATATTTCTAAATATAGCGAATACTCTAACAAAAATATTGTTATTGCTGCAATAATAACAGCAATTGCAGAGTATTTATTTATTGTAAATTATGTATCAATACTATATAGGTCAGATTATTTACTTCTTAATCTTTTCTCTGTTGTTATCTTTAGCATAGGTATCATTATTAATTGCAATGTAGCGATAAAAAACAAAACATATTCAATTAGAGCCCAAATTGGCCAGTTAGTGATTCTAAATATTGATTGTTATTATTCTTTAGTATTGGTTTGTAATAATTCTCCAATTTCATTATGCATTTTTAGAAAATTTAGTCCTTTTTCTGTAGTCTTGAATGTTTGAGTTCCATCAATATATACTAGTAGGTTATTTTCTATCAATATAGTTAGACATTCTTTTAATTGGTTATAACTTAGAAAAGCTTTGTACATAATTTTTGTCTTGGTTGCTCCTCCATTTGCAGCATCCAGTATATTACTCACTATTTCTGTTTTACTTCTATTTTTCATTTATATTACAACCTCAAAATACATAATTCCGTCTAGTTATAATTTGTAAGCCATCATATATATCGGTTTTCGTTACTATCCTATTATAAATAACATATAATTCGTTTCATGAATATAGATATACTTTTACGATGAACCATAACTATAGTCTTCTAAAAACTTAATAACAATAGAAAATGTATTAGCCAATCTTGTATATTGTCATATTTTTAACATTATAGAGAAGTGCAGAACTAGAATGTATTGATATGCAATGATGATATACTTATGATCAAATTATTGGGTGTTTGCAATTTCAAAGAATGACATATGTTAATATTATGTTTATCTTGTATAATACCACAATTACATATATATTTTGTAGCATGCCTTATAAAAGTACATAGAATATATTTACAATAGATAATAAAAATACTAGATTTATAGTGATTGGCTTTAACTAATCTATATTATAGCTAGAATTGAAAAAGTGCCTATTTTATTATATCAGATAATTCAAAAGAAAATAGACTTATTTCTTTATTATTTAGTTAACTCTTGATTTATTCTATTTTATTTTATTGATTATACAAACAATCTTAATATGACCTTTTGTTTTTAATTTAACGAGTGAGCAATAATGAAAAGGGAATACCAGATAAATCATCTGATAAATTTCAAAAAATAAAAGATTATGGAATTCCACTGGGAGTTATGGCTGTGTCACTTGTTATAATTTATATATTATGGGCTTCCTTCGGATATATAGGACCTTCATTTTCTAATCAAGTGTTATCAAATCAGCAAGAAACACTTCGTGAAAAATATAATCTGCCTTCTTCAGAAGGTGAGGATAATAGTATTACTAGTGAAATTCCTCCTTCCCTTCGTGAGGTAATGGAGTCAAATAGAACACCGACTTCCACATCACAAAATAGCCAAGCTATAACGACAACACAATCATCAACAAATACTACTATGCCTGGATCCTCAGAAAATGTTACATCGGGATCAACTCAAGGGGTACAATCAACAGTAACAGCAGGAGGAGGTGGTACCTTGACAATCCTTGAAGGTTCATCAATACAGGGGAACCCAGACTATGATCCAGATGAATTAAAGGTCAAAAAAGGTGATAAAATAACAGTTAACAATGCAGATACTATGCCTCATACTGTAACTAATGGCGAAAGTGGGTCAGACCCTAATTCTGGCAAACTTTTCGACACCAGTATAATAAATGGTGGTGATTCGGCCGAAATAGATACAACAGCTGTTGATGCAGGAGAACACCCCTACTATTGCATGGTACATCCATACATGACAGGAACTTTAACAATCGAATAATTTAAAAATATATTATATTTTCAAATCGAAATTTTTTTATACATTTTTTAGTAAGATAAACGTTAAAAGCATAGAATACAACAAAGTATGGTATTTGCTAAATTTTAAATAATACAAATACTAATTTTAATTATATCAAAAAGTCCAACAATCCCCTTAGGAAAATCTTGTTTTAGGTAGATGTTCAAGCGCCAGTTTTTATTTTTACTTTTTTATATCAATGTATTTCTTCAATTAATTTTCTTTAATAAATTATATCTTTATATTTAAAGATAAGAGATTAATAAAACAATAAGACTAATGCATTATATTATGCATTATATTATTACTTATGACAAATCTGGAGTTAAACAACAGAAACAAATTTCTCAAACAGACTTACAAAACGGATATCAAATATGGTTGGATTTAGAAAATCCTACGTCTGAAGAAATTTCTAATATTCAAGAAATATTTGCTATTGATGCTAATATTTTAAAACAATATTCTAGTGGCGTAAAAAAACCACAAATACGCATTTTAGAAAATTATATATTTACTATACTCTTAAACATAAAGTTTAAAACATTACAGACATTAGAAACAGAAGCGGTTTACCTCTTTTTTGGCAAGAATTGGTTAATAACAATTCATTCATCTCAAATTAATCTTAAAGAGAAGACACGACAAATATTTGAAAATGATAAAATGGTAACTGAATCAACAATTGACATCTTATATTACAATATCCTGACAATAATTGTCGAAGAATATGAACAAGTACTTACTGCAATAGAAATAGCGATGACTGATTTAGAAGAAAAATCTCTGTATCAACCTTCAAAGAAAATATTAGTAAATCTGGAGGGATTATCGCGCCAATTAATTATTCTCAGAAGGTATTTCTGGAAAATAAGAGAGATTTTTAATTTTTTACTTTATTCACAAAAGGAGTCAGAAGATAAAAACCAAAAACATACAAAATATTTAAAAATTATCTATGATAATGTAAATGAATTATTAGATTTGATTGAATCCCATAAGGACACAATTAACTCTATAAGAGAACTTTACATTGCTTATGTATCATTGCAAATGAATGATACCATAAAAACATTAACAATATTTTCTGTTATACTTTTGCCTTTAACATTTATTACTGGTTTTTATGGAATGAATGGAATTGATTTAACTAATTTCTTTAGTTTGCCCTCTGGCTTAATTATGGTTTTAGTTATTATGGGAATAATCCTTGCAGTATTAATTATATTTTTTAGAAAAAAGCAATGGATATCTCAAAGAGAATATTATGATATTGAAAAAGATATAAAAAAAGGAAAAAAGGATAAGACAATTAATACTTCTAACTAGATACAGTTAACACCTACTTAAATTCAACATATGAATATGGTCAAAGACGAATACAAACTTCTTAAAATAACTATAAAAAAGCAAATATTTTTGACAAATAAAATATAATTTGTTTTAGAGGGTGTTTATACATTCAAGACATTGTTTACAAATGTCTCATGTTTTTCTTTTGAAGTCCAACATTTCTTGCTAATTAATTGCCATTTTTAAATAATACTAATGAAGTTAGAGTGAATATTGTCTTTATTTCCGATTTCTTGATTTTGATCAACATTAAGTTTGAACACTTTTGCTTTTCCTTCCAGCGAGAGCTAATTGCTCTAGTTGTACTTACTATTCCACAAGGACCAACACCATTCCGCCTAAAAATCAATTAAAACTGATGCCTAATAATTGGTTGAAAAGCTAGTTCTTTCTTGATAGGATAATATTCGATTCGATAGGATGTCTCAATTGAAAAATTACTTTCCCTATTAATCATTTTTTCACCATCTCTTTAAGTCTTATTGATAAGGCTTTTGGATTATTACCTTATATCAAAGTAAAAAAGATTAAATCTTGTTTGTTTATCATATCATATTTTTAAAATTAAAATTGTAAATTTTTTACTATTATTTCAAAATATCATTTATAAGACCAGCATTTTAAGATTTTAGACAGATTTGTTTGTATATTTTGATATTCTTCGTATGATTCAATAAATAATACATACATTAGTGATTATTTTAAAAAAAGGGAAAAATTCAGTTTAAAATAATTCCTAATTTATTTACTTAGTTAGGTATTTTATTAAAATCCTTATGATTTATAGGATATATCAATAAATTATATTTTATTCCGATATTACAAATTGATTCTATAATTTTTGTAGAATAACTAAAAGCTTTGGATATATTCAATAAGTTATCATCATTTGTTTCTATTATGATATTATTGTTGGATAAATAGACTACTATTTCTATAAAATTTTCTATTTCTTTCCATTTCAATTGATATCCTTTAATATTTTGAATGATCCCGATCCATCTTAAGCTACCAAAATATTTACCTACTAATTTCTGAACTATTTGTTCATTAGAGATTTGAAAAGGAACAGTTACTTGAATGATTTGTGTATATTTTGTTTTATTATTTCTTTCAACATTTAATATGCTCTTTAACTTTGAAAAAATAAATTTCTCTTTTTTATTGAAATTATATCCCAATTTTGTTTTATTAATTAATCCCAATTCTTTTAATCGTTTCAAAGATCTTGATAATTTTTCTTGATGTAAATTAGATCGAATCTTTAATCCATTAAATGTAAACGTGGCTATTGTGTTTTCATCTCCATTATCCAGTAAAATTTCTAGAATATCTATGTCAGTCTGACGAAGATCATTAACAGATATAAAATCGTCTTCAAATTTCTGATTGTTTAATGATTCTAGTAAGATAGAATTATTGTAATTATTTATATTATTTAGATTTTTATCTTTTTTATTACTTTGTTTTTTTAAATCACATATCATACTAACTATATTAATGTAAGTATATATATATTGGTAAGTAACATGTAGTATAGTAACTTACTATTTATTAAGTAAAAGATAACTAATAAATTATTTACTATATTGAAATAAAAAAAAGATTATGGTTGATTCTCTAATGTTACTGAGAAAGTAAATCATCTACCATATATATTTACAGATAATCAAGTTTGCTTATTTACATTCTTATTTTTGATTCTAGATTAAAGCTCTGTTATTTCTTCTATCCTCTTTTCATTAATTACCTCGATAATATCTCCAGGTTTCCTGAATCTGATGCCAAGATTGGACTAACCTAATGATGTTGCCACATATATCTTTGATGATAATTAGGGGGAAAATAATTCTATACAAAGCAATTAGTGAGAAAATATCAATACAACTAATCAATATCAAGAGGAAATCATTAACACAATTCAATCAATAACTATAAACAGCTCTAGAATTGCAAAAAATATTGTTAATCAGATAAATTTTTTTATAAAGTAACTAAATTAGAAGATGCTTTCTAAATAGAATATTTAAAAGAACATTCCAATTGATATAATACTTCAGGTATTCAATGAAAGATTAAATTTATTCAATTTGCTGGAGCACTTTGAGTTCCTATATCAGTATCCTTCCTGATTTCTTTTTTTATTCTATCTGAAACTTGCTCTTCATCTTCCTCTCCAGATTTTCCAACAATATTTGATTCATCATCACTATATTCATTTTCTCCTTTACTATCAATTGATGACATTTTAATCTTATTATAGAATAATCTATTTTTAACTTTTTAATTGCTTCTTATATAACTATTCTAAGGAACTATTGAGAACATTCATTGTAATGTAGTTTTAAATGGAAATCTTATATAATTATGATGGTATATAATGTCTACTATGAAATTTTATATAGTATAATGGGATATTTATATCTCCTAGAAGGATTATACAAAAAGCCACGTCTGAAAAATGAATTCATTATCAAATATTACAGTCATATAATTTTGCTTTATTTAGTTATTACTAATATATTACAATCATATTTTTCATTCAATAGGAATGAATAAATTCCTAATATCTTCTAAAAACCTTGAGAAACACTGGTCTTCTATCTCAAAAAATTATCTTCATTTTCTAATCAATAGACCGAAACCACTTATCTAATTTAATCTATTTGAGATTTCTGATTCTACTTGATTAACATTTTATTTACTGTTCATCTTCTTTTAGTTTCTTAAATATTTAAGACGTTTGTAATGAATTAGTTATTATTAGAAACATGGATACTGTTGATTGTATAGCAACCAAGCTTGACATAAGAGAATATAGTAAACAAAAAGTACCTATAGAAATAAGAGAAAAGATACTTGAAGCAGCTAGACTAACAGGTACAGGTCTTAACACTCAGCACTGGCGCTTTATAGTTGTAGAAGATAAAGACAATCTCAGTAAACTGGCAGAAGATAGTACAAGCGGAAAATGGGTGGCAAATGCAAATTTTGCAATAATAATCCTTACTAATCCAAAGTACAATTATCATATGATTGATGCAGGACGAGCACTGCAGAGTATGCAATTGGCAGCATGGAATTTTGGAGTAGGTTCAGGGTTATTTACAGGAATAAGAGAACAAAATTTTAGAAAAGACTTCAACATTCCAGAGCAGATGAATATTACTATAGTAGTAGGTTTTGGATATCCAGCGAAAAAGAATTTGACTGGCAAAAGAAAGAATCGTGTACCCATTAATGAACTAGTGTACTATGAAATATATAGATAAATCAAAAAGACATCCAAAATTATCAGTTAGAGCATTATTATAGAAATTTTTATATGTATCTAGTTCTATAAAGTCAAGAGAGTCGAAAAAATCAAATTGTCTAAACCATTCGAAAATGAAGAAAGTCTACATTTAGCGGTTAAAGAAGCATTTAATCGTGGTGTAATAAGAGGACAATCACAGTCCAATTTTTTCGAATTTTTTGATTTTATTGGTAATCCCTTTGATTCAAGTTTTTTAATAACAAATCAAAGACAGATAGTTAAAAGTACCAGAGTAATCATAAATAAATTGGCTGAAAGAATAGGCTCTTGTCATAAAAATGAGAGACATCTTATTTTAGTCGGGCCGGAATGCTCAGGTAGGTCAACTATCCTAAAAATAATTGAAAATTTCTTAAATAAAGGCTTTAATGATAATTTTTCTGTATATGTTAATGCACAAGATAGATGGTCTGGATATACAACAGAGGAAGATGGAAGTGACGATCATTTTGATAGAATTGATAATTTTCAACAATGGGTAAAAGAAGTTGATTTTCAAAATAGTAGAATAATTCTTGTTGATGATGCTGATTCCTTCATTTCACATGCAGTACAGTATTGTAATGCAATAAAGTTAGATGGATTTAAAGTTCCTACTTTTATATACTGTATTACGAATGTAACATATTCTTATGTGATAAACAATGAAAGACTAGGCAAAATATTTGGAGATGTTTTTTGGCTTGGTATAAGAGAACAAGACGATATAAAAAATATTATTTTAGAATCTACAAAAAATACATTAAAACCAAATAGTAAACAATTAACGTTCTTTGATGATTATTCCTTGAACCAAATAGTTAATTACTCATTTGGATTACCAGGATTAACAAGTTTCTTTATTATATCATGCTTAAAGACTGCCTATCAGGCCAGTATTAACAAAATAGAAAGAAGATTAATTAAAAGGGTAGCAGATATTGAAGGATTCACTTTAGCCAAAAAAATAGTAGACCGAAACTTAAATTTAGATGGAACTAAATACAAGATTCTAGTTGAAATTCTAAGACAGTATTATATTGATGGAGAAAGAGCTGAGCGAAAAAAAATAATATCTCAATTCTCAAATATGGCAAGATCTACTCTTGCTTATCATTTCAAAGATTTGATAAATGAAAATGTAATACAGCAAGATCGCATAGGGCTTAGGGTATATTATACTATACAAAAACCAGTTAGGTGTGCATTAGAGCTAATAGATTTAGGTTTAGCAGAAATAGAAACAAGAAAGGAATTTGATATCAATAAAATAGTAAATATTGATCAAAGCATTGGAGATGGATAAGAATTGAGGACTTTTAATAATCAAGGAGATGAAATAGAATTTTCATCTATTTTCCCATTTAGAATTAGTCATATCTCACCTTCCTGTGCTAGTTATATTAAACATCTAAATAAAGAGAACATTTATGATTACGATAAGGCTAATTTTGATTCTTCATTTAAAATCTTAACTGATCGTCTTTTAAAAGAACCTTTTCACTTTGAACCTAATAACTATCAGTCAGGTTATGCTATTCCTTCTATTTTAAATCTCAAAGTTGTGGTAGTTCCTTATTATGAAATTGTTGATGGAAACATAATTCAGAATATTACTGGTAAAGAATTAGGCGCAATAACTAAACAGACTACAACAATTAAATCTCAAAAATTAAAATATATTATTGATGCAAGTACATTTGCAAATAGTAAAATAATTTTAGTTTGTAAAGTTAAAACCGTAGACCAAGCTCGTGACTTTCTTGCAGACTATTTAAAAGCAATAGGATTTAAGGAAAACAATCAGACTTGGGATTTTATTTATAATGAGTCAGATTCTATTATGCAGCAATTACTTCTCTCACTTTACGATTATTGGCCTACAAATGAAAGTCAGACGACGTCTATAAAAATAGGGGGTAAAACAATCTCAGCTAATTATTCAGGAAGAGGAAAATATGATTTAAGATTAGAAGAGGTTAATGATGAAATAAAAAATCGTATTATTAATGGTGACCATATCGAAAATATTACACTAAAACCACCAATAGGTATCACAGGAATTAAATTAAGAAAATCTATACCAAAGATTACCATAAATGATCAAGGAGTTATTAGTTGCAGAGCAAATATTAATTATGAAAATTTTGTCATAATAAAGAGGTTTATTGAAGAAACTATCAATATAATAAAACAACTAAATAAAGTCAAACCACCAAAAGCATCATATATCAAACTTGAAGACTTTATCACCCAAGAAATAGCTCATGTCACAGATTCAAAGATGCCAATTTATGATAATTCATTAAAAATTAACAATAATGAAAGATTCTTAGGAGCAGAAACGATTGATCAATAATCATTCAACTTGGCATTTTAATCATACTGATATACTTAACACTAGTAATATCAAGAATATTGATTCTGGATGTCAAATTCTTGATTTTAATTCTTCAAATAAAAATGTTCCCAAGGTAGATAGCTTTCAGAAAGATATTGACAATGATTATACTTTAACTTCCAAAGATATTATAAGAAAAATAAATCCAGTTGTGCTTCCTAGGATAAGTGCGATAGCTAATATCGGCCTCTGTGAACGTGCTGCTTATAATATTTCTTTCTTTGGCATGGAATCAGATAATAATTTCACTGCTGAAGGAGTAATAGGTAATGCAATTCATAGAATCACTTTAAGATCTATAATGGAGATTACACAATCACTAAAAAACGGTAATAATGCAATCAATTCTTCTAAAAATATAACTACTCAAAAATCTAAAGCAAAAGAAATTTTTATTAGAAATGCGGAAAGAGATATCAAAATCAATTGGAAACGTTTTATGCTTTCAAATATAGAAAATCCTTTACCTTCTATCCTAGACGATTTAGAAATTAGATCGGATAGATTAATTCATCAGTTATTTGCAAAAGAAGAGGCAGACAACAAACAAATCATCTTTAGACCCGAATTTACAATTCGTAATATCCAAATTCCACTGGAAGGAAGACTTGATTTAATTAAAATTAAACTTTCAAATAAACAAAGAGAAAAAGGAAATAACATCTATAATAGAAATGAATATGTGACAGCAGAAGATTTAGTTAATGTAGAAAAAGAATCCGTAGAAATAATACAAATAAAAACGGGTAATTATCGACCAAGAACTGCTGTTTGGAATCTTCAAGCAGATGCTGAGGCTCTTTTACTTATGCAAACATTAAATCTAAAAGAACCTCCTAAATATACATGGCAATTTGCTGATAAAGATGGTAATAGAAAAAAATTTGATTTTGCAAAGGTATACAAAGTAATAGACAAATATATACAAATTTGGAAGTCTGAAATTTCTCCACAAATCACTGGTTTTTGTCCTAAATGTCCATTACGAGAAGGATGCTTAAATTGGGCATTTGTTAGTAGTAATGCATTAACAGAAGATGAAATAATAAAAAGAAACATAGAATTTCGTCTTTCGAAAAGAATAAGAGAAGAGGTCTCACTTGATGATCGATGGAAAGCATATGTAGTT
>Ga0075420_100005437_pt1 | contig 11209 bp, 10 predicted proteins | sample SoiMetdeltSBSDD4_FD_75296 | JGI IMG/M metagenome (GOLD analysis project Ga0075420, IMG submission 75296) | Bulk soil microbial communities from a Populus tree surrounding site in Tennessee, USA - Soil MetaG P. deltoides SBSDD4 | ecosystem: Environmental > Terrestrial > Soil > Tree plantation... | reverse complement strand
GACGAGATCCAGCGTGCTCTCCGTGCCGTGGGCCCGGCCGGCATCCGCCAGGTCGGGTGGTCGATGCTGTGGAACCTCGCCCTAGCCCAGCTGCGCCGGGGCCGGTCCGCGGTGCTCGACGGGTGTGCCCGCACCCCCGAGATCGACCGCACCCGACAGCTGGCGGCCGAGGAGGGCGGGGTCTCCCAGGTCGTGGTGACCCGGTGTCGGGATACCGCCGTCCACCGCGCTCGGGTCGAAGGCCGCAGACGGGACATCCCCGGCTGGTACGAGCTCGACTGGGACCACGTCGCCGGATTCCTCTCCCGCTGGGACGAACCGGCCGGCGCCGACCTCTACCTCGACGCCACGGACCCCCTCGCCGACAACCTCGCTCGCCTCGACGACCTGCTCCCGACGCGGGCGAGGACCCCGCCCAGCCCGCGACGGAGCGTGTCGCCCTAGCACGACGCCCGATCATGCGCCCGGCGTCGACGCCGGGCCGTGGATCGCCGTTCGAGTCACGCGATGCGTGGATCGCCCGGGGTTCGGGCGATGGCGATGATCTCGGACGAGCGCTCGGTGAACGGGCTGCCGTCCCAGTCGCCGTAGAACGTGATCGGACCGAAGCCGGCGGCCGTGAGGTGGTCGAGGAGAGCCGGCGGCCCGATGAAGCGCAGCGTGCTCTCGGATCGGAGGGTTTGGCCGGTGCCGACGAGCTCGTGCGTCGTCGCGAAGGAGACGAGGTCACCGGCGACCTCAGTGAGGTGGTGTTCGACGATGACCTCGGAGCCGTCCTCGGCCCGGAACGCTCGGCGAGACAGGCCCGGGACCCACGACTCCCAGGCGCGGACGGCCGGATTGCGGGTCTCGAACATGAGGGCCCCGCCCGCTCGTAGGTGTGATCGGGCCTCACCCAGGACGGCCGCTATGTCGTCGTCGCCGAGGAACACCTGGAAGACGTGGCCGGTCATGACGGCGAGATCGAAGGCTGCAGTCGTAGGCAAGGACCGGGCGTCGCCTTCGAGCCACTCGACGAGCCCCTCGACGTCCTTGGATCGGGCGAGGTCGAGCATCGGTCGCGCCGGGTCGATGCCGGTCACCCGGTGGCCCCGATGGGCCAGCGGCAGGGCGAGCGCTCCGGTGCCGCAACCGATGTCCACGATCGCCTTGCTCGTACGGCCGGCCTGGCGCACATAGAACTCCGTGTCCTCCGTGCGGGAGTTGATCGCGTCGTAGAGGGCGGCGAGCCGAGGGTCGAGGAAGTTCGCATCACGCACCGGCACAGCCTGCCGTCGAGTCGAGGCGTGCGGGCGCGGACGCGCCGCCGCCCGCCTCGGCCGGGGTGAAGGGGGGCCGGGGGCGGGCGACGGCGGGTAGGTAGGGGTGGGTTGCTGCTAGCGGGCGAGGGCGATGTCGCGGAGGGCGACGTCGCGGATGGTGCCCTGGACGTCGACGTCACCGGTGGCGAGATCGACGACGACGATGCGGGTCCGGGGGTGATCCGAGCGCCGGCTGAGCGAGGCGACCGCGAGGTCACCGTCGCTGCTGGTCCGGACGTCGAAGCCGGCCCGGGGACCGGTCCGCCGCTCGAGCGGCACCGTGTTGGTCAGGGTCCCGGCGTTGGGCGGGTTCTGGATCGACAGCTCGTCGCGGTCGGCATCGATCACGTACAGCGTGGTCGCCGTGGCGGGATCGGTGTCGTTGTTGGTGTAGGCCGCGGCGGTCACACCGGTGACGGTCTGGCCGTTGCGGTTGAGCATGCCGTCGGTGAAGGTGTCGCCCGGCTGGAGCGCGGTGCCGTCAGGGGCGGTGCGGGCCGAGGGGATGACCCGCAGGTTCTGGCCCGTGTCGCTCACGATGCGCAAGGCATCGGCGGCCGGGTTGAAGTCGAAGCCGAACTCGGTGCCATCGAGGCGGACGGGCGTCCGGTTGGGGTTGGTCGCCGTCGGGGCCGAGACCAGCGCTGCCACCGAGCGGGCCCGGCCGTTGCGCGGGTTGACGGTGTACAGCGTGGCGCCCCGGCGCGACCGGGCCACCAGGTAGAAGGTGTCGTTGGACGGCCGGCGGTCGAAGCCGACGACGTCCTCGCCCCGGGCCAGGCCTCGGATCGGGACGATCCGCTGGATGTCGCGGGGATCGTCCAGCGAGAAGGTGACGATGCGCTCACCCGCGGTGAGCCCGTACACGGTGACCTCGTCGGGGTCGTAGCGGTGGTTCCGGTCGTAGCGATGGTCGGCGCCGGCCACGCTCGGGGTGGCGAGCAGCACGACCGCCGTCACGCCCAGCGCGATCAGACGGTGGATGCGATTCATTGGTTCCTCCAAGGGGGTGGGATCGATGCGGACGATCGCCCCTTGGTTCGGTGCCGTCCCCTCCCCGGATGAGCTCGTCGCCGCGCGCGACGGCGAAGCGGGACCCCGGACGACGTCAGGCCGGTGGCCGGGCTCGTGCGGTGTCGAGCGGATGCGGCGAGCCCTGTTCGCGTCGTCGCACGGCCGAGCGGAGGGCGGCGGAGGCCAGCAGCGCGACGGTCGCCGCGACGACCCAGGCCGGCCACGCAGCGCTGGCCAGCGGCGGCGAGCCGGTCGCCGCAGCTGCGACGCCCGCGGCGGCCAGGAGGCCGTCGACCAGCACGTGGGCGGGACGGGGAGGCGTGTCTGCCTGACCGAGGCAGCCGCACGACCCGATCGGAGTCCCGGCCCGGAGGGCGGCCATCACGAACAGGGCGAAGCCGAGGTAGCTGGCCGCCACCAGCATGGCGAGGACCGGGCCGCCGACCACCAGCGTCGTCGCGCCCAGCGCCAGCTCGACCGCCGCGCCGGCTCGGACCAGTGACGGCGACGAGGGCCAGCCCTGCGCCCGCAACGCGCCCACCGTCCGGGTGGGATCGACGGCCTTGAGCGCGCCGGCCACCACCAGCAGGACCGCGGCGCCCCCGAGCAGGCCGGCGATCACGGCCGCGGCAGTCGCAGCCGTCCCGGCGCCGGCAGCGCCAGCCGTCGTCGCAACGACCGAGGCAGCGGCCGCGGCGGCAACCGCATCACTCGGCGGCCTCGGCCAGCGCCTCGGACAGCGAGGGATGCACCATCAGGCTGTCGACGATGTCGGTGACCCGGAGGCCGTTCGTGACGGCCATGGCGATGATCGAGATCAGCTCGGCCGCATGGGCCCCGACGATCGATCCTCCGAGCACGACTCCCGTCGCCGGGTCGGACACGATCTTCACGAACCCCCGCGGATCGTCGTTGATCAGCGCCTTGGCCGAGGCCGAGAAGGGCACCTTGGTCACCCGGATCTTCCGTCCCTCGGCGAAGGCGTCGGCTTCGGCCAGCCCGACGTCGGCGATCTCGGGCTCGGTGAAGATGGCCGACGCCGCCTTGTCGTAGTCGAGGTGGCGGTGGCTGCGGGTGTGCAGGCCCATCGCGTGCTCGGCGATCTTGCGACCCTGCATCGCCGCCACCGACGACAGCGGCAGCTTCCCGGACACGTCGCCGGCCGCGTAGACGTGGGGCACGTTGGTCACGCAGTGGTGGTCGATGGGGATGTAGCCCGCGTCGTCGACCTTCACCCCCGCGCCGTCCAGGCCCAGCCCGTCGCTGTTGGGGATGGACCCGATCGCCAACAGCGCGTGGCTGCCGCCGACCATCCGGCCGTCGTCGCACCGCACGATCACCCCGTTGTCGTGGCGGTCGATGGCCTGGGCCCGGGCCCCCTTGAAGAGGTGGACGTCACGGGCCAGCAACTCGGCCTCCAGCGCGGCCGCGACCTCGGGGTCCTTCTGTGGCAGGACCTGCTGCCGGCTGACGATCAGGCTCACCTCGCTGCCCAGCGACGAGAACATGTGCACGAACTCGACGCCGGTCACGCCCGATCCGATCACCACCAGGTGCTCGGGCAGCTCGGGCGGTGGATAGGCCTGCCGCGTGGTGAGGATCCGCTCGCCGTCCACGGTGGCCCAGTCAGGCACCCGGGGGCGAGATCCGGTCGAGATCAGCACCGCGTCGGCCTCCAGCTCGACCGGGCCGTCGGCGGTCGTCACCGTGATCTCGTGGGGGCCGGTGAAGCAGCCCACGCCCTGGAGCATCCGCACGCCCTGGCTCCGCAGCAGCTGGACGATGTTGGACTCCAGCCGGGCCTCGATGGCGCCGATCCGGGTCTTGAGGGCCTCGAAGTCGACCGTGGCGGTCGCGCACGCGAGGCCCATCCCCCGGCTGCGGTCGATGAACCCCATGGCGCCGGCGGTGGCGATCATGGCCTTGGAGGGGATGCAGTCCCACAGGTGGGCGGCCCCGCCGACCAGGTCCCGCTCGACCAGCGTGACCTCGGCCCCCAGTCGCGCCGCGGTGGTCGCCGCGGTGTTGCCAGCGGGGCCACCACCGACGATCACGAAGCGCACGGCCATGAGCCAAGCCTACGGGCGCCCGGAACGAGCCACGAGGGCTACGACCGGTCCGTGCGCTACCGGCGCTGCGAACGTCGCGTGCGGCGGAGGCGTGCCCCGGCCGGCGAGTACTTGAGGATGCACCACACCGCCCGCACCCCATCGCGCCAGCCGATCTTCTTCCCCTCGTCGTAGGTCCGGCCCCGGTAGCTGATGCCCATCTCGTACACCCGCCAGCCGCCTTGGGCGACCTTGGCCGTGACCTCGGGCTCGAACCCGAACCGGTCCTCCTCGATCTCGATGGACTGGATCACCTCCCGCCGGAAGACCTTGAAGCAGGTCTCCATGTCGGTGAGGTTCAGGTTCGTGAACATGTTCGACAGCGTGGTCAGGAACTTGTTGCCGACCGAGTGCCAGAAGTAGAGGACCCGGTGGGGCTGGCTGGAGTGGAACCGCGAGCCGTACACCACGTCGGCCAGATCGTCGAGCAGGGGCCGGACCAGGCCCCCGTACTCCGCCGGGTCGTACTCGAGGTCGGCGTCCTGGACCACGACGAACCGGGCCCGGGCCTCGGAGAACCCCCGTCGCAGCGCCGCGCCCTTGCCGTGGTTGCGGTCCTGGAAGAAGATCCGCAGGCGCTGGTCGTCGGTGGTCTCGGCGGTGTCGCACAGCTCGCTCAGGATCTCCCGCGTCCCGTCGGTCGAACCGTCGTCGACCACCACCGCCTCGGAGGTCCACGGCGAGGCCAGCACGCTGTCGATCAGCTTGCGCACCGTGGTGGCCTCGTTGTAGCAGGGGATCACCACCGAAAGGCAGGCTTCGGGCTGAGGGCCGAGGGCGTTCGCGGGGGCGTCGGGCGAGGACGGCACAGGTCGCAGATATTACGACGCGGTGCTTAGGCTGCCCGACGTGAGCGAGCGTGACCAGGAACCCGATCGGCATGATTGGCGGGAGCTGGCCGCCAAGGACCTGAAGGGTGCCAATCCCGACACCCTGGTCTGGTCGACGCCCGAGGGCATCGACGTCAGGCCGCTGTTCACGAGCGAGGATCTCGCGGACGTCGACGCCCTGGACTCGCTCCCCGGCTTCCCCCCCTTCCTACGCGGCGTGCGGGCGACGATGTACGCCAACCGACCCTGGACCATCCGCCAGTACGCGGGCTTCTCCACCGCCGAGGAGTCCAACGCCTTCTACCGCCGCAACCTGGCGGCCGGGCAGATGGGCCTGTCGGTGGCCTTCGACCTCGCCACGCACCGGGGCTACGACAGCGACCACCCCCGGGTGGAGGGCGACGTCGGCAAGGCGGGGGTGGCCATCGACTCGGTGGAGGACATGAAGATCCTCTTCGACGGCATCCCCCTCGACCGCATGTCGGTGTCGATGACCATGAACGGCGCCGTCCTGCCCACCATGGCCTGCTTCATCGTGGCCGGCGAGGAGCAGGGCGTGGAGCGGTCGCAGCTCAACGGGACCATCCAGAACGACATCCTCAAGGAGTTCATGGTCCGCAACACCTACATCTACCCCCCCGAGCCGAGCATGCGGATCGTGGCCGACATCATCGAGTACACGGCCGAGCACATGCCCCGGTTCAACTCCATCTCGATCTCCGGCTACCACATGCAGGAGGCCGGGGCGACCGCCGACCAGGAGCTGGCCTACACCATCGCCGACGGCCTGGAGTACGTGCGGGTCGCGCTCGACCGGGGCCTCGACATCGACCGCTTCGCCGGCCGGCTGTCGTTCTTCTTCGGGATCGGCATGAACCTGTTCATGGAGGTGGCCAAGCTGCGGGCGGCGCGGCTGCTGTGGCACCGGGTGATCTCGCAGTTCGAGCCCGAGGACCCCCGGTCGGCCATGCTGCGGACCCACTGCCAGACCAGCGGGGTCTCGCTGACCGAGCAGGACCCGTACAACAACATCGTTCGCACCGCCTACGAGGCGCTGGCAGCGGTCCTGGGCGGCACCCAGAGCCTGCACACCAACAGCTTCGACGAGGCGCTCGGTCTCCCCACCGACTTCTCGGCCCGCATCGCCCGCAACACGCAGCTCATCCTGGCCGAGGAGACCGGCGTCCCGAGCGTGGTCGACCCCCTGGCCGGCAGCTACTACGTCGAGTGGCTCACCGACGCCCTCGCCGAGCGGGCCTGGAGCCTGATCGAGGAGGTCGAGGCCCTCGGCGGCATGACCAAGGCGGTCATCTCCGGGATGCCCAAGCTGCGGATCGAGGAGTCGTCCGCTCGCCGCCAGGCCCGCATCGACCGGGGCGAGGAGGTCATCGTGGGCGTCAACCGCTACCAGCCGGCCGACCCGGACCACGTCGACATCCTGGACATCGACAACACCAAGGTCCGGGAGCAGCAGATCGCCCGGCTGGCCAAGGTCCGGGCCGAGCGGGACGAAGCCGCGTGCGAGGCGGCACTGGCCCGGCTGACCGAGGGCGCGGCCACGCCGGCCGGGAAGGCCAACCTCCTGGAGCTCGCGGTCGAGGCCGCCCGGGCACGGGCCACGGTCGGCGAGATCAGCCAGGCCCTGGAGCAGGTGTTCGGTCGGCACAAGGCCGAGGTCCGCTCGATCCATGGGGTCTACGGATCGGCCTACGACGGCGACGAGGACTTCGAGCGGGTCCGGCACCAGGTGGAAGCCTTCGCCGAGGCCGACGGGCGCCGCCCCCGCATCCTGGTGGTCAAGATGGGCCAGGACGGCCACGACCGGGGGGCCAAGGTCATCGCCACCGCCTTCGCCGACCTGGGGTTCGACGTCGACGTGGGGCCGCTGTTCCAGACCCCGGCCGAGGCCGCCCGCGACGCGGTCGACAACGACGTCCACGTGGTCGGGGTGTCCAGCCAGGCAGCCGGCCACAAGACGCTGGTGCCCCAGCTGATGGACGAGCTCCGGGCGCTGGGAGGCGAGGACGTCGTGGTGGTGGTGGGCGGTGTGATCCCTCCGCAGGACTACGACCTGCTGCGTTCCGCCGGGGTGGCGGCCATCTTCGGTCCGGGCACCAACATCACGGCCGCCGCCGGGGACGTGCTGAGGATCCTGGCGGATCGCAACGTCGAGCAGAGTGCCTGAAGCGCCGACTCCTGCCCCCCCAACCGAGCTGGTCGAGCGGCTCCGAGGCGGTGATCGCCGGGCGCTGGCCCGCTCGATCACCCTGGTCGAGTCGACCCGGACCGACCACCGGGCCGAGGCGACGGCCCTGCTCGACGCGGTGCTCCCGGCCACCGGCCAGGCGACCCGGGTGGGGATCACCGGGACACCCGGCGCCGGCAAGTCGACCTTCGTCGAGGAGCTGGGGACCCGCCTGATCGACCAGGACCACCGGGTCGCGGTCCTGGCCGTGGACCCGTCGAGCCGCCGCAGCGGTGGCTCGATCCTCGGCGACAAGACCCGCATGGAGCGGCTGGCCCGCAACCCGCAGGCCTTCATCCGCCCCTCGCCCTCCGGTGGGACCCTCGGTGGCGTCGCGCGCCGGACCCGCGAAGCCGCGCTGCTCTGCGAAGCCGCCGGCTTCGACGTGGTGGTCATCGAGACCGTGGGCGTGGGTCAGTCCGAGACCGCGGTGGCGGACATGGTCGACTGCTTCGTGCTGCTCGCGGCGCCCGGAGGCGGCGACGAGCTGCAGGGCCTCAAGCGGGGGATCATCGAGCTCGCCGACGTCATCGTGGTCAACAAGGCCGACGGCGACCTGGCTCCCGCGGCCGGGCGAGCGGTCGCGGACTACCGGAGCGCGGTGGGACTGCTGCGACCGAAGCACCCCGGGTGGGACGTCCCGGTGCTCCCGACGTCGGCGCTGCACGGCACCGGGATCGACGAGGTGTGGGCCGCCATCGCGGACCTCAGCGCCCAGCTCGCGACGTCGGGCCGGCGCGACGAGCTGCGCTCGGCCCAGGCCGTGAGCTGGATGTGGGACGAGATCCGCGAGAGCCTCCTCGACGCCTTCCGCCACGACCCGACGGTGGCCGAGCGCTGGGACGAGATCCAGGCCGCCGTCCGCCAGGGCACCCTGTCCCCGGCCACGGCGGCCCGCCGCCTGCTCGACGCGAGCCAATAATGGCGTGATGATCCAGAACCTCCGCGCGCGGGCACGACGCATCGCCAGCCGGGGCTACCGGCGGCTCGGCCAGTGGGGTGACCGGGTGTTCGGCGTCGAGCTCGACCCCGGTCCGACACCGGTGCGGTTCACCGCACCGCCCTGGGAACCGCTGCCCGACCCGGCGTCCACCGACGCCCGCGTGGTCTGCAACATCTGCCGGTGGACCGGCGACGGCTTCGAGGGCGGCCAGCACTGCGAGCTCTCCCAGTGCCCGGGCTGCGGATCCAACGGCCGCGACCGCTTCCTGCACTGGTCGTTCACCCAGCGCACGCCGCTCCACCCCGCGCTGCGGATCATCGAGTGCAGCCCCCGCCTCGGCGCTGAGTACCGCGCCGCGATGGCCACCTGGTTCTTCTACCGGACCAGCGACTACGACCTCCGCGCCCACCAGGGCAACCTGCAGCTGGACCTCCAGGCCATCGACCTGCCGGACGCGTCGCTCGACGTCATGCTCTGCGCCCACGTGCTCGAACACGTCCCCGACACCGACAAGGCGCTGGCCGAGCTGCGCCGGGTCATCGCGCCGGGCGGCCATCTGATCCTGCAGGTCCCGGTGCTGCAGAGCCGTACCGCGCCCCCCACCCAGCCCGAGTTCCACGCGGACCACACCCCGGTCTTCTGGCGCTTCGGGTTCGACCTCACGGCCCAATTGCGGAACCACGGCTTCCAGGCCGAGCTGCTGTGCACCGAGGAGCTGCACCACGCAGTCGTGGCGGGCACCAATCCCTGGGGCACCGGAGCCGCCGAGTTCGACGTGCCCGGCATGCTGGCGGGTGCCGTCGCGGCCGACCTGGTGGTCGTCGCCGACCGGGGGCAGACCGACCGGTTGGGCCTGCAGCCCGGCTACATGTACCTCACGTGGGACTGCGCTGTCCCGCGAGGCTGAGGCTGGTCGAGGTCGTCCCGTCCGCGTCGGGGTCGTCGGACGAGCCCGGAGCGTCCGTCCGGTCGGTGGGCGCCTCGGCTCCGTCGCCCGGCAGGTAGTGGGTCGGCTCCACTCCCAGCTGCAGCTCGATGCGCCGCACCCGCTCGAGGGTCCGCTGCGAGATCACCCGGTGGGCGCGGATGAGGTCGGCGATGACCCCGAGGGCGAAGGCTTGGATCGACGCCACCAGCAGCACGCCACCGAGGATGATCGACTGGATGTGACCCGTCTTGTCGCCGCGGACGATCCAACCCCACAGGTACGGCAGCCAGGCAGCGGTCGCGGCCAGGAAGAGCAGCACCGCCAGCGCGCTGAACACGTACAGCGGCGAGTACGCCGCGTAGATGCGGAACAGCGACACGACGTTGCGGCGGATGTAGTGCCACATCGAGCCGAACAGCCGGGACTCGCGCAGCTTGCCGTTGGTGTTCACGGGGACGTGGGTGACGGCCACGAAGCTGTGGCCGGCCTGGATCAGCGACTCGAGCGTGTAGGTGAAGTTGGAGACCACCTGCAGCGACAGCGCCGCCTCGCGGTTGTAGGCCCGGAACCCCGAGGTGGCATCGGGGATGTCGGTGCCCGACGCGTGGCGGACCACCCAGCTGCCGAGGCGCTGCAGCCGCTTCTTGGCGAACGAGAAGTGCTCGATGCCCATGACGTTCCGGTCGCCGACCACCATGTCGGCCTCACCGGACAGGACCGGTGCCACCAGCGCCGGGATGTCCTTCGCCGAGTACTGGTTGTCGGCGTCGGTGTTCACGACCACGTCAGCGCCCAGCTTGAGAGCCGCGTCGAGGCCCGCCTGGAAGGCCGTCGCCAGACCCTTGTTGTTGGTGAGCTTGACGATGTGGTCCACACCGTGGGCCCGGGCCACCTCGATGGTGCGGTCGGTCGACCCGTCGTCGATCACCAGCCACTCGACCTCGTCGAACCCGTCGATCGTCCGTGGCATGTCGGCCAAGCTCACCGGAAGCTGGGCCTCTTCGTTGAGGCACGGAATCTGGATGATCAGCTTCATGGTGCTCGTGACGGTAGCCGGCTCGCTACAGCCAGGCATCCGCGCCCTCGTCCCGTCACTGGGGGTCCTTGATCGAACGCTCTCTGTGGTGTGAAGATGACGGACCGTGACCTACAGTGGACGCCCACTGAGGATCGTGTTCTTCGGGACCTACGATCCGCAGTGGCAGCCCCGGGTCGAGGAGCTGCGCGACGGGCTCGCAGCGCTCGGCCACGAAGTCGTCCTGTGCCACGCGCGGCCCGATCCCACGGCCTGGCCGAGGATCCTGCTGGCGTCGCGGCGCATCGCCCAGCCCGACGTGGTCGTGGTCGGCCCACCGGGCCGGCTGGCGGTCCACCTGGCCCGGCTGCGATGGCGGCTGAGCCGGATCGTGCTCGACCGGACGGTCTGGTCGCCGGACCCGCAGAGCCGGGCCGACCGGACCGCCGTCCGCCGGGCCGACGTCGTCATGGTCGGCGCCGAGCCGCTGCAGGCCGCGTCGGCCATCACCGAGCCCTACAAGGCGGTGCTGGTCCCCGACGGGGGGCCGGGTGTGGACCGGCTGGCGGCCCGGCTGGTCAACGTTCCCGCCGTCCCGTTCTGAGGTCGTACCTGGTCCCGGCGATCCCCTGAGCCGCGCGCCCCGCGAACGGGCCGGTGCGCCCGGGCGGGCGGTCACGGGCCGACGAGCTCACGGCGGGCATTGGCGGCGAAGGCCTCCCAGCCGAAGCTCTGGGCCCGGTGCTCGGCCGCCGTCGACATGGCCTGGCGCAGGCTCGGGTCGGCGACCAGCCGGTGCGTGCAACGGACCAGGTCGTCGACGGT
>Ga0075420_100005436_pt1 | contig 11212 bp, 12 predicted proteins | sample SoiMetdeltSBSDD4_FD_75296 | JGI IMG/M metagenome (GOLD analysis project Ga0075420, IMG submission 75296) | Bulk soil microbial communities from a Populus tree surrounding site in Tennessee, USA - Soil MetaG P. deltoides SBSDD4 | ecosystem: Environmental > Terrestrial > Soil > Tree plantation... | reverse complement strand
CGCTGGCGGACGGCCAGAAGCGGCCGGCCGAAGCGAAGACGTGGACCGACCCCAAGGTGGCCAAGGTGGGCACGGCCGCCAAGGATGGCGTCAAGCTCGACAAGGCGGCCGTAACGGGTACACAGGGAAAAGGTCTTTACGCACTCGACAAGGCTGACCTGTTCAACCTGCTGTGCATACCACCTCACGCCAGCGACGGTGACACTATCGAGGACATCGAGGACGGCCTGATCCAGGACGCGGTCAAGTACTGCGCCGATCGCCGGGCGGTGTTTCTCATGGACCCGAAGTGGAAGACCAAAGCCGACGCGGTGACGGGTGCCGGCACCCTCGCCGCGCTCGCCGGAGGGGTCTACGCTCGCAACGCCGCCGCTTACTTCCCTCGGCTGCGCCAGCCAAACCCGTTGCGGGCAAACCAAATAGAGGCGTTCGCGCCGTGCGGCACGGTCGCCGGAGTGATCGCTCGCACCGACGCGCAGCGCGGCGTGTGGAAGGCGCCGGCCGGGCTCGAGGCCACGCTCGTCGGCGTACCGGCGCTGTCCGTGTCGCTGACCGACGCGGAGAACGGCGAGCTGAACCCGCTCGGCGTGAACTGCCTGCGGACCATGCCCGCGGCCGGACGGGTGGTCTGGGGGGCGCGCACACTGCAAGGTTCGGACCGGCTGGCCTCCGAGTGGAAATACCTTCCGGTACGGCGTACCGCGCTGTTCATCGAGGAGAGCCTGTTCCGCGGAACGCAGTGGGTCGTGTTCGAACCCAACGACGAGCCGCTCTGGGCGCAGATCCGGCTGAACCTCGGTGCGTTCATGCACGACCTGTTCCGCCAGGGTGCTTTCGCCGGGGCGGCGCCACGTGACGCGTACTTCGTCAAGTGTGACAAGGAGACGACGACCCAGAGCGATGTGAACAAGGGGATCGTCAACATCGTCGTCGGGTTCGCCCCGCTCAAGCCCGCCGAGTTCGTCGTCATCAAGCTGCAGCAGATGGCCGGCCAGATCGCGACCTGATCACCAGAGTCCTAACAGGAGCCACAGACATGGCGACGTTCAGCGTGAATCCGCAACGGTTCGACCCGTACAAGAACTTCAAGTTCCGGGTGAAGTGGGACGGCCGTTACGTGGCCGGCGTGAGCAAGCTCGGCGCGCTCAAGCGGAGCACCGAGGTGGTGGAGCACCGCGAGGGCGGCGACCCGTCGACGTCACGCAAGTCACCGGGGCGCAGCAAGTTCGAGCCGGTCACCCTGGAACGCGGGGTCACCCACGACACCGAGTTCGAGAAGTGGGCGAACAAGGTGTGGAACTTCGGCGCGGGCCGGGGGGCCGAGACGTCGCTGAAGGACTTCCGCAAGGACGTCATCATCGAGGTCTACAACGAGGCCGGCCAGCTGGCACTGGCGTACAAGCTCTACCGATGCTGGGTGTCGGAGTACCAGGCGCTGCCCGACCTGGACGCCAACGCCAACGCGGTGGCGATCCAGACCCTCAAGCTGGAGATCGAGGGCTTCGAGCGCGACTACGAGGTACCGGAGCCCAGCGAGCCGACCTTCACCGAACCCAGCGTCTAGGCCGGCTCCCATGCGGGCTCTCGAGGCGGCCGAGACCCTAGCGGTCTGGGAGCGGGCCGGCGCCGCGCCGCCGCTGTTCCGTCCTACGGTGCTGCTCGCCGCCGCCGACCCGGGCACCTCCTCCGAGGAGCTGGCCGCGTTACCGATCGGGCAGCGGGACGCACGGCTGCTGAGGCTGTACGCCGCCACTTTCTCGGACCGGCTCGACGGGCTGGCGCAATGTCCGGAGTGCGCCACGGCGGTGGAACTGACGGCGTCGTGCGCGACCCTGCTCGCGGAGCAGGCGCGGGCCGCGTCGCCGGCACCGGTCGAGACGCACGGGTACACGGTCACCTGGCGCCTGCCGGACAGCATCGACCTCGCCGCGGTCGCCGCGGCCGGGGCGGACACCGACGGCGGAGCCGGCGTGCTGCTGTCCCGCTGCGTGCTCGACGCGCGCAACGGCACCGGGCCGGTGCCAGCAAGCGACCTGCCCGAACCGGTACGCGATGCCGTGGCCGCCGCCATGGCCGCCGCCGACCCGCTGGGCGAGGTCGTGTTCACACTGGACTGTCCACAGTGTAGTTGTCAGTGGGAGACTCAGCTCGAGGTGGACGCGTTCGTCTGGGCGAAGCTGCGCGTCCGGGCGGACCGGCTGCTGCGCGAGGTCGACACGCTTGCGCGGATGTACGGCTGGTCCGAAGCCGAGATCCTCGACCTCTCCGTCGAACGCCGGGCCGCATACCTGAAGTTGGTGGGCGATGGCTGACTTTCTGGGTCGGCTCGCCGCACGCGCGCTCGGCCAGGCGTCCTCCGTCGAGCCGAGGATGCCGTCGCGCTACGAGCAGGTGACGGAGATGCCGGACGAGTTCGTCGTCGACGAGCCGGCCTTCGTTGCCGACGAATCCGCCGGGAGTCCGGCCGGCGCGGAGGAAAGGCTTACGGCACCGGCGCCGCCGACGCCGCGCTCCGAACCTCGGCAGCCTCCTGGTGACCGGCCCGTGCCGTCGCCTGCCGAGACTGTCCGGCCGGTCGTACCGGAGCCAGTTCGTCCGCAGCGGGTGGTGCGGGTCGAGCGGGTGGTCGCCGCCGAAACGTTCCACAGTGGACAGGCAGCGCCGGACGAGCCCATGGTCACCGAAGGCTCCACAGTGGAACCGGCAGCCGGGCCGATCCGGCGTGCGGTTCCGGCCCGCCGCAGCTCCGTCGTCCCGGTACCGGCCGCTCCCGTGCCGCCACCACCCACCGGACGGTCGACGCGGGACACCACCGTACGCATCTCGATCGGCCGGATCGAGGTGCGGGCGGTACCCACGCCGGCGACTCCCGCGGTGGCCGTGTCGCGACCGGCCAGCGCGGCACCGGCGCCGGCACCGACTCCGGTACGCGCACCCGAGCCCGCCGGGCTGACGTTGGCCGCATACCTGCGTGGTGATCGGGGGCGGGATCAATGAGCGTAGCGCAGCGCCGCGGCGCCTGGACTGAGGAGCGCAGCGACGAGGGAAGGCGGCGCACAGGGCGCGCAGCGAAGCGAGGCAAGCAATGAGTACCGCTTTGGCATTTGGCGCGGTGAGTGCGGTTCTGCGCAACGTGCTCGACAACGGTCTGGTCGACTCGGCGCTGGCCATCGGCGCACCGGTCAAGGTGACCGCGATCGCCCCGGACTCCATCAAGCTCGACGACCCGGTGGCGCCGCCGCAGCTGAACCTGTTCCTGTTCCGCGTCACGCCGAACCAGGGCTGGCGCAACGCGGACCTGCCGTCGCGGAGCAGCGGTGGGAACCGGCTGACGAACCCGCCACTCGCGGTCGATCTGCACTACCTGGTGACCGCGTACGGCAAGACGGACCTGCAGGCGGAGATCCTGCTCGGGTACGCGATGCACCTGCTGCACGAGCGCCCTTTCCTGGACCGGGCGGCGATCCGCAAGGCGCTCAGCCTCACCCCGCTGGACCCGACCGTGCTGCCTGACGCGTTCCGCGAACCACCCGCGGCCGGTCTCGCCGACCAGGTGGAGACGCTGAAGATCACCTGGGAGCCGATGGACACGGAGGAGATGTCCCGGCTGTGGTCGGCGATGCAGGCGCACTACCGGCCCAGCGCGGGGTACCAGGTGTCGGTCGTGCTCATCGAGTCGACCCGGCCGGCCACGACACCGCTGCCGGTACTCAGCCGCGGCGAGGTCGACACCGTCACCGGCCGGGAGGCCGGGGTGCAGGTGACGCCATCCCTCGTGCCGCCGTTCCCGACGGTCGAAGCCGTGGAGCCGCCGGAGGCCAAGGAAGTGGCCGAGCTCGGTGACATCGTCACCCTCCGCGGGCATCATCTGGACGGTACGAACGTCAGCGTGCAGTTCACCCACCGTCTGCTGGCGACGCCGCACGAGGTGACGGTCGGTGTGGTGACCGACCCGAGCCGGATCGAGGTCCAGCTGCCGAGCGCGGGCGCCGGTGCCGCCACCTGGCCGGCCGGCGTGTGGAGCGTAACCGCCTCGCTGGTACGGCCGACCGAGACCGAGCCGCGGCAGACCAACACGGTCGCGCTGCTGCTCGCCCCGACGCCCGACCTGTCGACGGCGACGCTGGTTCGCGACGGTACGACCGGCGCGGTGACGGTCAACGTCGACATCGTTCCGCACGTGCGCCCGGAGCAGCCGGCCGTGCTGGCCCTGAACACGGCCGAGACGACCGCGCCGCCTCGTACGACCACAGTGGACAATCTGGAGTTCGTGTTCGAGTCGCTGGCGCAGGGACCGGCGTGGGTTCGGCTACGCGTCGACGGCGTACAGAGCCCGCTGGTCGACCGTACGAAGACTCCGCCGGAGTTCCTGGCCGGCCAGTCGGTGACGGTGCCCCCGTGACGATGCTGCACGAGGAGACGTACGCCGAGCGAAACCAGCGACTGCTGGTTGCGCAGTTGGCACGGGTGTACGCGCCACTGGCCGCCCGGGCCGGCCTCGACTCACCGGCGCCGGTTGACCTCAGCCACCCCCCGCCCGACTGCCGGCTCGCCCAGCTCGTGGACGCTTTCCGGCTCTCGCCGTTCGAGCGTGACCTGTTGCTGTGGTGCGCCGGGGCCGAGCTGGAGAGCGGCTTCGGGCCGGCGTTCGCCGCGGCACACGGCGATCCGCACCGGACCGCGCCGACCTTCGGTCTCGCACTGGCCACATTGGACGGTGCACATTGGGACGCCCTTGCCCCGGGTGGTCCGCTGCGGCGCTGGCGGCTCGTCGAGATCGGCGCCGGTACGGGTCTCGTCGCGCGCCCGCTGCACATCGACGAGCGGGTGCTGCATTTCCTGGCCGGCATCGTCTGCCTCGATCCGCGGCTCGACGGGGTGCTGGAGCCGGTGGACAGCGACGGCCGGCTCTCGCCGGAGCAGGCGCTGGTAGCCGCCGACGTCGTGGCGCTGCTGGACCGGATGCGGCCGCCGGTCATGGTCGTCCTCGACGGGGCGGCCACCGCGAGCCGTCGGCGGGTCGCCGCGCACGCGGCGACCGCGATGGGCCGGCTGCTCCTCGTGGTGCCGGCGACGTTGCTGCCGGCGTCGGGTCCCGAGTCGGCGACGCTCGCCCGGCTGGTCGAACGGGAGGCGGCACTGCTCGGCGGGTTGCTGTACGTGGACTGCGCCGACGGCGACGACCAGCGAGCGCTGGGCGCCTTCCTCGACCACCTCGGTTGCCCGGTGCTGGTCGGTGGCTCACCCCGATTGCCGGGTCGGCCGACACCGCTGCGGCGTACCGTGCCGGAGTTGACCAGCGCCGAGCGGCGGGCGATCTGGTTGGCCAGCGTGGGCGAGTCGCTCGCCGTCCGGTTCGGCGACGCGCTGGCCGAGGTGGCCGAACACTACCGACTCGACGCGGCGTCGATCGAGGCGTTGAGCGCCGAACTGGCCGCCGCCGACCCACTCGATGCGGACGCCGCGGCCTTGCGCCGTGCCTGCCGCGAGCGGGCGCGAGCGGGGCTCGACGATCTCGCGACGCGGATCGACCCGCGGGTCGGCTGGGCAGACCTCGTCCTGCCGGACGCCGGCATCGACACGCTGCGGGACGTCGCGCGGCAGGTACGCCACCGGAGTCTGGTGCACCACGAGTGGGGGATGGCCTCGCGCACGGGTCGCGGGCTCGGCGTGACCGCGTTGTTCACCGGCGACAGCGGTACCGGCAAGACGCTCGCCGCCGAGGTCCTCGCCGCGGAACTCGACCTCGACCTGTACCGGATCGACCTGGCCGCGGTCGTCAGCAAGTACATCGGCGAGACCGAGAAGAACCTCAAGCGGGTGTTCGACGCCGCCGAGGCGAGCGGGGCCGTGCTGCTCTTCGACGAGGCCGACGCGGTCTTCGGCAAGCGCAGCGAGGTGCGGGACAGCCACGACCGGTACGCCAACCTCGAGATTTCCTATCTGCTGCAACGGATGGAGGCGTACAGCGGACTGGCGATCCTCACCACGAACCTGCGTTCGGCGGTGGACCGCGCGTTCCTACGCCGGATCGGGTCGGTGGTGACGTTCCCGTTCCCCGATGCCGCGGCGCGGGCTCGGATCTGGCGGCTGATGCTGCCGCCGAAGCTGCCGGTCGACGGCGTCGATCCGGCGCGCCTGGCCAGGCTGCAAGTACCGGGTGGCAGCATCCGCAACATCGCGCTGGCCGCGGCGTTCCTCGCCGCCGAGCGGGGCGGCCCGGTCACCATGGCCGATCTGCTGGCCGCGGCCCGGCGGGAGTGCGCCAAGCTCGAAAAGCCACTCACCGATACCGAGATCGGGGGGTGGACGTGAACCGGTTCGAGTTCGACATCGACGAGATCGTCGTGTCCGGCGCACCAGTGTCCGATGTGGACGCTTTCCGTGGTGCGCTGCACGCCCGGCTCGCCGCGCTGGCCGGCGAGGGTGGCGACCGGACGTGGCGGGGCGGCGAGGTACCGGCGCTGACCGTACCCCACGTGACGGCCGCCGGTGGCGACACCGCGTTCGGCTCGGCCGTCGCCGACTCGCTCTGGCGCGGCCTCACCGACGCCACCCCCTCCGACCGGGAGTCCGCGGGCGGTGCGACGTGAACCGCGTGGGCGTGACGGCGGCGGAGGCGGGCGGTGGCGCGATGGCGAACGTGCTCCGCGGCCCCGCATCCACCGTCGACAGTGGACAGCCGCTGGAGCCGGCCACGCAGGCCCGGATGGAGGAACGGTTCGGGTACGCGTTCGGCGACGTGCGGGTGCACACCGACGACCGGGCCGCGGCGTCGGCCCAGGCGCTCGGTGCACTCGCCTACACGGCCGGGCCGCATGTGACGTTCGCCCGCGACCGGTACGCCCCCGGTACCGTGGCCGGCGATAGGCTGCTCAGCCACGAGCTGGCACACGTCGTTCAGCAGGACGCAGCCGGCCCGCTCGGCAGTTCGTCCACGTTGGACGGTGAGGCGGACGCCGCCGCTGACGCGGCGATGACCGGGCGGCCGCCGACGATCGCACACCGGGCGCCGGCAGGGCAGGTCCAGCGGCAGGAAGCGCCGGCGGGCGCCGGCACCCAGGACATCTCGCTGACCCAGAAGGAGGACGACTGGGCGCTGAAGCAGCCGCCGACCGGCCTGCCGAAGGGCGTGTCCATCGTCCGGCGCAAGGACATCCCGTGCGGTGACCGCCCGGTCGACGCGGAGCTGTTGCGCGACGCGCACGGCGCGACGCTGACCATCATCGTGCGGACCTGGTTCATCTTCATGCCCGACGAGGGTCCCTGGTCGATGTCCGAGCAGCAGTCGTGGCAGGACCAGTTCGTCGAGAAGGTCAACAAGAAGTGGAGCGCCAAGCACTACCTCGAACCCGAGAAGCCCTGTCCGGGCCAGCCGCCGCGGGTCGACGTGCGGGTTCGGTGCGTGCCGGTACGCGCGGGTAGCCCGCACCACGTCGCGGTGACCGTGTGGCGGGGCAAGCCCGGCGGACGCGACCGGTCGCACATGAGCAACGCCGACGACACGATGCGGGTGCGCGAGAGCGACATCCGGCCCGGCTGGCCGAGCCAGCAGGTGACCGTGGAGCACGAGTTCGGCCACGCGATGGGCATCAATCACATCGCCTGCAACAGCAACGACGACGAGTGCTACGGCCGCGGGGACGAGGCGGCCGACGTCATGGGCAAGGGTCCGACGGTCAGCGCCAAGGACTACCAGGTGTTCGCCGACCTGATGACCGCCGACTTCGCCAACGGGTGCACGTACAAGGTGAAGGAGGCGTCCGCGCCGCCGCGCAACATCATGCCGCTCGTCATGGGGGCCGTGTTCGGCACGCTGGGCGCCGTCCTCGGCGGTGTGCTCGGCTCCCTGGCCGGACCGCTGGGCGCCTTCATCGGCGCGGGCGCCGGTCTGCTGCTGGGCGGTTTGGGCGGCTACCTCCTCGGCAGATTGGACACGGCCCCAGGATGACGACGTTTCCCGGTTCTCCGAAGCTGCTCAAGGGCGGGCTCGTGCTGGTCGACCCGGCCAGCGGAGCCCTGTTGAGCGTGATCTCGTTGCAGTACAACCCGGACTCGCTCACCCGGTCGTTCCAGATCCAGGCGTTCGGCGCCGAGGGCGGCGACCGTTCGCAGGCACTGCGCATCAAGGGCAACCCGGTCGAGAGCATCAAGCTCGAGGCGGAGTTGGACGCGAGCGACCAGCTCGAGCACCCGGGTAAGAACGCCACCACCGTCTCCAGTGGACTGCACGCGCAGCTCGCCGTGCTGGAGACGCTCGCGTACCCACGCAGCGCGGATCTGCTCGCCAACGACCGGCTCGCCGGCAGCGGCACGCTCGAGGTGATCCCGATCGAGGCACCGCTGATGCTGTTCGTCTGGAGCCGCAGCCGGATCGTGCCGGTACGCCTCACCGAACTGTCGGTGACCGAGGAGGCGTTCGACCCGAACCTGAACCCGATTCGCGCGAAGGTGTCGCTCGGGCTGCGGGTGCTGTCCGTCGACGACCTCGGCTTCGCGCACCGCGGCGGCGGCATCTTCATGAGCTACCTGCAGTCCAAGGAAGGGCTGGCCGGCATGGCCACGCCGGTAACACTGTCCGCACTGGGGTTGGAGTCGTTGCCGTGAAGGATCCCGTACAGCTGCTCATCGAGGCGGGCGCCCTGCCGGCGACCAGCTACCCGCGCACGAGCCGGTACGCCGACACCGCGGTCACCGCGTACGACCCCGGGGACGGGCGACCGGCGATCCCGCACCTGGCCCGGCGGTTCGTGCCGTCGCCGGAACGGCTGGCCGCGCTCGGCGAGCACGAGGTCGTCGAGGGTGACCGGCTCGACCTCATGGCGGGGCGGTACTTCGGCGATGCCGAGCTGTGGTGGCGCATCGCCGACGCGAACCCGTCCGCGCATCCCGACGACCTGACCGCACAGGTGGGCCGTCGGCTGCGGATCGCGGCGCCCGAGGGCATGCCGGGGGTGGCCGATGCTGGGTAGCGCGGGCGTGCGGTTGACCCTCTACATCGGACCGTTGGTACCGATCCTGGCGGGTCGCGACATCCTGGATGCCCTTCAGGCCGTCGAGGTCATCACGGGCTCCGGCGACACGCAGAGCGGCTTCGAGCTGACCTTCCGGATCTCCCGGCGGTCGCCGCTGCACACGCTGTTCCTGTTGACCGGCGGCGCCACGATCCCGGTCGTCCGGGTGGTCATCGTCGCGTCGATCGGCGGTACCACCGAGGTGCTGATGGACGGCGTGATGACCGAGCACGAGATGCGCGACAGCGAACAGGGACCGACGCTCGTCGTCAAGGGAAAGGATCTGTCCGCGCTGATGGACGTCATCGAGCTGGACGGCCTGCCGTACCCGGCGATGCCGCCCTTCGCCCGGGTCAACCTGGCCCTGCTCAAGTACGTCGGGTTCGGCGTGATGCCGATGGTGATCCCCACGATCATCGAGGACGTTCCGATTCCCATCGAGCGGATCCCGATACACCAGGGCACCGATTACTTCTACATCAAGACCCTGGCCATGTCGGCGGGCTACGTCTTCTACGTCGACCCCGGCCCGATGGTGGGCTTCAGCAAGGCGTACTTCGGCCCGGAGATCCGGATCGGGCTGCCCCAGCACGCGCTGAACCTCGATCTCGACCTGCCGCAGCGCAACGTCGAGTCGTTGACGTTCCAGTTCGACAAGGAACGCAAGGTGATGCCGATCGTGATGATCCAGGAGGAGTTCTCCAAGGCGCCGATCGGCATCCCGATCCCGGATCTCAACCCGCTCAGCCCGCCGCTGGGGCTGATCCCGCCGATACCGCCGAAGCTGAAGAAGCTCGACTACACCGCACACCTGAAGCCGTGGGTGGCCCTGCTGCAGGGGTTGGCGTACGCGTCCCAGCACTCCGATGCCGTCTTCGGCAACGGCACCCTCGATGTCGCGCGGTACGGCGGGATCCTCAAGTCCCGTGGGCTGGTCGGCGTACGCGGCGCGGGTGAGGCCTTCGACGGCCTCTACTACGTGTCGAAGGTGACGCACAGCATCAAGCGCGGCGAGTACAAGCAGTCGTTCCAGCTCGCTCGCAACGGCCTGCTCTCGACCCTTCCGAAGGTGCCGGTATGAACGAGGCGAAGAAGTACTACGGCAAGTACCGCGGCACTGTCGTCAACAACATCGACCCGATGCAGATCGGCCGCATCCAGGCGATCGTGCCCGGGGTCGGCGGCTTCGTGCCGAGCAGCTGGTGCATGCCCTGCCTGCCGATGAGCGGCATCAACACCGGCATCTTCACCGTCCCGCTGATCGGCGCCGGCGTGTGGATCGAGTTCGAGCAGGGCGACGCGGACCACCCGATCTGGGTCGGCGGCTATTGGGGCTCGGCGGCGGAGACCCCGAAACTCTCGCTGATGGTGCCGCCGGGAGTACCCGGGATCACGCTGCAGACCACGCTCAAGAACGGCATCGTCATCAGCGATGTCCCCGGCCCGACGGGTGGCATCCAGATCCAGTCGACGACCGGCGCGATGATCTCCGTGACCGACGTGGGGATCCTCATCTCCAACGGCAAAGGCGCGGTTATCTCATTGATCGGTCCCACCGTGGACGTCAACCTCGGCGCTTTGACGGTGGTGTGAGCGATGCCTGGGCCGATCGTCCACTTGGGAGCCGTGGTCACCTGCTCGCACGCGGGGCCGGCGCAGCCGACCTCGCCGGTGCCGCGGGTGCTCGTCAGCGGGCAGCCGGTGGTCACGCTCGCATCGCCGTACGCCGTGACCGGGTGCGCGCTCGCGTCGGCCGGGTCGCCGCCGTGCGTCACCGGGCAGTGGGTCGCCGGGGCGGTCCGGGTACTGGCGCTCGGCGTACCGGTGGCCATCCAAGCTGGACAGTCGCTGACCGCGCCGACGGGTACGCCGATGCTGCCGGTGACCGTCCAACCGAGGGTGATAGCGACATGAACATCGACTACCCGTACGGGTTCGACTCCTCCGGTCGCACGGCGACCACGGATGACGACGATCACCTGCGTGACCTCATCGCCCAGGTGCTGTTCACCCGGCCGGGCGAGCGGGTCATGCGGCCGGACTTCGGCAGCGGTCTGCTCGCGCTGACCTTCGAGCCCAACAGCGTGGCGCTCGCCGCGACGACCCAGGCACTCGTCCAGGGCGCGCTGCAGAAGTGGCTGGGCCACCTGATCGCGGTGGAGGCGGTCGACGTCCAGGCCGACGACTCGACGCTGGAG
>Ga0075420_100005434_pt1 | contig 11214 bp, 11 predicted proteins | sample SoiMetdeltSBSDD4_FD_75296 | JGI IMG/M metagenome (GOLD analysis project Ga0075420, IMG submission 75296) | Bulk soil microbial communities from a Populus tree surrounding site in Tennessee, USA - Soil MetaG P. deltoides SBSDD4 | ecosystem: Environmental > Terrestrial > Soil > Tree plantation... | reverse complement strand
AGGCCCGAGGCATCCGGCTATTTCTCAGGACTGGTGGCAGGCGCGGGCGCCGGTACACTCTACCGCTACCGGCTCGATGGCGAGGCTGCGTTATATCCGGACCCGGCGTCGCGTTTCCAGCCCCGTGGGCCGCATGGCCCTTCACAGGTCATCGATCCGGATATCTTTGACTGGCATGACAGTCTTTGGACCGGCATGCCCCTTGTCGGACAGGTCATCTATGAGATGCACCTCGGGACCTTTACATCCGAGGGGACGTGGGAGGCTGCCAGCCGCGAACTGCCGGAATTGGCGAAGGTTGGGATCACCGTGATCGAGATCATGCCCATCGCCGACTTCCCGGGTCGCTTCGGCTGGGGTTACGATGGGGTTAACCTGTTTGCCCCCACACGCCTCTATGGTGCGCCTGACGAGTGTCGACGCTTCGTCGATCGCGCCCACGCGCTGGGGCTCGGGGTGATCCTGGACGTGGTCTATAATCATCTCGGGCCGGACGGCAATTACCTCGTGCGGTTTTCGCCAGAGTATTTTTCCGCCCGCTATACCACCGACTGGGGAGAGGCTATCAACTTCGACGACGAGCACGCCGGCCCGGTGCGCGAGTTCTTCCTCGCCAATGCCGGCTACTGGATCGATGAATATCACTTCGATGGCCTACGCCTCGATGCCACCCAGAACATCTACGACAGTTCCGCGGACCATATTCTGGCGGCGATCGCCCGCCGTGTGCGTCAGGCCGCCCGTGGGCGCGCCACCCTCCTGGTCGCAGAGAATGAACGGCAGCAGACTCATCTGGTCCGGCCGACGACGCAGGGCGGTTATGGTCTTGATGCCCTTTGGAACGATGACTTCCACCACAGCGCCATGGTGGCGATGACCGGGCGTAACGAAGCCTATTACACCGATTATCACGGTACCCCTCAGGAGTTTATCTCGGCGCTCAAGTGGGGCTACCTCTACCAGGGGCAGTGGTATACCTGGCAAAAGCAGCGTCGCGGCACGCCCAGTTTTGGACTGGAGCCGGCGACGTTTGTGACTTTCATCCAAAACCACGATCAAATCGCTAACTCCGGGCACGGGCTGCGCTGCCATCAGCTGACCAGTCCCGGCCAGTATAAAGCCTTGACCGCGGTGATGCTCCTGGGGCCGGGGACACCCATGCTCTTCCAGGGGCAGGAGTTTGCGGCCTCAACTCCGTTTTTTTACTTCGCTGACTTCGAGGAAAAGCTTAATCGGCTGGTGCGTCAGGGGCGCGTAGACTCGCTCCGCCAGTTTCCCAGCATCGCCCATCCGGACATGCAGGCGCGTTTGTCTGACCCCGCCGACCTGGAAACCTTTGCCCGTTCAAAGCTCGATTTTTCCGAACGCCAGCGCCATGCCGAGGCCTATACCTTCCATCGCGACCTGTTGCGGTTACGGCGTGAGGACCCAGTGTTCCGTGCTCAGCGCCCGGGAGGGATGGACGGGGCGGTTCTCGGTCGGGACGCTTTTGTCCTACGATTTTTCGGTGAGAACGGCGATGATCGGCTACTGGTGGTGAATCTCGGCCTCGACCTGCCGCTGGACCCGGCGCCGGAGCCGCTATTGGCCCCGCCGCTGGACAGGGCCTGGGTGATCCGATGGTCCAGTGAGGACCCATGCTATGGTGGCAGTGGGACGGCAGCGCTGGAGGACGAGGAGCACTGGCACATGCCGGGCCATGCAGCCTTCGTGCTGAAGCCGAAGACCTACCCTTGCTGAGCCCACGTGCATCGGCCGCTACCGCAGGTCTGGGGCCCTTTGCTCCTCTCTCAGCTGTAGCAGGGACCCATCGTGGCTTCGGCAGAGTTGTCCATGAGGAGTCGCCTATGCTGTGCAACATCGTTGCCTGTATCCTTGCCGGCGGTGAGGGGACACGCCTCCTGCCGCTCACGATCCACTGCGCCAAGCCCGCCGTTCGTTTCGGGGGCAGCTATCGCTTGATCGACTTCACCCTTAGTAACTGTGTCAATTCCGATATCCATCAGATGTTCGTCTTACCGCAGTACCAGGCGGGGTCGCTCGAGGACCATCTGCGCCAGGGCTGGTCGTGCTTCAGCCCGCCTTGTGGCACCTATGTCATGTCCATCCAGCCGCCAATGGGGTCCGGTGGATATCGGGGCACGGCGGATGCCGTGTACCAACAGCTCTCCCTCTTGGAGCCCCTTAACCCAACGCATGTGTTGATTTTGGGCAGCGATCATGTCTATCAGATGGACTATCGTCACCTCCTGCAATTCCACCAGGCGCACTGGGCGGATGTAACGGTGGCCACCTTCCCGGTTCCCAGGCACCAGGCTTTCCAGTTTGGCATTGTCGCCGCGGATGCTCTGGGAGAGGTGACGGGATTTTTGGAAAAACCGAGCGATGAACTCTCTCTACCAATCGGAGACTCAATGCTCCTGGCCTCAATGGGGATCTACCTGTTCCGCTTCACGGTCTTGCAGGAGGTGCTGGGGCAAGATGCCCAGCGGCGATCCACCCACGACTTTGGTCGAGAGATTCTGCCGGGCATGCTCGGGCGTTACCGGGTGGCCGCGTTTCCGTTCGTCGAGGGGATTGCCAAGGCGCCGGCCTACTGGCGCGACGTAGGCACTATCGACGCCTATTGGGAGGCTCACATGGATCTGCTGGGGCCTCACACGCGCTTCCAGTTGTCTCCCCCCCAATGGCCCCTACGCGCAACACCAGCCCAGGGACCGCCAACCACATTCGGGTCTCCTGGTGATCTTGGTGCCGGCCAGGTGGGAGGGGTGACGAACAGTATCATTGCACAGGGCTGCCAGCTGCTGGGAGGATACGTCGATCGCGCGGTTCTATCGCCGGGTGTCTGGATTGAGGCGGAGGCCGAGGTGCAGGAGTCGATCCTGGGCGATGGGGTGTACATTGGACGGGGTGCCCGCGTGCGCCATGCAATTCTGGACTACGGGTCGGTGGTGCCGCCAGGATCTCGTATCGGCTTTGACCTGGCTGCAGATGGGGAGCAGTTTACGGTGTCCGACCGAGGCATTACGGTCATCGGGGACGCCCCCATGGCACGAGCCCTCGCGCCGCTCTGAAAGCCGTTGAGGGAGGCTTTTTTTACGGTCGGTCGCTGCCACACCCCGTCACAGGATGCTGGCAACCTCATCGGTCTGGCCCAACACATGGGGTATCGTCACATGACCGAGAGCTGACCGAATGTTACCTCCATTTCAGCCGTCCGCTAGAGGCGAATACCACGGCGGCTGAACCATCATGATAGCAGAGGAGACCACCGATGCAGCTTCTGGAGATGCTTGAGCAGATGCACGCGCGCATGCAGGTTAAGCTGGCACGGCAGGGCATGCCCCCAGACCGCGAGACGCTGGAAGATGTCTGTATGGCTGTCGCGTGCCTTGTGCAAGACCCTGACGGGCTGCTGCTCCACATGAGCCCCCCTGCAACGGAGGACTATGCCATGGTGGAAGACGGCTTCGCCCTGGCAAGCCGGGACTTTGCGGAGGAGATTAGCGCGCTGCGGGCGCTCGTAGCATGGTTAGAAGACCATATGCAAGAGGAGGTGCGCTCTTGGGTGCAGTTGGGTCATCTCCCTCCTGTAGAGGCACCCCACGCGATCCGGGAGCTGGTTTTGGCACGATTCGTCTTCCCGGATGGGATGCATCATGACGACGACAGGTGACATCGAGAGCTCGGACTCCAGATTGTGACGAAGAGCGCTGGCGAATACAAATCTCCCGTATGATTCGTTTCTTCGACTCTTTCCAACAGCTCCGACCGGAAACCAAAGGCATACTTCGGAGCTGGACAATTTCCGTGGTGTCATTAAAGTCGGGGGTATCTAAGAATCCTCGCCAGACTGCCCCACCACCTGACCAGGCCTCTCGCTGGGTCTATTGCTCTTACTTAATGGGAGGGAAGAGCTGGTAGAGCATTAGATAGATGACCACGCCCGTCACCGACACATAGAACCAGATGGGTAGAGTCCAGCGGGCAATGCGGGCATGCCTGCGGAAATCCGCCTTCCAGGCACGGAATAGGGTCATTAGAGCCAACGGTACAATCGTCACGGCCAGAATCGTGTGTGAGATGAGAATCGTGAAGTAGAGTGGCCGAACCCACCCCTGCCCATGGAAGGGCATCGAGCCCACCGAGTAATGATAGGTTAGATAGGATAGGAGGAACAGTGCAGACGTGCCGCAGGCGGCGAGCATACAGCGTTGATGTGCCCTCATCTGACGACGGCGAATGAAGCGATACCCTGAGGCTAACAGGACGGCACTGGTGGCGTTTAAGCCAGCGTTGAGCGCTGGGAGGTCCATCAGTGAGAGCATAACTCAAGCTTCTTGGACGAGTATCTGGAGGTGTTGTCGGAGCCGCAGCAGCGCCGCTTTCTCCTGACTATCATAATAGCCTCGAATCTGGGTGCGGCGGTCGATGAGGACGAAACGTGTCGAGTGCAAGGGAGCTTGAGCTCGCCCATGGTCGGCGAACGCCACAGTAGGACCCATGAAGTGGAACCCGGCGCGGAGTTTCTGCAGCCATTCGGGGGCCTCGGCAAGGGATCTTCGAGGCGATCGCGCGACCATCTGGTAAGATCGGGTTAGGGCGCTATCCTTCACGGGCGATGGGTCAGAGGGTTCTGCGGGGTCAACAAGACCGAGCCGGAAACCGTCCCTGATAAGATGATAGATCGATCGCTTGTCCCCAGTGAGGAAAAGCCAGCGCTCAGAATCCGCCTGAAAGCGCTCGGCATACTGCGCCAAAACCGCCGGGGTATCATGGTCGGGATCGACGCTGATGGAGACGAGGCGCAACCCCGGAACGTGGGCCACGTCGATCTGCAGCTGAGCCATCCTATCTGCTATGAGCGGACATTCATCGGGGCAGCTGGTAAAGATGAAACTGGAGACCCAAACTTTTCCCTCAAGGTCGGATCGCCGGATGGAACGACCGGTTTGATCGGTCAGCACGAAATCGGGGACTGATCCATAGATGGGCAGGTAGGCTGAGGAGGCGTCGGGAAACAACGGCTGTATGGGGGCTTGCCACACCAGTGAGCGCACCCCTAGGCCGATGACGCCAATGAGCACGGCGCTGAGCATGCCCCAAAGCAGGATGCGCCCCAGGCGTTCTCCGGGGGCTCCTGGCTGCGTCGTCAAAGACATGGCTGCGCACTCCAACCCGCCTTCATGGCGTTGTGGCTACTCAAGGCGAAGTCGTCGACTGTGCGGGCACGGCCGCGTTGCTGACCGGCTTGATGACGCGGTCGGGGATGAGCATAAACATCAGAAAAACACACAGGATCACCGGGGTCACCGCGACGATGAGCATGGTGCGACGCTCGAATTTCAGATGCATAAAATACAGGGCTACGAGGGCAGCCTTGGTAAAGGCCAACACCACAAGGATAGCCGCCATTGCAAGTTTCGTTAGCGGCAGATAGACGACCATTACCTCGACCGCCGTCAAGGCCGCTAGCCAAACAAATACCGCAATATAGTTAGGTTCAGTATGTGCCCGTTGCATCGTTCTCACCCTTTGTCCCTGTCAGGCCGAAGGTTTTGACCTCCACGTGGACATACACGCGTCGGTGCCATACCCACATCTCCGAGACACGGCAGAGGCGCTGGCTAGATCAGGTACACAAACGTAAAGATCAAAATCCAGACGAGGTCGACAAAGTGCCAGTAAAGCCCGGCAATCTCTACGGGATGGCTGTATTCAGCCGAGTAGGCACCGCGTAAAGAGCGCATTAACAGGGAAAAGAGATAGATCACCCCACCCGTCACATGCATCCCATGAAAGCCCGTCAGAATGAAGAAGGTGGCGCCGAAGAGCGTTGTGGCATTGGGAAAATCATGGGGTGGATGCCTGATACTCAGGCCTTCGCCGAAGATCAGATGTGTCCACTCATAAGCCTGGCAACCGAGGAAGACCAGACCCCCTAGGATGGTCATCGCCAAAAATTTGCGTAGCCCGGCTTGATCACCATGCTGGATGGCCGACAAGCCTTTGACCATGGTTACGCTACTACAGATCAGGATGAAGGTCATGAAGGCCGTCAGGCCGATCCCCAAGACATCGTATGGCGCCGGCCAATTGGCACTGTAATAGCGCAAGGCTCCATAGCCAACGATCAAAGCCCCGAAACCCATCGCGTCGCCGGCGAGGAACATCCACATGCCGAGCTTGCCCAGGCTATCCGTCAGGGAGTACTCGACCGGCTCGGAACCATACCCATGTGTGGCAACAGCTTGAGTCAAGGCGTACACTCCTCTTTTAGCTGCAATCAATGATCAGTGGTCGCCACAACGGTCGACATCTAATGGGCCTGCACGGCGTCGTTGCCCTCAGCCATTGCCACCTGCGTCGCGACTGGAGAGCATAAGGCGTCGTGCACTACTGGGAGGTGATGCTGAGCCAGCGAGACCTGGCCGCGGGCGTCGGTAAATATAGAGCAGCCAGCCACCAATGGAGCTGCCGATAATGAACGGCGTCGCCATCAGAAATAGCACGCCCCAGAAAAATCCATGATCCTCTCCATCCACACAGACAGCGCAGGCCTGGGCAACCGTCGGAAGAACAAGGATGATGCATCCTATCCCGAGCAAGACGCCAAATAGGACCACGTTCCAGGATTGTCGCCGCATGTCGACTCTCCCATCTTGGCTTATCTTGAATGCCAGCCTATGGCTGCCGGCGTCCCGCCTGCCATAGAGGCGTGAACAGAGCCATCAACACGAGACGCTAAGATAGATAGACAAGACCGAACAGGATAGGCCACAAGGCCACGACAAAATACCAGTAGATGCTGCACACCTGTACACCGGCGAACTGCTCGCGGGTAAAACGCTGGTGTTTGGCCATGCCGAACACAATAAGTAGCCAGATGACGGCGCCGAACACATGGGCAGCATGGCAGCCGATGAGCGTGTAAAAAATAGCCCCATAGACGCTAGAGGACAGGGTCAAGCCGAATCGCAGGAGTCGGGCCCATTCATAGCCCTGGACGCTTAGAAAGACGAGACCGAGCAGCGCCGTCATACCCAACCAGGCCACGAGGCCTGGCGCATTGCCGCGGCGAATGGCTTGCAGGGCTCGATGCATGGTATAGCTGCTCCACAGCAAAAAGCCGGTGTTCACCGCCGTCACGCCGATGGGCAGGCGCGGCTGAAAGGGGGGTGGCCAGACCGCACTGCCATTGCGGAAGACCAGGAAGGCGCTGAGGAGTCCGGCAAAGAACATGGCCTCGGCTCCGATAAATAACATCATGGCCAATCGAGCATTGTTGATGGGCGGTTCCCACCCTTCATCAGGTCCCTCTCCTGCATCGCCTTCGGGTGGGTCCGAAACGGGTGGAGGGGGAAGCTGAGGGTATTCGGGAACTTCGAGCACATCCTCCACCACTGCTTGTGCCGCTCGCGGCATGGCCGTGCCGTGTGCCATATGCAACCCTCCGTCTCCGCTTACCTGTCAGGGCTAATTCAGCACAAGCACCCCGACGATGGCGACGAGGTAAAGCACCGCCAAAGAGGCGATGAGAATGAATCCTAGCCGTCGATTCTGCTGCCGAAGCTTTTGATCGCTGACCATCTCGATGCTCGCTACATCCGTACCTTGTCGACCGCCATCACCACCAGCAAGGTGGGCAGATAAATCAGCGATGCGAACAGCAGACGCCTCGCGGCTGCGGTCGAATAGGATTTGGCCAACATGATCCCACAGATGAGCATGGCGACGCCGAGGACGAAGGCTGCGACAAAATATACCGCGCCAGCTAACTGCAGGGTCGTAGGCAGCAGTCCAATGGCCAGCAAAGCCAAGGAATGCGTGATAATCTGGCGCCCGGTACCGGCTCCATCGGGCTCCAACACCGGTAGGAGCTGAAAATTTGCCCGTGCGTAGTCGTCTCGGTAGAGTACGGCGATCGACAGCGAGTGCGGGATCTGCCACAGGAAGAGAATGGCGAACAGGACGCAGGCTTCGAGGGACAATTCCCCTGAGGCGGCGACCCAGCCCGTCACCGGCGGTAGCGCGCCCGGAACGGCGCCAATCATGACACAGAACGGCGTCCTTTGCTTGAGTGGTGTATAGACAAACAAATAGCTGCCCACACTGACTGCGGTGATCAGTCCGCTCAAGGGATCGACCACCAACGCCAAGTAGAGTAGCCCACTGGTGGTGATGGCGACGCCGAAGCCCAAGGCTTCGCCCGGCTGCAACCGGCCCTCCGGCAGAGGGCGGTCTTTGGTGCGGAACATCCGGGCGTCGAGGTCGCGCTCAAGATATTGATTTAAGGCCAGCGTACCCCCAGAGGCCAGCGCCACACCGATGAGCGTATGACAGAGCAGCAGCCAATCGAGCCACCGGGGTGAGGCCAGGTAAAATCCCACGAACGCGGTAACCAGCACCATCAGCACAACCCGGGGTTTGGTCAAGGCCAGGTAATCCATCGCACGTTTGCACACAAGCAATCTAGGAGAGACCACCGCCGGCTCCACTGAGAGAGTTCTCAGCATCATAGGGACACCTGTTGGGACAGCACCCTGCGTGCGAGGTCGGGCCTCGGTGCGGCTCCCAGATGATAAGTGCGCAACGTTAACACCAGGCTGGTAACTAACATCAAAGAGCCGACGGCGAGATGCGTGGTGGTCAGGCCGATGCGAGCAAACGAGGTGACCATTGACGTCAGTGCCGTAGACTTGACGAGGTAAGCCCCGAGGCCAAGGCTCAATTGGACCATCAGCAAGACAGACAGGAGCATGACAGGGCGAACGATGGCGCTCTGCTCAACGTGATGCCGCCAGACGGACATCCAGACGGACATATTGAGGGCGAGGATGTGCAGGGCCACTAGTCCCGCCAAGAGCAGATGGGCATCCAAGCGGATGCCGGTATGCCGTACAATAGCCCCAAATACCACCTGTACGTAAATCAAGGCCGTGGTGACCACACATAACCCGCGTAAGCGCCCAAGATCAGGCGCTTCAGGCTCTGTCGGACTTGTGTCGTGCTGGGGCGCGGTGAAGCAGGCGATGCCGACCAGGAGCGCGAAAAAGGCCTGGGCCAAACAGGCATGAACAATGGCCAAGGTGTGTTGGAGAAGGATGACGCGCAAGCCGCCGAGTACTCCCTGCAGCATGACAGCCGCCAAGGCCACGGTGCCGAGCCAGCGCAACCAAGGCCGGGTTTCTCGCAGCCACAAGCCGAGGCACAGGAGGATCGTCAAGCACCCGACCAGCGCCCCCAACAGCCGGTGGCTGTGTTCATAGAGAATTCCCCCGACCATGCGCGACCATGGGAACAGAAACATATTATGGCCAAAGGTGGTTGGCCAGTCGGGAACGGCGAGTGCCGAGCCGGTACTCGTGACCAAGCCGCCGACGAACAAGAGCGGAAACGTCGCCAACACCGTCAGCAAGGCCACGAGGTGAACCCAGGAATGTTGACGCTGCGCCGTCTTCAATGCGCTCCCCTCGCGCCAGCCGCTAAGGCTCGATCTTGCGGGAGGTAATCCTCCGGCACCTCGGGCGAGCTATATTCATAGGGGCCACGATACACCGTGGGCACCGTTTCAAAATTGCCGTGCGGCGTTGGGGTCGGGGCGACCCACTCTAACGTGTTGGCCTGCCATGGGTTGCGTTCCGCCCGTCGGCCACCGAACAGGCTCCAGAAAAAATTGACCACAAAGGGGATTTGCGACAACCCGAGCAGGAGAGCACAGACGGTAATGAACACGTTGATCGGCTGTAATGGCTGCAGAAACTCATACTGTGTCGGGTTATAGATGCGCCGCATATGCCCGCCAACCCCGAGGATGTGCATGGGGAAGAAGGTGCCATTGAAAAATATAAAGGTCCCCCAGAAATGGATCTTCCCCAGCGTGTCGTTCATCATGCGACCGAACATCTTTGGGAACCAGTAGTAAATAGCAGCGAAGATGCCAAACACGCTGCCGCCGAAGACGACATAGTGGATGTGGGCGACGATGTAATACGTGTCATGGATGAAGATGTCGACCGGGGTCGACGCCATGAAAATGCCACTCAGGCCACCGATGACGAACATGGCTACGAAGGCCAAGGCATTGAGCATCGGTACCGTGAAGCGAATTGTACCGCCCCACAGCGTGCCGAGCCAATTGAAGGTTTTAATCGCCGAGGGCACCGCAATCACCATCGTCGTGATCGTGAACGAGACGCCCAGGGCAGGGTTCATGCCGCTCTGGAACATATGGTGGCCCCAGACGATCCACGACAGGAAGCCGATACCGATCATGGCGTAGACCATGGAGCGATAGCCGAAGATGGGCTTGCGGGAAAACGTCGACAACACATCCGACGCGATGCCCATGGCCGGCAGGATCAGGATGTAGACCTCCGGATGACCGAAGAACCAGAACAGATGCTGCCAGAGCAGGGGTTCTCCGCCGCCGGGCGGCAGAAAGAACGTGGTGCCAAACAGGCGGTCGAACAGCAGCATGACCAGAGCTGAGGTCAAGACTGGAATGGCCAGGAGCAGCAGAATCGCCACAATAAACAGGGACCACACTGTCAGGGGTAGACGGAAGAACGTCATCCCTGGGGCCCGCATATTAATGATGGTCGTAATGTAGTTAATGGCCCCCATCATCGACGAGAACCCCAGAATCACCAGACTGATGATCCACAGGTTCTGCCCCCAATCCACCCCGGTATATACTGGGTTGGCGGAGAGGGGAGCGTAAGAGGTCCAGCCTGCCGCCGCATGTCCCCCCGGCACAACGAAGCCGGCGAGCATGATGAGCGCCGCCGGCAACGCCACCCAAAACGACAGCATGTTGAGCACGGGGAAGGCCATGTCCCGCGCCCCGATCATCAGAGGAATGAGGAAGTTGCCGAAGGCGCCGGCGAGAATGGGCATGACCACGAAGAAGATCATAATCGTGGCATGCATGGTAAACATGGCGTTGTAGGTTTCCGGCGGGATGATACCGCCGAACATAAACGGCTCTGGGACCCAACCAAAGCCGGGCACTGGTGATTCGGGCCAGGCAAGTTCCCAACGCACGAGTAGAGCCAGCAGACCTCCCAGGATCATCATGATGAGACCGTAGAACAGATACTGCCGCCCAATCATCTTGTGATCGAGGGAGAAAATATACGTGCGCACGAAGCCATGCTCGACATGAGCTGCATGCGCTGTGTGATCTGCTGCCCTCTGACTCATGGTTCG
>Ga0075420_100005430_pt1 | contig 11218 bp, 9 predicted proteins | sample SoiMetdeltSBSDD4_FD_75296 | JGI IMG/M metagenome (GOLD analysis project Ga0075420, IMG submission 75296) | Bulk soil microbial communities from a Populus tree surrounding site in Tennessee, USA - Soil MetaG P. deltoides SBSDD4 | ecosystem: Environmental > Terrestrial > Soil > Tree plantation... | reverse complement strand
CTACGCGGAGCTCGCCGACGACGACACCTTCTCGTCCGACTGCTCCGATCGCGCGCGCGAGATTCGCGATCGCGGCTAATCGATGCAGCAGAGCGCGCCGCCTTCGGCGGGACCGTCGTGCGTCACCACGGCAGCTTCGGCGTACTGCTCGCTCGCGGTGCCGCAGAACCAAGTCATGGTGGTGTCGCAGTCGAACCAACGCATGTAGCGATCGAGCGGATAACAGCTCGCAGGAAGCCCTCCGAGCGTGCCGCAACCGGTGATGTTGTTCTGCCCGGTCGCGGCGCACGACCCCTGCGTGTTCTGCGGTTGACGCGTGATCCAAAAGTTCAACGAGCTCATCATGCTCACACCGCACGTACCCGAGGACGATTTGATCGCGACCTCTTCGGCGCCGAGACACACGTGCCAGCCCTCGGCGCAGAGATCCTCGACCGAGCAACCGGTGCCCGCGGGATTGCTCGAATCGTTGCCTGCCATGCGGCCGCACTGCGGGAGCTTCGATTCTTGCGTCACAACGCCCGCCACTTGAAAGCCTCCCGAGCAACCTGCGATGGCCGGTTCTTGATTTTCGTTCTGGAAGTGCTCGCGCGTGCCATCGGAGCAGCCGGTCTCTTTCATCGCGGCCCCGCCGCTGCCGCTGGTCGACGCCATCGCGCTGCTCGACGCCGGGCCGCCTCCGCCCGATCCCGGACCACCACCCGTGCCGCTCGTCGAGCTCACGGCAACAGCATCGTTACCGGTCGCGCCTTCCCCGAACAAATCGCTGTCTGTCCCGCAAGCGGCCAGCACGGCCAAAAAGCAAGTCCCAAAAGCGTCGGCGCGCATGCCCACAGTCTATCCAACCCTCGAGGCGAGGAGAGCCTTTGCGGTCTGACGGAGCCGTGCCAGGGTGGTCCCTACCTTTAGAATGGCTGGGCCCCGCGACCTGTTTCACCTCGTCGGCGCCACCGCTCTCGGCAGGTACCACATCGAAGAGGTGGTGGGCGAGAACGCCTACGCGGTGGTGTATCGCGGCTCCCGGCTCGACGTCGGGGTATCGGTCGCCGTCAAAGTCTTCAAGGTGCTCGGCGACTTTTCCGCCGAGGAACGCGGCGCGGTGCTCGACATGTTGACCGTGGGCAACGCCGACGTCGCCAAGGTCGCGCGCCAGACCGAGGTCATTTGTCCGGCTTACGACGTCGGCAAGCTCACCTTGCGCACGGGCAATTGGGTACCCTGCATGGCTTTCGAGTGGCTCGACGGCGCGTCGCTTCGCCAGATCCGCGACGAGGAGCAGCAATACGGCCTGCCACCGCGCACGCTGGTGCAAACGATGAGCTTGCTCGAGCCGGCGGCTTCCGCCCTCACCACCGCGCATCAAGTCGGCGTCGTCCACTCGGGTCTCACGCCGTCGAGTGTGCTGGTGCTCGGCGATCCGCGCTCGCAGACCGTGCGGCTGCGGCTCATCGACTTTGGTGTGGCGCGCGCGCTGACCATGGTGCGCGCCGGTCAACGCGGCCCCGGCTCGTTCACGCTGACACCCGCGTTCTACAAGACCGAGTTCGCCGCGCCCGAACAAGTCGACTTCACCGGACACAGCATCGGCACGGCGACGGACGTGTACTCCTTTGCGCTCGTCATGACCTACCTCCTCGGCTATCCGCCGCAGGATCCGGCGGCGGCGCGCGACCCCAGCTATTACCGTGGTACGCCCGGCGCGCGCGGCGTGGTGGTGCCCGAGGCGGTGGAGCGGGTCTTCGCACGAGCACTCGATCGCGATCCGCAGAAGCGCCCTGCCACCATCGGCGAGTTCTGGAACGAGCTGCGCACCGCGCGCGGGCTCGCGCCGCTCACGGGCATGTCCGAAGAGCGACAAGACAGCGGCGACGACTTCGCGCCCACGTTGCGCGTTCAGCCGCTCAGCGAAGCCGAGAGCGAGCGGCTCGTCGCCCTGCCGTCGGCCGGCACCAACGAAGCCGATCGCACGCAGCAACGCGCTCCCGTCAGTCTCGCAAAGCCGGGACGCTCGAATCGGTGGCTCGGGCTGCTCCTCGGCGCCGGCGTCGTCGCGGGCGCCGCTTTTCTCGCGCACCGTTATCGCGACGTGCTCTGGCAGCGCATCCACGATTTCCGAAATCCGCCGCCACCGCTAGCGTCGACCGCGCCTTCGCAAACCGCCACGGTCAGCGCCTCGACGCCTGCACCGCCGCCGCCGTCACCATGTCCCAAAGGCATGGTGCTGATTCCGGGAGGCGATCTGCGCATGGGCCGCAAAGACGATCGCGTCAAGCCCGGGGCCGCGCCGCAGGTTCACGAAGTGAAGCTCTCGCCGTTTTGCATGGATGTGAACGAGGTGACGGTCGCGGAATACAAGAAGTGCAGCGACGACGGAGCGTGCAAGCGCGCCGCCAAGAACAACGAGTGGCCGCGCATCCGAACCGACGAGCGCATCAATTACGATCCGGAGTGCAACATTCAGCACGCCGAGGCGCGCAAACGCCACCCCATCAACTGCGTGACTTGGGAAATGGCCGAGCTCTTCTGCAAGGCGCAGCACAAACGTCTTCCCACCGAAGCGGAGTGGGAACGCGCAGCGCGGGGTTCCGATTCGCGTCCTTTCCCTTGGGGCCGCGAGGATCCCGACGCCAAGCGCTTGAACGCCTGCGGCACCGAATGCGTGTCGTGGCACAAACAGCATCGGCTGCACGCGCGCCCGCTCCACGATTCCGATGACGGGTTCACCACGACGGCGCCGGTGGGTTCTTTCCCGCGTGGCGCTTCACCCTACGGCGTGCAGGACATGGGAGGGAATGTCTGGGAGTGGGTCGCCGACTGGTACGCGCCCTATCCCGAAGAAGGACAGGTCGAACCGACCGGACCCGCAACGGGCCAGCATCGCGTGCTGCGCGGCGGCGCATTCCAAGGCACCGATTCCGCCGCGGTGCGTGCGACCTACCGTCATCATGACTTGCCCATGGTAACGAGCTGGATCATCGGTTTCCGCTGCGCACGCGATCCGTCCGATTAGTGTCGCGTCTCCATCATTCGCATTCGAATTCGCCCGCCCCTGACGGGGCGAGGGCGGGCGAATTCTCGCCTAAGCGATGGTATTGAGACCGCAAAACCCTGTGTTTGATTTGTGTGGTGTCCAAGAGACACCACACTAGCTGGACGCAGCGCAGCGCACGTGTTTGGAGATCACGGTGTATTTGCGGCGCCTCACACGTCTCGCGCAGCGCGACTCGCTGACAGCGGGGCTCGTCGCCGGCGCAGCGGTGGTGTGGTTGATCGCCATCTACTTCGTCTTCATGGGGTCGCGAGGCCTGTTCGGGAACGACGCCTCCGCATCGGCATCGGCGCCGAGTAGCGCGCGCCCTGCTCCGCCGCCCTCCGCGCCCGCCAAGCCGCCGCCAAAGCCTCCGAAACCGAAACCGATCGACGTCAACGCCTGCGTTACGTCCGTCCTCCCCGACGGAAGCTTCTCCAAACCGCCGAGCTTCGAGTTCATCTGCACAGAGGCAGACCCGGTGAAGGGGGCGCTCACGGTGAAGAGCACCATCATCAAGGGCGCGGCCGGCTCCACCTCGAAGGCGATGCGCGAGTGGGTGAAGCTCGGCTGGTACGAGATGCTCGCTTATTCCCTGCTGCGCGCGAAGTGCTGCAACGCGCCGCCCGCCCTGGCATGGAGCTTCGACATCTCCTGCCCCGTCGATAAGCCGCTCAAGCGTTTCGAAAAAGCCGTGCGTGGTCGCGACACCAAAGCGTTCGACAAGATCTTCTTCGAGTACGCCGAAGAGATCCGCTGTTTGAGCCGCTTCGGCCAGGCCCCCGACTTCAACCAGGGCGCCCCTCCCGGATCCGGCATCGAGATCATCCGGCTGTTCCTCGAACGCGGCGGCCTGAAGCCTTGACGGCTACGATCGCTCATTTCTTGGCGCGAGCGAAGAAGATGACGTGATCGTCGTGTGGGGGGTCGCCGATCTGTTTGTAGTACTCGAGGTGATCGGCGTCGCGAAGCACGAGGCGGACGCTACCGCTCGCCTCCGGCGGGCCGGGAGTTTTCACGATCAGCCAAGACCCATTGCCATCGACGCCCAATAGATACCAGACGCCTTTGATGGCGGCGGACGCGTCTTGCGTCGAGCGCAGCTCGAAGCGGCCCTCGGCGCTGATCTCGAGCTCGAGGTGCGCGCGCGCGATCGCGAGCGCGAGACGTTTCTCGTCGGGGTCGGACCCAGCCTTGTCGAAGTGGGCCTGAACGTCGGGGCGCCAAACACCTACGAACCCATCCGAGTGAGGCGCTGAAGCGGACGCCGAAGCGGACGCGGAAGCGTACGACGAACTGATCGACACCAGTTCGCTTGTCGCCGGCGGCGGCGTGGCGCGGGCGGGCGGCGGCGCGTCGGAGCTGCATGCCACCAGCAGGAAGAGGCAAGCGATTCGAAGCATCACTCTTTCGCGGCCATCTCCTTGAAGCGTTGCTCGGGACCCGGCGGCAGGTACATCTGCACCGCGAACAGCTCTTGCTTGCCGCTCGGTGCCCAAGCGTGACGCACCGCGATCGGTACGGCGACGACACGACCTGCAGTCACCTCTTCGCCTTCGCCGGGTTTGTCGCCGCGCTTGAAGCGGCCGTCGGCGCGCAAGAGTGCGATCACCTCCCACGACTTGGGATGGTCGTGCTCGGGGACGGGCGCATCCGCGTCGGACATGAGCAATCCGAAGCTCGCGCGACCGCTCTCGAAACCGAGGCGCGCACGCGCTTTGCCTTTGGCCCAACGGAGCTCAATCTGCGCGTCGAGATCGACGACCTCGACAGCGCCGGGCGTCACTTTGACGGGCTCGCGACCGGCGATGGCCTTGCGCACCGGCTCGCCGTCGGTGGCGAGCGCCATCACCAAGCTGCCGTTCCCCGAAAGCGTGACGCCGGCGTTCGGCGCATGAAAGGCGCGCCACGCAGCGAGCTCGATCGTTTTGTCGCTCTCGACCGAAACGCTCCCCGAGATCACGACGCCGTAAAGATCGGCGCGCGCCGACGGGCTGATGCGCAGCTTCGCACCGCTCTCGATCACTTGCGACCACATCGCTGCCGGCGATTGGGGTTCCGGTTGCGTCGCCGGCGGATACAGCCGGTCGCTCGCGCAGCTCTTCGGTGCACAGATGGCATGATGCTCGAGCTTGGCCACCATGTCGGCCGGTAGCTTCGCCGCGACCGGTGCCGGTGGGGAAGGAGCGGGTTTGTCCGGCTCTGGCTGTGCCGGTTGGGGGGGCGCGGGCTCGTAGACGGCCGTCGGAGTGCAGCCGGCGACTGCGAGAACGAGCGCGAGACGCTTCACGCTCCGACCTGCGCGACCGTGATGGCGGTGATGTTGACGATGTCCTCGACCGACGCGCCTTGTTGCAGGCCGTTCACCGGTTTGCGCAGGCCGAGGACCATGGGGCCGATGACGTGGCCGCTGCCCATCGTCTGCAAGAGCTTGTAGGCGATGTTGCCGGCGTCGAGGTTCGGGAAGATGAGCACGTTGGCAGGACCGTCGAGCGCGCAGAACGGATATGGCGCGCGCGCGTCGTGGTCGAGCGCGACGTTGGCCTGCATCTCGCCGTCGATGATGATGTCGGGCCGCAACGAGCGCACGAAGGCCGTGGCGCGCGCGACCTTGATGCTCGATGGATGCGGCGCGTCGCCGAAGTTCGAGAAGCTCAACATCGCCACCCGCGGTTCGATGCCCAGCTGGCGCACGGTATCGGCGGCGAGCATCGCCGTCGACGCCAGCGTTTCGGCGTCGGGGTCGATGTTGATGGTGGTATCCGCCAAGAACTTCACCTCGCTCTTGGTGATCACCATGTACATGCCGGCGGCGCGTTCGATGTCGGGGCGCGTGCCGATCACTTGGAGCGCCGGTCGAATCGTCTCGGGATAACTCTGCGCCAAACCGGCGACCAAGCCGTCGGCGTCGCCACATTCGACCATGAGCATGCCGAATGCAGTGCGGTTGCGGCGCAGCACGCGGCGCGCGAGCGCTTGCGTGACACCTTTGCGCTGCCGCTTCTTCCAATAGACCTCGGCATAACGTTCGAGCTCCGCCGCTTCCGCCGGATTGATGATGTGCATGCCCTCGAGATCCACCCCTGCTTCCTCGGCTACTTCGGCAAGACGCTCGCGGCTGCCGATCAAGATGGGATGCGCGATGCCCTCGTCGACCACGATGCTGGCAGCGCGCAGGATCTTGGCCTCGTCGCCTTCCGGGTAGACGACGCGACGCGCGCGAGCCTTGGCGCGCGCGGTGATGTTCCACATCACGCGACGCGTCGGGGACAGCATTTGCACCAAGCGATCGCGGTAGGCATCGACGTCGACGGGCTCGCGCGCGACGCCCGATTCGATGGCAGCGCCAGCCACGGCGGGCGCCACCCAATAGAGCACGCGCGCGTCGAAAGGCTTCGGGATGATGTACTCCTTGCCGAAGCGCAAACGCTCGACGCCGTACGCGCGGCGCACGTCGTCGGGCACGTCCTCGCGCGCGAGCTCGGCGAGCGCACGAGCGGCGGCGAGCTTCATCGGCTCGTTGATGGTTGTCGCCGCGACGTCGAGCGCCCCGCGGAAGATGAAAGGAAAGCCGAGGACGTTGTTGACCTGGTTCGGATAGTCGCTGCGCCCGGTCGCCACGATGGCATCGGGCCGCGCGGCAACGGCATCCTCGTAAGGGATCTCGGGATCGGGATTGGCGAGCGCGAGGATGATCGGTCGATCGGCCATCTTCGCCAGCATCTCGCGCGTGACCAGACCGCCGCTCGCGAGACCCATCATCACGTCGGCTCCTTCGAAGGCGTCCTCGAGCGTGCGGCGCGGATCCGAGGCGGGGATCGCGAAGGCGCGCCGGAAGGGCTCGAGATCGTCGCGATCCTCGCGAATGACGCCGCGCGAATCGAGCATGCAGATGTTCTCGCGCCGCACGCCGAGCATCATCCAGAGCTCCATGCAGGAGATGGCGGCGGCACCGGCGCCGATGCACACGACGCGCAGATTCGAGAGCTTCTTCTTCTGCACGAGCGCGGCGTTCTCGAGCGCAGCCGCCGAGATGATGGCAGTGCCGTGCTGATCGTCGTGGAACACGGGGATCTTCATGCGCTCGCGCAACGCCCGCTCGATGACGAAGCAATCGGGCGCGCGCACGTCCTCGAGGTTGATGCCACCGAACGTGGGCTCGAGCGCGGCGACCACATCGACGAACTTCTGCGGATCGGTCTCGGCGACTTCGATGTCGAACACGTCGATGTCGGCAAAGCGCTTGAAGAGCACGCCCTTGCCTTCCATCACCGGCTTGGCGGCGAGCGGGCCGATGTTGCCGAGACCGAGCACCGCCGTGCCGTTGGTCACCACGGCGACCAAGTTCTTGCGCGCGGTGTAGAGATTTACCTTCGATGGATCGGCGTAAATCTCGCGGCACGGCTCGGCCACACCTGGCGAGTAGGCGAGCGACAGCTCGTGCTGCGTCGCCAGCGATTTGGTGGGCACGACTTCGATTTTTCCGGGACGGCCCTGCGCGTGGTACTCGAGTGCGGCCTTGGCGCGAATCATTGGTGCCATGCTAATCGAGAGGTTGGCTCACCACGACCCTGGTGTTAGGGGAGCGCATGCCCTGGCATCGAAGCATGTTCCTGCTGCTGGTGTGCGTGCTCGCGTGCACCAAGTCCGCGCCGACCTCTTCGCCCGAGACCGAGCCGGCGCCCGCGGAGCCCGTGCCGGAACCAGCAGCGAGCGCGCCAGCGCCTGCGCCGCAACCGACGCTCGCGCCCGCCAAGGCGACCGGTCCGAGCGCCGAAGAGCTCGCGGCTGAAGGGCTCAAGCCGGCCGAGCGGGAACCCGATGTTCGCTACGTGCCCACGCCTCACGACGTCGTTCTGAAAATGCTCGAGCTCGGACGCATCAAGAAGACGGACGTGGTCTATGACCTCGGTTGTGGCGACGGCCGCATCGTCGTCGCTGCGGCCAAGAAGTTCGGCGTCAAAGCCTTCGGTTACGACATCGATCCGGTGCGCGTCCGCGAAGCGCGCAAGAACGTGAAGGACAACGGCGTCGAAAATCTGGTCGCGATCGAGCAGGCGGACATCTTCAAGCTCGACTTGAGCAAAGCCAACGTGGTGATGCTCTATCTCTTGCCGCAGCTCAACGTGCAGCTCATCCCGCAGCTCCAGAAGCTGAAGCCGGGCTCGCGCATCGTCTCGCACGCGTTCGACATGCAGGGGACCAAGCCCGACAAGCAGATCACCATGACGTCGACCGAGTCGCAGGCCGAGCACGAGATCTATCTCTGGACGGCGCCCCTCAAGCTCGAGAAATAGTCAGCAGCGGAACGCGTCGCTCGTCGCAGCCGTAGGCGGTGGGCGTCAGCTCGATGAGGGTGTGCAGCGGGATCTCGAGAAAAGGACAGCGCTGCACGGTTTCGCCGATCAGGTAACAGTAGAGCGCACGCAGCACCGCCTGATGCGCGATCACCAGGAGCGGCTCGGGCCGGCGCTCGAGCTCGGCGATCAAGGGATCGAGTCGCTGCACGATGTCCTCGTAGGACTCGCCGCCGGGATAACGGTAGCGAAGCTTGTCGGCTTGCCGCGCGGCGAACTCTGCAGGCAAGCGCTCGCGGATCTCTTCGTAGGTCATGCCGTCGCAGACGCCGGCGTCGATCTCGTCGAGCGCCCGCCAAGCGATGGCAGGGGCGCCGAGAGGCTCAGACGTCAGGATGGTGCGCTGCAAGCTGCTGGTCCACACCACCAGCCGCTCGATGTCGCGCCGTGATCGAAAGTGCTCCGCAAGACGCTTTGCGAAGTCGCTGCCGCGCTCGCTGAGCTCGGCATCGCCGCCGATGCGACCGAGCACGTTGGAGACGCTTTCGCCGTGCCGTGTGAGCCAGATGGTGCGCTGCGTGGGACGCAGGTTCATGAGGTAGGCGACCACGCGCGCCGGGATGTAACCCTCCATCCGGTTCACGATGACCTGCCGCCCCCCGTCGATGAGCTTCACGTAAGAAAGGTGCTCTTCGTCGATCGGCTCGTACATGCGCTCGTAATGCGCGATGCGCGCGCGAAAATCGACGACCTGCCGTTCCTCGCTCATGCCGGCGTAATCGGGTGAGCGCAGCTTGGTCGCGCGAATGTTGGCGTCGACCGTTTCCGGATCGTCGCCGATGATCTCGATGAACGTCACGTCGACGCCGGCTTCCTTGCACTGGTCGGCGACCCACTTGCGGCGGGCGCGCGTGGTGTTGGTGGCGTCGAAGATGGCCACTCTGCCCTCCGCGCCCAGCCAAGCCAGCATGTCGTTGAGCGCCATCGACGCGAGGCGTTGGCGAGCCGCGACGCCTTCGGCGTTGTCGGGGTCGAAGAAGCGATGACCGGCGTAATCGCCGAGATGCTCGCGCCGGTAGCTGCCCACGTTGAACACGCGCGTCGGAAATCCGAGCCAGCTCAGATAGCGCGCGATCTTGCGCGCGATGAAGCTCTTGCCGCGCGCCGGCAAGCCCACCATGACGAATGCCGATTTGCGTTCGGGAGCCTGCATTGACTAGAAGCTGCATCGACTAGAAACTGGCGCAGCGAAAGCCAGTCTCGTTGTTGTTGAAGCTCTCGGTGTTGGCTGCGCGCGCCGAAACGCGGAATTCGGTGATGCTGCTGTTCCACGAGCCGCCGCGCAGTCCGCGCACGCCGCCGCTTGCCGGCCCTGTGGGATCCATCGACGGGCTCGATTGGTAGTACGTCTGACTGTAATAGTCATTGATCCATTCGGCGACGTTACCCGCCATATCCATCGCGCCGCACCAGCTCGCTCCAGTTGGATGGCTTCCCACCGGTTGGGTGTCGAGCGTGCACAGGTTGCCGTTGGCGAGCGAGCAGTCGTCGCCGAAGTCGTTGCCCCATGGATAGCGGTTCCCGGTGGTGCCGCGCGCCGCGAACTCCCATTCCGCTTCGGTCGGCAAGCGCTTGCCCGCCCACGTGCAGTAATTCGACGCGTCCTGCCAGGTGACGCAGGTGACCGGGTGATCGGCCAATGCGGTCGCATCCCAATCGCACGCCGGTGTCGCGCAACGGCCCTCGTCGATGCACGCCTTGTAGTCGCCGCGCGTCACCTCGAACTGGTCGATGCGGTAGCCGCTGAGCGTGACCGAATGGTACGGATGCTCGTCGGTGTTGCAGAGATTGTCGACGCCTTCGTTGCAGCCCATCATGAAGGTGTCGCCGGGGATGTTGATCATGCCGGGCAGCATGCCGCCGACGCCGGTGCTCGTCGCGGCGCCGCCGCTGCCACCGGCGTTGGTCGTCGTGGTGCTGCTGGTTGCGCCCGACGCGCCTTGACCGCCGGCGCCCGCACCCGGTGCCAACGTTCCGTCCTCGAGGCCGGCAATGAGCTGACAGCCGCACGACAAGAGCGCGGCGCTCAGCGTCAGGCGCGTCACCATCGCGCCCCCCCTGCCAGGCCCCATTGGCTGCTTCCCACGACGGGCCCGAGCCACATGCCCGACTCTTGTCCACCGCGATCGGCGGTGACCAAGAGAACGATGCCGGTCACCACGGCTGCAGCGCCGATCGCGATGGTGACGTTGGCGACGTTCGCCGAAACCTCACCGTCCTCGCGCAAGGCGACACCCTCGGCGTCGCAGAGCGTGTCGACGCAGTGATCCTCGCTCTCGTTCTGCTTGAGGATGGTGTCGATGCCGAAGTAAGCGCCGACGCCGAGCGCGACCACGCCCACCGCGCCTACCACCCAGCCGGCGATCCACTGCGCATTGGAAGGTTCCTCTGCGGTCTCGACGGCGCTCGCGTCGACCACCTTGAGCGCCGGAACCTTTTCGCTCACGGTGCTGGGTCCTCGTGGGAGTGTGAGCTGCTTGCTCCACAGCGCGTGTCCGGGGGCGCGCGCGATCAGCTCGTGCTCGCCGGGATCGAGCGGAATGGGCGTGCGCCAAGCCGCTTTGCCGATGGGCTTGTCGTCGATGAGCACCTGAATTCCTGGGACAGGCTCGGGAACTTCGACGACGAGGTTGGTGAGCTTGCCCTCGAGCTCGGCGAGGCGCGTGCGCGCATACTCCACACGCTCCTCTTCGCCGGCCTGCTTGGCAGCGGTCACCGCCTTGGTGTATTCGCCCCAAGCCGAGCCCGTTCGTCCTTGCCGCTCGTGACAGGTGGCGAGGTTGAGCAGCGTGCCGAGCTTTTCCACGAGGCGATAGCTCTCCTCGAGCTTGGG
>Ga0075420_100005429_pt1 | contig 11219 bp, 16 predicted proteins | sample SoiMetdeltSBSDD4_FD_75296 | JGI IMG/M metagenome (GOLD analysis project Ga0075420, IMG submission 75296) | Bulk soil microbial communities from a Populus tree surrounding site in Tennessee, USA - Soil MetaG P. deltoides SBSDD4 | ecosystem: Environmental > Terrestrial > Soil > Tree plantation... | reverse complement strand
ACGGAAATGTTCCGAATCCTTGCATCGCCTTCAGCCACTCATTCCACATGTTCGTCTGGGCGTCGGTCCAGGACTTGAACATCGCGTCCGAGTGTTTGGTCCATTCCAGCGTTTCCATCATTGCCTCCGTTCTTATCTGTTGTGATTACCTTCTCTGGTGGGACATGCAACCCATGACATGAGAAGACGATCAGTTAATACACCTAAACCTTGTCGTGACACACAAGGAGACCATAACACGGGATGCATGAAAGAATAGCTCGGCAAAGCCCCAGTAAATATGGGTTGAACGTAAGCCTTCTTAAGGGTCAATGATCGATTGGCGCTCCTCAGCTGCAACGAGGGAATTTCAGTTTGTGAACTCTTTCTTCCCTCCTCGCAGTGAAGGCGGCCACTTTGGCAAGACAATACTGACATAGATAGTCAGCGACGACTGGGTGTTGTTCACAGCCCACGCAGATAGGATCACCTCGGAAGTGCGAGACAAGGCTTCGTATCATGAGAACAGTATGACGAAATGATGGGGCTTCGCCTGCTCGGCATGTCCCTAGAAACCAGTGAATGCACGAAGACATTTGGACGAAGAGTGGTCCCTAATTCTCAATGTCATCGGGATATCAGCGGTGGGATTCTATTGGTGGGATTCTATTATGGTTGCCTGCATCGGAAGGATATTCTCGGGAAGTCCTGATGGCTTAGGAGCCACGATGGAAGGTCCGAGCCGAGCCGCCGTCTCCTCCGTGAGGATCGATCAGAAAGGATCTTTTGTATGTCGATGGAGACTCCGGGCCACCGACTCGGCCAGCGGGGCCGACTCCACCTCTTCGAGCGAAAGAGGCAACGCCAAGGACCAGTTCGGATACGAGCCGGGAGCACCGGGAATATTCGGTCGCTCAAGGGTCGCGCAGGCATCCTCCAGCGAGGCCATGACGATGGCGGACGGCGCGTCGCTCAGACGCTCATAGGTCTTCTCGATCACGCGGCCCACCTCCGCGTCTTCGGGAAGACCGGTGAGCGCTTCCAACATCTCGCGGCGTTGCTTCTCGCCCACTTCATTTACGTGAAGCCCAAGGTCGTGCTGCACTTGCAAGTCCACCCCAGTCCAGACGCCCGCCACCGTGGGGAGATCGTGCGTGCTGACCGACGCCAGTGCCTTCACCGGGTACTGAGCGGGCGGCTTCTCTTCGAACCAGAGCACCCGATAGGAAAGGATATTATGACGACTCAACTGTTTCCGAGCGCATTCCTCCACTGTTCCCAGATCTTCTCCGACCACGATTCCCCGCGCCCGTTGGCTCTCGATGGCCACGATCGCGAGCAGATCTTCGGCAGGGTATCGCACATAGGCGCCCTGCTTGGATGTCATGCCTTGCGGCACCCACCACAATCGAAACAGCCCCATCACATGGTCGATGCGCAGTCCACCGGCATGCCGCATGGTTGAGCGAATAGTCTGAATGAACGGCTCATAGCCGACCGATCTCAATTTATCCGGAACAAATGGCGGTAAGCCCCACTCCTGTCCTTCAGCGCTGAACAGGTCGGGCGGCGCTCCCACGGACGCCTCCATCGCCAAGAGATCCTGCCACATCCACGCATCGGCTCCGCCCGGCGCGAAACCGATCGGCAAATCTTGCATCACAGCCAGGTGTTCGGATGCCATCGCGAGTTGCGTGTCGAGCAACCACTGAATCCACTCATAAAACCGGACCCGCGGCGCATGGGCCTCGGCGAACCGTTGCACCTCAATTCCATCCGGACGACGATATTTGACCGGCCAACGGCGCCAATCCCCGCCCTGCTGTTCCGCCAGAACGCAAAAGATCGCAAAGTCATGGAGGGCACGTCCTTCCGACGATCGGTAGGCATCAAAAGCAGAATCGTCACGAACATGGTGCCAGAGGAGCTCGAGAGCCTGCATCTTGAGGCGAAAGACTTCATCCCGATGAATGCGCCGGTCGTCGTTCAGCTTGAGAGCTGTCGGGTGAAATCGCTGCAGCTCGGCTCTGGCTTGAACCGTGGTGGGCACCTCGTCCAGACGAAGATAGAGCGGGCTCCGATACCGGCGAGTGCTGGGAGAATAGGGGCTGGCCTCTTGGGGCAAGACAGGCGCGGGTGCGTGAAGTGGATTGATGAGCACCATGTCAGCCCCTTCGTTTGCCGACCATGCTGCAAGTCGACGCAAGTCAGCCAGGTCGCCGATACCCCAACTTTCCTGACTGCGCAAGGCATACAGTTGGACGTTCCATCCCCATATGCGAAGGTCAGACGGGAAATGACATTGCCGAGGGCTGACGATCACGCGCACCGGCGCGACCTGCTCATCAGGGAAGGCGAGCTCGTGATAGCCGATCGGCAGGTCGGAAGGAAGTTGTCGCTCGACATACACCGACGTGCCATCCTCAAGCGTCAGTTCAGCTGGTCGATGAACGGACCTTCTTCTCCCTTCGTGAGGACGAGAACCGCGTCAGAAGGAGACTTCCGTCCCGCGTCGCCCATCGCGTTTTGAATGGCATCGAGTGTGGAATCGGAAATCTGCTGCGTCTCTCCCCTGGCATCCTCGTAACGATCCTCAATCCACTTGTTTCTCTTATTCCGCATCGTGGTGTCTCTTTACAGGGAAGTCTACTCGGTATGTTGGTCCAACGAATTTGTTTAAGGACGGCCTGCGATCTGATTCTTGGCATTGACCTGAATAATCCTCGGCGTGTGCCATTTGATTTCTTCTTCGGTGTAATACTCATAACAGAAGATGATGATCTGATCCCCCCGTGCCCCTTTGCGGGCAGTGGGACCGTTCAGGATGATGTCGCCTCCGCCCCGCGTGCCTGTCACGGCATATGTCAAAAACCGTTCTCCATTATTCAGGTTGGAACAGACGACCGCTTCATACGGCAGGATCCCCGCTGCGTCGAGGAGGTCTTCATCAACCGTGAGGCTCCCCTCATACTCCAGACAGGTCTTCGTCACGGTGGCTCGATGTATCTTGGATCGCAACATCTGTCGAAACATATGTAAAGGCCTCGCAAAATTAAATTAGATTGCTTTCAACACCAATTGGACACTGTAGCGCATGATAAACCTCCATTCTGTGGGACATTTTGCCGTTACCCCTTTGACCTTTCTTTCTCCTCATAGTACCACGCAATGTGTTCATACACCTCGGGCGGGAATTCGAGATCTTTATGCACATTGCACGAATCAGGATTTTCAGGATTGGGCAGATCGGGAAGCTCTGCTCTTTCTGCCATTGGAGAATGCGCTCGCGGCGGGGCGGGCTATAGTTCTTTCCCTGAACCGATAGATAAAGGGACCGTGCTTCATGGACATGAATACCAGGTTGTGTCGAAGCAAGGCAGTCGGTTCGCCTTCAGATAGGAAATGCCGTGCGACCATCGCAAGGCGAGCCGTCCATAGTGGCCAAGGTCCTGCTTGCTTCAAGCGCATCGAGGAGATGGGCCATCATAGTATGTTGCCGCAGCACATCGCGTGACATAAGAGACCTCCAGGCACATCGGCAGCTCTAATAAATCGGATCGGTGGTTCACCTCAGTAGGAAGCTCAGATTCGTGTCTCATCTCGTCCCCAGGCGGGCTCGTTTCCGTCGGGAGACGAACTCGCGAACAACATCTTGACAATCGGGGCATAATCCATCCGGTAAGGCGGAGTGCTCTCTACATACGGGACATTTGCGGGGCTCGAATGGGAGGGCTTTGAGCAAGCGGCGAAGGTAGCGGACCATAGAGCATCATGGCACATCGACGGCGGGAGGTCTGCTCAGGGATTCCCTAGCTTAGAAATTCTGGAACTGATCGAACCTGTCGGAGTTGCGCTCACTCGTTTCTTTGTCGGCGTGCCGACAAAGGTGTATGAAGCGACGCCGCCCTGAGCTTAAGCTAGGGATCTAGGTGACACAGCAGGTCGAATTGGTGACTCTCCCAGTTCCGCAGTCATGTCGTGATGAGTACGATCACGCCATGGCGACAGAATTGAAGGCTTGGTTTTTTCTCATCATAAGTCTCCTGCTCTTGCTCATGATCTGTAGCGTAGCCGCCCTGGGGCTGTTCACGCGACCGACGCGTTGGAGCGAACGACCCAGCCAGTAACAGAATAGGAGTGCGCCCGTCCGTCTATGGGGTATGCCATTTGTACTTACGGTCCCCTCTCAGGGATGGAGAGTAGTGGGGCAGGCTCAAGGTAATCGAGCCCACGTGGACGCGGAGACAATCAATTTCTTAAAGGAGTACCGTCATGACCACCAATGCTCGGATGGGTTGGGCGATTGTAGGATTTCTCATGATCGCGGGCATCGCGACGTTCGCCTGTGCGGAGCGAGGGACCAGCGAATCTGGTGAAGGGATGGAATTCAAAAAAGAAAGGTAGATCGGAGAAGGGTGGCAGCCGGGGGCATCGACAACAACCGGACACGAGTCCCGGCTCACCGATGGAACAGGATAAGGGCAGTGACGAGATGACTGCCGACAAAGGCCAGGCCATTGAAACCCCGTAGAACCTCTGGCTCTATCAGGGAACGAAGGAGGCTGCCATGAAGAAATTATTCTCCATTGGTATCGCGGCCCTGTGTTGGTCGTGCGTGCCTCCCATGTCGTTGTATACCGCTCTGGCAGCCAGTCTCCTCGACGGTCAGGTGCTGCAGAATGGTTTCGAGTCCGCGTCCCCACCGAGTTTAGAAAGAGCAGTTCGTCTGGTGTAAGGACTAGGTCCGAATGATTACTCATACTCCATTACTCTTGTTTTGTTGATAGACTGAGTGAATGTTACCCCCGATAGGGAGGAAATGCTGACGCTGCAATTGGGCCGGAATATCAAACACCGTCTCAACTGATTCGACTTTGACGTAAGACTTCGGGTACAGAACACCCAAGTCAAGTCCCTGAACGACCTGTTGCGGGCCTATGGTGGGATGGATGTCGTGTCGGGAGTCTTTGCTGTTTATAGTGAGATGACGGTGAAGAGGGGAAGGTTGACGGGGTATCTCAAACCGTTGTTCAAGGATCTGAAAGCCTATAATCCCGAGCAGGATCAGGATAAAGGACTGTTAAAAAAGATTTATGAAAAGGCGATCAACGTGGCCTCAGCGGTGCTGAAAAATACCCCGCGCGGGGAAGTGGCGACGAAAGCCGATCTGTCGGGTCCCGTCGAGAATCCCAAGGCCAGTACCTGGGAACTAGTCGTGACGTTGCTCCAAAATGCATTTTTTGAAGCGGTCCTGCCCGGGCTCGAAGGACGACCTAAGAAGGGGAGCTAACCACAGACTTCATTGCTGCTACGCTGCGGCTGCGACGGTAATCAGTCTGTTTGATTGACAGACGTGGAAGGGATTTTTCCCACAGCGAAACCTCACACTCTCTACACTAATGCCTCTCCGGTCCACCAGCTTCCAGCCCGCTGCTGTCTTGAGGACGGGAAAAGAGCCTGCTTCGGCAAGCTCCGGGGGCGCAGCTGTTTTTCTTTCCTCCTAAAGGACGGTTTAATCTGCACGCAGGTCCCGGACATTGCCGGCCTAGTGGTTAGGCAAAGCCGAGGCGGACCATGTCGATCTTATTTCGACTCTCTTCCTTATGCGTGCGTTCATCGACGGCGATCTGGCGGACGACATCGGCCATGGTGGGAAGGGAACCAAAGTCTTTTTTGAACATGCTTATGAATGGCTCTCGTTCCAGCTCAGGGTTCTCCAACACGAACGTCATATATTCACGCTCGGCATGGTCTTCGAGATCGACGTTAAACTGGTAGCTCCAGCCGGGTCGGATCGCGTAGAGAATTAATGTCAAATGGTAGAAGGCAAAAGCTAACAGCCGCGGGGTTATCCGGTGTTTGATCTTCGATTCGGGTAGGCCCTTGCGTTTGATCCATTCCTGAATAATGAGCAAGTGCCATTGCTCGTTGTCCTGCTCTTCGCGGCTTTCTTTGACCCGCTCAAAAATGCGTCGCGCATACTGCTCCTGCTCGTGGGTATGGGTAATTGCGCTGTAGGCGACATGCTCCCACGCCTGATAGGGCATCCGCGCCATGATCTCATTCACCTTAAACTTCTGCCACGTCCGTGCGCGTCCATAGATCAAATCAATCAGACGGAACATGAACAATGCGGGCAAACCGTACCGTTCTGGTGGTATAGCCAGAGTCCGGTCCTGCTCAAGCCGCAGTTGCTGTGGGTGAAGGACAATTCGCTCCATGGATTCATCATACCAATGCAAAGCATCGTGGGATAGCGGGCGTGTTAACCCGGGTGCGCTTAGGCAATCCGCCCCTTGCACCATGAAATGGTGATTGGAAGAAGAAATGCCTCAAGCGCGGAAGCCTTATCCAAGTAAACGTAGAAACCTTCCATTGACCGGTGGAGACGTCAGCCATTTGGTCACGAGCTATGTACTTGACGGCGCCATTCTTGTTGAAGCAGAAACTCGCGTATTGGCAGTACGATGAGTCCTATTGTCATCACGGATCGCATGGTGGTCCTCCCTGCTAAATGATCATCATGGATGCTGACCTTGCTTCGCGCCTGTTGAGCCGTAGTACAAAAGCCTCAAGGATTCGAAGAACTTAGTCGGCCTGCTAGACTTGGGTGCACCTGACTAGACACAGTGATTAATCTTTTACCGTATGGACCTTCCCCGTCGTTGCATCGATGTACACCTTCTTCGCACTTTTGTCTTTGTCGATGATTTTGATTTTGTAAACCACACGTCCGTCGTCCTTCCCCATGTTCACTCCCACCGGCTTACCCGGTACTTTTTTTTGGGCCGTTTTGAGCGCTTCGACCATCGTGATCCGCGCTTTCTCACTCAGCTCTTTATCCGATTCAAACAGTGCCCAGCCTGGCACGCTAAACAGTGTCAAACAAGATGAGAGCGATGCTGACGATCGAATTCATGAGAACCTCCGCAACTCAATAGGGTTGTAATTGTAATCCCTCAATGCGTGCTCTGGGAATTCAGGGTGTTATGGTGGTCGATTCTGCCCTCACTCCGTGCAGTGAAGGCGGCCACTTTGGCGAGGCAGGACTGGCATAGATAGTCAGCAACTACTGGACGCTGTTCGCAGCCCACACAGACGGGAATGCCTAAAAAGTGTGAAACAGGACTTCGTAGCATTGAAACAGTACGACGAAAGTATCGGACTTTACCCTGCCTCGGAATGGCCCTAGAAATTGTTGCTCACCTCCAGAGGATGCCCCCATAAGCCATCTAAAGGGCCGGCATTGGGAGGTGATATTCGGAGACTGCCCACGAGAAGGCTACAGGTAGAATCGCGGAGGGGACTGCATCAATGATGATGGGCCACATCGTTGCCTACATCTTCAGTCTCGTCCAGTTGCGAGTAGCTGACGACAGCCAGCATGGCCTCGAACAGGAGCCACACGACTACGCCCAGTACAAGCCAGAGGATGATCATTGGCCACGTCCTCCGTTTTTATTTTCCGTAGCGTCCCGTCAATTGTCTTCTTCTATGCAAGCCTGGCTCCTAGGCGCCCAAATATATCCTCCGGTTTTGACTGAATTTAAGAAGAGTAGCTACTCCGGTACAACTAGGGTAGGAGCGAGCACATTGTCCGTCGGGGGATAAAGTATCTCCGAACCTACTGGGTAAAACTTTTTTTACACCACATCCGTATACACACCGAATAGGTGAAGGAGGGAGAAATGGCGACAGCACGCAGGTCTCATCAGCCGGTCACCGTCCTCATCGTCGACGATTTGTCAGTCATGCGGAAGTGCGTTCGGTCGCTTGTCGAAACATCATCGCAAGCCCGCGTGGTGGGAGAGGCCTGCGATGGAATAACAGCCGTGAGTCTGGCCCAACATTTCCATCCAAACCTGGTACTCATGGATGTGCATATGCCCGGAGTGAATGGCGTCGAAGCTACGCGGCGAATCAAAATGCTGGCGCCTCAGTCCACCGTGATCGGCATGACCGCGCAACGAGAGGTGGGAACGGAACTCGCCATGCTGGGCGCCGGGGCGGATACGCTCCTCACCAAAGAAGGCATGGTCGAGGGGTTGCCGCCCGTCATTGAGCGAGCGATGCTAACGAAGCACATGTGAGATGGCGGTGGGTTAGGTAGCGGCACTCATAAAGCAGATGGTTCGGAGACGGACTAGGGTAATTATTCAGTGGATATGTTCTCCTCGATTTTGTGCTTTCCGGGGAAGCAGCCCTTCAGCACAGCCCAAGAGAATGTAACTCTTTAGGACCAGTGAATTTTGCTCATCGGCCCACGACAGCTCCCTTTCGATATTCCCTCGCCTGACTTCCGTCGCAGCGACTCTGTAAAAGAGAAATCCTTTAGGGCCTTCCAGCCTCAACGTCTCAGAGGCTCGAATTAGTTCGTCAAACTGTTCGGTCGTTTTTAGGTGGGGAGTTAGTGCAGCCAACGCGTTTGCTCGTACATATTCATCCACGATGACATCCACCACTTTCATGGCTGCACGTAGTTCAACGGCTTGCGCGAGCCGCTGAACGATCGTTGCCATACTCAAGCCATTCCAACGGGCATCCTTGATTCGTTTCAAAGTATCGATCGCACCCTGTACATCTCCTCGTTGGCCTGCATTTCAGCGATATCACCGATGGCATGGTCTCGTTCGCCGTGTTCCTCCGAGACTCGTTCCGCCACCTTATATGCTCCTTCAACATCTCCCTGCTCAGCCTGACGCATGGCAATCGTTATAAAAGCAAAAGACTGGGTACTTGGTTGCTGAATCGCCTCAGCTGAATGGATGGCCTCTTGCATTAACTGTCTATCCATATAAACAGTGATGAGCTGAACCAGAAGTAGTCCACCCTGTATAGGACATCCGTACGGATGTCAGGATTCTCGATGGTTGTTGCAGTCACACCTGCCTGATTCAGTAGCGTGGCTCCCCGAGCGATACCACCGCTACCCATAGGAGTCTCTGACCTGGCTTGGTCCGGTGGAATGGCAAAGAGGATGAATATAGTCATCAATAGAAAACGCACGTATTGCATAGCCCGAGTCTCCTACAAAAAGATAAATGGGTTGCACGCTTAACTGGACCCGTCTGCCAAGCCTGTCTAACCAGCCCCTCATCTGTATAAGGCATTGAACCGAAGAGAGGATAGCAGTACGCGCAATGGCAGAGGTAGTGTCCTGCCTATGCCGGCAAGTCGCTCCATTGTCCACTATTCTCGTCTCCATTACCGCGTGTTGGTCCACTATCCAGTCATTCTCTATTCAAACGCTGCTACGCGGGTGGGCCTCATGACCACGCTCTCGGTCAATGGCTGCACGATCGAGTGCCAGAAATCGCTTAATCCGAGCCATCACATAGAGGTACATGTGCGACTTCCCAACCAGTCTGGACCGCTTGTTATTGAGGCCGCCGCCATTCGATGGTCCTGTGGCTCCTCGTATGGGCTTGAGTTCTTAATTGTAAACAACCGGCAGCAATTGAACCGTTGCGTCATCGAAGAAATAGCCCTCGCAGTTTCTGACCCTCAACAGTCAAAGCTGTAATGCCCGATGGACGGATGAGAAGTTGAGGAATCGAGCGGATCGATACACTCGACAGATGCGTGGTCATGGATGACAGTCGGCAAATGGTTTTGCAGACTGGCCTCAACTGTGGTTTATTGGGTGAAGGTGCCTGCTTTGGTTGTGCCCACCCCAGGGCAGCAAGAGGTCTCGGCCCTCCTGCTGAGACCTGCCTTCACCCTTCATCTTCCTTACACTATTCTGTCTGGGATTCGAACCCAGGACCCTCGCCTTAAAAGAGCGGCAAGCTGACCCCTTGTCACTGTTCTAGTTTAAGACCTATGATCTTCATGGGAAGACCGCCCGTCTGGAAAGGAGGCAGCAGGATGGGCGTGTATCGACGAACAGACAGTCAGACATACTGGATGTCAGTGAAGATGGATGGCGTGCGCTTCAGGAGAAATACAGGCGTGAGGCACCGAAAAGCGGCCGACGAGATCTTTGCGGCCTGGATGGTGCAGCTCGCACGAGAGCGATGTGCTGGGGGCGTGCAACCGACGCACCGCCACACGGTGGCTGAGTTGTTGGCGGAGTATCTGCAAAAAGTGACGCCGTGTAAATCCACCCATTCGCAGCGAATCAGGAAGGCGAGGAACGTCTCCGTTGGTTGACTGAGGCGGAGGAGGCGCAGTTCCTCGCGGCCTGTCCACCATGGTTGCAGGATCTCATCAGTGTCGGTGTCGACACTGGCCTGCGGCGCAGCAATCTGGTCCATCTGCAGAGAAGCTGGGTGCAGCAGCATGGGAGAGCGCTGATTGTGCCACGGCACCATCTTAAGGCGAAGGAAGCGACGGTGTTAACTCCCCTCACCACACGGGCAGCCGCGATCATCCAGCGGCAGGCCTCATCATCAGCATCATCGTTTGTCTTCACGCAGGCGGATGGCCACCCCTATGCGCTCGATCAAGTCGGCGTGGCCGTGATCCGTACTGCACGACGAGCAGGATTGGGGGACGTGAGTCTGCATACCTTGCGACACACGTTCATCAGTCGACTCGTGCAAGCGGGTCGTCCGCTTCCGGAAGTGGCGGCCTTGGCGGGGCATCGCGATATCAAAAATGACGCTCCGCTATGCGCATTTGGTGCCGGATCATTTGCGCGAAGGAATCGCCGCGCTCGAGTCGTATGGGAATGTAAGCTCCCCCGTCAAGGAGACAGTGGCAAGGGAGAATTTCTGACTTCTAGACTGGCCCGATACATGGCTGGCGGCACACCCGCCAGTGCGTCGTGGGGCCGTTCTTCATTGTAACTCTGCAACCATTCCGCGCTGATCTCGCGCACCTGCTCCAAAGACTCAAACACGTAGGCGTTGAGCACTTCCGTCCGATACGTCCGATTGAACCGTTCGATGTAGGCATTCTGATCGGGTTTCCCCGGCTGGATGTACCGCAATTCGATGGCGCGCTCGGCACACCAGCACATGAACCGTTCGGCGATCAGCTCCGGGCCATTGTCGAGGCGAATCGCCTGGGGTTGCCCCCGCCAGCTCACCACTTGTTCCAACACGCGGATCACGCGTTCGGCTGGCAGCGACGTATCAATCTCGATCGCCAAGCCTTCCCGCACGCCTTCATCCAAAATATTTAAGGTGCGAAACCGCCGACCTCCGTACAGGGTATCGCTCATGAAGTCCACAGCCCACACCGCATTGGGCTGAGACACCACAGCAAGTGGCTGGCGCAGACGAATGGGTAACCGC
>Ga0075420_100005428_pt1 | contig 11220 bp, 9 predicted proteins | sample SoiMetdeltSBSDD4_FD_75296 | JGI IMG/M metagenome (GOLD analysis project Ga0075420, IMG submission 75296) | Bulk soil microbial communities from a Populus tree surrounding site in Tennessee, USA - Soil MetaG P. deltoides SBSDD4 | ecosystem: Environmental > Terrestrial > Soil > Tree plantation... | reverse complement strand
CGGAGCGCACCGACTTCTTCCAGTTCGGCACGTCGGCGATGCCGGCATCGAGCACGGCCCAGGCGATGCCCTCGGGCTCCTCGAGGATGCGTCGCGTGATGGATTCGTACGTGGCGTCCACCGTGCTCGGCGCCTCGTCGACGAAGCGCTCGCCCCGCTTGTTGACGAGGATGCCGTAGTTGAAGACCAGCACGATCGGCTCCGGCGCGCCCGAGCGCGGGTCGAGCGGCTCGGCGTGCAGCTGGCCGTAGTCGCCGGCGGTTGCGGCGCCGGCGGCCAGCGCCATGCGGATGCCCTCGCCCTTGTTGTAGTAGCCGCCGCGCGCGACGGGGCGCAGGTAGCGCGCCTTCGGGCCGAGGTACTGCGTGAGCATCTCGGGGTTGCCCTGGAAGCCGCCGCTGCCGAGCACCACGGACTTCGCCCGCAAGCGCAGCGTGCGGCTCTTCGCCCCGGCCGCCACCAGCCCGCAGACGCGCCCGGTGTCGTCGGTGACGAGGCTGCGCGCCGTCGTGCGGTAGAAGAAGGTGGCGCCCTTGCGCTCGGCCGCCCCGGCCAATGCCTCGATGAGCGCGAGGCCACCGCCCACGGGCGAGATGCGCGTCGTGCAGGTGGTGATGAAGTAGCTGGGCTGGAAGTCGAAGCGCACGCCGAAGCCCTTCAGCCACTGCAGCGTCGGGCCGGCCCGCTCGGCGAGGGTCGAGATCAGCTCCGGATCGGTGAAGTTGAGCACCTTCACGATCGACGACCAGTTCTCGTAGTCGCCCGCCGCTTCGCTCACGAGCTCGGGATCGAGGTAGTGGCCGGCGTTGTCGGCGAAGTGACTCTCCAGGTCGTCGGCCACCTCGTGCTCGCTCTTCATGCGCATCTGCGCCTCGGTCCAGCGTGTCTGGCCGCCGCGGTCCTCCATGCTCGAGCGCTCCAGGACGGCCACCCGCGCGCCCTGCTCCAGCGCCGCGACCGCGGCGCTCAGGCCGGCGATGCCGCAGCCGACGACGACGACGTCGAAGTCCAGCATCGCGTTGTGCTCGTTGTCGGGACTCATTCGGTGCTACCTCGTTTCAGGATGGTTGGATGCAGCGTTGCGCCCGGTGAGGAACGCGACGACCGCGCGCGCCACCTCCTGCGGCTGCTCCTGCAGCGCGGCCAGGTACGAGCTGTCGATCGCGGACGCCTTCGCGTTCTTCATCATCCCGGCGATGCGCTCGGCCTGCAGGCCGTAGTGAACCTCCTGCGGCGTGAGAAGCTCCAGCACCAGCGTGGGCGCGGCGATGCGCCGGTACGCGGCTTCGAGGTCGAAGTCGAAGACTGCCTGGTACATCGCGACGGTGTTGCGCCAGCCGAGGAGGTGGTCGATGACCCTCGCCTCGACGTTCTCCACGTCCGCCGGCTCGACGCTGCGGCCGAAGAGCAGCTTGGGCGTCCACCAGTAGTCGTGCAGGTTGGCCTGCACCGCCGTCCACGCGCGCACGAGGTGCGCGCCGTCGGGGCTTTGCGCGTAGTGAGGCAGGTACGTGTCGAAGATCGGCTGGATGGCCGCATTGCGGGCCTTCCACTCGGGGATGATGCTGTGCGTGTGACCGACGAGCACGAGCTTGCCGACGCGCTCGGGCCAGTCGGCCGCGAGGCACGAGGCGATCTTGTTGCCGGTGTGGATGCCGAGCACGTCCACGCGGTCGAGGCCCATCGCGTCGAGGAAGTCGACGAGGCAGGCCGTCACCCCGGGGATGGTCACCGGCTGCGGCGGCGGATCGGAATTGCCGTAGCCCGGCGTGTCGATCGCGATCGCGCGGAAGTGCTTCGCGAGCAGCGGCAGCAGGCGCAGGAACTGCCGGTGCGTGCGCGGCGACTCGCTGAGCAGGATGAGCGGCGGGCCCTCGCCCGCCTCGGCATAGTGGATCTGCCCGCGCGGGGTGCGGGCATAGCCGCGGGTGAGCATGTCTGGTGCCATGGTGGGTTCCCGCTGTGGGCCTGCCGTCATTCCACGCGGATGTTGGCGGCCTTGATGACGTCGCCCCACCGTCGGTATTCGTCGGCATAGAACCTCGCGAACTGCGCCTGCGACAGCGTGATGGGCGTCATGCCGATCTCGCGCAGCCGCGGCTGGAGCTGCGGCGCCGCGATGACCTCGCGCAGCGCCGCGGACACCGTGTTCACTACCGCCGCGGGCGTCGCGGGCGGGGCCACGACGCCGATCCACGAGGCGCCCGCCACGTCGATGCCCTGCTCGGAGAGCGTGGGCACGTCCTTCATCGAGTCGACGCGCTGCGCCGGCGTGATGCCGTACACCTTCAGCTTTTCGCGGTGCTGCGGCGCGACGGCGATCGGCACCATCATCACGTCCACCTGGCCGCCCAGCAGGGCGAGGACGCCTGGGCCGGCGCCCTTGAAGGGCACGTGCAGCATCTTCGTGCCCGTTTCCTTCGCGAACAGCTCGGTGAAGACGTGCAGCGACGAGCCGGCGCCGCCGCTGCCGTAGGTGAGCTCCTGCCGCTTCATGAGCGACACCAGCTCGGGCAGCGTCTGGGCCGGCAGGTCGGGGCGTCCCATCAGGGCGTAGCCCATCGACGCCATCCCGCCCACCAGGGTGAACCGGGTGGCGTCGAACGCGACCTTCTGCAAGTGCGGCGCCATGCTCTGCGCATCCAGCGAGGCCACCAGCAGCGTGTAGCCGTCCGGCGCCGCGCGGTACACGAAGTCGGAGCCGATCGCGCCGCTCGCGCCCGTCTTGTTCTCGATGACGATGGGCTGCCCGAGGCGCGCGGACAGGGCCGGCGCGACCGAGCGGACGAGGACGTCGGAGCCGCCGCCGGGCGGGAACGGCACGACGATCGTGATCGGGCGGGTGGGCTTCCAGGCTTCCTCGGCGGCGGCAGCGCCCAGGGCCGTGCCGCCGAGCAAGCCCGCGAGAAGCGCGGTCAGGACGATCCGGCGGCCGCCGGTGGACGTTGTCGCGTGATGGTCGGTGCGCATGCTTGTCTCCGAAGGAATCGTTCGTGGTGGCCGGGCGTTCAGTACTTCCGGACGAAGGGGTTGGGCATGTCGAGATCGGTGGAGATCCACACGCTCTTGGCCTCCATGTACTCCTTCACCGAGTCCATGCCGCCTTCGCGGCCGACGCCGCTGTCTTTGTAGCCGCCGAAAGGTGTCGTGTAGCTCGTCGAGCGGTAGTTGTTGACCCACACGGTGCCGGCGCGCAGGCGCTCGGTGAGCAGCATCGCGCGGTGCAGGCTGCGGGTCCACACGCCCGCGGCGAGGCCGAAGCGCACGTCGTTGGCGATGCGGATCGCGTCTTCCTCGTCCTTGAACCTGAGCACCGACAGCACGGGCCCGAACACCTCTTCCTGCGCGATGCGCATGTCGTTCCTGACGTCGACGAAGATGGTGGGCTCGACGAACTGGCCGCAGCCGAAGCCCTTGCCGGTCAGCGCCCGGCCGCCGGCCACGCAGCGCGCGCCGTCGGTCTTGGCGATGTCGATGTAGCGCATGATCTTGTCGAACTGCGGGCGCGTGGCGATGGGGCCCACCTCGGTGTTGCGGTCCGACGGATCGCCCGCCTTGGCGCTGCGCGCGATCGTGAGCAGGCGTTCGACGAACTCGTCGTGGATCGACTCCTGCAGCAGCAGGCGCGAGCCCGCCATGCAGGTCTGGCCGCCCGCGGAGAAGATGCCGGTGATGACGCCGTTGGCCGCCTTGTCGAGGTCGGCGTCGTCGAACACGATGTTGGGCGACTTGCCGCCCAGCTCCAGGCTCACGCGCTTGAACGTCTCGGCCGCGGTCATGTACACGCGGCGGCCCGCCTCGTCGCCGCCGGTGAAGGCGATGCGCGCCACCTTGCGGTGGCGGATCAGCGGCTCGCCCACCTCGGCGCCGAAGCCCGTCACGACGTTGAGCACGCCCGGCGGCAGGCCCGCCTCCTCGGCCAGCCTGGCCAGCTCGAACAGGGACGCCGACGTGAACTCCGAGGGCTTGCAGACGATGGTGTTGCCGGCGCACAGGGCGGGCGCGATCTTCCACGCCGACAGCAGCAGCGAGGAGTTCCACGGCGTGATACTCGCCACGACGCCCATCGGCTCGTAGCGGACCATGTTGAAGACCTTCGGCTTGTCCATCGGCACCACGGAGCCATGGATCTTGTCGGCCAGTCCGCCGTAGTAGTAGAAGTACTTGGCCGTGTACTTGACCTGGCCGAACACCTCGCTCATGACCTTGCCGTTGTCCCGGCTTTCGGCGTCCGCGAGGCGCTGCGCGTCGCGCTCGATGAGCGTGCCCAGCTTGTACAGGATGGCACCGCGCTCGCTCGGCGATAATTTCGACCACGGTCCCTCGAAGGCGGCGGCCGCGGCCTCCACGGCACGGTCCACGTCGGTGGCGTCGCCTTGCGGAATGCGGGCCCAGGGCTCGCCGGTGAACGGATCGAGCGAGTCGAACCAGCGGCCGGAATGCGGGTCCACCCACTGGTTGTTGATGAAGAGCTGGTAGCGCGTCATGTCTTGCCTCGGGTCATGCGGGAATTCGGTGGGCGGATTCTTCGGGAGCCCCGGGCATGCGGCAAGTGAGTATTCATTGCCAGTTGATGCGGTTTCGGCAAGTGTGGAAGGCCTGCGGGCGACGCCATGAGACGAAAGATCCCCAGCACCGTCGCCCTCGTGCTGTTCGAATCCGCGGCGCGGCACGGCAGCTTCTCGCGCGCCGCGGCGGACATGTTCCTCACCGAAAGCGCGGTGAGCCGGCAGATCGCCGCGCTCGAGGGCTACCTCGGCGTGAAGCTCTTCGACCGCGTGAAGAAGCAGGTCGTGCTCACCGAGGCCGGCCGCCTGTACAGCCAGGCCATCGGCCCCAACCTCGACGAGATCGAGATGCACACCGCGTCGCTGATGTCGCACCGCGGCCGCGGCGGCATCCTCGAGCTGGCGGTGCTGCCCACCTTCGGCAACCGCTGGCTGATCCCGCGCCTCAAGGGCTTCTACGAGCAGCATCCGGACATCTCCATCAACCTCTCGGAGCGGCCCGAACCCTTCGCCTTCCGCGGCACCAACTTCGACATGGCGCTCAGCTTCGAGCATCCCTCGTGGACGGGAGTGACCACCGTGTCGCTCTTCGATGAAGAGGTGATCCCGGTGGCCAACCCGCGGTGCTTCGACTTCTCGCGCCTGCGCGCGCCCCAGGACCTGCTGCAGCACAAGCTGCTCTACAAGCGCTCGCGCCCCGACGCCTGGCACCACTGGTTCGAGATCGCCGGCGTGCCGCACGCCGAGGCGAAGGAGACGGTACGCATGGAGATGTACTCCATGGTCATCGAAGCCGCACGCGCCGGCCTCGGCATCGGGCTCATCCCGCGCATCTACATCCAGGACGAGATCGCGCGCGGCGACCTCGCGATCCTGTTCGACATCCCGCTGACGCACGAGAAGCGCTACTGCCTCATCATCCCCGACTCCAAGACCGACTTGCCGCTCGTGCAGCGGTTCACGCGGTGGGTCGAGGGGCAAGCGAAGAGCTTCAGCTCGGGGCGACCGCCCGCGGCGCAGGGCAAGGCGATGCGCGCCGACGCGGAAGTCGCCGAGTAAGCTCCCCGGGTCACGGCGGACCCGACGGCCCGGCGTGACTGCGGACCCCGCTTGCCGCCCTCGTCGTTCAGTCCTGCCGGAAAAGGTCCGCGCTCATCGGCTTCACGTCGGCCGCGACATCCACGTTGCCGACGTCCATCAGGTCGAGCACCTGCCGCCGGACGTCGATGCCGGGCGCCACCTCCGTGAGGACGAGACCGTCGGCACGGACCTCGAACACCGCGCGCTCGGTGATGATCGACGCCTTCTGCCCGCGCTCCGCCACGTTCTTGCGGACCGGGTAGGTGATGTGGTCGACCGTCCTCACGAACTTGCGCACCTTGCCTTCCTTCACGATGCGCAGCTGCCCGTTCTCGAACGCCACTTCGAGGCCGCCGGTCGTGAAGGTGCCGGTGAAGACCAGCGCCTGCGCGTTGTGCGCGATGTCGATGAAGCCACCCGCACCCGGATTGGCCACGCCGAAGCGCGACACGTTCACCTGCCCCGCGCCGTCGAACTGGGCAAACGCCAGCGCCGCGAACGGGCACCCGCCGCCGTTGATGAAATCGAACTGCGTCACGCCGTCGAGCAGCGCCTCGGGATACTTGTTGGCCGAGAACTGCCATCCGCTCATCACCAGGCCGCCGAACGGGCCGTGCTCGGTGGTGAACTGGTAGTCGCGATAGCGCCCGTCGGCAAAGTGGCCGTCCTCGAGCAGGACGGTGGGCGCGTCCGAGGAGGCGCCGAAGCCGAAGATCGACGTGACGCCGGGCCTCACCTCGCGCGCGGCGCGGCGCGCGATGATCTTGTCCGCGCCGAAGGGCAGCCGGTGCGTCGTGCGGCCGTCCCATTCGATGCCGCCGAGGTACGCCGTGTCGTAGGGCACGTCGGTGGTCATCATCTGGTGCGCATCGACCACCACCTTGTCCACCAGCACGCCCGGCACCTTCACCATCGTCGCGGGGCGCGACGCGCGCGGCACGATGCGACGCACCTGGGCCACCACCTTGCCGCCGCACGCCTTGACCGCCAGCGCGATCTGCAGGGACGACGAATGGATCGGCTCGTCCTCGAACGACAGGTTGCCGAATTCGTCCGCGGTGGAGGCACGGATGAAGCCGACGTCGAGCTTCCATGTCGGATAGAACAGGTAGTCCTCCCCCTCGAAGCGCACGCGCTTGATGAGGTCCTGCTCGGCCAGCGTCGTGAACTTGCCGCCGCCGTGCCTGGGGTCGGCATACGTGTCGAGCCCGATCTTCGTGAGGTAACCCGGGCTGCGGCGCGCCACCTCGCGCAGCCAGTGCATCGACGCGCCGATCGGCCAGCTGTAGGCCTCGATGCGGTTCTCCCGGATCAGCCGCATCAGCTCCGGTCGCTTGCCGGTGCGCGGGTGCGTGGGGTTGACGTAGGAGCCCGAGACGATGCGCTTCATCAGCCCTTCGATCGCCACGTGGTCCATGCCGCGGATGTCCATGCCGTCGCCCGTGCCGCAAGGGAAGTAGAACGTCACGTCCCGCGGGTCGCCCCCCGCCTTGAACCGCTCCGCAAGGCCGGCGAGCAAGGCGTCCGGCGTGATCCAGCCGATGACGCCCACCGAGGCGACGGTATCGCCGCTCTTCACCAATCCCACGGCTTCCTGCACCGTGCACACCTTCGTCATGCCAACACTCCGAACTTGCTGAGCGTGGCGCGCGCGGTCGCGTGGCCACAGTTTTCCCGGAACATGCGCGAGGCGAGCGCGTCGCCGCTCTCGCCGTTGCGCGCGCCGTGCGTCGCGAAATAGCGCTTGGTGGACGCGACCGCCTCGTGCGGCAGCCGCGCCAGCGATCCGGCCACCTCGACGGCACGCGCGCGGGCCGCGCCGTCGTCGGCGAGGTGGTCGGCGAGGCCCAGCCGCCACGCCTCGGCGCCGTCGAACGGCGCGCCGCCCCACGTGATCTGCCGGGCGCGCGACGTGCCGACCCGGTTCACCAGCGCTTCCAGCCCCCAGGGCGGGATCCAGCCGATCTCGACCTCGGGCAGGTTCCAGCGCGTGGAGCGCGCGGTGACCACGATGTCGCACGACGCGGCGAGCACGAAGCCGCCGCCGAGCGCGAAGCCCTCCACCGCAGCGACGACCGGCTTGCTCAGCAGGGCGAGCTCGCGGCAGAAGGCGGCGGTGCGCGCCTCGTGGGCGCACATGTCGTCCAGCGACATGCTGCCCAGTTCCTTCAAATCGCTGCCGGCGCAGAACCCGGGCGCCTGGCCGGTGAGCACGGTGGCGCCCACTTCCGGGTCGCCGTCGAGCGCGGCGAAGGCGGTTTTCAGGCGTGCCACCAGCGCGTCACCGAGCGCGTTGCGACGTCGCGGCCGGGCGATCGTCAGCACGGCAACGGCGCCGTGGCGCTCGACTTGCAGTTCATCATCCATCGAATCGGACTCCATCCTGGGTGAGCAGGCGGCGCACGTCGGCCGCCTGGATTTCTCGAACGCCGAGCCGCTCGCGCACCGCCAGCACGGCGGCATGGCCCATCGCGTGGCCGTAGCTGAAGCACTGGGCGGTCACGCGTGCGGATGCCATGGCCTCGTGCTGCGCGCTCAGGCAGCGGCCGGCGGCGAGGATCGATTCGCCGCGCTGGGGCACGAAGCAGCCGAAGGGGACGTCGTAGGTGTCGTCGTGCAGCCACGACAGCCGCGGCTTGTTGCCGGAATGCAGCTCGATCGGCCACGGTGAGCGGGCGATGGCGTCGGCACGCTTGCGCCCGCTTTCCACGTCGGCGTTGGCGAGCGTTTCCAGCCCGACGATCTGGCGCGTCTGCCGCACCCCCACCTGGACGCCGGTGTCGACCAGGTGCGCGTTCTCGCAGCCGGCCAGGTGCTCGCGGAAGAAGCCGACGTACTCGCGCACCTGGCGTCGTCCCTCGATCTCCGCCTCGCTCAGGTCCGCGGCGACCAGCGGGTGCAGCTCGCGCCCGTCGCGCCCGATCACCCGGGTGGCGTTGCACAGCAGCTCGTGGCCGCGCGGGGTGGGAAACAGGAACACCTTCGCGCGCGGCAGCCGGTAGCGGCCGGCCGCGTTGGCGGCGACGATCGCCTCGCTCACCGAGCCCGGCATGATGGAGTCGGGCCCGTAGGTGGCGAGGAACCGCTCGACGTCGACGTCGCCGATGCGAAAGATCATGGTCGGGTTCTGGACCCGGCCATCGGCGCCCACCGTGGTGGGCAGGCCGGCCATCGCGAAGACGTCGGCATCGCCGCTGGCATCGATCGTGATGCGCGCGCGCACGTCGAGCGCCCCCTGCTTGGTGTAGGCGCGAACGCCGGCCACGCGCTCGCCGCCTTCGACGTGCACGCCGATGACGGTGGCGTGGAACAGGACGTTCACGGCGTGGCGCTCGATCAGCTCGTCGGCCGTCTCGCGCCACGCGTGCGGCTCGTGCACGAGCGTGTACGTATCACCGTACCGCACCGGGGCGGTGAGGCCGTCGCGGCGCTGCATCGTCGCGATGAACTCGTCGACGAAGCCGAAGACCACCTTCTCGGGGGCACCGGCGGCGCCGGGACGCGCCAGGTACAGGCCGCAGACCGTACCGGACAGGCCCGCCACCGCCGCCCCGCCACAGAAGCCGTAACGCTCGAGCAGCGTGACCTTCAGCCCCTGTCGCGCCGCGGTGCAGGCCGCGGCCAGTCCGGCCGCCCCGCCGCCCACGACCAGGACATCGGTCTGGATCGCTTCGACGGGCCGGCGGTCGAGCAGTTGGGATGCACTCATGTCGTCTCTTTCGTCAGCGAAGCATCGTGTTCGGCAACCACAGCGCGGTCTGCGGGAATGCGATCAGCACGCCGAGCGCGAGGACCTGGATGCCGATGAAGGGCCACACCGACCTGAAGATGTCGCCCATGCTGATGCTGGGCGGCGCGGCGCCCTTGAGGTAGAAGGCTGCGGGCCCGAACGGAGGCGAGAGGTAGGAGATCTGCATGTTCATGCAGAACATCACCCCGATCCACACCGGGTCGAAGCCGAGCGTCACGAGGACCGGCACGAAGATGGGCGCCGTGAGCAGCAGGATCCCGATCCAGTCGATGATGCAGCCGAGCGCGATCCAGATCAGGTTGACCACCAGCAGGATGCCCCACTTGCCGATGGGCAGCCCGGTCATGAGCTCCTTCAGATACTCGGTGCCCCCCGCGATGGTGTAAATGCCCACCAGCGCCGAGGCGCCGAAGAAGAGCCAGTACAGCATGCAGGTGACCTTGGTGGTCTCGACGATCGCGCTGCGCATGCCGGCCCACGAGAAACGCCGGTTCACCACCGCCGCAATGACGGCGCCCATGACCCCCAGTCCCGCGGCTTCCGTCGGGGTCGCGATGCCGGTGTACAGGGACCCGAGCACGCCGAACGCCACCGCCCCGGGCAGGACGAGCTTCTTCACGTAGGCGAGCTTGGCGAGCAGCCCGATGTCGGTCTCCTCGCGCGGCGCCGCGGGCGCGATCTCGGGCTTCAGGTACGAGACCCCCATCACGTACACGATGTACATCGCGGCGAGGATGAGCCCTGGCACGATGCCGGCCATGTACAGCTGGCCGATGGAGGAGCCCGTGGTCAGCGCGTACATGATGAACACGACGCTCGGCGGGATGAGCGTGGCCAGGCCGCCGCCGGCGCAGATGGAGCCGAGCGCGATGGACTTGCCGTAGCCGCGCTTGAGCATCGCCGGCAGCGCGACGACCCCCATGGTGACGATCTCGGCGCCGATCACGCCCACCATCGCCGCCATGAGCGCGCACGAGATGATCACCGCAACGGCCAGCCCGCCGCGAAGCCGCCCCGACCAGACGTAGGCCGCGTTGAAGATGTCCTCCGCGATGCCGGCCTTCTCCAGCACCATCGCCATGAGGATGAACAGGGGCACCGACACGAGGATCTGGTTGCCCATGAGCGTGAAGACGCGGCTCACGACCAGGTTCAGCGTGTTCACGTCGAACAGCCAGACGCCGAAGACGCAGGCGACGGCGCCCGTGGCGAACGCGATCGGCACGCCGAGCATCAGCGCGGCGACGAGCGCGGCGAGGATGAGCAGGGTGAGGATGTCGACGCTCATGGGGTGACTCCCGCGCGTTCATGCAGCGCCGGCGCAGGCGCGAGGCCGAGGTCGACCAGCAGGTTGGCCAGGGCCTGCATGAACAGCAGCAGCCCCGCGAGCGGGATCGTGAGCTTCACCGGCCACAGCGGCGGGTTCCACAGCGTGCCGCTGCCTTCGGCCTGCTGCACGGACGTGACGGCCATGTCCCAGCCGAAATAGACGAGCGTGAGGCAGTAGATCGAGAACACGACGAATCCCGCGATGTCGACGCTGCGCTTGAGCGAGCCGCCGCGCTTGGCGATCGGGCCGTACGCCAGGTCCACGAGCACGTGCTTGCGGTGCAGCAGCGTGTAGCCGCCGCCGAGCGCATATGCCATGCCGGCGAGGTAGGTCATGGACTCGTCGGCCCAGAGTGACGGCGCGTTGAAGGCGCCGCGGAAGACGACTTCCTTCACGATGATCAGCACCACCGCGACGATGAGCAGGCCGGCTGCGCGGCCCACCCACTCGTTGGTGCGCCCGATCCAGTAGACGAAGTGCCTCATGGCCTCAGGCCAGCAGCTTCAGTTCGCGCAGGAAGGCGCGCTGCGACTCGGCCGCCTGCCTGGCCA
>Ga0075420_100005427_pt1 | contig 11221 bp, 10 predicted proteins | sample SoiMetdeltSBSDD4_FD_75296 | JGI IMG/M metagenome (GOLD analysis project Ga0075420, IMG submission 75296) | Bulk soil microbial communities from a Populus tree surrounding site in Tennessee, USA - Soil MetaG P. deltoides SBSDD4 | ecosystem: Environmental > Terrestrial > Soil > Tree plantation... | reverse complement strand
ACGGCGGGACCAAGGCCTGGGTGCGGCTCCCCGACGGGCGCGACGCGACCATCCCCGGGTCCCGGCTGAGGCCCGCATGACCCGGCTCGTCCGCTTCGAAGGGGTCTGGGCCAAGTGCGAGCACGAGAATCCCAGCGGCAGCGTCAAGGATCGCGTCGCGCGGCATGTCCTGACCGAAGGGCTGCGCGAGGGGCGGCTACGGCGAGGCGGCGAGGTCGTCGAGCCGACGTCCGGCAACGCCGGCATCGCGTTGTCGTACTGGGCGGCGCTCGCCGGGCTGCGGGCGGTCATCTTCATGCCGGAGAACATGACCGAGGAGCGCAAGAGGATGATCCAGGCTCACGGAGGACGGCTCGTCCTGACGCCCGAGAACGAGGGGGTGGTCGGCGCCATCCGGCGCGCCCAGGAGTACTCGAAGGAGGCCCCGGGCCGGATCCTGTTCGACCAGTTCGAGGACGAGGCGGGTGTCGAGGGACAGGCGCTCATGGGGAAAGAGACACTGGAGCAGGCGAGGGGGATGGGGATCGATGCCTTCGACGCCGTGGTGGCCGGCATCGGCACCGGCGGAACGCTCATCGGCGCCGGCGGCTATCTCAAGAGGATGCACCCGGCGACCCGCCTCGTGGCCGTGGAGCCGGAAGCGAGCCCGTACGTCTGCAAGGTTCTCTTCCCCGCCTGCGCCCACGCGCCCAAGGGGCCGCCGCTCCTTCCCGGCCCCGCCGCCGTCTGCCATCTTCAGGAAGGGATCGGGGACGGGCTCGTCCCCGGCATCGTGGCCCGGCATCGCGGACTCATCGACGACGCCGTCCTTGTCGGCGATGCGGATGCGCTCGAGGCGACACGCCGCCTGAACCGCGCCGGCTACCCGGTGGGTCCCAGCAGCGGCACCAATCTGACCATCGCGGTGGGTCTCGCCCGGGAAGGCCTGCGCGTGCTCACGTTCTTCTGCGATCGGATCGACCGTTACCGCAGTCTCCCGGGGCTCCGGGAAATCTAGGGTCCTTCCCCGAATCAGGATTGGGGTTCGTGCGGGAGATGTCCGGGCTGGGGGCCGCAGTGTCCCGGCCGGCCTCCATTCCGGCCGGCCGCGGCGACGCCGTCACGCTACCGCACCGCACGTGCAACCCGCGTATCCACAAGGGCTTGCGGAGGCCGGCCGGCGGTCGGTCGGCTGGCATGGAAGTCGCGTAGACGACGGTCGTTCCCGGAGGGGACCATTACTTATGACGACGAATCGAGTGACCCATCGCACGCGACTTGGTTCTAAGGGTGTCGCAGTGTTGGTCGTCCTCGTCGCCGCCTTGGCGCTGTTCCCGGTGGCGGCTCTGGCGCATGGCCATGGCAACGGGCACGGCAAGGGCAAGCATGGTCACCCCGGCAAGCACCAGAGATACGCGGCGTACCCGGTCGCGGTACCGCGCGTCATCGCGCACAGGCAGCATGGTTGGTACGACCCCTATTACGCGGGTAGCGCCTACTACGGACCGCACCGGCACGTGCACTCGACGTACCGGTTCCCGGTCTGGGTCGGACAGACGGTCGCCTACCGCCCCTATGCCTACTGCGGTGATGCGCTGTTCGTGCCCGAACCGGTGTACGCCGCGCCGGTGCTCGTCCCGGCGCCGCTGCCGCGCTTGGCGATCGGCTGGAACGTGGCGACGCCTGGATTCGCGGTGAGCGGAACGTACTTCGGTCATTGACATACCGAGTTGGTCTCACTGGCCGCCACTGACCTGGGAGGGGGCGGCGGTTGGTGAGTCAGGAGCCCGGTGGCCTTCGGCGCCACCGGGCTCCATCTTTTTCGGGCGGCGTCGCGGGGCTCAGCGAGCAACGGGGCGTTTGACGATCCGCCCGCCGAGCATGACGAAGTTCACCCTCTCGAACTGCGAGAGATCGGAGAGAGGGTCGCCGGGGACGGCGACGATGTCGGCCAGCTTCCCCGCCTCGATCGTTCCGAGCCGGTCGTCCCAGCGAAGACATTCCGCGGCGACGCGGGTCCCCGCCTGGATCGCCTGCATCGGCGTCATCCCCGCCTTCACGAGCGATCGGAATTCCCCGAAATTGACCTTCGGGTCATAGCCGCCGAAATCCGAGCCGACCGCGATCTTCACGCCCGCCTTCACCGCCTTGGCCATGCGCCGGTAGAAGTCGTCGCGGTACTTGCGGCTGAGGTCCACCATCTTCTGCATCTCGGGAGAGTCGGTGCCGCGCTCGGCGTAGTAGTCGCCGACGTAGATCGTCGGCACCAGGAAGATCCCCTTCTCGACCATCAACCGGATCCCCTCGTCGTCGACGAAGGTGCCGTGCTCGATGCTGCGCACCCCGGCGCGAATCGCCATCTTGATCGCCTCGGCGGCGTGCGCGTGCGCCATGACCGGGATGTTGCGATGCCGGGCTTCCTCGACGGCCGCCTCCAGCTCCCCCCGGCTGAAGTGCACATCGGCGGGGTTGTCGCCGACCGTCATGAACGCGCCGCTCACCAGGAGCTTGATCCAGTCGCTGCCGTACTTGATCTCCTCGCGCACGGCCTTACGCATGGCGTCCACACCGTCGACGACGAGGCCGTCGGCGAGCAGGCGCTGTTCCGGGGCCATGAAGTTGATGTCGCCGCCCCCTCCGGTCACCGAGATGTAGTGCGCTGCACCGGCGAGCCGGGGCCCGACGAACAGGCCATCCCGAAGCGCGCGCCTGAGATCCATCGCGGCGTAAGCGACGTCCGCGTCGCCGGCGATCCGCAGTGTCGTCCAGCCGGCGAGGAGATTCGCCTGCACCGCCTTCAGCGCCTTCAAGGACTTGGTCGCCGAGGACATCCTCAAGGAATCTACCTGGTAGGAGTCGCTGTCGATGAGCGGGTGCGAGTGCAGGTCCATCAGGCCCGGGAGACAGGTCGCCGTGCCCAGATCGATCACCGGCGCTCCGGCGGGGGCGATGTCGCGGCCGCCGAGCTTGACGATGTGATCCCCTTCGATCAGGAGGGCGGCGTTCTTCCGCGGGGTCGCCGACCGGCCGTCGATGAGTGCCCCGCACAGGATGACCCGTTGTCCTTCCGGCGGGGACGGCTCCAGGACGACGATGCCTCCGGAAAGTTCCGCCCCTGGGTCGGAGCCCGCGGCGAGGACCGCCCCCGCTCCCGGCGCTTCGATCAGCAGGATCGCGCACGCGGTCGCCGCGCACCGCCCCGCGGCGCGCCGCCGCGACCTTCTCCGTTCGATCGACTCGCTGAGCATCGTCGCCTCCTCGGGAGGCGGCCATGCTAACCGCGGGCGACAGCGTCTTTTACAGTCTTTTTACCGGCCGATCCGGCCGGCGCTCCGTACCATGAGCGGGACTTCGGAGGCCCCGCCATGAGACGACCGATCCTCATCGCATCGATGGCGCTGCTGCTCGTCCCCGCGGGGACGGCGATCGCCCAGCGGCGGCCGGACCTGCTGGCCGACCGGTGCGTGCTCCGCCTGCCCGGGATGGACAAGGTGGTCGTCCGAACGGGCCTTCCGTTCAAGACCGCGGGCGACCGCCGGCTGGCCTTCGATCTGTACCTGCCGCCGGAATCGTCCGCGACGGCCCTCGACGCGCTGATCCGGCCTCTCCCCTCCTGAAGTCCGCGCGGAGCGCCCGCTTCCGCGCATGGTCCCGTCGTGCCCGCACTTCCATCCACAGACTTCTCCACATTCTCACCGGCCCGATTACGCACTTATCGGGATGGGTCGTTTCCTGACCGCCGAATAGAGTCGATGCCGACACCAAATATCCGAATTTCCCCATGCGGCGCTGGCCGGAGGAGGACACCTTTCATGAGTCGTTTCACGACGCAGGACGGGACGGAGATTTATTACAAGGACTGGGGCACGGGGCAGCCGATCGTCTTCAGCCACGGATGGCCCCTCTGCTCGGACAGCTTCGAGTCGCAGATGCTGTCCCTCGCCTCCCGCGGCTACCGCTGCATCGCCCATGACCGTCGCGGACACGGCCGCAGCACCCAGCCCTGGAACGGCAACGACATGGACACCTACGCGGACGACCTGGCGCGGCTGCTCGAGACTTGCAAGGTCGACAACGCCTTCCTCGTCGGCTTCTCCACCGGCGGCGGCGAGGTGGCGCGTTACATTGGCCGCTACGGCTCGAAGCGGGTGTCGAAGATCGCGCTCGTCTCCGCCGTCTGCCCGCTGATGCTCAAGACCGAGCAGAACCCCTCCGGGCTGCCGCGCGAGGTGTTCGACGGTCTGCGGACGTCGTGCCTGACCGACCGGTCGCAGTTCTACCGCGACTTCGCCAATGGCCCGTTCTTCGGTTTCAATCGTCCGGGCGCGCGCGTCTCCCAGGGGTTCGTCGACGCCTTCTGGCTGCAGGGGATGATGGCCGGCCACCGCAACGCCCTCGACTGCATCCGGGCCTTCTCGGAGACCGACTTCACCGCGGACCTGAAGAAGTGCGACGTGCCGGCGCTCGTGGTGCACGGCGACGACGACCAGGTCGTGCCGATCGCGGCCACCGCCAAAGTCACCGCCAAGCTCATCAAGAACTGCAAGCTCGTCGTCTACCCCGGGGCGCCGCACGGGCTGTGCGACACCCACAGAGAACGCCTCAACGAGGATCTGCTCGGGTTCCTGAAGGCCTGAGGAGACCAGGGGAGAGGCGCCGCCCGTCGTGAAGGCGGGCGGCGCCTTCGACGTGCCGGGCGGGACGCTCACCGAAGGACGACCATGGACCGATCTCGACGACAGGATTCGAACGTGACTCGAACCGCGGGCGCGCTCCCGGCGCACCCGTTCCTCCCGAACGGCCGGAGGGCGCGATGCGCCCGGCGGGCCGGGGGGGCGCTCCCGGGCGGCCGCCGCGTGCGACGGTGTCCGCACAGCCTGCAGCTGCGCGCCATCCGCCGGCGCGCCTGCTCCGGGCGTTTCGTGGCGCTCCTGCCACGAAGCGGGCGAAGCGCGCCGCCTCCGCCGCGCGACCGATCTCTCGCGACCGCCCATCGTCTGCTCCGGGCGCGCGTCCGGCCCGAGCGGGCGGCGGTCAGGCGAGGCGCCACAGGGCGAAGGCCGGGTCTCCGACCCGGCCGCCGAGGACCATCTCCGCGAGCATCTCGCCGACCGCCGGACCGTTCTTGAAGCCGTGGCCGGAGCCGCCGCCGGCGATCCAGACATTCGCGGCGTGCGGGTGGCGGTCGATCAGATACTGGTTGTCGGCGGTGTTCTCGTACTGGCAGACCTGAGCGCTCTGAAGCCGCGGGCTCTTCAGGGCCGGGAGGCGGCGTGCGAGGTAGGCGCGGGCAAACTGCTCCCCCTCGGCGCTCGGAGTGCGGTCGCCGGCCGTCGGGTCGAACAGCGGCCCGCGCGCGTCGTCGCCGAACTTCATGCCGCGCGCCTCGTCCTCGCCCCGGCCGGAAGTCGGTGCCGGTCCGGGAATGCCGTAACGCAGCGTCTCCCCGAGATCGGCCCAGGTCGGGAGCGCGTCATCGAAGAAGCGCGCATCTCCAGGCGGGGTCGCGAACGTGAACAGCTCCTGACGCGTCGGCCGGACGCGCTCGCCGATGAGCCCGGGGAAGAAACTGCCGAGCCACGGACCGAGCGCGAAGACGAACGCGTCCGCCTCGAGCCGCTCGCCGTCGTGCATCGTCACGGCGTCGAGGCGCGGCTCGGCGGCGGTGCCGCCCGGTGGACGCGCGTCGGAGAGGGCCGGCGGGCGCACATCCGCCTGCCGCACCGTCCCCCCCTCCGCGGCGACCTGCCGGGCCACCGTCTCGGAGGCGCGCCGCGCCAGCAGATACCCGGCCATCGGCTCGAGCACGACGCGCCGCGCGTCGTCGAAGCTCATCGCCGGCCAGCGTGTCGCGGCGTCCCGGGGCGTCACCTCCTCGAACGGACGTGCGGCCGCCCGCAGGAGCGGCAGGGCCGCTTCCAGATACGAATCGTCCGGCGTGGTCGTCATCCACAGGACGCCGCGCTCGCGGTACAGCTCCACGCCGAGCCGGGACTGCTCCTCCTTCCAGAGGTCCATCGCACGAATGGCCAGGCGCATGGCGGCGGCGTTCGCCCCGTACACCGCGCGGGTCACGCGGGTCTCGCCGCCGCTCGACGCCTGGATGTTCCCCGCGGCGCGCGCGTCCACGAGAGTCACGCGGGCGCCGCGGCGTACGAGCCACAGGGCGGTCCAGCCGCCGAAGGCCCCCGCCCCGATGACGACGACGCGCGGGCCCGGCCGTTTCGGCGTGGTCGCCGCCGCCTCCGTCAGGACCCGGCAGCGGCCGGCCATCGCTGGAACCAGGAGAGCAGGTACAGCTGCGTCCGCATCCAGTTGGAGGGCTTGGAGCCGGTGCCGTGGTACTCGCCGTTGAAGCGGATCATCGCCGTCGGCACCCCCACCGCCCGCAGCGCCTGGTAGTACTCCTCCGTCTGGCCGATGGGGGTGCGCAGGTCGAGCTCGCCGGTCATCAACAGCGTCGGCGTCTTCACCTTGCCGACGTGCATCAGCGGCGAGTGCGTGAGCCACTTCTTCGGATCGTCCCAGAAGCGCCCGCGATAGCGGAAATACCCCCAGGACGAGATGTCGGTCGTGCCGGCGAAGGAGATCCAGTCGATCACCGGCGCGCGCACCGCCGCGGCCGCAAAGCGGGTGGTGTGCGACGTGCACCAGGCGGACAGCACCCCGCCCCCAGAGACGCCGGTGACGTACTCGCGCCGGGTGTCCACGATCCCGCGCGCCTCCACGGCGTCCACCATGGTCATCAGGTCGTCGAAATCGACCGAGGGATAAGCGTCGTCGATGGCGTTGCCGAAGGCGGTTCCGTATCCGGTGCTGCCACGCGGGTTGGTGTACAGGACCAGGTAGCCGTTCGACGCCAGGTTCTGGAACGATGTGTTGAACCCCACGCCGTACATCGCGTGGGGACCGCCGTGAATGTGCAGGATGAGCGGGTAGGTCTTCGACCTGTCGAAGTCGGGCGGCTTCACGAGCCACCCCTGCACCAGAGTGCCGTCCCCCGAGCGCGCGGTGATCTCCTCGACGGTGCCGAGCGTCAGCCCTTGCAGCACGTCCTCGTTGACGCGCGTCAGCGGCTCCAGGCGCGCCCCGTCGGCGAGGCGGTAGCGGACGACGTCGTCCGGCTCGGTGGACGAAGAACGCACGCCGACGGCGACGCCGCTCCGGCTCACCGAGGACAGACTCAGGATCTGCGCACCGCGGGTGATCTCCCGGCGCGTTCCCTGGAGCGGCAGGAACAGCACGTTGCGCGCGCCGCGATCCTCGACGGAGGCGTACACCCCGCTGCTGTCGGCGGCCCAGTGCAGATCGTCGATGTCGCGATCGAGGTTTCCGGACAGCAACCGCATCCCTTTCCCGTCGATGCCCATGACGTAAAGGTCGCCGGTGTGGTAGGTGGACTCGGTCCACGGGAAGCCGGTGAACGCGACCTGCTTCCCGTCCGGCGAGACGCGCGGCAGCGTCCAGGGCCCTCGGGTCGAAGTGAGCCGGCGGATCGCGCCGGTCGCCACGGTCACGGCGTACAGGTGCGACTCGCGGAAGCGCCGGTCAGCGTCCTCGTCCATCAGCCCGTCGAAGAGGATCTCCTTCCCGTCGGGCGTCCAGTCGATCCCGGGGGATTCCGGGATGCCGTCGGCCCGTCCGCCGACGTTCCAATTCCCCTCGGTCAGTGCCCGCGGCGTTCCGCCGCCGGCCGGGACGACAAAGAGGTGCACCCACGCATCCTTGAGGAACCCTTCGCGGTCGGCGCGGTAGTGCGTCGTCTCGATGATCCGCGGGGCCTCGGTCCAGGCCGCCCCCTTCGGCGCGTCGGGGAGATCGATCTTCCAGGATGGCTTCTTCGCCACCGGCATCAGGAAGGCGAGCGTGCGTCCGTCGGGCGACCAGCGCAGGTCGGAGGGGGTTTCAAGGAGCCGCGTCACCTGGGTCGGGCCGCCGGAGGAGCGGAGATCGAGGACGTGGATCTGCGTTCCGCTTCCTTCCACCTCGGCGAAGTACGCGAGGCGCGACCCGTCGGGAGAGAAGCGGGGCGAGAAGCCGCGGGTCAGGAGGCGCTCGCGCCGGCCGTCGTCCTCGATGACGAACAGGTTGGACACCCACTTGTCGGCCTTCTGGTCGACCCACTGGCGCACGTACACGACGCGGGCGCCGTCGGGAGCGATCTGCGGATCGGAGACCCGCTCCCAGTCGAGCATCTTCCCGACCGTGAACCGGGCCTTCGAGGGTTGTTCCTGGGCGGCCGCCGCGCAGGGGATGAGCAGCGCGGCGGCGAGGATCGCGGCGGCGAATCGTGGACGCATGCGGCCTCCTGGGCTCCTGAGCGATGGGGACGAGGCACGTATCTTAGCAAGGCCGTACAATTCCGCTCCCGGGAGGCCAACCCTGCATGACGCGGAGACTCTGGATCGGCGGTCAGTTCACGGAAGGGGCCGGCGGTGCGCCGATCGAGGTGGTCGATCCGGCCACCGAGGAGGTGGTGGACGCGGTGCCGCGGGGCGGGGCGGCCGACGTGGACCGCGCCGTCGCTGCGGCGAAGGCCGCCTTCCCGGGGTGGAAGCGCACCAGCGCCTGGGAGCGGGCCGACCTCCTGATCGAGGCGGCACGGCGGCTGCGCGCCGCGCGCGAGGACCTGGCGGTCACGCTCACGCGCGAGACCGGCCGGACGCTCCGCAAGAACCGGGGCTACGTCGACTGGTCGGCCACCTGCCTCGAGTACTACGCCGGGCTCGTGCGCGAGCGCCGCGGCCGGGTCATCCCATCTTCGGAGAGCGGTCAGCTGAATCTCGTCCTGAAGGAGCCGCTCGGCGTCGTCGGCTGCCTGGTGCCGTGGAACTATCCGCTCCTGCTTCTGGTCTGGAAGGTGGCGCCGGCGCTCGCCGCCGGCAACACCGTCGTCATCAAGCCGGCCTCCCAGACGCCGCTCGCGACCCTCGATCTCCACCGCGTCTTCGATCACCTGCCGGCGGGAGTGGTGAACATCCTGACCGGGTCGGGCGGGGAGGTCGGCGAGGCGCTCGTCCGTCATCCGGACGTCCCGTGCATCGCCTTCACCGGCAGCACCGAGGTCGGCCGCGCCCTGATGCGTCTCGGCGCCGAGCGGATCAAGAAGCTCCATCTCGAGCTGGGGGGGAGCGACGCCTTCATCGTCTGCGCCGACGCCGACCTCGACACGGCAGCGCGCGCCTGCGCCTGGACCGCCTTCCTCAACGCGGGACAGGTCTGCACCAGCGCGGAGCGGATCTACGTCGAGCGGTCGGCGCACGATCGCTTCGTCGAGGCGCTCGTGAAACACACGCGGCGGCTGGTGATCGGCCCCGGCATGGACGAGAAGACCGAGGTCACTCCGCTCATCGCCCGCCGCGAGAGGGATCGCATCGAGGGGCGCATTGCCGAGGCGGCGAAGGCGGGGGCGACGGTGGCTGCCGGCGGGCGGCGGCCGCCGTACCTCGCGAAGGGGTGGTTCTACGAGCCGACGGTGCTGGTCGGCGTGCGCCAGGGGAATCCGCTCCTAGCGGAGGAGATCTTCGGCCCCGTCGCCCCGGTGATCCCCTTCGACGGCTTCGACGAGGGGCTGCGGCTGGCGAACGACTCGCCGTACGGTCTCGGGGCCACCCTCTTCACGAACGATCCGCGTCGGGTGCGGCGCTACTACGACGAGATCGAGGCCGGGAACGTCTGGGTGAACGACCCGCTGGTGGACAACCCGGCCGGGCCGTTCGGCGGCATGAAGCAGTCCGGCCTCGGCCGGGAGCTGGGGGAGGAGGGGCTCGAAGAGTTCCAGCAGACCAAGCACGTACACTGGGATTTCGAGGCGCGCCCGAAGCCGTGGTGGTTCCCCTGGGAGCCTGCCTGAGTCCCGGCATGGGAGTTCCCGCTCGGTGTGAAGTCGAATGAGCGTGTGCTACGATCCTCCGCCTCACACAACAGCAACGAGGCCGTTTCCGGGGGAGTGAACGCGCCATGCCTGTCTGCCGTCCGTTCCGTCCATCGCTGCCCGCATCGTTCCGCCTGCAGCCCCTGGTCCTCGCCGCCGCGCTGGCGATTCCGGCTGCGGCGTCCGCCGAGCCGATCCAGGAGGGGAAAACCGTCTCCTACAAGGTGCGCAACGAGCAGGTGCAGGCCTACCTGGTCCGCCCGGCGAAGATCGGCCCGACCCCCGGGGTCGTGGTGATCCACGAGTGGTGGGGGCTCAACGATCAGATCAAGCGGGTCGCCGACCGGATCGCCGAGGAGGGGTTCATGGCGATCGCCCCCGATCTGTACCGCGGCAAGATCGGGACCGACGCCGGTCTGGCGCACGAGCTGATGCGCGGCCTCAACGAGGGCTACGCGATCGAGGTCGTCACGGGGGCGGTCGCGCACCTGCGCGGCATCGAGGCGCGCGAGCGCCGTACCCCGACGCCGACCTCTCCGCGCCTGGCGGTCGGGACGCTTGGCTTCTGCATGGGAGGGCGAATCTCCCTCGCCACCGCGCTCTCCGGCGCCGACGTGCAGGCGGCAGTCATGTACTACGGCAGCGTCGAGACGAACAAGGAGGCGCTGGCGCCGCTCCAGATCCCGCTCCTCGGCATCTTCGGCAACGAGGACCGGGGGATTCCGCTCGATCAGATCCGCGCCTTCCAAGCAGCCCTGCAGGACTCCGGCAAAGACGCGACCGTCCTGGTCTATCCGGGCGTCGGCCACGCATTCTTCAACGAGGATCGCCCCTCCTACGATTCGGAGGCGGCCAAGGATTCCTGGGAGCGGACGAAGCAGTTCCTGCGCGCGAACCTGCTCATCGACGGCGCTCCCGCGCCTGCGGCCAAAAAGCCGCGCACCGACCTGCCCTAACCCGTGCCGAGCAAGCCGTCCAGGGACCTCGAAACCTTCCCCAATCCGCGACCGGGACGGGACTACGAGATCTCCTTCGAGTGCCCGGAGTTCACCTGTCTCTGCCCAAAGACCGGACAGCCCGACTTCGCGACGATTCGGATCCGCTACGTCCCGGACCGGTTGTGCGTCGAGCTGAAATCGCTCAAGCTCTATCTCTGGTCGTTCCGCGACGAGGGGCATTTCCACGAGGACGTCACCAACCGAATTCTCGACGACCTGGTCCGGTTGCTGGAGCCGAAACGGCTGACGGTGACCGGCGACTTCAACGTGCGGGGGGGGATTCACACGGTCGTCACGGTCGCGCACCCCTGAATGGGTGCGGATCCCCGGTCCCGCCCGTCGATCGCCGTTGTCCCGTCTCGGAGGCCGC
>Ga0075420_100005421_pt1 | contig 11223 bp, 5 predicted proteins | sample SoiMetdeltSBSDD4_FD_75296 | JGI IMG/M metagenome (GOLD analysis project Ga0075420, IMG submission 75296) | Bulk soil microbial communities from a Populus tree surrounding site in Tennessee, USA - Soil MetaG P. deltoides SBSDD4 | ecosystem: Environmental > Terrestrial > Soil > Tree plantation... | reverse complement strand
CGGCACGCAAGTACGGCGGGCAGAAGTACGGGTTGCTGGCCAGCTGCAGCGCCGGCAGTCCCAGCCGATCGCGCACGACACGGTTCACGATTTCAGCGAGCTCGGGCGCGGTCTTTCCAGGGAAGGCGTGATCGCTGGACACTTTCTTCCAGTACGGTCCCCATTCCGTCCAATACTCGTCGCGGTTTTCCTGCCCGATGATTCCGACGACATCCAAGGTCGCGAGCCTGGCAAGCTCCTGGGATGCCGCCTCCAGCCCCTGTTGATAGACCGAGCCCCTCTCGGTCGCGGTACCAGGAACTGCCGGCCTGCCATCAGTCACCAGGACTACATGAACGCGATCGCGCGGCACGCCGGAGAACGTCCGGATGAGCGCCACCGCCTCGTCCAACGCAGCCTTGGTGTTGGTGTTGCCCATGTCTCTGGCCTGGAAACTTTCGAGCTTCGCTCGCTCCTGCCGATTCTGTCCGGCGGCGATAGCCGGGTCGTACAGGAGCGACACGTCGAGATCGGAGCGGCGAAGAACGGTATCGCCAAACTCGATCACGTGAATCCGGTGCGTGACACCGGTCTGGCGATGATCATCAAGGTATTGGCGAATCGTGTCGTAGCCGTGCAGGACAATGTCGGCGCGGTGTCCCAGTGCGTCGTTCGCCGCCCAGGAGTTGTTGGGCCCGTGCCCCCGATGCATGCTCCCTGACTGGTCCACGATGAACACGATCTCGTGCCCCTGCGCCCACACGATTCCCGCGGTGGAAACAATCAGAAGCAGTTGGAACGTGATCAGCCGCAGCAGATACATAAGTCTGGAGCACCGGGGGCAAACGCCAAAAAGAAGTGTGGTTATAGCATATTGATGGGCTAGAGCGCCCATACGAACAGGTTTGTCTTACTGCTCAAATTCAGCTGCTTCAGGTCGCAATCCCGCCCCCAGAAACTCACGTCGGCGACAAGCCCGTTGTGAATTGCCAGGTGCTCGCGAAGGGCACGCGTCAACGTCTGGCTGTTCTGGATTGGCGCCGTCCCGTTCTGAACGTCGTTGGGCCAGTAGTCGGCAGATGTCGGCGCCGGCGGCGGCTGCATGAACCGAATCGGGTGAAAACGGATGCCGACACGCGCGAAGCTTTGCTGAACGACCTCTGCTTGCCGGCAGTATTCGCTTCCAGTCGTGTAAAGATCGCGCGCGTCGGCGACGTCGGATTCACGGCAGTAGGCGTTGATGACCTGCCATAGACGCAGCATCCTGGTCAGCTCAGATCCGGAACCACCCGAGAGCAGTCCCTTCAGCGTGTCCGCGACCAGCTTGATCACGTCGTCGTTGGTCTGGTTCAGTGCCTGGTCGGCGGCGATAAAGGTTGCGGTGTCAGCCAAATCGGTCAGCAGCTGAGATCTCACGGACTGCGCGGTGCTGCGCAACGCTCGCGCCAGTTTCGCGGGTGCGAGATCGGCGGGTGCGAGAAGATCCTCGAATCGGTTCCCTCCCGACTGCGCGAGCTGTTCGAGCAGTGCACCAGCGGCGTCGATATCGTCAAGGACCGTCATCGTGCGACGAATCCACGGGGCATTCTCGAGACCTCGAACCAGCAGAGGCACCCGCCGCACCTTCTGGTATCGCGCATCGAGGTCGGTGACGTTCCCCGTCACTGAGACAGCCGGACTACCCAATGACGACTGGCTCGCTGCATAGCCAGCAACGGCCTTTTCAGTGAGCGTCCGCAGCTCACGCACCTCACGCAGCAACGCCTCAGGGTCCCGGCCATGACCATCGCTGGTCGTCGATTGAAGCGCTGTCGAGAGGGAAGTCCTGAAGGCTTCCAAGGCTCTCTTCTGCGTTTCAGTGTCGATCGAGAGTGACCGGTTTTCGCTCTCGAGCTGATCAAGCGTCTCGCTCACGCGGCGGAGCATCGCGACAACGTCTCGGGTTGCCGTATCCGAGATCAATCCAGCCGGCTGGCTGATGGCAGCGGGACTCATGGGCTCAGGAATACTGTCGCGCAGCGCCAGCCTCGGAATGGTGGAGCGGACGGACTCATCCTTCTTCACTACTTCGCGAATGGCGCCGGCAATCTGGCCGGGCCTGGCCGACCACGATGCGAACTCCCGCTTCCAGTCTTCGAGCTCTTTCCTCATTCCTTCAGCGTCGACGGAGTTTCGCCGCAGGGTTTCAATCGTCAGGCGAGCGGTATCGATGGCTGCAAGCAGCGCAAGAATGGGGTCTTCGGGCGCCTTGACGGCAGGTTCTCGATTGACACCTCGAGTCGAGGGCGCGGCAACCGGCTCGATCGGCCGGGGCCCCTCCCCTTTTTTTCCAGGTGGTCCTTCTGATCCCATCACCCGGATCTTGACCTGTGCACTCTGCACCGAATCACGGCGCCACCAGAACCTATAGAGGCCGTAGAGGACGACGCCCACAATTGCGACGACGACGATTGCAATCGCCATCCCCGACCAGGCCTCGTCGGCGGCTCGTACGACGAGTCGGTCTCCCTCAACATTCGCTTCGAGAGGTGGTGCCTCCTTCAGTGCGGGCCACGGAAACTGTTCCGTGGAGCGGCTGAGTCTCACTTGTTCGCAAGGTTCGATGACATCGCCATCTCGAGTAGGACCGCTCGTACCGTTCCGCGTGATGATGAGGTCAGTGCCTTCCGCATCGTTCGAAGCAATCGACAGCGCAAGAGGGCGTAATCCCTTGTTGCGAACAAGCACGCCGCCGTCAATCGCGGGGTCGCTCGTGGCACCGATCGCCGCTTGAGCCAGATCCCGGCGAAGCCTGATGCCATCTGATCCAAGAATCGCAACCTCCGCCGCCGCTTCCGCGTTCGCCAGCAGATCGCTGCACCCGTCGCCAATTGGAAGTGGCTTTGTCGCCAAAGTGGCTTCGAGCACAGACAGAACGGCGGACTCCACTCGTTCCGAAAGACCGCCTGGCCCATCATCTTGTCGGATGAGAGCCAGCCCTCCGGAAAGCCCGAGGGTGAGGCGCCTGCCGGAGTTGCGGCCGGTGCGCCACACACCTACGAGGGGTTTCTCGACGTCTTGCCCGGCAAGCAGCGGTTGTGGCAACACTCTCAACTGCTTCAGTTGCTCAGGGCGGACATTCAAGATCCCAGTTGCGGAGTCGTTGAAGATCGGCTCGTAGAGATCCTTTTTGGACCTGGTTCGAAAGTCGTCGAGAAGAGTGTCGGTCGATGCCTCGAGTTCACGTGTGAGCTCCGGCCATTGAAACGATTCTTCCGTAACGACGTTTCTCTCCTTCACGTCGGCCCTTCCAAGCAGACCGATGCGCGCTGTTCCATCCCCGCCGCGCACTCCGATCAGGGCAACGGTCTTCTCCGCGTTGACCCACGCGTAGTGCACTTTCACGGGCTCTTGGCCCTGACCCTGCGCGTCAACCGTCCCCGCGGCCATCGCAGCCACGACACATACCAGCGACAGCGCTCGAATACCCTTCATGGGATTGGCCCCTTCACTCCTCGGGATCACAACTCTCCTACGCCAGGGCAACGGGCTCGTCTGAGTCGACGGTCATCGGCAGTGGCACCGGCGCCGCCCTGCCAGCCTCGAGCGGCTTGTACGGCCAATCCAGCTGCGCGAGATGCTCGCCGTCCGGCCGAACGCCCTTGAGCGCATATACCTTGTCCAGCAATCCAGGATTCACGACCACGACAATCGTGTCGTCCTTCTCGTTGCTCATGCGGATCTTCACCGGTCCGTCCGGCAGTTCCTTGCCGCCGATGGTGTGTAGCACGACGAAGTTCTGCCGAAACAGCGACGGATCGCGCAAGTGGGCCTCAGGGTTGTGACTGAACGTCGCAACGATTTGTATCTCACCGCTCGTTCGTTTGAGTTCATGGGTCCGCTTGAACAATATCGTGGTCAGTCCGCGATCGTGTTCCCTTTTGTCGCTCGCCTCCTGCTGCGTGCTGTACCCGAAGAACTCCTGGAACCGCTGCCCGACCGACGTGTGATAGACCACACCGTATCGCGCCCAGATATTGCGATCGAGCACCTGGAGGTCGCGGCCGTGGTACAGCGCAAACAGCAACGAGCCGAGCGCAACGGCCTCCTTCTTCTCATTGACGCTGAGCTCTGGACAGAGAAAGTCGGCCTCGCTGAGTCCGAGGTGAGTGCGAATCGAGTCCATCAGTCGCCGGCGAAGCGGGGGAAACAACGCCGTGCGGCCTGAAAGGATCAGCGTATCGATCTGCGGACGGATACTCAGCGTCCGAAGCGCCGCGCCGAGATCGGCCAATATGTCGTCGGTGACGGTCCGCAGCCACTGCTCGACCTCGGGATGACCGAAGACATCGTCTCGCGAGAACGGAATGCTGAGCCGCTCCTCTGTCGTTCCCCGGTCCAGGTAAGCGAGCCCCAAGCCGTCGAGCACCTGCCTCAAGTCCGCTGTGTCAGACTTGGTGAGCACGCCCAGCTGAAACAAGATGTCGCCGGAGACATTGATGTCGAACCGGACGACGTCCCTGGGGCCTGCCGTCGACAAGTCGACCTTGAAGCGATGAATCGCCTGCTTGAGACGGACCATTCGCACTGAATACGAGAGGGGATCGCTCTCGTGCGGGGCGACAATCGGATTCTTGTAATCCAGGGTCACACCCAAGGGGCGCAACCGATCGACGAGTGAGCGCACGCGCGCATCGATGACTCGAGCGATCGCTTCGTCGAGCTTGTTGCCCGCCACCGGCAGTCCAATCTTGAACAGGACGTGCACCTTTTTTCGGAGCTCGGAATCGGGGTTCTCGGGCAGCCACTCGATCCGGCTCAACGTGATGTCGAGCGTGCCGGCGCCGATGTCGTACACGAGTACGTGCCGGTGCTGGCCCGGCTGGGGCGCATCGCGAAAGAACCGCGCCGGAGTCTGCTCACAATAGAGCAACACCGCGTTCGACTCGCTGAGGAACCACAGCTCGAGGAATTTCGGAAACGTCGTCTGCAGCACGTCGCGAAGCCGGCGGATGTGGCTGATCGTGAAACTGTTCGGGTGCGCGACGATCATCCGCGCCAGCCGATGTTCGCGAGAGTCGACCCTCAACATCGGGCGCACGTACGAGTCCACCAGCGCGCGATACGCGCTTTGAATCACGTCGTCAACCTTCGGTGGCTCCGAATGTTCATTCCCCTGACGGTCGATCCAACGGAACTGGCTTGACGTACCGAAGCCAGGATTCGGGACAACGGGATCGGCTCGAAGAATCATGCCTTTGAGGTAGTACACGATTCGATCCCATTCGAGGGCCATGCGTCGCCTCGACACGGGCAACAGCACGAAGGCCGCCTCGCCCGCCCGCTGGCCGGGTCTGAGCGCCATTGGACTGGGCAGAAACGCCGCCTGATGCTCGTGGCGCGTTTCATCGGTGCCCCACTCGCCTTCGTTCCGCAGATCCAGGTCGCCGCTCCTCGACCACTGCTGCAACAGGTCGCGGTGACGCTTCGCCAGATCCAACGTGGCATCGCTGAAATCGCGGTGGATGGTACGGCCGGCGATCTCGATGAGACCGCTGGCGAAGGCGGCGACCACCGCCGACGTCCCGAAATCGACAGCGAGCACGTCGTCGCCGGTGTTCAATTCCACCTCGAACAGCAGGCGCAACACGAACGAGTGGGTGCGCACCTGGTCAGTCTCCGCGGACCGTACTCGCGTGTCGAAGGCGAGCTCGCAGCAGTACGAGTATCTTGGCTCGTCCATGCTGGTCAGCGCGTGCGGATTGAATCGAACGCGCAGCAGGATTGGCCGCTCGGACGACGACCGTTCGTTCTCGATCGTCCACTGCGTTGCCGTGCCCAGCGATATCTCGTCGTCGCCCTCCCGAACGCGAATCATCTGCTCGCGTGCCGATTCATACGCCGGCTCGAGCGTCGGGTCGGCGAGCGGTGCCGGTTGGACGTTGGCGCCCGGCCGCAGCGTCACAACGACCGCGCCGTCGCCGGAACGAGCCATGTTGTCGAGCTCGATCGCGACGATGCCCTGTTCAGCGCGAATCTTGCCAGCGCTCCACAGGAGCCGTTCGTTCAGCGTCGTTTCGAACACCTCGCCGTCAACAGCAGGCTGATAGGAATCCCATATCTGTCGCTTGCCTTGGGCGCGTCCCACCCTCACGCGAAGCGCCGCGCGCCGCTCGTCGGGGCCCAGGCGCACGCCGAATGTCACGACTCTCGTGCCCCATTCCTGGCCGACGGGTTCGAGCGTCGCGCTGACGATGTAGTCCTCGCCCGTATCGCCCGGCAGCGGAAGCGATTCGTAGTCGAGGTGAAGACCGATACGGCGCAGCCATCCGCTTCGCTCACGCGCAGGTACGAGATCCCGTTGCACGTCTTCGCCCGCGGGGATTTGGATCGGATAGGTCTTCGAGTGATCCGAAACCGGATACATCACGGCACTGACCTTCACGTGAGCGGGTCTCGCGCACTGATGCCGCGCCGCGTTACGAAGCTCCAGGACGAGATCAGGTGCGGCCTCGGGATCCACCTGCCGGCGGCCTCGCGTGTGAGGTACCGTCAACCATGCGGGGACACCAATGCCGGCAGGCAAGGGCCGCCGTGCCACCTGGCCGGTCAAGACCTCGGGTCTACCGGGGACGAATCGCCCCTCGACCGACGGCTCCTCAGGAATCATCCGCAGTAGGAATTCCGTCGAGACGTCCTCGAGCCGGCGTCTTCGCGTGAAGAGCCACAGCAGCCGCGTTGTCTGCTCAGCCTCGATGGTCACCTTGCAGGGAACGGGCTGCTCGGTCGGGCCGTCGTAATCGAACAGTTGTCCGGTGGACAGCACCAGCGACTGTTCGGCGCCCTCCGAAAGCCTGGTCAGCGATTTCTCCTTCTCAACCGCCATGCCGAGGCCGACGACGCCATCCGCGGCGTCGATGCTGGATGGAAACTCCGGCACCACGCGCAGAGCCGCTCCGAACTTTCGTTCTGCCAGCCGGGGAAGCGTCCGGCCCCAGAACGGTATCTGGCGGCGCGCGCCGTTGTGAAAACGCAGCACGTTGAGGAGGACGAGATATCCGCTGCCCTGGCGATCGGACACGTTGAAATCGACTGCGATGGGGCCGTTGTTGTCCAGCGGCTCCAATGCGACCGCGGCGCGCGGCTTCGGCAAGAACAGGAAGAACGCGACTGCCAGCATCATCGCAATCGAGGACACGTCACCGACGACGACGATGTTGTCCTGACTCACATCGCCGAAGAGCGCCATCATCCAATCCGGAATGGGGAGCACGCTCAGGATCCGCTTCGCAGGCTCTCCACGAAAACGGATGACGTCGGTGAATTCCTGGACGGCCTGTCCGTACAGCGCGTCGCGGCGGACGAAGTACGCCTTGTAGTGCAACTCGGCACCGCCCACCTCGGCGCGGGCCAGGTCGACGAGATGCGAGAACGGTTTGCCCGGAACGGGGACCGGCGCCTCTTCCCACTGTGTGCTGCCAGGCTTTCGCACCGACAAGGCCACCATCTGAAACGAGGCGCCGTCGATCGGGTGTGTCGGCGCCGGCTCGATGCGTACGTCGCCGCGATAGCGGTCGTAGCCGGATCGACGGAGCTCGGTACTTTGATTGGGACGGGTCGTGAGAAGGTCCGTCAGGCTGACGTCGCGCTGCGGAAGGAGCTCTCGGATCACGACTCGAAAAAAGCGCCCCGCGCTGAGTCCCGGACCGGTCGCGGCGTTTTCACCAGCTCCCTCAGCCGAGCGGAGTGAATACCGGCCGATCAGCCGATTGTAGAACTCCTCGGCCCCGCGCCCGTCCTGCCTCAGTTCGGCGTACGGGTGCAATTCCCTCGCCTTGCCGTGGATGTTGCGAATCTCGTACGGGGACTCCTCGCCGTTCCCATTGCCATCACTCACCATCACGAGAAACGTGCGCCGGAAGGCCCGCGACCGCACGCCACCGTCGGCCCGTTCGAGCGTCGAGCGGGTCTTGCGTACTGACTGGGTGAACGCGGAGTTATAGGCGGTCCAATACAACCCGACGGTCGGGACGGCACGCACCAGGTCGTCGACGGTTCGACCACGCTCCTGGAACCAGACCGGTTGTATGAACGAGCCTGGCCGGTCGGGGTCGAAGAACGGCGTCTCCCTTGGCAGTCCGAACGTGTAAGCCGTCGACAGGTCTTCACGTTCGTCGTAAATGGGGATTCCGAAGCCGTTGCGCTGGCCGTCGCGCAGGATCGGCAGCAGGTCCTCCCTGACCGCGCGGCGGTATTCCGCGAGACTCGCTGGATAGTTGCCCTTGAAAATGTCGAGGTTCGAGCCGCTCGCATCGAACAGGAAGATGACGTGATGACGAACGAGCGAAACCGGGTCGGACTGCGCGCTGGCGCGAGTAGTCAGACACGGCACGAACAGCGCACAGATGAGGAGTCCGAGTATGAGTCGGACAGACACCCAAGGCATTGGACTTCCCAGTGATCGCATCACGCGCTCGACTCCGAGACGAACCGATACAGCCGACATCGGCCCGAAACGGGCTCCGACACCTCTTGTCGAATCGCGAATTGAAGCCGAGCCCTTGCTGAAGAGATGCGAAGGCTAAACAAAGGGAAGGCTGGAGTCAACTCTCAAGTGCCAATTCCGACCCGATTTACACGATTGCAACGGTCCCACGGCCACAGAACCACGCCTTGATACGACTCCCGCGCGTAAAGTACTAACGCGAAAGCGGGTTGAACCGAACGCGCGTAAAATAGGCCTGCCTCGACGCAGCAGTGATCGCCAACCTTCTCGTTCTCGACAGCAACGGCACGGCGGAAGCCCTCTCCGGGCTGTCGTCGCACGACGCTTGCCTGAACCAGCTCGCGCACCTGTCTGGCATCGGGACGAGCATGGCGCAGATCAACGCCTCCTGTGGACTCAATCTCTGGGCGCCCTCCATGCCGCATCTCGACCAGCTGCTGCAGCGAGCGCGCGCCTTGGAGCAGTCGGCGGCCGGTGTACTCCTGCGCGCGCTCCCTCTCGGATCGTCAAACCTTCGTCCGCTGATGCAGTTGAGTGAGCTCGCCGCGGCCGTCTCGCTGATTCGCCAGTCGCTGGGAGTCGATCTGTTCGATCGGAACGCGGCAGGACTTCTTCTGCCGAAACTGAAGCTGTTTGGCTCGGCGACGCCGTTCACGCTGCCGGCGCTCCCCGAGATCGACCTGAAGCGTTTCGTACAGTTCGGTGCGGTCACAGCGGCGATTCGCGATGGATTCGGCATCAACCTTCTTGCCCCGGGCGGCGGGCGCCTGTTCGGCGACGCGATGCTGAGGTTGAACACCGGCGGCGTGTTCATGGCCATCCCGCGGCTTCCGATCGGCGCGGCGACGCTTGCCGGACTTCAGCGATTCATGCTCTTCGGCAGCACGCTGCAAACGGCCATCCGCGGACTTGGTTTCAATCCATTCAAGATGGCGGAGTGGCCGAAGCTCACCGCCATGCTGCGGCTTCTTCAGAAAGGTGGAAGCCTGCATCTGATCTGTATGGACATTCTCGGCGGCGTGTTCGGCGCCAACGTTGGTCTTCGTCTTCCCGGCCTCGACATCCTGCGCCGTCTGACGTGGACGATCTCCGCCATTCGATTGATCCGGCAGTCGCTCGGAATCGATCTGTTGCAGCGCGATGCGGGTCTGTTGCTTCGCCGGCTGATCGACGCGTTTCGCGGAAACAACATCTGCGGCTCGCTCGCCGCGCAGGCGCCAAGGCCCAAGGGCCTCGACGCCTTGAATCGTGTGCAGACGCTCGGACTCGGACTACAGACCTCACGCGACGCGGCCGGCGTCGACCTGCTGCACACGGACGGAGCGGCAGGCCTCGCGGCCATGGTCGACAATTTCCGCAATCCGGAGAATCCCGTTCAGGCCATGCGCATCTCTCCCTCGGTTGTCGAGGGGCTCTCCGGGTTGAGCATGCTCGGACAGACCGCGCGCGCGGCGGTAGCCGGGATCTAACGACTCAGGGCCGTCTCGAGACCATTCGGGCCGCGCCGGAAGACGAACATCTCTCCATCGTCTTCGCCGTCGACGAGGAAGGTCTTGATCGGCCCGAACAGCTCGTCCAGCTGGTCCGCGGAACAGGTCGGCAGGAACACTCGCAAGACGCGGGGGTCGTAGTAGCGGAAGAACAGCCGCTCGCCCGATTCGGTCTGGACCGACGACAACGTTCGCAGGTGCTCGTGCAAGGCCGGCAGGTTCGCGCCCGATGTGAACGAGACGCCGCGGCGTTCGTCACGCAACCGTGCAAGCTGCCCGGCATCGCTCTCGTCACCCGCGTCGACGAGCTCCACATCCGATACAGTGCGAACGAGCGTCTGCGGCGCCGGCTCGGCGTCGCCGTTCCTGGGCCGGACGTTGTAGATGCGGGTCATTTTCCTCGCCCGTCTCCTCACCTCAGCGCGGCTCGATCTTCTCCATGAGCTCATCGACGGTCATCTTGTTCAACGGACTTCGTTCCGCCAGTTCGAGCAGCCAGGCCCTGGCTCGCTCTGACACGATTTCCGACGGAAACGCCTCGAGCGAATTCAAGGACTCCGCCGCAGCAATCGCGGTCTCTTCGTCAGACGATTCCAGCATCTCGCCCAGGATGAAGGCACCTTCGGCGGGCGCACGCGATAACACCTCCGCCAGACGCTGCTGCCACGTCTGTGGACGCTGGCGCCAGACCGACCGAAGCCCTTGAAACTCGGCGTTACTCATCTGCTCGACGGATTCCCGGAGGTAGACCACCGCCTCGTCCGACCAGTAGTCGTCCGAGTACTCGAGGCTCAGCAATCGATCGAGTTCAGCGACGTCCATGAAGGTCCTACTCGAAGGTGCCGGTCGGCGTGCCGCCGGTCGGATATGACGAGGTGACGACGCCATCCGCATCCTTGATTACTTCCCACTGCACACCGTCGATCGTCTCACGGTGCAGCGTCGCGCCGTCTCTCGGCCTGGTTGCGACAGGCTTGGTCTCTGCGACCGTCTGCGTTGCCGACACGATCTGATCGTCGTCCCAGCTCTCGGGCGCCAGCGTGCTCTTCTTTGTCTTGCTCATCTTGCCATCCGGCATCTTCTTCTTGAACTTGACCACGGATGTGCCGTCCGCGTTGCGGGCGACTTCCTGTACGGCGTAGTCGGGGTTCTTCTTGATTGACGGCGAGTGCCCGCCGCGGATTTCGCTGGAGAGTCCTCCTGGCGATTTCGCGTTCGGAATGCGCTCGCCGTGAAGAATCTTGTCGCGCACCGACGGCGGCATTCGAC
>Ga0075420_100005420_pt1 | contig 11224 bp, 7 predicted proteins | sample SoiMetdeltSBSDD4_FD_75296 | JGI IMG/M metagenome (GOLD analysis project Ga0075420, IMG submission 75296) | Bulk soil microbial communities from a Populus tree surrounding site in Tennessee, USA - Soil MetaG P. deltoides SBSDD4 | ecosystem: Environmental > Terrestrial > Soil > Tree plantation... | reverse complement strand
CCGCGAGCTCCCAGTCGCGGCGGCCGCCGACCTGGACGGTCTCGTCGGGGTAGTCGCCCTGCTCGAGGCAAAGCACCCGCACGCCGGCTTCCGCCAGGCGCCTGGTCACCACCACGCCGGTCGGGCCGGCGCCGACGACGACGACCTCGGCATCCTCGCCGGCGCTCGCCACGGCCTCAGAGCCCCCGCGCGAGCCGGCGCCGCAGGCGCGGATCGGTCAGGGCCGGCGGCGGCTCGCCGGCATCGGCCTCGTTCAGGGTCCGGCCGGGGGCGACGATCGCGTCGATCCGGTCGAGGGTCGCCGCGGAGAGCCGCAGCCGCTCGGCACCGAGCTGGGACTCGAGCTGCTCCAGCGTGCGCGGGCCGATGATCGCGGCGCTGACCGCGGGGTGCTCGAGGACGAAGGCGAGCGCCAGCTCGATCAGGGTCATCCCCTCCTCCTCGGCCAGCCGCGCCAGCGCCTCGGCCGCCTCCAGCTTGGCGACGTTCTGCGGGCGCGCGAGGTCGTAGCGCTGCGGCGCCAGCTCGACCCGCGCCGACGGCGGCGGCACGGCGCCGACCCGGTAGCGGCCCGAGAGCCAGCCGCCGCAGAGCGGGCTCCAGGCGAGCACGGCGACCCCGTGGCGCTCGCAGCTGCCGAGCAACTCGCGCTCCGCGCCCCGGGTCAGCAGCGAGTACGCGGTCTGCTCGCAGACAACGCGCTCGCGGCCGCGGCGGGCGGCGATCCACTGTCCCTCGACCAGCGCCGAGGGCGGCGTCGTCGAGCTGCCGATCGCCCGGATCTTGCCCTCGTGGACGAGATCGGTGAGCGCTCCGAGCGTCTCGTCGAAGTCGGTCTCGGGATCGTGGAGATGGACCTGGTAGAGGTCGATCCAGTCGGTGTGCAGACGGCGCAGGCTGTCCTCGACCGCCCGCCGGACCCAGCGGCGCGAGCCGCCCCGCCGGTTGGGGTCCGAGCCCATCTGGTAGCCGAACTTGGTCGCCAGCACGACGTCGTCGCGGCGCCCTCCGGCGAGCGCCTTGCCGACGATCTCCTCCGACTCACCGCCCGAGTAGACGTCGGCCGTGTCGATGCAGTTGATCCCCGCATCGAGGGCGCGATGGATGATCCTGACCGCGTCGGCGTGGTCGGGGTTGCCGCGCCTGCCGAGCATCATCGTGCCGAGGCAGAGCGGGCTGACCTGGATCCCGGTGCGCCCGAGGAAGCGCGGGCTCGTCGCGGCGGTCCGCTCCGCTCCGCTCACGCGACGATCGCCGAGGCGGGCTGGCGCGGGTCGGCGGCGGCGTGGAGGAAGCCGGAGGCGGGATCGCGGACGATCACCTCGACCGCGGCGGCGTCGCGGGTGAAGGCGGGCCAGCGGCCGACCGCGTGGCCGCGGCGCTCGAGCTCGGCGATCGTCGCCTCCGCGAAGCGGTCCTCGAGCAGCAGCCGGTCGGGCAGGTACTCGAAGGGGGCGAAGGAGTTCGGGAAGCTCCAGGTGGAGAAGCGCGGCGCGTTGACCGACTGCTGCAGGTCGATCCCGAAATGGACGTGGTTGACCAGGACCTGGAGCATCGCCTGCACCTGCATGTCGCCACCGGGGCAGCCGAAGGGGATCGCGCGGCCGTCGTCGCCGACCGCGATCGCCGGGTTCGGGGTGAGGCGGGGGCGCTTGCCGGGCGCCACCCCGGAGGGATGGGCGGGGTCGGGCCGGGACTGCAGGCCGCGCAGCGAGGGCACGATCCCGGTCCCGGGGATGACCGGCGAGGTCGAGGCGCCGTCGGAGGGGGTCGCCGAGAAGGCGTTGCCCCAGCGGTCGACGACGCAGACGTAGGAGGTCCCGCCCTCCTTCGGCTCGCCCTCACCGGGTACTGCGGCGCCGCCCTCGCCGATGTGCGACGGGGCGCTGGCGTCGGAGGCGCGGGGCAACGGCTGGGCGACGCCGAAGAGCGGCTCCGGCAGACCGGTCGAGGCGCGCTCGCGGTCGATCTGGGCGGCGCGGGCTGCGGCGTGCTCGGGTGAGAGCAGGCGGTCGAGGGGGACGTCGACGAACTCGGGATCGCCGTAGTGGTGCTCGCGGTCGGAGAAGACCGCCTTCAGCGCCTCGACCACGAGGTGGACGTAGTCGGGGCCGTTGTGCTCGAGGCCCTCGAGGCCGGCGGCCTCGAGGATCAGCAGCGCCTGGGCGAGCATCGGCCCCTGGCACCAGGGCCCGCAGGTGAGCAGCTCGAGGTCGCGCCAGCGGGTCGCCACCGGCGGCTCGACCCGGCAGCGGAAGGAGGCGAGGTCCTCGCGGGTCAGGTAGCCGCCGTGCTCCTCGTGGTAGCGGGCGATCCGCTCGGCGATCTCGCCCTCGTAGAAGGCGGCGCGGGCGGCCTCGAGGCCGGCGACCCGGTCGCCGGCGGCGCCCGCCTCCGCCTCCACCATGATCTGCAGGGTGCGGGCCAGGTCAGTCTGGACAAAGCGCTCGCCGACCCGCGGCGGACGTCCCCCGGGCAGATAGATCGCGGCGTTGGCGGGCCAGCGCTCGTATCCCCTGGCGCGCATCGCGATCCCCTCGGCGAGCAGCGGGAAGACCGCGAAGCCCTCGGCGGCGAGCCGGATCGGGGCGGCGGCGATCTCCGCGAAGCTCATCGTTCCGTGGTCGCGCAGGGCGGTGATCCAAGCGTCGGGTGCGGCGGGGACGACGGTGCGCAGCAGGCCGACCGGAATCGTGCCGTCGTGCTCGCGCATGAAGAGGTCGGCGGGGATGCCGGCGGGCCAGACGCCGAGGCCGTCGATCGTGATCGTCTCGCCCTCGGCGCTGCGGATCATGATCGGCGCGACACCGCCGAAGTCGACCTCGTCGGCATGCAGGACGGCCAGCGCGATGCCGGCGCAGCAGCCGGCGTCGACCGCGTTGCCGCCCGCCTCCAGAATCGCGTGAGCGGCGGCCGAGGCGAGGTAATGGCCGGAGGAAACGGCGTGGTTGGAGCCGGTCTTGGTCGTACGGGGGGCGAGCCAGGAGGGCGAGTCGGTGGGCATCGGCGTAACGATAGTGATGTATCCAATCTTCCGTTGTTAGGATCCCAGATTGATGCCGAAGTTTAGTGAACCTCAGCTGATCGCCGGGAACGTGTTGACGATGGACCCCGACCGCCCCCGTGCCGAGGCAATCGCCGTCGCCGCTGGGCGGCTGCTCGCGGTCGGCACGCTGGCGGAGGTGGCTGCGGCGCTGCCCCCCGGCACCCCCGTGCACACCCCGGGGGGCGCCGCGATCATCCCCGGCCTGATCGACTCGCACCTGCACATGCAGTGGGCCGGGCTGAAGCTGCTGCACCTGCTCGGCGAGCCCGCCGGCGACGAGGCGCTGCCGCTGGAGCGGGCGCTGGCGGCGCTCGACGCGGAGCAGCCGCATTGGCAGGGGCCGGACCCAACCCTGGAGCAGCGCCTGACCGGGTTGCGGATGGTCCAGCCGGTCCTGCACGCGCTGGGGATCGTCGCTGTCGTCGACCCGGCGGTCGTGCCGGCGGAGCTGGCGGCCTACGTCGAGGCCCACCGCCGCGGCGAGCTGACCGTGCGGGTGGTCGCGATGCCCCACCCCGACCTCGACCACGGCGCCGCGGCGGCGATCGCCCAGCTCGACGGGATCGGCGCCCGCACCGGCCTCGGCGACGAGATGCTGCGCCTGGGCGGGGTCAAGGTCTACTTCGACGGCGTCGGCAAAGACGGTTCGGCGCTGCGCCGCGAGCCCTGGCCCGGGCACGAGGACGAGGCCGGCGGCCGCGGGCACCAGCGCGTCTCCGAGGCCGAGTTCGAGGCGCTTGCCGCCTGGTGCGCGCGCGAGCGCTGGTCGCTGGGGGTCCATGTGGTCGGCGGCGGCGGCATCGACGCGGTGCTCGCCGCCTTCGCCCGGATCGACGCCGAGACGCCGATCCGCGAGCTCGGCTTCACCCTGATCCACGCCTACCTCGAGCCCTCGCCGGCGAACATGGAGCTGGCCGGCGCGCTCGGCGTCCTCGTCGCCGCCCAACCGGCGATTCACTGGTGGAACGGGACCAACCTGGAGGCACGGATCGGCCCCGCGGCCCGCGCCGCCAACCCGATCCGCTCCTGGCTGCAGGCCGGCGTCGCCGTCGGCGGCGGCTCCGACGGCCCCTACTTCCCGCTCGACCCGCGGCTCGGCCTCTGGCAGGCCCGGACCCGCGTGGTCCGCGATGAGGAAGCCCCGCACGAGCCCGGTCTCGGCCTCGACGCCGAGCAGGCGCTCGCCCTCTACACGACCGGCGCCGCCGCCGTCAGCCTCGCCGCGGAGCGGCGCGGGGCGCTGGCGCCGGGACTCGCCGCCGACTGGGCCGCGCTCAGCGTCGACCCGCTCAGCGACGCCGCCGCGCTGCGCGAGGCTGCGGTCGTGGAGACCGCCGTCGGCGGCACCGTCGTCCACTCCAACCCGATCGGAGACCCCGCTTGAGCAAGCCCGCTTCCCCCCCTGCCCCGCTGCCCGAGGAGGCAGAGGTAATCGTCGTCGGTGGCGGCAGCGCCGGCGCCGCGGTCGCCGCCCGCCTCGCCGCAGGCGGCCACGAGGTCCTCCTGCTCGAGGCCGGCCCCGACCCCGGCCCGCTCGGCTCGCCCGATTGGCCCGCCGACCTGGTCGACGCGACCCGGCTCGGCCACTCGCTCGACTGGGGTTTCGACTCGGGCGAGACGGTTCCCGGCCAGACCCTCCCGCTCGAGCGCTCGCGCGTGCTCGGCGGCTGCTCGGCCCACAACGGCGCCGTCCAGACCTGGGGGCACCGGCTCGACTACGACGGCTGGGCCGAGTACGCCGGCCCCGGCTGGGAGGCCGACACGCTGCTCCCCCTCTTCGAGCGCGCCTCCGAGCAGCAGCGGGTCCGCACCTACGAGCGCGCCGAGCTGACCCCCTGGCAGGAGTCCTGGCTGGCGGCCTGGGGGGCGTCCGGGCTGCCGCTCCTGGACGACCTCAACGGCCTCGACGAGACCGTCGGCGCCGCCCCGGAGTCGGTCAACATCGTCGACGACGGGGTCCGCTTCAACGCCGCCTTCGCCTACCTCGACCCGCTGCGCGGGGACCCGCGCCTGACGATCGCCGGCGACGCCCTGGTCGACCGGCTGCTGCTGGAGGGCGAGCGGGTGGTCGGGGTCCGGGCGCTGCGCGACGGCGCCGCGGTCGCGGTCCGGGCGCCGCTGGTGATCCTCTGCGGCGGCAGCTTCTGCACTCCGGCGGTGCTGCTGCGCTCGGGGATCGGCCCCGCCGCCGACCTGCGGGCGCTTGGCATCGAGGTCGCCGTCGACCTGCCCGGGGTCGGCGCCAACCTCCACGACCAGCCCTTCGTGCTGATGAGCTGGGAGGGCTCGGAGGAGATGGCGCGGGCGATGGCGGAGCGAGCTGCGGCCGGCTGGGCGCCCGACGAGCAGGTGATGGCGAAGGCCGCCTCCAGCTTCGACCCTGACTGCTTCGACGTCCACCTCCTCCCCTACAGCCCGACCCACCTGTTCGACGGCCGCAGCTGGCACGCCGGCGCCGGCTGTCTGCTGCCGCGCTCGCGCGGTGCGGTCAAGCTCGCCGCCGCCGATCCCGAGACACTCCCGCTCGTCGACCACGCCTTCTACAGCGACCCCGAGGGGCACGACCTCGCGATCCTGGTCGAGGCCGTGGGGATGCTGCGCGAGATCGCCGCGGGGCCGGAGATGAGCGGGGTGCTCGGCCGCGAGAAAGCGCCGGGGCCGGTCGGCGCCGCGACGCCGGCGGCGATCCGCGAGTACCTGCTCTCCCACGTCGACAGCTACTGGCACCCGGTCGGGACGGCGAAAATGGGGCCGGAGTCAGATCCGACCGCGGTGGCCGATCACCGCGGCGCCGTCCGCGGCGTTGAAGGTTGCCTGGTCGCCGACTGCTCGCTGATGCCGACGGTGCCGCGGGCAACCACCGCGATGCCGGCGAGCGTGATCGGCGAGCGGATCGCCGCATTCGTGCTCGGAGGAACGACGTGAGCGCCGAGATCTGGTTCGCCCCGGCCCGTGAGCTGGCCGCCGCGATCCGCGAGCGCCGGCTCTCTTCGGTCGAGGTGGTCGGCGCCTTCCTCGACCGGATCGACGCCGTCGACGGCCGGATCAACGCGATCACCACCAGGGTGCCGCGCGAGCAGGCGCTGGCCCAGGCGGAGGCCGCCGACCGGGCGGTCGCCGCCGGCGAGCCGCTCGGGCCCCTGCACGGACTGCCGATCGCGGTCAAGGACCTGATGGACGTCGCCGGGTTGCCGACCACGCACGGCTTGGCGGTCTTCGCCGACGCGCCCCCGGCCAAGTCCGACAGCCTCCTGGCCGAGCGCCTGCGTGCGGCCGGGGTGATCTTCGTCGGCAAGACCAACACCCCGGAGGTGGGCCTCGGCACGCTCACCTTCAACGGCCTCTTCGGCCCCACCCGCAACCCCTGGAACCCGGGCAAGAACGCCGGCGGCAGCAGCGGCGGCGCGGCCGCCGCGGTGGCGGCGGGGATGCTGCCGCTCGCCGACGGCTCCGACAGCGGCGGCTCGATCCGCTACCCGGCCGCCTTCTGCAACCTGCTCGGCCTGCGCCCCTCCCCGGGCCGCATCCCCTCCGGCCGCCGCGGCGACGGCTGGAGCCCGCACGGCGTCCTCGGCCCGATCGCCCGCGACGCCGCCGACGCCGGCCTCCTGCTCTCCGCCCTCGCCGGCCCCGACCCGCGGGCACCGCTCGCGCTCGACCAGGACTCGGCCCCGTTCGCCGCCCTCCGCCCCGCCGAGCTGGCCGGCCTGCGGATCGCCTGGAGCCCGCGCGGGGGCGGCCTCCCGGTCGAGCCCGAGGTGACCCGCGTGCTCGACGGCACCCTGGGAGCGCTGGCCGCCGCCGGCGCCCTGATCGAGGAGGTCGAACCCGATCTCTTCGCCAACGCCGACGAGTGCTGGCAGATCATCGAGATGCTCGGCTTCCTCGAAGCCGCCGGCGAGCTCGTCGCCGAGCACCGCTCGCTGCTGCGCCGCGACCTCGTCGTCAACGTCGACGAGGGGCGCGAGCTGAGCGCCGAGCAGATCGTCCGCGGCCTCGGCCTGCGCACGGAGATCTTCCGCGCCACCGCCAAGCTGCTGAGCGATTACGACGTGCTGGCGCTGCCGGCGACGCCGCTGGTCTCGGTCCGCGCCGGCTCCACCTGGCCGACCGAGGTCGACGGCACCCACTTCGACCGCTACTTCGAGTGGCAGCGGCTGGCCTGCCGGATCACCGTCACCGCCCACCCCGCGCTCGCGGTCCCCGGCGGGTTCTCCGCCGACGGGCTGCCGGTCGGGCTGCAGCTGGTCGGCCGCCACCGCGGCGAGCTGGAGCTGCTCGGCATCGCCGCCGCGATCGAGGCGGTAACCGGCTGCGCCGAGCGCCGCCCGGAGCTCTGAGCTCCAGGATCAGGTGGCGGTGGCCAGCGCGCCCGGAGCGATGAACTCGAGGTCCGGGCGGGTCTCGCCGAGTGCCATCTCCGCCAGCGCCGCACCGATCGCCGGCGCGAACTTGAACCCGTGGCCCGAGCAGGCAGCGCCGACCAGCACCCGCGGCGTTCCGGGCAGCGGGCCGACCGCGAAGCGGTTGCGCGGCGCCATCGTGTAGCGGCAGGCGATCGCCTCGGCCAGCGATCCCTCGCCGGCCGGGACGAAGCGGCGGACCAGCTCGACCAGGGTCGCCGCCTCGGCCTCGCTGACCGGGACGGGGTCGCGGCGCGGGTCTTCGGGCGGGCCGTCGTCGAGCCCGACCTTGAGCCCGCGCCCGCTCACCGCCGGGATCCCGTAGAGAAGGCCGCTGCCCGGGACCTCGACCGAGAAGACGCCGAGCGCCGGCGGCGCCACCGCCGCGAGGTCGTCGGGGCGCAGCTCGACGTTGACGATCCGCACCACCCGCAGAGTCTCCGCCAGCTCCGGCACCAGGGTGCCCGTCCAGGGGCCGGGGCAGAGGACGAGCGACTCGGCCCGGACGACGCCGCCCGGGGTCTCGACGACTACCCCGTCGCCGTCTTCGCTCCACTCCAGCACCGGCGATGCCTCGCGCAGCTCCACGCCGGCTTGGCGGCCGAGGCCCAGCAGGGCCTCCATCGCGGCCGCGGCGTCGAGTACCCCCGCCGCCGGGTCGTGGACGATCGCGTAGTCGTCGTCGAGCTGTAGCGCCGGTGCGATCCGACGGGCCGCCGCGGCGTCGAGCTGCTCGCATCCCGGCCCGCGCAGAGCCCCGCCGTCACCTGCCGGGTGGGCGTAGAGGCCGCCGGTCGTGGTCAGCAGCGAGGTCCCGGCCGCCGCCTCCAGGTCCGACCAGCCGCGGTAGGAGAGGTCGACCAGCTCGTCCCAGACCGGCGAGGGGTAGGCGCGGCGGATCATCCGGGTCGCGCCGTGCGAGGAGCCGGCGAGGTGACCGACGCGGCCGCGCTCGAGCAGCAGCACCGAGCTGCCCCGCCGAGCCAGGTTCCAGGCGGCGGATCTGCCGTGGATCCCGGCCCCGACGACGACGGCGTCGAAGCGCTCTCCGGAGCCCGCCCGCGGGGTGGGCGCCGGCCGGGCGCCGCCGCCGGGCGCGCGCAGCGCCGCGATCGCGGCGTCGACGTCATCGGCTCCGTTGTAGACGTGGAAGGAGGCGCGGACGACCCCCGCGAGGCCGCGCGGAGCCATGTCCCAGAGCCCGTGCGAGGCGGGCACGACGACCGTGTGGCAACCCGCCTGGGCGAGCTTCGCCTGAGTCTCCTGGGGATCCTCGCCCTCGCGGACGAAGGTGACGATGCCGCTCTCCGAGCCGGCGGGGTCGGCGATCCGGATCCCGCCGACCTCCGCGACCAGGCGCTCACGCAGGCTGGCGCCGAGGGCGGTGACGTGGGCGGCGATCGCCTCGACGCCAAGCGCCCGGGCCTCGGCGAGGGCGACGCCCAGCCCGAGCCGCGCCGCGGGCGCCGCCTCCCAGGTCTCGAAGCGCCGCGCCGAATCGGCCAGCTCGAACTCGTGCGCGCCGGACCAGCGGGCGCCGCGGACGTCGGGCGCGGTCGGGCGCAGCCGCTCGCGCAGCCGCGGCGAGACGTAGAGGAAGCCGGTCCCCCGCGGGGCGCGCAGGAACTTGCGCCCGGTGGTGACCAGCGCGTCGCAGCCGATCGCGTCTACGTCGACCGGCAGGTGGCCGACCGACTGGGTGGCGTCGAGCAGGTAGGGAACCGCGGCCGCGGCGGCCAGGGCACCGATCGCGGCGATCGGTTCGACCCGGCCCGAGGAAGTCGGGACGTGGGTGGCGACGAGCAGGGTCGCGGGCCGGCCCAGCGCGCGCTCCAGCGCCTCGAGGTCGACGTGGCCTCCGGGGTCGTCGGGCACCACCTCGATCTCCACCCCCGCCCGCTCCAGCTCCAGCAGCTGCAGGGCGGAGCTGACGTAGGTCGTGCGGGTGGCGAGCACGCGGTCGCCGGGGCCGAGCCGCAGCGCGTCGACGGCGCGCCGCCAGCCGACGGTCGCGCTCTCGACCAGGGCGATGTCGTCGGCCTCGGCACCGATCAGCCCGGCGGCCCCGGCGTAGACCGCGTCGAGGCGGGTGCGCATCGCGCTCGCCGCCTCGTAGCCACCGAGCTCGGCTTCGAGCACGAGGTGGTCGACGACCGCGCTCAGGCTCGCGGCCGTGGGCAGCGCCGAGCCGGCCGAGTTGAGGTGGTGCTCGGCCCGCCCAGCCGTGGTCAGCTCGGTGAGCTCGCGCTCACGGGTGACGTCGATCGTGCTCGGCAATGGATCCAAGGGATCCCAAGTATAGCTAGATGGATCCATATTCTATTACTGTGTGTCCATCTCCCGTCAAGCCCGAACCTCCGAATCGCGCCCCGGCCTGGGTCGCGACTTCTGGTGGGTATTCGCCGCGTCGACCTGCCTGACCCTGACGCACGGGGCGTCCACCCCGCTGCTGGCCCGCTACGCGCTCGACGACCTCGGCGCCACAGCGGGGGTCGTGGGGCTGATCGTCGGCTCCTCTTCCGTCGCCGCGATCCTGGTCCGGCCGATGCTCGGCGCGCTCGCCGACCGCTACGGGGTGCGCCGCCTGAGCGTGATCGGCACGGCGGTGCTCGCGACCGGGATGTTCGTCCTGATGCTCGCCCACAGCGTCGGCCCGGGCACCGCCGGACGGCTGATCAGCGGCCTCGGCGTCGCCGCCGCCACCACCGCGCTGATGGCATGGGTGATCGGACTGGTGCCGCTGGCCCACCGCGGCCGGGCGTTCGGGGTCTTCGGAGTCAGCGTCTGGGTCGGGCTCTCGGCCGGGCCGCAGATCGGGCAGACGCTGGTTTCGCTCGGCGGCTACCCGGCCCTCTGGATCGGCTGCATCGCCCTTGCCCTGCTCGCCGCCGTCTTCGTCCTGCAGGCACGCGCGCCGCGGATCGAGCGCGCGGTCGGAGTACCGCCGCCGCGGCGGGCGGCCCACCTGGTGAGGCTGGTCGCGAAGCCGGGTGCGGCGTCGGCGATCGCCTGGTGCGGCGAGGGCATGGTGATCGCCTTCCTGATCGTCCACCTCGAACGCCGCGGCCTGCCCGCGGGCGGGTTGACCGGGGCCGCCACGGTATTCACGGTCTTCGCGCTGACCGTGATCGCGGCCCGCCTCGCCACCGCCAGCCTGGTCGACCGCGTCGGGGCGGTGCCGACCGGAGCCGTGGCGCTGGTCATGATCGGTGCCGGCCTCGCCACCCTGGCGCTCGCCGACAGCTTCGCCGTCGCGGCGTTCGGCGGGGCGCTGCTCGGACTCGGTTTCGCACCCCTGTTCCCCTCGCTGGCACTGCTCGCGACCGAACGCCTGCAGCCGGAGGAGCGCGGCGCCGGCGTCGGCGTCTTCTCGGCCTTCATGGACGCGGGGATCGGCGCCGGCTCGATCCTCGGCGGGGTGTTGGTGGCAGCGATCGGGACCGGCGGGGCGCTCGCGGTGATGGCCGCCAGCCAGCTGCTGGCGCTGGCCCTGGTTCTCAGCATCCGCCCTCAACGGTCCAGCAGCCTCACCGGGTTGGAGACCAGCATCGAGGTGGCCGAGGCCTCCGAGAGGCCGCCGGCGTAAAGCGCCGGCAGCACGCTGCCCAGCAGGTGCGCGTAGCCGCCGCCGCCGTTGACCCGCAGCTGGGTCTTCGTCCAGACCGAGCAGCCGAGCACGCAGCGCTGCTCCATCCCCGGCTCGCTCAGCAGCTCCAGCAGTGCCTCGTAGCGCTCGGCGTCGCTCGGCTCGTGCAGCCCCTCGCGCAGCCGCGCC
>Ga0075420_100005417_pt1 | contig 11226 bp, 8 predicted proteins | sample SoiMetdeltSBSDD4_FD_75296 | JGI IMG/M metagenome (GOLD analysis project Ga0075420, IMG submission 75296) | Bulk soil microbial communities from a Populus tree surrounding site in Tennessee, USA - Soil MetaG P. deltoides SBSDD4 | ecosystem: Environmental > Terrestrial > Soil > Tree plantation... | reverse complement strand
TTCCTTTCGGCAAGCTGCTGCGCTTCAATGCCGACGGCACGATCCCGGCCGACAATCCGTTCGCGTCGACGCGGACCGGCCTGGCGCGCGCCGTCTTCTCCTCGGGCTTGCGCAACCCGTTCACCTTCGCGGTCCAGCCCGGCACGGGCCGCATCCACGTCAACGACGTAGGGCAGGAGACGTGGGAGGAGATCAACCTCGCGGCGCCGGGGGCCAACCACGGCTGGCCCGCCTCCGAGGGACCGGACCACGCCAGCGCGGGCATCACGGCGCCGCTGTTCGCGTACCGGCATTTCGCCACCGTGCCCCCGGGCGCGGGGCCCGGCGGCTTCCTCGTCGGCTTCTGCATCGCGGGCGGCGCTTTCTATCCGGGCAGCGGCCCGTTCCCCGCGCCCTATCGCGGCAGCTATTTCTTCGCCGATTTCGTGGACGGCTTCATCGCGCGGCTCGATCTCGCGAACGGCAATGCGGCGTACACGTTCGCGACCGGCTTCGATTTCCCGGTGGACCTGCTGGTGGGGCCGGACGGGGCGCTGTACGTGCTGATGCGCCACGGGATCGCTCGCATCTCGGCTTCATAGCGAAGCGCAGCCGATGCCGCAGGCCGCACGGGCCGCTTCGCTTGACAGCATGCGGCGCGCGGCTACCCTCTCCCATCTTCGGCGGCCCGCGCGTCGGCGCGGGCCGCGATCCGACGGAGCACGACTGTGATGAACCTGGACCCGAAGACCTGGCGCCGGTGGTCGGCGCTTGCCGGCTTGGCCGTGGCCGCAACGGCGTCGGCCGCCGATGCGCTCGTCCTTCCGCCCGGACCGGGCCCTTGGACAGCGTTCCGCCCGCAGGCCGTGGAGGTCCAGGGGCAGACCTTCACGCCATCGTGCTCGCGGCTGCCCGGCGTTCCCGCACCGGTCGCCGGTGGCGGCCCGGCCGACACGAGCACGTTCCAGTTCTGGGCCAGGCGCGGCACGGTGAACAAGCTCATCGTGTACTTCGACGGCGGGGGCGCCTGCTGGGATGCGCGTACCTGCCTGGGCGTGACGCCGTCCGGGCGGGCGACGCCCACCTTCGTTCCGTACAGCATCTACCAGGATCCGCGCAACGTCGGCACGGGGCCCGGCCAGTTCAGCGGCGTGTTCGACCTGGCCGATACGCGCAATCCGTTCAAGGACTGGAACTTCGTCTACATCCCCTACTGCACCGGCGACATCCATGCCGGCTCGACGGTGCAGCAGGTGCCGCTGCCCACGCCCGCGGGCCCGCTGCCGATCCCGATCCACCACCGCGGTCACGACAACTTCAGGGCGGTGCTGAAGTTCATGACCGAGAACTTCACCGGCCCCGCCCCGAACCAGGTCTTCGTGAGCGGCGCCAGCGCGGGCGGCTACGGCGCCATGCTGAACATGCCGTGGATCGAGGAGGCGTTCCGCGGCGCGCAGATCGACGTGCTGGCAGACGCCAGCCAGGGCATCACGACGCCGGCCTGGGATGCCGTGCGCGATGCGGCCTGGAACTTCCAGATCGCGCCTTGGATCGCGCTCGGCGAGTCGATCCCGATGGCGCCCCCGCGCATCTTCCGCAGGACGTTCGAGCGCTACCCCAACGTGAACTTCGGCCAGTACACGACCGACTGGGACACCACGCAGATCCTCTTCTACGACCTGATGGCCGATCCGTCGAATCCCACCCCCGGGATCTGCGCGGACTGGCACGAGCGCATGCGCGCCGACCTGGGGCTGTACCAGGGCATGCGCAATTTCCGCAGCTACACCGCGTTCGGCACCGAGCACACGATCACACGTTCGGCCGAGTTGTACTCGGAGGCCTCGGCGTCCGGCGTGTCGTTCCTCGGCTGGATCACCGCGCTGCCCGAACCCCAGGCCGGCACGCCGTCGCCGGCCGGCTCGGCCTGGTCCAACGCGGCATGCACCGGCAACTGCGGCGCGATCCCGGCCGCAGCCTGCCCGTTCTGAAGGCCGCCACCCGCCCGCCGCGGGGGTCGAGGAAACTGGGGCGGCCCGGCGTTACCTCGAGCGCCGGCGCTGCCGGGCCGCACCGCGGGCGGCGGCACGGCGCTTGCCCGTCTGCCGGAGGGCGACACGGCCACGGGGCGGCGACGAGAGGCGAGCGGGTACATTGCCCAAGACGCCGACGCGCCGCTTCCCGCTTCGAAAGGAATCGGCCCCTCGTCCTCCACGGCCCTCGGTGCGGCGCCCCGGCCCGCAAGGCGCAGCCCCTGGGCAACGGGGCACCGGCCGCCCGCGGGTTTCCACTGCCACTCTCATCACGCGAAGGCTCCCCATGCAAGACCCGGTCATTTCCAATCCGATGCAGCCGTTCATCAACCTCGTGCAGAGCAACATGGCGCTGCTCTCCAAGTACGCGATGTCGCCCGATGCCATGTCCCAGGCGATGGCCCAGGTCCAGGCGGCGATGACGCAGGGTCCCGGCGCGGCGAACCCGCTCTCGCAGTCGGGGGCCTTCGCCGAACTGGCGCAGGGCATGATGGAGAACTACACGCGCTTCATGGGCGAGCTGACGCACAGCGGCATGGCGCTGTTCGCGCAAGGTCAAGGCGCCTTCCAGCAGGCGCAGGATGCGGCGGGCGCGGCGACCGAGGGCGGGCGCGCGCGGCGCCACAACCGGTCCTGACCGGGCTCGCGCATCGCGGCAACGGGCTGCGCGAGCCCGCGCGCTCGCCTCCGCGGCAGGCGAGCGGCGGCCTGCCTGGCGGCGGCCCGCCGCGCCGGACGTCACGGCGCAGGCGCCGGGGTCACTGCACCCGTTCGCCGCAGAACCGGCCGTGCCTGGCCTCGTGCATCAGCTCGCGGAACTGCTGTCGCGACAGGCGCAGCAGGTGCTCGTGGTCTCCGGCCTCGATGTAGACCGTATCGTTGGTCTCGAGCTCGTCGTCGACGACGGTCTCGACACCCCACGCCATGCCGAGCGCGGGCACGGCGCCGCGATCACAATCCTCGAACAGCGAGGCGATGCAGGCCTCGTCGGAGAGCCGCAGGTGCCGGCGGTCGAGCAGGCGGGAGAGCGCGCCGAGCTGGACGCTCTTGTCGCCCGGCACGACGGCCACGATGCGGGCGCCGCTCTCGTCTTCGACGACGACCGACTTGGCGAGCTGGTGGGGCGTGATGTGCGCGCAGCGCGCGGTCTCGGGGCTGCTGCGGCTGTGTTCGTGCAGGCAGAGCTCATAACGAGCGCCGCGCTGGTCCAGGTAGCTGGACAGGCGTGTCGGAATGGACATGGGCGGCCTCCGTGTGCGAGATTCACCGACGCCTTCCGGGCGGCGCGGCTCGCCGCTCGGTGCGCCACCGCAGTGTGCTCCCGCACCGGCCGCGGCGCCAGACGCCGAGCCGCGGCGTGCCCGGCCGCACCCCTTCGCGACGCATGGAGCCCGGCTGCGGGTCCCGCCGGCCTGCGGCGATACTGCGCCCGTGATCGTCGCCTGGATGCTCGCCTACTTCGCCACCGGCGCCTTCGTCGGCTTGCTCGCCGGGCTGCTGGGCATCGGGGGCGGCATGACGCTGGTGCCGGTGCTGGCGGCGATGTTCACCGCGCAGCAGTTCGCGCCCGGCCACACGGTGCACCTCGCCCTGGGCACCGGCATGGCGTCGATCATGTTCACGTCGAGCGCCAGCGTGCGCACGCACCATCGCCTGGGCGGCGTCGACTGGCCGCTGGTGCGCCGCATGGGGCCGGGCATGGTGATCGGCACGCTGCTGGCCACGGCGCTCTCGGGCTGGGTGCCGCAGCGCGCGCTCGCGCTGGCCTTCGCGGTGATCGTCTATGCCGGCGCGACGCAGATCCTGCTCGGCCGCAAGCCGTCGGCCGGGCGCACGCTGCCCGGCACGCCGGCGCTGGTCGCGATCGGGCTGCTGATCGGCGTCGTCTGCGGGCTGGTGTCGGCGGGCGGCGCGTTCATGACCGTGCCGTTCATGCTGTTCTGCGGCGTGGCGATGACCTCCGCCATCGGCACCGGCGCCGCGCTCGGCGTGCCGGTGGCCGTGGTGGGCACGCTCGGCTACGTGTTCAGCGGGCGGCAGGTTCCCGATCTGCCGCCGCTGGCGCTGGGCTTCGTGCACGGCCCCGCGCTGCTGGGCATCGTCGCCGGCAGCATGCTCACGGCGCCGGTGGGTGCGCGCGCCGCGCACCGCATGCCGGTGACGACGCTGCGCCGCATCTTCGCCGGCCTGCTGTACGTGCTGGCGACGAAGATGCTGTGGACCTATCTCTGAGGCCCCCGCGATCCCCGCCTCCGTTGCGAATTCGATTGCGGTACGCTGCGAGCCGCACGGTTTCCCGGTCATGTCAATGACGCATGTCTTCATCAGCTACGCACGGGAGGACCGGGAAGGAGCGGGCAGGCTGGCCGGGGCGCTGGAAGCCTGCGGCTGGTCGGTATGGTGGGATCCGAGGATCAAGGCCGGTCAGACCTTCGACGACGTCATCGAGCGCGAACTCGAAAAGGCCAGCAGCGTGGTCGTGCTGTGGTCGAAGCACTCGATCGCCTCGGAGTGGGTCAAGAACGAGGCCTCGGCCGCCGCGGAACGCGGGGTTCTGATTCCTGCACGCATCGACGACGTCAAGGTGCCGCTCGAGTTCCGGCGCAGGCAGACCGCGGATCTCGTCGGATGGAACGGTGATCCCTCGCATGCGGGCTTTCGAGCGCTTGGCGACGCCATCGCCGCGACGGTGGGCAGTCCGGCAGCGACTTCGCCGGCCGGCAAGGCGGCTCGCGCGGAACCGGTCTTCCCGGGGCGGCGCCGCCGGCTCGCGAGCGGCATCGCGGTGACTGCGCTCGTATCGGCCCTGGGAGGCTATGTCGGCTGGCGCATGTACCCTTCGGGCGGGTCGGCCCGCCCCCACGAGGCCGCCGCATCCCCTGCCACGCCGGCGGATGCGGCTCGCGAGTCCCAGGATCCGCCGGCGCCGTCGGGCGACGGCGCCACCGCGCTGCACCCCGCCACGCCCGGGATCTTCGAGTTCAGATGGCCCGGCGGCGACTGCTGGAAGATCTACCGCGGGGACATCGTGGCGACGAGCAGCTGCGGCAGCGGCCGGCACGCGCTGCAGGCCGGCACCTACGTGGTCAAGCCTTCGAGCTCCGCCCCGTTCCTGCCGTTCAGCGTTTCCGTCAAGCCGGGCGCCACGACCACCGCCGACGCCGGGGGAGGCATCTTCGAATTCAAGTGGCCCGGGGGCGACTGCTGGAAGGTCTACCGCGGGGACATCGTGGCGACGGGCAGTTGCGGCAGCGGCAGGCATGCCTTGCAGGCCGGCACCTACCTGGTCAAGCCTTCGAGCTCGGCCGTCTTCGCGCCGTTCAGCGTTTCCGTCAAGCCCGGCGCGACGACGAGCACGGACGCCATGGGGGGCCTCTTTCAATTCAATTGGCCCGGCAATGACTGCTGGAAGGCCTATCGCGGGGACGTCGAGGCGAAGAGCAGTTGCGGCGGCGGCAAGCATGCCCTGCAGGACGGCGTGTACGTCGTGAAGCCCTCGAGCTCCCAGGTCTTCGCGCCGTTCAGTGTGCGCGTGCTGAGGGGCCAGACCGCTTCGGCACCATAGGCGCCTGCGCGGCAGACGGTTTTGCCCCCTCTCCCCGCTTGCGGGGAGAGGGAGGGGTGAGGGGCGGCTGCAGTGCAGCGACGGATCGCCGCCGGAACGTCGCTGCGCGATGCCGCGGTGGCCTTGTGAAGGGGCGCGATGGCCATGCAGCCCGTGCCCCGGCTGACTTCGTCAGCCCGAACGTCTCTCGCTGCCACGCTGCCCTTCGACAGGCTCAGGGCGAACGGACGAGCGGCGGCGGCTTCTGCCGCGCAGCACCCTGGGCGGTTCGCATCTTCCTGTCCAGGAGCCGACAGACCGATCTATCTTTGCCGTCGATGCGCGCGCCGTCCCGGCGCGCCCCGCGTCGAACCCGACAGGAATCGCGATGACTCTCGCACGACTGCTCGCGCGTCAGGGCCTCGTGGCCCCGGACACGCCGGCCATCTTCGACGGCGGCCGACCGTGGGCGACGTACGGCGAATGGGCCGCCCGCAGCGCCGGCCTGGCGGCCCGGCTGAGCGCGGCCGGCCTGCAGCCGGGCGACCGCGTCCTGCTGTTCGCGCGCAATCACCCGCGCTATCTCGAGGTCCTCTGGGGCGCGTGGTGGGCCGGGCTGGTGGTGGTGCCGGTCAACGCCAAGCTCCACACCGCCGAAGTGGAGTGGATCGTGGAGCACGCACAGGCGCGCTGGGCCTTCGTCACCGACGATGTCGCGGCGCAGCCCCTGGCGGGCATCGAGCGCCAGGTGGACCTCGGGTCTGACGCGGCCGCCGCGATGCTGGGGCCGGTCGACGGCGCGATCGTATCCGGGCCCGCCGAGCGCGGCCCGGAAGACATCGCGTGGCTGTTCTACACCAGCGGCACCACCGGCCGCCCCAAGGGCGTGATGCTCACGCATCGCAACCTCATGACGATGGGGCTCACCTACTTCGTCGACGTCGACCCGATCGGCGCCGACGATGCCATCGTCTATGCCGCGCCGATGTCCCACGGCTGCGGGATCTACGCCATCCCGCACCTGATGGCCGGCGCGCGCCATGTCGTCCCGGCCTCCGGCGGCGTCGACCCGGCCGAGCTCTTCGCCCTCGGCCGCGAGCTGGGCCGCTTGTCCACCTTCGCTGCGCCCACGATCGTCAAGCGGCTGGTGGACCATGCCGAGGCGCAGGGACTGACGCCCGCGGATGCCGGCGCCTCGTTCAAGACCATCGTGTACGGTGGCGCGCCGATGTACGTGGCCGACATCGAGCGCGCGCTGCGCGTGATGGGTCCGCGCTTCGTGCAGATCTACGGCCAGGGCGAGACGCCGATGGTGGGCACCGCGCTCGCGCGGCGGCATCTGGCCGACACCGGCCATCCACGGTATCGCGAACGGCTGGGCTCGGTCGGTGTGGCGCAGACAGCCGTGCAGGTGCGCGTCGCCGACGAGCACGGCCGCACGCTGCCACCCGGCGAGGTCGGCGAAGTGCTCGTGCGCGGCGATACCGTGATGGCCGGCTACTGGCGCAACCCCGAGGCCACCGCGGCTGCAGTGCGCGACGGGTGGTTGTGGACCGGCGATGTCGGCAGTCTGGACGCCGACGGGTTCCTCACCCTCAAGGACCGCAGCAAGGACCTGCTCATCAGCGGCGGATCCAACATCTACCCGCGCGAGGTCGAGGAAGTGCTTCTCACGGCGCCCGGCGTGGCCGAGGTGGCCGTGGTGGGCGCGCCCGATCCCGAGTGGGGGGAAGTCGTCGTGGCATTCGTCGTTGCGCAGCCCGGCGCGGTGCTGGACGAGGCGGCGCTGGACACGCACTGCCTGGCCCGCATCGCACGCTTCAAGCGCCCCAAGCGCTACGAAATGGTCGAGATGCTGCCCAAGAACAACTACGGCAAGGTGCTGAAGACCGAACTGCGGGCGCGCCTGCAGGCCAGCTCGCCTGACCCGCGTCAGCCGAAGGAGCGCAACGAGTGACGATCGATCGCTGGCCATGCGATCCGGCGGCGCACGACCTCACGTCGGCGGCGGCCGTTCCGATCGATGGAGGATGGACGGCGCAGCAGCCGGCGCAATGAGCCTGCTCGTTCGCACGCCCTGGCCCTGGTCGTCGAGGCACATGCGAACACAGGGCCGCAGGAACTCTCGCCCGACCACGGTCCGGGCGTAGAGATAGTCGTTGAGGGCGAGCGAGCCCAGCGCGTCCATGTCGACGCGGCCCGCCGCATCGCACGGAAACGCAAGCGCGCGTCCGGTGTCCGACAGCGATTGGAAGCGCAGCTCGTAATGGGCGCGGTCGATCGTCTCCATGCTCACGTCGTTCTCCTCGGATACCCGCGACGAAGACCCTCTCGTCGCGGAGTGCCGATTTGCATCGAGCATGCCAGCGCACTTCGACCGCCCGCGTCGGCGCCGGGCAGCCTGATCGAGCGACCGATCTCCGGTCGATCGACCGGAAATCGAACTCCCCGGCACGCGGCCGGGATGGCGTGTCGCACCGGCGTAAACCCGTAGCGCCTCCAATCGAATCAAGCACTTGCAGAGGCCGCACGCAGCCGTGCGGTCAGTGGCACGGGCACTGCATCGAACGAGCGAGCGCGGCTTGCGCTCATCCGATCAATGACCTGCAGGAGACCGATCCAATGGAAGTGCAATCACAGGTGCAGGTGATGGGCATCGATGCCGGCGGCACGATGACCGACACCTTCTTCGTCCGGGAGGACGGCCGCTTCGTCGTCGGAAAGGCGCAGAGCAATCCGGGCGACGAGTCGCTCGCCATCTTCAACTCGTCGCAGGACGCGCTGGCGCACTGGCAGCGCGACGTCGACGATGTCTACCCCGAGCTGCTGACCTGCGTGTACTCGGGCACCGCCATGCTCAACCGCGTGGTGCAGCGCAAGGGACTCGATGTCGGCCTGATGGTCAACAAGGGCTTCGAGCACGTGCACTCGATGGGCCGCGCGATCCAGAGCTATCTGGGCTATGCGCTGGAGGAGCGCATCCACCTGAACACGCACCGCTACGACCAGCCGCTCGTGCCGCTCGCGCGCACGCGCGGCGTCACCGAGCGCACCGACGTGCAAGGCGAGGTCGTGATCCCGCTGCGCGAGGACGAAGTGCGCAGGGCCACGCGCGAGCTGGTGGCGCACGGCTCCCAGGCCATCGTCATCTGCTTCCTGCAGTCGCACAAGAACGGCACCAGCGAGCAGCGCGCACGCGACATCTGCCGCGAGGAGCTGAAGCGGCTCGGCAGCGACATCCCGGTCTTCGCGTCGGTCGACTACTACCCGCAGCGCAAGGAGAGCCACCGCATGAACACGACGGTGCTCGAGGCCTATGCGGCCGAGCCCTCGCGCCAGACCTTGAAGAAGGTCAGCGACCGCTTCAGGAAGCATGGCGCGAAGTTCGACCTGCGCGTGATGGCCACGCATGGCGGGACCATCAGCTGGAAGGCCAAGGAGCTCGCGCGCACCATCGTGTCGGGCCCGATCGGCGGCGTGATCGGCTCCAAGCTGCTTGGCGAGACGCTCGGCTACGAGAACGTCGCGTGCTCGGACATCGGCGGCACTTCGTTCGACATGGCGCTGATCACCAAGGGCAGCTTCGCGATCGCGTCCGACCCCGACATGGCACGCCTGGTGCTCTCGCTGCCGCTGGTCACCATGGACTCGGTGGGCGCGGGCGCGGGCAGCTTCGTGCGGCTGGACCCCTACAGCGGCGCGATCAAGCTCGGCCCGGACAGCGCCGGCTACCGCGTCGGCACCTGCTGGCCCGAGAGCGGCCTGGACACGGTGACGGTGTCGGACTGCCACGTGGTGCTGGGCTACCTGAACCCCGAGAACTTCCTCGGCGGCGCCATCAAGCTCGACGTGCAGCGCGCACGCGAGCACATCAAGGCGCAGGTCGCCGACCCGCTGGGCCTGACGGTGGAGGATGCGGCCGCCGGGGTGATCGAGCTGCTGGACCTGCAGCTGCGCGAGTACCTGCGTTCCAACGTCAGCGCCAAGGGCTACAACCCGACCGAGTTCGTCTGCTTCTCCTACGGCGGCGCGGGCCCGGTGCACACCTACGGCTACACCGAGGGCCTGGGCTTCAAGGACGTGGTGGTGCCGGCCTGGGCCGCAGGCTTCTCGGCCTTCGGGTGCGCCTGCGCCGACTTCGAGTACCGCTACGACAAGAGCGTGGACCTCGCGCTGCCGCAGCATGCCTCGGCCGCCGACAAGGCGCAGGCCGCCGCGACGATCCAGTCCGCGTGGTCCGAGCTGGCGGCCAAGGTGATCGAGGAGTTCCGCATCAACGGCTTCGCGCCCGAGGACGTCGTCCTGCGACCCGGCTACCGCATGCAGTACATGGGGCAGCTCAACGACCTGGAGATCAGCTCGCCGATCGCAGCGGCATCGACCGCGGAAGACTGGGACCGCATCGCCGAGGCCTTCGAGCAGACCTACGGCCGCGTCTACGCGAGCTCGGCGCGCTCGCCCGAGCTCGGCTTCTCGGTCACCGGCGCCATCATGCGCGGCATGGTGGTCACGCAGAAGCCGGTGCTGCCCGAGGATCCCGACGGCGGCCCCACGCCGCCCGACGACGCGCGCATCGGCACGCGCCGGCTGTACCGCCACAAGGTCTGGCACGACGCGGTGATCTGGAGGATGGAAGCGCTCGAGCCCGGCAACACCATCACGGGACCCGCCATCGTCGAGTCCGACGCCACCACCTTCGTCGTCCCCGAGGGCTTCTCGACCACGCTCGACAAGCACCGCCTGTTCCATCTCCAGGAAACCAAGTAAGGAGCCCGCCATGAAGATGACATTCCAGGAAGTCGGCATCGCCGACCTGCTCGGCACCGGCCAGTCGCTCAAGGAGTTCCGCGACGGCATCCTCGAGCGCACGGCCGCGACCGGCCACTACAACGGACTCGTGCGGCTCGAGCTGCGCGAGCGCGACCCGATCCGCTACGAGAAGATGTTCTCCAAGCTGCGCGGCGGCCTGGTGCACGCCCGCGAGACGGCCAAGAAGATCGCCGCCAGCCCGATCGTCGAGCAGGAAGGCGAGCTGTGCTTCACGCTCTACAACGCGGCCGGCGACTGCGTGCTGACGTCGACGGGGATCATCATCCACGTCGGCACGATGGGCGCCGCGATCAAGTACATGATCGAGAACAACTGGGAGAACAACCCGGGCATCCACCCGGGCGACATGTTCACCAACAACGACTGCGCGATCGGCAACGTGCACCCCTGCGACATCGCCACCATCGTGCCGATCTTCGTCAAGGGCAAGCTGATCGGCTGGGTCGGCGGCGTGACGCACGTGATCGACACGGGCGCGGTGACGCCGGGGTCGATGTCCACCGGCCAGACGCAGCGCTTCGGCGACGGCTACATGATCACCTGCCGCAAGACGGGCGTGAACGACACGCCGCTGCGCGACTGGCTGCACGAGTCGCAACGCTCGGTGCGTACGCCCAAGTACTGGATCCTCGACGAGCGCACCCGCATCGCCGGCTGCCACATGATCCGCGACCTGATCGAGGAGGTGATCGAGGACGAGGGCCTGGAGGCCTACGAGAAGTTCGCCTACGAGGTGATCGAGGAAGGCCGCCGCGGGCTGCAGACGCGCATCAAGGCGATGACCCTGCCGGGCAAGTACCGCAAGGTGGCCTTCGTCGACGTGCCCTACAAGCACGAGGA
>Ga0075420_100005416_pt1 | contig 11226 bp, 11 predicted proteins | sample SoiMetdeltSBSDD4_FD_75296 | JGI IMG/M metagenome (GOLD analysis project Ga0075420, IMG submission 75296) | Bulk soil microbial communities from a Populus tree surrounding site in Tennessee, USA - Soil MetaG P. deltoides SBSDD4 | ecosystem: Environmental > Terrestrial > Soil > Tree plantation... | reverse complement strand
TTTTGAATTTGAATGTTCAAAAAAATGGAAATGATGTAGGAAATACATTTGTATCTTTAATAATAATGGATAAAAATACTCAGAAGATCGTTCATCAAGTCCCATACAAATTTTATTTATTTGCGGATATGAGTTATCCATATGTCTTTAAAAATGAAGGAAAATATTCCTTATCATTATTAACAAAAATTTCTGGAGATGAAAAATACGAAAATAATCCCCTTATTGTCACCTTTGAGTTAGATACCGACGGTATTGTTAATAAAATTAGTAGTGCAAATTCAATTATTATTTCTACTGTAATTGCATTAACGATAATAATATGCATAGTTTTTATTTATAGATCTAAGCTAAAATTAATCATAAATAAAAAATTTAAATCTTAACAATCCAAAACTAAAATTTTGAATAAGTGTTGTTATTTAGAGTCCTAAATTAATAAATAGGAGAGCGAAACCCCCCCCCATTGTATTAAAAAGTTATTATCAATTACTTTTCAATTAGATTAATTGTCTACTGAATAAATTCTAAATATCATAAGTTTTCTTATTTATCTAATATTTCTTTATTTGTAAAACTAGTTTATAAATATTATTTCCTAATTTTATACACAAAGAAAATAAGATAAATTAAGTATCTTTTATTTAGACTCATAACTCTCTATGGCTGGTCGTTGTGGTTTATAGGTAATTACTAATGTATCATTAACATTATATGGACAATTTACTATTGTTCTTGGTATATTATCAGATGCTTCAACAACACAATTTCCTTGGTGTTTAATTTTGACTTTTGCATCTTCAGTAACGCTTTTACTAAAAAGATTGGTTGCAGATGAACCCATAATTGCCAAGACTAGGACAACTCCAGCAACGATGAATATAATTGCTAATTTACCAAATGAAATACCTTCAAAACTCATTATTATCACAAGTTAATAGAGTTTAATTAATATATTTATTTCATTGATTGACTCGAATTATCTAATTCTTGCAAGAAATTTGATAATTTAATACAACCTCTGACACATCAGAATCCTTAACATAGTCATTATTTCTATCATCAAAACATATCAACTCAATATATTTTATTTTAATTATCATATAGTATTTGCTTAAGCTTGGCTTGAGCTTCAATTAGATGGGTATTAAGGGTAACTCTGACACCCATTTTTAACACAATTTGTCCGATTGGTTGTATCAACAATCTATATTTTACATTCTCTTCCTATTATAAAAAACAGAAGCAAATAATAGTTCTTGTTAATTCATCTAATGCTTTTAAATTCATTTAATACGTAGCCATCATTGTATAGTATTTCCTACAATACATTTTGATTCACTAGGTTAACCGAATTTTAATTATCAATTCAGGACCTTCAACTACATCACTGTATAGAAGTGTTAACTGTGTTCACATAATAAATAGAAGAGAAATAATCATATCAAACCATGTTATAAATTAATTAAATTATAATGGCAAAATTTGTTGAAATGGATGATAAAGTGAAATTTAAAGATCAAATAGAAGAAAAAATAATGGGTTCAGTAATTTTGATAAACAAATTTAATGTAAAACCAAATAAGATTGAACAGTTTTTAAAGGATTGGGCAGAAGACGCCGCCCGTTTTAAACAACAACCTGGATTTATTTCTACACAACTACATAGAGGGATTGGAAAAAGTAGTGTATTTATTAATTATGCAGTTTGGGAGTCAATGGAGCATTATAAGAAAGCAGTTAATAAAATATTGTTTAATCCCCAATCACAATCACCACTTTTAAAATATGGTGATAAAAGTTTAATAATTTCCCCACATTTATTCACGAAGACTGCTGTTCCTGGAATATGTGTAGATTAAACATATTGAATATAAATTTAGTTTCAATAATAAGATTCTATCAGTATAATTATTTTTGAAAGTTCTTTGTATTTCAACCTTGAAGGTAGTTGTGTTTTTACATGGTTTCTATAATATTTGATTGCTGTATAGCAGTAATATTTGCTGATTAAAGTTATAAAATATTAAATTCTATTGATTCTGCTGCAGTATCTACACATTATGAAAATACAAACTCATTGAATTGAGGAATAACTTTATTAAATTAAAAAATAAGGTATTTTTCAATAGAAATTTAGATCTTTTTTGTACTTCTGATTATAAGAAAATTTTTTACAATATCGATCGATGAATTTTATATAGGTAATTCGGATCTTATCGTTGAGTTAAAAAATGTAGATTAAGATCCTAAAGTCTCAAAATTAGAACTGGATGGCGAAAGTATATGCAAATATGTTATATGGTAAATGTGAAATAAAGTTACTGATAGTTCATTTAGTCCACCTGATTCTAATAAATCCATGACCATTGCTCATACCAATTTATTTAACAAGGATTAAGATGTTTACTTTTTATTATGTCATTCAAAATTTTCCCTATTCAATTTCAATCTACAAAGTTCAGACCAGTAGTGTAATGTAAATTTAGAATCCCAATCCATTAACATTAAAATGCATTTAAAGAAAAATAAGAATCGGTAGATTAAGTTCATGAATAAAGTAGATCATTATATATCTCTATAGATAATTGAATTTGACGAAAATACTGACTATTTGACGGTTTATTTGACGGAAATTAAGTGAAAATGACGGTACGAGTTTGTGTGACAACAATAATCAAAATACAAATATCAACAACAATATTATAATAATAATAATAATTAGATATCAACTTGATTGTTATATTTTTAAATTTACAGTGTATATTTGTCCTTCTAATAGGATCATAATAGATAAATACCCCTTTTTTTAATCAATATTATGTTATGCGAATACAGATTGCGCAGCATATCAAATCAGAGGTAATAGATACATGGTTGATGGGTAAAAATACCCGAGATGAAATAGCAGCAGAATTTAATATTAGCACAGGTTCGGTTTCTAATATTATAAAGGAATGGCAAAATCGAATTGGTGTATTTGAGGCAAATAGTCTTAGAAAATTGGGATTAGCATTAAAAAAAGCAGAAATGACACCTGTCCAATGCGTTGATGGCTTAAGAATTACGAATATAATCAGACAATTGGGTATAGATGACGACCACCTCTTTGATTTTTTAAAAAAACTATATAATGAAAGTAAAGAACAAAGATTACTACCAGCAGATCTCGCAAGATTGGTCAAAGTTATAAATGCCTATCCAGAAGAGATAAACTCATTAAATGATATACCAAAAAATATCGCAAAAAGACGACAAGAAAAAACTAAACTAGATGCAGATATATTTTACAGGAAACGTAGAATCGAAAAACAAGATCAGGAAATAGAGAGGAAGAGACAAGAGATCCAAGATTTACAAGATGATTTAGAATCTTGTAGAAATGAGATTCAGGATGAGAAAAAAGAGTTTTTGTTATTCAAGAATGTAAAAGAGGAACTAAAAAAACATGATATAGATATTCACAATTTAGAACCGGTAATACATGTTATAAAGATTTTTGATGAGATGCATTATAGGCCTCTTGAAATTCTCAGCGAATTTTCAGATATAAATGCTCACAAAAATCTCGTTGAAGATAAAAATAGAGAAATAAAGCAATTTGAATCTCATATCCAAGATTTGAAGACTATAAGTGACAATTATGAAATGAAGATAACGTCAAATGAAGCAATAATTCAATCTCTAAACCAGTTGGAAAATCTTGATTTTAATGCTTCTGATATTAAAAACCTATATTTAATATTTATAAAGATTTCTAAAAAATATGGTCTGCAAAAAGAGGAATTCAAAGTCAAATTCTTTAGATGTATTAATTATTATTTTCATGACCTTTTACCTCTGCAAAAAGACATAGCAGAAAAGATAAACATGATTTCTATACTGGATAATGAGATATCATCAAAACGAAAGATAATAGAAGAATCTCAACCACTCGTATTTTCTATTTTACAATCTTTGATAAATGCTGGATTTAATGAAGATTATATTAAGTGCGCTCAAGATATTTAAAACGGATTTATGTAATAAAATCCCTTATGGTGACAGTACATATCTTGAACGTCTTTCAATAGATCTAGACAGATATCCAACCGTAAGAGATACTTTGAAAGGTTTGGATAATAAAATATTGATAAGGGAATCCCATATAGAAAAATTGGCAGTAGTTAAATCTAATCTGGAAGCCTTTCTTTTATCGCTATTTATAAGTATCATTTTTTATTTTTACTCTACTCTTCTTTTAAATGCACAACAGATACAACAAATACAAAAGAATTTAATAAAAAGAATTCTTTTAATCTATATTTTTAGTTATTTATTCCCCCTTCTTCTTTTCGGCATTGTAATTAGAGAGGCTGAAATGTCTGTTAAGTCAAAATTCACAATCAAACAGAACAACAACAAAGATAACAAAAAATGGATAAAAAAGAAAAAAGTAGTACAAGAAAGAAAGAAAAAACTACAAAGAAGGACAAAAAATAAAAATAAGAAAGAAAAATTATAGATCTCAATGTCTATGAAATATGAATTAATTCATCCATAATTTAGTAACTTTGATTCGTTACCTGGCACAATATTCTGCTGTTGCTGAAGATTCGCCTGAGCCTATCAATCTTGTTATTCCATAATAACATATGAAATATTCAATAGTAGGTAGATAATGATATTGTTTTGATCAAGATATTATGAATTAATTTAGATAGTTTTTACTTTACTACTTGTGAAAAAATGATGATATGATGAATAGGCAAAATGAAATAATTAATAATAAAATATTATATTTATATTATCAGAATAAAAAAAGAATCTGTTGATTAAAAAATATTGTTTGTTATTGTTGGCTCCAATTTTATGGATTACAATATTTTATTATGAATATTCAAGCTATAATTTCTATAATTTAGCATACGCTCATATTTTTTCAGGAACTCCTAATTCTGTATTTAAAGAAAAAGAGGGATATAGAATAGCATTCTTGCCTTTTCCTGCAATACCAAAAATTGGCGATAATAATACTTTATTGAATTTTAATGTGCAAAAAGATGGGAATGATGTTACTAATACTTTTATATCATTGATAATAACGGATAAAGAGTCAAATAAACTAGTACATCAATTCCCATACAAGTTTCATGAATTTGCTGATACCACTTATTCATATATGTTTCAAAATCAATCTAAATACTCTTTATCATTATTAACTAAAATTGCAGGTGATCCTAAATACGAGAACAATCCTCTTATTGTAAGTTTTGATATTGAAGCATCTAATTATTATAATAATAATGCACTTTTAGTCACTGTACTATTCTTTTTAGCTTTCTCGATAATAATAGCAATTATTTTTGTTCCTAATTTTAGAAAACAGATATCAGGATTTTTCGTACGTATTTTTATAAAGAAATAAACTCTAAAAATATAATCTTGGATCTACTATATTGTTGATATAAGAAGTTATTTTTTAATCAATACAATATATACACAATATTTTTTAATGCAAAATTAGATATTTTTTCTTAGATATAACAAAGATTTTCTATTTTTAATGATTTTAATTAGATCCATTAATAATAAATTATAGATAAAAATAAATATAAAAAATACATCAAATAATACAAATCAAATAAAAAGACACAACTTCAAAAGAGTGAGACAATCTTAAAGTATTATAAATAGAAGATCATAATTTTCATTCAAAGATACAACATGTTATGGTTATTGATGTTAATAATAATTGCTTTATCTGTTGTTATATCATCTAATATAATTATTGTCAATTCTACCAGTATAGATGAGGTAGAAAACTATACTAATTATACTAATAATAATAATAATAATTTTACATTACCATGTAACATTTCTATCATAGCGTGTCTTGATAATAATCCAACACATCTACAAAAAATAGAAGATCATAATTTACAAATAGATACCATATTGGATCAAGTTAATTCCACTAAACTTAAAGAATATGTAGATATTTTATCATCTTTTCCTACAAGAAATACTAAATCAAATTATATTGATAAAGTAGGATATTGGCTTAAAGATGAACTTCAAAACTTGTGTGAAGGTAGAGTATTTTTTCACAATTATACACAAACTGATCAAAATCAAACTTTTAATTTAAAAAATATTATTTGTAGTAAACAAAGTGTATTATCTTCCTCTTCTGACTATAATAAAACTATCATAATTGGAGCACATTATGACAGTAGAGCCGAAAATATCAATAATACTTATGCTAGAGCTCCAGGAGCAGATGATAATGCGAGTGGAGTTTCCGCACTTTTAGAAATCGTACGTATTCTTTCCCCATTAAATTTAAAATATAATCTTGAATTTGTATTATTTTCAGGAGAAGAACAAGGTCTATGGGGATCAGAGCATTATGTAAAATATATAGATAAGAACAATAGAACCAAAACTATAGATCTCTACATTAATTTTGATATGCTTGGCTATACACTTTCTAATGAAACAAATAAAGTCGTATTAGAATATGATATTGGCAATAAACATGTACAAAATGATAACCAGTCAAAAACAATAGGCCAATTTATAAAAGAAATAGCCTCCAATTATACTAATGTAGAAGCTGTATTGTCTAAACTTGAAAATAGTGATTTTCTTTCTTTCGAAGCATTAGGTCTTACAGTTATAGGAATACATGATGGAGGTGTAACAAAGAATCCACATTATCATAAATCTTCTGATACACCAAATACTTTGAATATAGAATACCTAACTTCAATAACAAAAATGGTACTTGCTACAATTTTAGAACTGGACTATTTAAGATAATATACAAATATAATGTTTGAGATTTGCTTGATTATTAACAACCTACCTATGTACAAGAATAATTATTATTATTTTTTCTTTAATTTTTTTAATAATATTGTTACCATTCCAACACTTACTAAAACACCTATTCCAATAATTAAATATGTTATAAAATTTGGTGTACTTTTATCACTATCTAACTTTGATTTATCTGAATCTACAAGAAATGGAGATGATGATGATGGTGATGGTGATTGACTAAAAGGTATCATTACATTAAATGAAGCTGGAATAATCGAAGAATTTGTATCTACTCTTAAAAAAACTTGATGGTTTCCATAGTTAACAAAAGAATGTTTTACAGAAAAATCACCATCACTCACTGTTATATTATCAAATCCGAATAATTCTGAACCTTCTGTAACAACGACTCTTGCTAAGAAATTTTTAATGTGTTGATCTGTTTTTGAATTTAAAACACTGAAGTTAAGATCTGTTAAAGTATTTATTTTTATATTTTCTGGCTTATACCCAAATTGAACTTTAATACTGTCCTGTTGGTCTATAATTTCTTGTATAGTAAACTGATTATTATTGTTAGGTATATGAGAATAAATCAAATTGTAATTATTTAGATATAAAAATAATGTATAACCGAAAAAGAATAACAAATATTGAATAAGAGACATCTTTATTTATTTAAAATGATGAATTATCATTTATTTAAATTGTTAAACTAGGATCTTGATGTAAATACATAGTATTTTATCAACTATGACTTCTTTAATCATATTAATTAACATGAAAAAAGTACCGGCCAGCAAAGGGTTGCTAGGCATTTTTGCCTCTATTTACTATACAATATTAACAAATAGATTAAAAGATTTAAAAAATAGCCTGTACTTTATAATAATTAAACGGGACGTATTTAAAAAAAAAGATGATGTTACTTTGTTATATTTAAAGGTGTTGCATGTAATCTTGTTGATATTAATCTATTGTATGAATGATAATTATTTGTCTAATATTGATATTATTAACAAACATTTGCTAATATGATATTATTACTAATCAAATTCTGGGGGGAAAAAGAGATAAAAAGATTTACTTTATCTTTCTAAGAACAACTTAAACATCATATTCAGAAAACATTAATAGATTGATAAATAATTGTTTTTGTGAAAAAGAATTATGTTTATATTAAAAGATTTATTTTACTAGTCGGTATTATTGGTTTTTTCATGTCAATTACAACATCATATTCTATTACTACCACTAATAATAATAGTAATCAAGAAGTTGTTCAAGAAGATAAGCTAAATGTAGTAACTTCAGTTGCTCCTATAACAAATATAGTACAAAATATTGGTGGTGATAAAATTAATTTAGTTGGGTTAGTTCCTGAGGGAGTAAATTCTCATACCTTTGAACTAATTCCTTCAGATACAATAAAAATTAATGATGCGGATCTAGTTATCATTGATGGTCTTAACTTGGAAGCAAACATAGAAAAGATTGCAGAAAATGTAATTTCTAAAAATCCATCTATTCGATTGTTAAAACTTGGAGATAATACAATATCCAAGAAAGAGTGGGTATTCGACTTTAGTTTTCCAAAAGAAAAAGGTGATCCTAATCCCCATCTTTGGCTGAATGTAGAATATGCAATAAAATTTGCAAATTTAACACGTGACAAATTAATGGAAATGGACCCAACTAATTCACAGTACTACATTAAAAACTCCAATAAATATACAAAGTTACTAAATCAATTAGATGAAGGAATAAAAAAATCGATTGAAACTATTCCTGCAGAAAATAGAAAATTGCTTACATATCATGACTCTTGGGCTTACTTTGCTCCTCGTTATGGTATGCAGGTAATAGGAGCTATTCAAGCCTCAGATTTTAGTGATCCCAGTCCCAAAGATATTGCAGGTTTGATAGATCAAGTTCGAAGTGAGAAGATACCTGCAATATTTGCATCAGAAGTATTTCCTACAAATATAGTTGATCAAATAGCCAAAGAAGGAAACGTTACTGTTGTTGAGACGTTAAGTGATGATGATTTACCTGGCAATACAGGAGATAACAATCATTCGTATGTAGGAATGATGATAGAGAATATGAGAAATATGATACTACCTTTGGGTGGTAATATTGATGCATTGAAAGATATTAATCCTCAAAATATTATATCTATCGCATAATCTAAGATATTTATCTTTTTTATAAAAATAAGAATTAATATTATTATCTATCCAAATATAGGAAATATACCATCCAAGCTATTTGTCAATATAGCTAATGAACCTGTAAGTAGCAAGAAACCCATCACTATAATCAATGCAGCACTAGAACGGTGAATCCAAGGCATCCATTTTCTTAGCCTCTGAAATGCTATCATGTATTTGTCTATCACAAAAGCTGATTTTTATTAAGATAATAGTTGGGTAAAAGAAAAAAAATTATTCTACCCAACTATTACATTAACAAGGACTTAATGTTTGTCTGGCCATTAGTCATCATATTGGAGTAGGTGCTACCAATACAACAAATAGTAGATAAAAATGAAAAGCAATAAAGTTTGTGGAGTATTCGTAGAATGCTTCTAACAATCTTCTTTAACTTTTTACTATTCAATGGATTATTGGTCTATATATAATATGTATAGAATCAAAGAATCATATAAGATATGAGTTAATTTAAAAAATTAGCACTTCTAATATCATATAGAAGCATTCTATTTGTGAACTCCAATTCTTTAAAGTATTTAATCATTATATTTTAATGATAAACAAATTTTCTAAAAAAAATAATTAAGGTTTCATGTTAATTGTTATACTGATTACCCTTTAATGCTAAAATATGAGCCAACTATCAGAGCATGATTGTATTTGATTATTTTTCTTCAAAAATTGTCTATTGTAAGATATTCAAAATCCTTACTTATATAAAAATTATTTAGGTAAAAAAATAAATATGAATTGGGTAAGATAAGCTAGAATTTATTTATTCTTCGTCATATGATGCGTATTTGTTTCCATAATCGCCATTATCATCAGTGTATTCATATTTGTATTGATCGTCATAGTTGTTGTTTTTATCGTACTTCTTATCGTTATATTTTTTATCGTCTCTTCCATCATCTCGTGTGTCATCATAGTTGTTTCGGTTGTTATCTTGTTTGTAATCCTCATTTAAATAACCATATTCATTGTTGTTATTGTCGTTATACTGCTGTTGTTGTTGTTGTTGTTGTTGCTCATAATTGCCATATCCATCATCATATTTAGGATATTGAGATGGATATTTGTCATGATTATCAGGATACTTGCTACTATCGGCTGGTGGGAAGAAAATACTTTTAATATTTTGTGGACAACCAAAACTTCCAGTCCAACCAGGACTATCAAATTTAGTCAAATCTTTCCCTGGAATGCTACAGAATTTTGTTGTATTTTCTAATGGCACTTGTGCAACGTCATAATAATTAATTGTACCTCTTATTGTATATCCATAGATGCCAGGATCAATAACCTGTCTATTATAGAAGGTACCAGGTTGACCAAATACTGCACTGATTGAAACATTTCGTTCAATAGCATCTGCATCTGCAAGACTATCTGCACGCTTGAAACTTTGTATATTGTTGAAATAGTATTTATCTGCAAAAAGTGTGGCATTAGGAATTGGTAATGTAGTGTTAGCGTCTGATAATTCAACCTCTAGATTATGTTTTCCATCATGAATGCCTGGTAATTTGCCATAAGCGGGTTCATTTGTATGCCCCAAAATGACTTGAATATCATTTGCATGTTCATCTTCAGGATCTATTATAAGACTTGCATGAGGAAATGCCATAGCCTCATCTATTGAATAGGAACTTGCAGAGATAATAGCGATTCCAGCAAGAATCATCATTAACATTGCTTGTGAAGACTTTAATAATTTCTTCTTCATATCAAAACATTTCACTACACAGTTAAAAATAGATGGTTTCATTTGTCTAAGGAATAGGAATATAAAAATATATAACTATATAAATTCATTATAATATTTTATAAAATATTTCTACAACTAAATGGCTATTCTAGTATAATAGTAATGTATCGTATTTCTTTTATATTCTATTATCATTTTTAAAATAATGTTACCACAAAAATCTACAATATTAGTAACAGTTATGACGATGGCAACACTGTTAAGTTTAGGATCATTATCATCACTGATACCTTTAGACGTATATGCAAGCCATAGCTATGAAGCAGGAGTTCAAGGAGATGCTATACCAGATAATACACATATCGATTTGAGTCAGTTAACTTTACCATCAGCAGGAGTCTTTCCACTATATGACTCTAGTCCCAATTTTGTTTCCGGACATTTTCTATATAGAGCTCCCTGCGACCCGGTCACTAAAGTACCAATAGTTGCTGT
>Ga0075420_100005414_pt1 | contig 11226 bp, 9 predicted proteins | sample SoiMetdeltSBSDD4_FD_75296 | JGI IMG/M metagenome (GOLD analysis project Ga0075420, IMG submission 75296) | Bulk soil microbial communities from a Populus tree surrounding site in Tennessee, USA - Soil MetaG P. deltoides SBSDD4 | ecosystem: Environmental > Terrestrial > Soil > Tree plantation... | reverse complement strand
CCGGCGCCTGCGCTTCGGGCCGATGGTCTATGCGCTGCCGCTCTATCATCCGATCCGCATGATCGAGGAAATCTGCATGCTCGATCAGATGAGCCAAGGCCGGCTCGAGATGGGTTTCGGCCGCGGCTCGGTCGGCATCGAACTCGAATTGTACGGCGAAGACCCGAAGACCGCGCAGGAGGTCTATGCGGAAGCGCTCGAGCTGGTGCTGAAAGGCCTGACCGAGCCGGAGCTCAGCTTCCACGGCAAGTTCTTCAATTTCGATCGCGTGCCGATGGAGCTGACGCCGCTGCAGAAGCCCTATCCGCCGGTGTGGTATGGCCTGCACGCCCCCGAGAGCGCCAAGCGCGCCGCCAACAAGCGCCTGCGCGTGATCAGCCTCGACTCCGCGCCGGCGACGCGCACGTCGTTCGACGTCTTCCGCGCGGCGTGGCGCGAGGCCTGGAACGATGACCCATTGCCTCTGATGGGACTTGGCCGCTTCGTGGTGGTGGCCGACACCGACGCCGAGGCGTTGGCGCTGGCGCGCCGCGCCTATCCGCGCTGGCAGCGGAATTTCACCCATTTGCACAAGCGGCACAATTATACGGCCGCGCATCCGCGGCCGCTGGAATTCGACGGCATTGCGGCGGTGGGACAGGGTGTCGCGGGGTCGCCGCGCACGGTGACGGCATTCCTGCGCGAGCAGCTCGCCGCGACCGGCAGCAACTACTGCGTCGGGCAATTCGCGTTCGGCGATTTGTCGCTTGCTGAGACGCAGCGGTCGATTGCGCTGTTCGCGAACGAGGTGATGCCGGAATTGCAAGCCGCGGCCCCGGTCGTCGCGGTTTGATCTTGATCGCATCGTCCCTATAATCGCGCAAAATTTGAGGAACGCCGCGCGCCACCGATAAACGGCGCGCCTTCGGGAGGGATTGATGGTCACCAGGCGCAGGACGGTTGTTGCGGGTTTGCTGGCGACCGTGCTCGCGAGCGGGCCCGCGCTGGCGCAGGACAAGCTCCGCATCGGCAAATCGGTGCCGAACTCGTGGGCTTTCGCCGCGGCCGACGTCGGTGTGCAGGCCGGCATCTTCAAGCAGGAAGGCATCGAGCTCGCGATTTCGAGCTTCAAGGGCGACGCGCAGATGCAGGCGGGCCTCACCGCCGGTGCCGTCGACGTCGCGCTCGGCTCTGGCCCGGGGCTCGGCTTCCGCGCCAAGGGCGTGCCGGCGATCGGCGTGGCGGCGATGTACGGCGCGCCGTCGAACCTTGCCGTGGTCGTGCTCGCCAAGTCGCCGGTCAAAACCGTCGCCGATCTCAAGGGCAAGCGCGTCGGCGTCACCACGGGCGGTTCGCTGACCGACTGGCTGAGTCGCGAGCTGTCGCGCCAGCAGGGCTGGGGCCGCGACGGTATGCAGGTGATGCCGCTCGGCTCGATGCAGGCGCGGCTCGCCGCCATGGAGCGCGGCGATCTTGACGCGATGGTGGTGGAATCGGCGAGCGGCTTCGAGCTCGAGGAATTGAAGCGCGGCCGCATCGTCATCGACTTCGGCGATATCGAGAAACATTTCTACACCCACGTCATCTTCGCAACCGACACGATGGTCGAGAAGCGCACCGACGCGCTGCAACGTTTCCTGCGCGGCTGGTTCAAGACCATCGCGTTCATTCATGCCAACAAAGCCGAGACGGTGAAGATCACCGCCAAGGCGATCGACGTGCGCGAAAGCATCGTCTCGCGCATCTATGATTCGCAGGTCAATGGTTTCTCGCGCGATGGTTCGTGGGATCCGCAGTCGATCGACGTGATCCGCCGGTCGCTGAAGGACCTCGGCATTCTCGACTCGCTGCCGGACGCGCGCACCATCTACAACGACAAATTCGTGCCGGTGAAGTTCTGACGTGGCGGACGGGGGCAGCACCAGCGGGGCGGTATCCGCAACAGCGCAGGCATCCGGGGCGCCAGCACCGGTGATTGTTGTCGACCATGTGTCGATGGAATTCCCGGGCCGCGACCCGAGCCAGCGCGTGCTCGCGCTGGACGACGTTTCTCTCGATATTCGTAAGGGTGAGTTCGTCTGCCTGCTCGGTCCGTCCGGCTGCGGCAAGAGCACCTTGCTCAACATCATCGGCGGCATGCTTACGCAGACGTCAGGGACGGTGACCGTCAATGGCGCGCCGGTGACCAGCCCGCGCCCGAACGAGATCGCCTATGTGTTCCAAGAGAGCACGCTGTTTCCCTGGTTCACGGTGCTCGAAAACTTCCGGCTGGCGCTGAAATTCCGGGGCATTGAGGAGGCCAATTGGCGCGACCGCGCCATGCAGTCGCTCACCGCGGTCGGCATGGAGCAGTTCGCCAGTCACTATCCGAAGCAGCTCTCGGTGGGCATGAAGCAGCGCATCAATCTCGCGCGCGGGATTTGCGTCGGGTCGGAGGTGCTGCTGCTGGACGAGCCGTTCGCGGCGCTCGACGAGCAGACCCGCATGGTGCTGGGCGAGGACCTTTCGATTCTCCTTGCGCGTCGGGGAAAAACCATTGTGTTCGTCACCCATTCGCTGGCCGAGGCCGTATTCCTTGCCGACCGTATCATCGTGATGACCGCGCGGCCCGGGAAGATGAAGGCCAGCATCGCGGTGCCGGAGCCGCATCCACGCTCGCCCGATTTCATGCTGACGGATTCATTCCAGGATATCCGCAAGGAGCTCTACGGCCTGCTGCGCGACGAGATCCGGCAGACCGTCGCCGCCATGCGCGTCGCGCGCGACGCGCAGGCGTGAGCGCGATGGTGGCGCAGGACAAGCTCGTCATCCGCACCATCCAGTTCGGCATACTCGCTGCATTGCTGGGCGCCTGGTATCTCGCGACCCGCTCGGGCGCGGCGCCGCTGAAACTGTTCCTGCCGGCGCCGGAGTTGGTGTGGCGCGAGATCGGCGTGCTGGTCCGCTCCGGGCAGTTGTGGTCGTCGCTCTACGTGACGCTCACCTCGATCGCCCAGGCTTACGTGATCGCCGTCGTGGCCGGGATCGCGGTTGGCTTCGTGATCGCCCGCTCACGCACGCTCGTGCACATGTTCGAGCCGGTGCTCTCGGGCATGTTCGCGGTGCCGCTGACGATGTTCTTCCCGCTGTTCGTGCTGTTCTTCGGGATCGGACCGGATTCGAAGGTTGCCTATGGCGCGACTTATGCGTTCTTCCCGATCGCGCTGAACACCATCGCCGCGTTCTCCAACGTCGACGAGCTGTACCTGAGAGCGTCGCGGTCGATGGGGGCGTCGACCTGGCAGCAGTTCCGTTATGTCTACATGCCGGGGGCGCTGCCGGTGACGCTCACGGGGCTGCGCATTGGTTTCTTCATCTGCATCGCCTCCGTGCTGGGCGGTGAAACGCTGGCCGCCACCGCCGGCGTCGGCCGCGCCACCGCGCTCGCCGCCGAGCTGATGGAGACGGCGAAGCTCTACGCCTGGATCTCGTTCGTTGTCTGCATGTCGGTCATGCTCAACCTGCTCGCGCTCGCCGTCGAGACGCGCAGCGAGCGGGAGTGATAAGGCATGTCCGCCAACAAAATCCGCCTGGTCCGGCTGCTGCTGATCCTCGGCGTCGTCGCGCTGTGGGAAATCTACGCGCGGGCGTTCGCAACCTCGTCGCTGTCGGCGGCACCCAGTCAGGTGCTGGCCGAGCTCTGGCCGAAGGTTTTGGGCGAGCCGCGGGTGCGCCTCGCCATCGGCATCACCCTGCTTGAACTCGTCATCGCGTTCGCGATGTCGGTCGTGTTCGGCATGCTGATCGGCGTGCTGGTCGGCCTGACCGACATCGGCCGGCGCAGCTTCTATCCGATCGTGCTGTTGCTCTACGGGATACCGCAAGCCATTCTGCTGCCGCTGTTCGTTCTGGTGTTCGGCCTCGGGCCGGCCAGCAAGATCGCGTTCGGCTTCAGCCATGGCGTGTTCCCGGTGATCGTCAACACCATCGCCGGGATGCGCAACGTCAACCCGCTGCTGCTGCGCGGTGCGTCGGCCATGGGTGCGACCAAGTTCGAGCAACTGCGCTATGTCATGTTCCCGCACATGGTGACGGCGGTGTTCACCGGGCTGCGGCTGGCGATGACCATGACGCTCCTCGGGGTGCTGCTGGCCGAGCTGTTCGTCTCGCAGGGCGGCATCGGCTTCTTCACGCTGCTCTATGCCGAGACCTTCAACCCGTCGGCGCTCATTGCGTTGATTGGTACTCTCGCGCTGCTCGCGATTATCCTCAACGAATTGGTGCGGATGGTCGAGGCGCGTTTCTCGCGCTGGAAGGAATGACGGAGGCTCGAACGTGACCGTGTTCACTGACCGCCGCGAGCGGCTATTGCAGGAGATGGCGGGCGAGGGGCTCGACGTCCTGCTGCTCTACGGCAACGCCTGGCAGAACGATTACCTGCGCTACGCCACCGATTTCGGCATCCTCGAAGGCCAGGCGCTCGCGATCGTGCGCGAGGACGGCATCACGCTCTATCTCGACAGCGCGTTGGAGGCTGACCGCGCCGCGCTGGAATGCTCCGGCATCGACGTCGTGCATGCGCCCGATCTGCTCGGCGAGGTCGATAACGCGCTCAACCGGCTGAGCAACCGCCGGATCGGCACGGCGCCGGCGCGCTTGATCCCGCGCCGGCTCGCGGCGCGCGCCAAGGACTTGAACCTCGGCGACCGCACCGGGTTCCTCGATCGCCTGTTGATGAGCAAGCTCGCTTCCGAGGTCGACGCCATCCGTCGCGCCTGCAAGGTCGCGGACGAGGGCTATGCCGTGTTTCGCGATGCGGCCCGTCCCGGCCGCGCCGACTACGAATTGATCGCGGAGGCGGAAGCGTTCTTCCGCTCCAAAGGTGTCGACGACAATTTCCAGATCATCGGCGTCGGCGGGCCCGAGGTGCGGGGCATGGCGCCGCCCAGCGGCAAGAAACTCAAGGCCGGTGACATGGTCACCACCGAGCTCACGCCCTGCGTCGACGGTTACTACGCGCAGATCTGCCGCACGCTGGTCGTCGGCGAGGCGAATGCCGAGCAGAAGAAGGCGTTCGCACTCTACCGCGAGGCGATGGAAGCGGGTATCGCCGCGGTCCGCGACGGCGTCACCGCCGCCGACATCGCCCGCGCCGAGAATGAAGTCTTCCGCCGCGAGGGCCTCGGCGACTATGTCACCGACCAATACACCCGCGTGCGCGGTCACGGCGTCGGGCTGTTCGCGGACTCCAAGCCGCACATCCTCGAAGATGTGACCACGCGGATCGACGCCGGGATGACGCTGATCGTGCATCCGAACACCTATCATCCGGTGGTCGGCTATCTGGTGCTCGGTGACGTGGTCGCAGCGACCAAAGACGGCTGCGAGGTCTTCACCGGGACTGCGCGCGAACTCTTCAGCATGCCGGCATAAAGGCAAAAGCGATGCGCCGCGGCTTGATGGGATGGAATGCGGAAGAACTGCCGAAGGCGGCATTGGAGGCGCGTATTGCACGACTGCGTGCGGGAATGCAGCGTGAGGGCTTCGATGCCGCGTTGTTCTATACCAACTTGGTGCAGCCCAGCGCAGTAACCTGGCTCACCGGCTTCACGCCGTACTGGTCCGACGGCATGCTGCTGCTGCCGCGTGAAGGCGCGCCGGTGTTCGCCACCGCGCTGTCGAAGCGGGTCGCCAACTGGATTCGTACCACCGATACGCTGAGCGAGATTGTCAACACGCCGAAGCCGGGCGCCGGTGTCGGCAAACGGATCGCTGATGCCGGCTGCAAGCGCGTCGGCGTGCTGAACTATGACGCGATGCCGGCTGGGCTCTACGACGAGATCGTCGGCGCCGCGCCCGCGGTCGAGCTTGCCGACATGGGTGGCGTCTTCGCGGACGTGCGCCGCACGATCGACGATGCCGAGCGCGGGCTTATTGCACGTGCTGAAACCCTTGCCCGCACGGCGCTCGATCTGATCGATGCCGACAAGGCTGCCGACGCCGGCGAAGTCGCGGGACTGGTCGAGAAGCACGCGCGGCTCGGCGGCGCGGAAGAGGCCTATATCGCGGTCGCGCCCGATCTCGATGCCGACCGTCGCCTGATCCGCGTCGCCGGAACGCTGCCGCTGGCGGGACGCTTCGCCGTCCGCGCGTCGATCGCCTACAAAGGCGCCTGGGTGCGGCGAGTCCGGAGCTTTGCCCGTGATGACGCGTCGCGTCGCGCCTATGCCGACGCCGACGCTTGGTTTGCGCGCGTCGCATCGTCGATCGTGCCGGGCCGGTTGCTCGATGCTCAGCTCGCCGAGCGTCTGAAGGAACTATCCGGCGCCAGCCTGCGCGCGGCGATGGCGGAAAGCTGCATCGGCAGTTATCCGCTCGAAGCGGTTACCGGCGCTCCGGTGGCGGGCGGTTTCCTCGTTCTGACCGTCGCGCTTTCCCTCGACGGCATTCCCTGGCTCGGCGCGGCGCCGGCGTTCGTTCGCCAGATTAGTTAGAGCGTTCTCTCTCGACCGGGCAGGACGGGCTCCCTCTCCCCGGAGGGGAGAGGGAGCAGACCGCCGTCGCCGCTTCCGGCTCTACGCAAGGGCTAGTTCTTCAGCGTCGCGAAGAACCGCACGCCGCGGCCTGGCATCAGCACTTCGTCCTTCTTGAACGACACGCTGTTGCGGATGTCGTCGTTGAGCAGGTTGTTGCCGGCGACGCCGACGGTGAGAAAGCGTGCGCCGAAATCGTTCTGCCGCAACGGCGTGGTGTAGGTGAGCTCGGCCTTGAGCAGGTCGTAGCCGTTGGTCGGCGTCTCGGTCGGCGCAATGTTGTTCTGGCTGAACGCGTGCAGCAGGTTGATGCGCGCGAACCAATTGGCGTCGCGCCAGAACACGCCGCCGCCGATCCGCACCGGCGGGATGCGTGGAACGTTGCTGCCGTCCGAGAAGGTCGCGCGCACGACGTCGAACTGGTTCTCGATGCCGAACGTCCCGCCGGCGAGCGGCATCACGTCCAACTGGCTCTGGAATTCGCCGCCGCGGAAGGTCGCGTCGCGTTGCGAGTAGATCGCCTGGTTGAGGTCGCCGCCGGCGCCGAAGAACGGTGCGCCGGTGCAGGTGTCGACGGTCTCGGCGCAGGTCTCGCCGGTGAGATTGCGGAAGATGAAGTTGGAAAAGCGCGTGTAGTAGGCGGTCGCCTCGAAACGGAATTGCCCGCGCGGACGGCGGATGCCGACCTCGACGGTCTTGGCGCTTTCGATCTTCAGGTTGGGGTTGCCGATGTCGAAGGTCTCGGTCGCCTCGTGCACGCCACGCGACAGCAATTCCGGCGCGCGCGGCGCGCGTTCCACGTACTGCGCGGTGATGCTGCCGACGAGATCCCAGGGCAAATCCTTGAGTAAACCGGCGGCGGCGCTCTTGGGCGTGAAGCGGCGATCGCGCTCGATATTGACTAGCGGATCGACGAGCAGATCAGGCACCGCGCCGCGCACCTGCGACTGTTCGATGCGGCCCGAGACCTGCGTCCGCAGCGTTTCGCTGAACCGGAACTCGTTGAACATGAAGCCGGCGACGCTGGTGGTGCGGTTGGGATCGAACAGGCCGCCTTCGGCGCCCGGCGCATTGAGCCGCTGATGCATGCCCTGCACGCCGAGCGCGGTCGTCAGCGTCGCGAAGCGCAGGTCGAACGGTGTGAGTTGGACTTCGACGCGGCCTTCCTGCTCCTTGTTGGTGAACGTCTGCTGGATGCCGTCGAAGCCACCTTCGTTCGCCAACTCGTTGTGCTTGTAGTCGGTATGCCCGAACCAGAACCGGATCGCCTCGATGCCGGCGGCCTGCGGGCGATACTCGCCGCGGCTCGCGATCTTGGTCTGGTTCATGTCGATGCGGGTGTTGGTCTCGGTCGATTCCAGCCCCGGCACGCGATAGAAGCTCGCGGTCCGCGACGCCGAGACGCCGACAAAGCCGCTGTCGAAAATGTAGGAGCCGCCGACCGATTGCCCCTCCGAGCGGTTTGACGAGTTCGGCTGCCGGCCGTTGAACGGCAGCGTCTGGTCGCGCGGCGGCAGATACGGATAGCGTGGGATGCGATAGTCGTCGGCGCCGCGGCCGAACGCATCGGCGTGGAAGGCGAAGTTGCCGGCGCCGGCGTCGAGAATCACGGCGCCCTCGCGGCCGCTGTCGACGCTGTTGAAGGCGCCGCGCATCTCGTACTTCAGACAGGGGCCGGCCATGGCCGCCGGGCCGACGGCCTTCACCGGCATTCCGTAACTGCGCGTTTGCGCCTGCGGCGGACAGGGCAGGGCGTCAGGAATCCGGTTGTTGGTGGCGTTGACGACGCCGCCGATCGCCTGCGAGCCCCAGCGCAGCGTCGCCGGACCGCGCACCACCTCGACCCGTTCGGCAGCCAGCGGATCGACCGGGACCGCGTGATCCTCGCCCAATTCCGACACCCCGCTCGAACCGATGCCGTTCTCCTGGACCCGCACGCGATAGGTATCGAGACCGCGCACGACCGGGCGGCTGGCCGCGCCGGGCGCGAAGCTCGACCCCGTGATGCCGGGCTTGGCGAACAGGACGTCGCCGAGCGTCCCGCCTGGGGCGCGCTGGAGCTCCTCGCGGGTGACCACGGTGACGGTAGCAAACTGGTCGGCGACGATCGGCAGCCAGCCGGGCGGCGGTTCCGTGGCGGCGGGCGGTGCTTCGGGGGCAGTCACGGCTACGGCCGCCGGGGCAGGGGCCGCCGGGCGTCGCCGTGCCGGCCGCGCGATCGGGCTCGGCGCAGTGACCACGATTTCCGGCAATTCCTGCGGCTGGGCGACTGCCGGCGGTGCTCCGATCCCCAGCGCCAGCGCAGCGGTGGCCACACCACCGAGAAGAAATCCCCGACCCCAACCGTCCACCCGACACCCCCGAAACCAGATAATGTTATAATATTACATTTCGTTTTAACGAAGTGCAAGCGGGTAACGCGGTCGATCGGTGGAGAATGGACATGCTCCTGCAATGCCTTTGCGATGCCTGGGCCGCGGTAGAGGCGAGGCGGCCGCCAAGGCGTGGCGTGGCAGCAAAATGCGGAACCGTTGCCCGAAGGAGAGGCGCGGGCGGGAGGGCCGCTGCCGCCGGGCTGCTTTTGGGCGCCCTTCGAGCCGATAAATGCGGGCGGACGCGGTTCGAACGGTGAGCAGGCCAGCACGCGAAATCGCGCGAAATGCAGTAAATCCCGCAATTGACGCGGCCGCCCCGCCCCCTTAAGTAACGCCCACCTCAAAACAAACCGAAGCCTCCGCCGCGCGGGGACCACCGGAGCTGGTTATGAAAGTCCGTAATTCATTGAAGTCGCTGCGCGGCCGTCACCGCAACAACCGGCTCGTGCGCCGGAAGGGCCGGGTCTACGTCATCAACAAGACCAATCGGCGCTTCAAGGCCCGCCAAGGCTGACCCCGGCTGACCGGCTTGACCGGTCCGGCGGCATTTCTGCCGTCACACTGCCTTGATCGCAGGCTTTGCTGGACGACGGTGAAACGTTAGACTCCGTCGCATGAACGATCGATTCCGCGCGCTGCTCGCCTTCGTGTTCATGGCACTGGCCGTGACGCCGGCGGCGCCTGCGCAGGCCCAGGCTCCCGAGCTGCAACCGCCGAACGCGGAACCGCCGCAGCCGATTGAGCCGCCGCGCGACACGCCGCGCGCGCAGCGCGGCGATCCCACCAAGAATCTAGACCGGCTATTCTTGGCGCTGCGGGTGGCGCCGACGGCCGAGAGCGCGAAATTTATCGAGGGCAACATCTGGTCGGCCTGGGCCGCGCAGGGCGGCGACACCGCCACGCTGCTGATGACCCGGGTGCGGACGGCGACGGAACAGAAGGATTTCGACCTCGCGATCAAGCTCCTGACCGCGATCATCGACATCAAGCCCGACTACGTCGAAGCCTGGAACCGGCGCGCGACGCTGTATTTCCAGCAGCGCGACTACACCTCGGCGATGAGCGACCTGCGCAATGTCCTGACGCGCGAGCCCCGGCACTTCGGCGCCTGGGCCGGGCTGGGCATGATCCTCAACGATATCGGCGACGAGCCGCGTGCGTTGGCGGCGTTCCGCCGCGCGGTCGAGCTATACCCGCGCATGGATCGGATTCCGGATCTGATCAAGCGCCTGACCGAGACCGTCGACGGCCGCGATCTCTGAGATCGAGCACGCTCGTTCGTAAGATTTCCGAACGTCATCGCCCGCGCACGCGGGCGATCCAGAATCCCGAAATCTTCATTGAAGACTGGATGCCCCGCCGGAGTTCATCATCGGGCCGGCCTTCGGCCGGACCCGTTGGCGGGGCATGACGGGGAGTGCGCCGCTGCTGTCTAAAGAGCGCTACAGGTCGCGCCCGGCTTCGGCGCCGACGAACGCGATGCGCAGCATGTTGGTGGCGCCGGGGGTGCCGAGCGGCACGCCCGCGACCACGATCACGCGCTGACCCGCACGCGCGAAGCCGTCCTTGAACGCCAGCCGGCAGGCGCGCTCCACCATGTCGTCCTGATCGTGCGCGTCTTCCGCCACCACGCAGTGCACGCCCCAGATCAGCGACAGCCGACGCGCGGTCTGGACATTGGGCGAGATCGCGACGGTGGGCGGGCCGGGCCGCTCGCGCGCGACCCGCAACGCAGTGGAGCCGGAGAACGTCCAGCAGATCAGCGCCGCGAGGTCGAGCGTCTCGGCGATCTGCCGCGCCGCGGCGGCGATCGCGTCGGCGCCGGTCGGCTCCGGATCGGCGCGCTGCGCCTGCATGATGCTCTGGTGGAGCGAATCTTTCTCCACCTCCTCGGCAATGCGGTTCATGGTGGCGACCGCCTCGACCGGGAATTTGCCGGCCGCCGATTCCGCCGAAAGCATCACGGCATCGGCGCCCTCGAAAATTGCGGTAGCGACGTCCGACACCTCGGCGCGCGTCGGCACCGGGCTGTTGATCATCGATTCCAGCATCTGCGTCGCGACTACCACCGGCTTGCCGGCGCGGCGCGACGAGCGCGTCATGTATTTCTGAACGCCCGGCACGCGCTCGAGCGGCATCTCAACGCCAAGGTCGCCGCGCGCTACCATCAGCGAGTCCGCGACTTCCAGGATCTCGTCGAGCCGCGTCACCGCCTGCGGCTTCTCGATCTTGGCCATCACCGCGGCGCGGCCGCGGGTGATCTTCTTCGCTTCGGCGATGTCTTCCGGGCGCTGGATGAACGACAACGCGACCCAGTCGATGCCGGTGTCGAGCGCGGCCTCGAGATCGGAGCGGTCCTT
>Ga0075420_100005413_pt1 | contig 11228 bp, 8 predicted proteins | sample SoiMetdeltSBSDD4_FD_75296 | JGI IMG/M metagenome (GOLD analysis project Ga0075420, IMG submission 75296) | Bulk soil microbial communities from a Populus tree surrounding site in Tennessee, USA - Soil MetaG P. deltoides SBSDD4 | ecosystem: Environmental > Terrestrial > Soil > Tree plantation... | reverse complement strand
TCGTGCCAGGGATTGAGCCGCTCCTGGAGCAGCGTGTTCAGCGCCCCGACGCCGACGTCGCCTCGGTGCATCGGCGACAGCACCTGGACCTCGCCCCGCTGGAAGCCGTACCGTCGCGGCAGCCGCTCGGCCACCAGGCCGACGACGGTGCTCGCGGCGACCGAGGGCTCGTCGGCCGGCAGGAAGTAGCAGTCGGTGACGTCGCCGCCGAAGTGCGGCATCTCGCCGGCGTTCACCCGTCGGGCGTTCCGAGCGATCCCCGAGCCCGCCCCCTGGCGGAAGACGTGCTCCAGCCGCGTCACGGGGAACCGTCCCGAGCGCAGCAGGTCGGCGAGCACGTCGCCCGCTCCCACGCTCGGGAGCTGGTCCGGGTCGCCGACCAGCAGCAGGTGGGCGCCCCTCGGGACCGCCTTGGCGAGCTGATTGGCGAGCAACGCGTCGAGCATGCTGACCTCGTCGACCACGACCAGGTCGGCCTCCAGCGGACGGTCGGCATCCCGCCCCGTCTTGCCGCCCGGCCGCAGATCCAGCACCCGGTGGAGCGTGCCCGACGCGAGGCCGGTCGCCTCCTCCATGCGCTTCGCGGCCCGGCCCGTCGGGGCGGCGAGCTGGCAGCGCAGCCCCTTCGCCCGCGCGAGCGTCAACACCGCCCGCAGCGAGTGGGTCTTGCCCGTCCCCGGCCCGCCGGTCAAGACCGAGACGGGCGAGGTCAGCGCCATGCAAACGGCCACCTCCTGGGCGGGCGCGAGGGTCAGCCCGTGACGCTCGGCCAGCCAGCCGAACGCGGCGTCCCAGGCGATCCCCCCGAAGATCGAAGCCGCGCGCGTGCGTGTCCCGACGCCCTGGAGCGCGTGCAGACGGGACGCGAGTCCCGATTCGCCCCGCGCGAACGGCGCGAGGGCGATGCGGGCCTCCTCGTCCCCCTCGACGGTCGCCGCGATCGCGTCGCCGCTCCCCAGGAGCCCGGCGAGGGCGGCGTCGATCGGGGCCTGTGGCACCTCCAGCAGGGCGGAGGCGCGGCTGCTGAGGTCCGCCGCCGGCAGCAGCGTATGGCCCTCGTCGGCGGCCATGCCCAGCGCGTGCAGGACGCCGGCCTGGAGCCGTTCGGGCGCGTCGTGCGCGATCCCCACGGCCTTCGCGATCTTGTCGGCGGTCTTGAACCCGATCCCCCAGACCTCGCGCGCCAGGCGGTACGGCTCCTCGGTGATGAGCGTGCCGCTCTTGTCCCCGAACTTCTTGTAGATGCGCACGGCCAGCGAGGTCGAGATGCCGTACCCCTGCAAGGCCGCCATCACCTCGCGGATGTGGCGCTGCTCGGCCCAGGTCGCGGCGATCCGGCTTGCGCGGATCGGGCCGATCCCCGGCACCTCGGTCAGGCGGCTCGGGTCGTCGTCGATGACCTCGAAGGTCGCCTCGCCGAAGGCGTCCACGATGCGCCCGGCGTTGACCGGCCCGATGCCCCTGACCAGGCCGCTGCCGAGGTACTTCTTCATGCCCTGGAGCGTGGCCGGCAGCGCCGTGCGGTAGTCCGTGGCCTGGAACTGCCAGCCGTGCTTGGCGTCGTTGCGCCACCAGCCATGCGCGACAATGGCCTCGCCGGGCGTCAGGTCCGCCAGCGTCCCGACCACGGTCACGAGCCGGTCGTCGCCGCGAGCGGCTGCGGCCTCCGCCTCCGGCCGCTCGGGCGCGAGCCGCGCGACGGTGAAGCCGTTCTCGGCGTTCTGGTACGTGATCCGCTCGACCACCCCGCGCAGTTCGCGCAGCGGGCGGTCAGGGGCAGGTACGCTCGCAGCCATGCCACAAGTATCGCTGGTGAGGGGCGCCCGCTCGCTCCGGACGTCGGGCCAGGTGCCCTGCCTCAGGCGAGTGTCACCTCCACCGACGAGAGGTGGATCGTGCCGCCATCGCGAGGACTGGAGTCGAAGACCTCGACGCGGCCCGGTTGGGACGCGCCGCTGAGGGTGTAGCTCACCGTCCCGCTGAACGGGCCGCGACCGCCGAGCGGCGCGGTCACGGTCACGCTGCCACTCCCGATGATCGTGCCGTTCTCGTCTCGGACGTGGACGCCGAGCTGGTTCTCGAAGACGGCTGAGCCGACGCCGCGCACCATGATCGGGCTGTGCACGGTGTCGGAGGCATCGGGGTCCACGATCTGGATGCGCTCCGGGTCCGGATGCAGCCAGGCCCACAACCACCAGAGGGCGAGACTGACTAGCGAGATGCTGAGCAAGCGCGTGACGAGTCCGCTCATGATCTCCTCCGCGTCGTTCGAGTGCCGCGACAGTGAGCGATCGGCGAGAGCGCAGCCCTCTCACGGAGTCTAGCCGGCGCGGGCCGAGCTGTCGACGGCCGCCAGCTCCCGCTCGGCCTCCGGCAGCCAGAACACCATCCCCATCTCGCGGAGCATGCTCACGGCCGTGGCAAGCTCGGCGCGAGCGTCGTCCAGTCGGCCGATGCCGCGGAGTAGCTTGCCGAGGCTCGTGTGGCATCTCGCCTGGAGGGGACGCAGCTCCTGCTCCCGGGCCAGGGCCAGCGCATCGCGGTAGCGTGACTCGGCCTCGCCGAAGTCCGGCGGCTCCTCGCTCGCGGCGATCTCCCCCAGGGCGCGTAGCGCGACCGCGCGATTGCCGCGCTCCTGCTGTGCCACGGCGCGCGCCAGCGCATCCGTGACCGTCTGCCGGGCGTCCTCGATCCGACCGGCTGCCAGATACGCCTCGCCGAGCCACGTTGCCCAGAACGCGTGCGCCGCGGCGAACCCGCCCGCGGCCATCTCCAGGACCCGTTCGAGGAGCGGTACTGCGAGTGACCCTTGTCCGGCCCGCGTATGAGCCGCCCCACGCACGGCCAGTGCCCAGATGAGGCGGTCCACCGAGTCACCTGTCCGAGCGAGATCGAGACTGCGCTCGACGAGCGGCACCGCTCTCGCGATGTCCCCACGTTCGAGGTGGACGAAGCCAAGGATGTTATACGCGGCGGCGACTCTGGTCAGGTTTCCGCTTGCCTCACAGACGCGGATGCCTTCTGTTCCGTGGGCGACGGCTTCGTCGAAGTCGCCGAGCTCGCTCAGCGTCCAGGCCAGGGTGGATCGAGCTTGCATTGCGCTGAGCGGGCCTAGACCGAACCGACGGAGACTCCCAGTCGTCATGGGGGCTTCGGCACAAAGCAAGAAGGCGTTGGCCGCCCGACGGAGCTCGCCGCGATCCCGGTGTAGCTGCGCAAGCGGGTACATGACGAAGGCTCGAAGGGACTCGTCGCCGATTTCCTCCGCCAGCTGGAGCGCGCGCCGACTCGCTTCGAGGGACTCGTCGTACCGTCCAAGCAGTCTGAGACTGTCGGCCATCGCGGCGCGGATACCACTCTGTCGGCGTCGATCCCCGAGCGCCTCCGCGATCGCCTCGGCCTCCCGCAGGTACTCCAGCGCCCGCCCGTCCTCGCTCAGTTGCCTAAGCGCCGCCTGGGTATCCGTACGGAGGTCCAGTGCCAGCAGCAGCGTATCGCGTTCCTCGGGCAGGTGGGGCAGCCGGTCGAGCGCCTGCTCGAACCACCTCAGTGCCTCGCGGTGGGCCGAGCGTGCCACCGCCTTCTGGCCTGCCGACCGGGCGTACGCGACTGCAGGCGGCCAGGCCTCCCCACGCAAGGCGTGGTGCGCCAGATGCTCGACGTGCTCGTCCAGCCGGTCGGGGTACAGCCGCTCGATCGCATCGACCACCCGGCCGTGCAACTCCCGCCGACGCTCCTGTAACAAGCTGCCGTACGTGACCTCGTGCGTCAGCGCGTGTTTGAACGTGTACTCCCGTTCCGGGAAGAGTCTTGCCTCGTACAGAAACTCGGCGGCCTGGAGTGCCGCCAACCCCCGGCGAAGCTCCTCCTCGTCGCGGTCGGCGATGGACCGCAGGATGGCATCCGGCACGTCCTTGCCGATCACGGCCGCGACTTGGAGCAGCCGCTTCTCCTGGGCCGGCAGCCGGTCGATGCGCGCGGCAAGCACGGCCTGGACCGTGGCCGGCATCCGGACGCTCGCCAGCGGCACCAGCAGGCGGTAGGCGCCGCGCTCGCCGGTCAGGGCGCCGGTCTCCACCAACGAGCGGACGGACTCCTCCAAGAAGAGCGGGTTGCCCTCGGTCCGCGAGAGCAGCAACGCCTTCAACGGCTCCAGCGTCGGATCGTCGCCGAGGAGGCCGGTCAGCAACTCGTCGGCGTTCTCGGTGGTCAGCGGGGCGATCCGCAGCTGGGAGTAGTAGCCCCGGTTGCCCCAGGCATGGCCGTACTCTGGGCGGTAGTTGACCAGCAGCATGATCCGGGCGTTCGGCAGACTGTCCACCAGGCCGTCGAGCAGCGCCTGGGTCTCCGAGTCGATCCAGTGGAGGTCCTCGAAGACCAGCAGCAGCGGTTGCTCCTGGCTCTCCCGCAACAGCAGGCGGCGCACGGCGTCCAGGGTCTGACGACGCCGCTGGGCCGGATCGAGCGCCTCCCAGGCCGCGTCGTTCGACGGCACGTCCAGGAGGGTCAGCAGCGCCGGCAGCGACCCGCGCAGCCCCTCGTCCAGGGTCAGCAGCTTGCCGGTCACCTTCTCGCGGATCGCTCGCTCATCATCACGGCTCTCGATACGGCAGTAGCTCTTGAGCAGGTCGATCACCGGCAGATACGCGGTCGCCTTGCCGAACGAGACGGAGCCGCTCTCCAACACCAGCCAGTCCGGCGACGTGGGATCTGGCATCGAGCCGTGGAGGCGGTGCGAGTGGGTCAGTTCCCAGACCAGCCTGGACTTGCCGACGCCGGGCTCGCCGACCAGCGCCGCGACTTGCCCCTGGCCGGAGCCCGCACGCTCCAGGGCCGCGAAGAGCGCGGCTATCTCCAAATCCCGGCCAACGAACCGCGTGAGCCCACGCGCGGCCGCCACCTGGAGGCGCGTTCGAGCCTGCCCGGTCCCCATCAGCTCAAACGCTTCCACCGGCTCGGACAGTCCCTTGATTGGGACTTGCCCCAGCGAGCGGACCTGGACATATCCTTCCACCAGCGCCAGGGTCTCGGCCGTCAGCGCGGCCGTGCTCGGCGCGGCAAGCTGCTCCATCCGCGAGGCGAGATGCACCGTCTGGCCCATCGCGGTGTAGTCCATATGTAGGTCGTCGCGGATCGTCCGCACGACGACTTCGCCGGCGCTCAGCCCGACGCGGATGGTGGGCGTGATGCCGTACGCGCGGCGGGCCGCCCCGCCGTGGCGACGCACACCATCGAGCATGGCGAGGGCGGCGTAGCAGGCCCGGACGGCGTGGTCCTCGTGGGCTAGCGGTGCTCCGAACAGCGCCATCAGGCCGTCGCCCATCAGGCGGCTCACCGTCCCCTCGAAGCGGTGGACCACGTCCATCATGACCTTGACGACGCCGTCCAGGAGTGCCTGGGCCTCTTCGGCATCGCGGCCCTGGATCAGCTCGGTCGAGCCGACCACGTCGGCGAACAGGACCGTGACCTGCTTCCGCTCGCCCTCCAGGCCCGCCCGACTCGCCAGGATCTTTTCGGCCAGGTGCCTCGGCGTGTAGCTCTGCGGCGCGGGTGCTGCCTGCAAGGTCACTACCTGGGGCGACTGCCCCGCGGATGGCGGCGTCATCCGCAGGCCGCACCCGCCGCAGAACTTCTCGTCGGGCTGATTCACGAACCCACACGACCCACACGCGGCGGGCAGCGCGGCGCCGCACGCGCCGCAGAAGCGACGACCGGGTCGGTTCTCGGCGCCACACGACGGGCACCCCATGGTGCGCTCCCCGGACGATGGGCGGGCGAGGTCGATGGCCGAGTATACGGGGGCGGGGGGCGGCGTTCAACGGCTCGGCGTGCCATCTATCGGCGGGTTCCCGGCGACGCTCGCATTCTGTGACCAGCATCACAGAACCAGCGGCCGGCCCGGCGTACTCTGGCCATCAGCGAGACGGGCCGGGATCGCCGCACGAGCGACGCCAGACTGGCCAGGGAGGCGGACGATGGGCCTGCTGATGTCGGACACCGTGCTGATCGACCCGCTGCTGGACGACACGCTGCGGCTGCGGGACCGCCTGGGCGCGTGGGCGTACGCGCCGGACGTCGCGGGCGAGCCGTACGAGCACGAGGCCACCGACGCGATCGAGTGAACCGCCCTCGACGCCGGGACTCGTGCGTCCGCCGAGGCGCCTCATCGGGTCGGGGCTGGCCGGCCAGCGGCGGATACGGCCCTACGTGATGGTGTCGGTTGCCTGCTGCACGATCGAGGGCGGCACCGTCAGCGCGAGGGCCTGGGCGGTCCGGAGGTTGACGACGAAGTCGAACCTGGTGACCCGCTCCACGGGGATCTCGGCCGGGCTACCGCCTTTCAGGATCTTGTCCACGAACACCGCCGCGCTGCGGTGCAGGGCCATGAGGTTCGCCCCGTAGCTCAGCAGCCCGCCGGCGTCCGCGAATTCCCGGCTCTCGAACATCGATGGCATCCCACGCTGCAGGGCGAAACCGGTGATGTCCACTCGATGCGCGAGGGTCAGGGGCTCCTGGACCGCAATCAGGCCGTCGAGTGGCCCCGACGCGGCGGCCTGGAACACGCCGGGGAAGTCCTGCGGACCGTGCACCGGCGCGCCGGCGACCTGGATGCCAAGTGGGGGACCGGCGTCCTGGATGGCGTTGTACGATCGCGCGGCCCCTGGGATGGTCGCATTCCAGATGACGAGCACGCGCTGCACACCGGGCACCGCTTCCTTCAGCAGTTCCAGCCGCTTGCCCCAGGTCTCGGCCGAGATCGTCGCCTGTCCCGTCATGTTGCCACCCGGTCGGTTGAGGCTGTCGACCCAGCCCAACGCCACCGGGTCGTTGCTGACGGCCAGGACGATCGGGATCGCGGCGGTCGCGCGACGCGCTGCCTCGTGCGCGGGGCCGCTGTTGGTCACGATCACGTCGACGCCGTCGCGGACCATCTCGCCCGCGACCTCCGGCAGGCGGCCGGCATCCTGGCCCACGAAGCCGGCCTGGATGGTGACGTTCTCGCCGTCGATATACCCGAGGTCGGCCATGCCCTCCCAGAAGGCCCCCGTGACCGGTCCACGGACTCCGCTCGACAGGAAGCCGACGCGCGGGAGCCGCTGTCGCCGAGGTACCCACGGTGGAGCCTGTTCGCACCCGGCCAGCAGCCCCAGGCCGGCCAGGGCGAGGCCGCCCCGCAGGAATCCCCGTCGGGGGTGGCGGGTCACGGGATGACCTCGGTGGCCTGGGCCAGGACCGACTGGGGCATGCTGAGCCCGAGGGCGCCGGCGGTGCGGAGGTTCACAATGAGATCGAACTTGGTGGCCTGCTCGACCGGCAGGTCGGCCGGCCGGGCGCCCTTGAGGATTTTCTCGACGTACGCGGCGGATCGGCGGTACAGGTCGGCGAGGTCCGCCCCGAAGGAGACCAGGCCGCCGGCATCCGGGAAGACCCGGTACTCCATCATCGCCGGCAGTCGGTGCCTGAGCGACAGGTCCGCGACCAGCGCCGGGCGATTCGTGGTGAGCGGGTCACCCGGTGCGATCAGCGCCCCCGCCCGCTGCTCGATCGCGGCCGCGAACGCCCCCGCGAAGTCCTCGGGCACCCGCACCTCCACCCGCTGGAGCTGGAGGCTCAGCGCCGGGGCCGCGCCTTCGAGTTCCTTCAGGACCGGCCCGTAGGCCGGGTTGGTCGGGTTCCAGAAGACGGCCACGCGCGACAGGCCGGGCACGATCGCCTTGAACAGCTCCAGCCGCTTCGCGCTGGCCTGCGAGGACATCTGGCTCAACCCCGTGACGTTGCCGCCCGGGTGCGCGAGGCTGGCGATGAGGCCGGTCTGGACCGGATCGGCGGCGACGCCGGCCAGGACCACGGGCACCGTGGCCGTGGCGTCCCTGGCGGCGAAGCTGGCCGGTACGCCGGAGGTCACGATCATCGCCACGTCCAGGTCGAGCAGCTCGGCCGCAAGTTCGTGCAACCGATCGTCCTGGTCCTCGGAGAACCGGTACTCGATGGCGATGTTCTTGCCCTCGGCGTAGCCGTGCTCGCCCAGCCCCTGGAGGAACGCCTGGATCAGGAACGCCCGCCCCTCCCGGGTGCCGGTTGCCAGGAAGCCGATCCGTGGCACCCGCGCCGTCGGCCGCCACGGAAGCGACTGCTGCCCGCATCCGGCGAACAGGCCGATGCCGGCCAGAGCCAGACCCGCCCGCAAGACCTGGCGGCGGCTGGGGCGAGTCATTGGATGACCTCGGTGGCCTGCTGCAGGACCGACTGCGGGATGGTGAGCCCGAGGGCCTGGGCGGTCCTGAGGTTGACGATCAGGTCGAACGTCGTGGGCTGCTCGACCGGCAGCTCGGCCGGCTTGGCGCCCTTGAGGATGCGGTCCACGTAGGCGGCGGCGCGCCGGAACAGCTCCGGGGTGCTCGCGCCGTAGGCCATCAGCCCGCCCGCGCGCGCGAAGCTCCCCGCGTCGTAGATGGCGGGGAGGCGCGTCCTGTTCAGGGCCGCCACGATGCGCGCCGCGTCCGGCCGTGCCGAGGCGAAGGTGAACACGATCATCCCGTCCACTCGGGCGTCGAGCCCCCCGAGCGACATGCCGATAGTCGTGGCGTTCCGCTCGAGCACCGGGATGACCTCGACGCCCATGCCCCGAGCGGCGGCCTGCAGCTCGTGCACGTCGGGCAGGCCGCCGGTGCGCGCCGACCAGAGGAAGGCGACGCGCGCGATGCCGGGCGCGGCGGCGCGGAGCAACTCCAGCCGCTTCGGGCCGAGGTCGACCGTGAGGCTCGTCAGCCCGGTGACGTTGCCGCCCGGCCGGCCGAGGCTGGCGATCAGCCCCGCCCGCACCGGGTCCCTGCTGTCCGCCATGACGATCGGGACGGCGTCGCTCGCATCCCTGGCCGCGCGGGTCGCCTCGTCCTCCACGGTCACGATGACGCCCACACCCTGGCCGATCAGGTCGGTCGCAGCGCTCCTGAGCGGTTCCGGCTGGCCGGCGAGGCGGAAGCTGAGCGTGAGGTTCTGACCCTCGACGTAGCCGAGGTCCCGGAGCGCCTCGCGGAAGGCCGTGCCCTCCGGCGACGGGTCGAGCGCGTTGGTCGAGAGCACCCCGACCTTGGCGGACCTGGGCGATGGCTGCGAGGGGAGGGCACCGCAGCCGGCCAGCAGGCCCATCCCGGCCAGAGCCAGGCCGCCCCGCAGGAGCTGGCGGCGGGGATGGCACGTCATTGGATGAGCTCGGCTTGGAGGAGGATCGACGCCGGGATGGTCAGCCCGAGCGCCTCGGCGGTCCTGACGTTGACGACCAGGTCGAGCTTGGCCGGGAGCTGCATCGGCAGCTCGGCCGGGTTGGCGCCCTTGAGGATCTTGTCGACGTGCTCCGCGCAGCGGCGGTACGAGTCGGCCAGGTTCGGCCCCTGGGCCAGCAACCCGCCGGCCTCGGCGAACTCGCGGTACTCCATGAGCGTCGGCATCCGGTACTTCAGGGCCAGGTTCGCGAGCAGCGCGATGTTGTTGGTGGTCAGCGGGTCGCCCGGCGCGATCAGCGCGCCGGCGCCCTGCGCGGTCGCCTCCCGGATGGCCGGCTCGAAATCCTGCGGCGCCCGCGCCTCCGCCCGCCAGATCTCCAGCTTCAGCTCCGGGGCCGCGGCCTCGAACTCTCGCATGAGTGGGCCGTAGGTCGGGTTGGGCGGGTTCCAGAGGACCGCCACCCGCGAGAGGCCGGGGACGAGCTCCTTGAACAACTCGAGCCGCTTGACGCTGAGCTGGGTGGTCATGAGGCTCATGCCGGTGATGTTGCGGCCGGGGCGGTTGAAGCTGTCGATAAAGCCGGCCTCGACCGGGTGGGCCGCGAGGCCGCCCATCACGATCGGGACGGTGGCGGTAGCATCCCGGGCTGCCGCGCTGGCCGGGGTGCCGGAGGCGACGATGAGGTCGACCGGCATGGCGAGCAGCTCGGCCGCGAGCGCGGGCAGTCGGCTGTTGTCGTCGTCGGAGAAGCGGTACTCGATGGTGAAGTCGCGACCCTCCTCGTAGCCGCGCTCGCGCAGGCCCTCGAGCAGGCCGTCGATCATGAACAGCCGGCCCGGGCGGGCGCCGGTCGCCAGGAAGCCGATCCGGGGCACGCGGGTCGGCCGCCAGAAGAGCGACGCCTGCCCGCAGCCCGCCAGCAGACCGAGCCCGGCCACCGCCAGGCTGCGCTGTAGGAACCGGCGGCGACTTGGCTGCATCACTGGATGACCTCGGTGGCCTGCTGCAAGACCGGCGGCGGGATCGTGAGCCCGAGCGCCCGGGCGGTCTTCAAGTTGACCACGAAGTCGAACGTGGTGGGCTGCTCGATGGGGATGTCGCCCGGCTTCGTGCCCTTGAGGATCTTGTCGACGTGGGAGGCCGCCCGCCGGAAGACGGCTGGGAGATTTGTGGCGTAGAAGAGGAGTGCCCCGTCGTCCACGAACTCCCTCAGGCCGAAGATCGCCGGCAGCCGCCGCTGGGCCACGAAATCCAGGATCCGGCCCCGGTGTAGCACGAACAGGGGGGCACGATCGACGAGGAGCGCATCGGTCCGCGCCTGGATCGCAGCCCCGAAAGCGGCGTCGAACTCGCCGGGAGCCGCAACCGTCGGCAGCTCCAGGACGTGGATGCCCAACTTCTGGCCGGCTTCCTGCACCCTGGCAAAGACCAGGCTGTTGGTGCGGTCTTGCAGCAGCGCCACCCGCGCCGTCGCCGGGGCGGCCTCCTTGAGCAGCTCCAGGCGTTTCGCGGTGACTCCGACGGTCTCCCCGGTCAGGCCGGTGATGTTGCCCCCGGGCCGCGCGAGGCTCGCGACCCAGCCGGGTCCCACGGGGTCGTTGAAGGCCCCCGCCGAGACGATCGGGATGGCGGTCGTCTGATCCTTGGCGGCCAGGAGCCCCGCCACACTCGATACCGCGATCACGTCGACGCTGAGGTTGATCAGCTCGGCAACGAGGGCCGGGAACCGGTCGTTGAGGCCCTCCGACCAGCGGGCCTCGATGGCAAGTGTCTGCCCGTCGACGTAGCCAAGCTCGGCCAGCCCTGCCAGGAGGGCGTCCCACTGCGCCGACGGGAAGTTCCCGAGGATGCCCAGACGCGGGACCTTCGCCGGTGGCCGCGCCTGGGGCACCGCGATGCCACACCCCGACAGGACGCCGAGACTCACCAGGGCGACGCCGCCCCGCAGGAAGCGGCGTCGGTCAGTCCGCGACACGTTGCACCTCACGCCACGATCCTAGGCG